>ENA-OQIV01000936-OQIV01000936.1-human-gut-metagenome-genome-assembly--contig:-NODE-936-length-14007-cov-4.794616_pt1 | contig 14007 bp, 12 predicted proteins | sample MGYA00242588_ERZ504753 | MGnify/ENA primary metagenome ERZ504753 (study PRJEB26092, sample SAMD00036359) | human gut metagenome | host: Homo sapiens | study: EMG produced TPA metagenomics assembly of... | reverse complement strand
GTTTGGGAGCGTTCATCGGAAACGATGCGAATGTTGCCGCTCTCGGTGAAATGTGGAAAGGAGGCGGAGCCGGAGAAAAAAATATGATCATGGTAACGCTTGGCACAGGAGTAGGAGGCGGAGTGATCATTGACGGAAAGATGCTCGTCGGCAACAACGGAGCAGGAGGAGAAATCGGACATATCTGCGTAAACTATGAAGAGAACGATCGATGTGGCTGTGGGAATAAAGGGTGTTTGGAACAGTATGCGTCTGCTACGGGAATTGTCCGCCTGGCAGAACAAAAATTAAAAACAGAAAAACGGGAAACGATTCTTAATAAAGCTGCGATTACGGCAAAAGATGTGTTTGATGCCGTAAAGGCAGGCGACGAAGTGGCGGATGAGATTGCGGCTGAGTTTGGAAAATATCTCGGATACGGACTTGCCAATCTTGCGGCAGTCGTGAACCCGGCAGTGTTTGTCATCGGCGGAGGCGTTTCCAAAGCCGGCGAAGTACTGATTCCGTACATAGAGAAACCGTATAAAGAAAGAGCGTTTTTTGCAGATAAAAATGTAAGATTTGTTCTTGCGCAGTTGGGAAATGATGCGGGAATCTGTGGATCTGCCAAGCTCGTGTTAGACGAGAAGAAAAATTGATGTTTTCTTCGTTTGATGTTTGAAATATCTGAAATAAAGAATATATTTTTAAAACAAAAATATTTGAATTGAAATCATTGAAAAAAAACCACAATATAGGATAAAACGATATGGAAAAAATAAGTTTATCCTATGTTGTGTTTTTTTAATTTTTGTTTTTAACAATCAAAATGTAAAAAATAGACAAAAAAAGAATACTTAATACGATAAAAACGGATTAAAATTAAAAAAATGTTGTGTAAACAGACTAAAATCTTTGAAACAAAGAAAAAGTGTTGACTTAAAAGAAATATATGATAAAATATAGACAAATAAAGAAATAAAGTTTCCGGCCGGAAGCTAAAGAGCATGAAAATGCGGGTGACTGAAAAAAGTAAAATTTGAAAAGAAACCCCGGAATACAGAATGGAAAAAGAGGAGAATGAAAAGATGAAAGCATTAGCAAGATATGGAAAAGAATTTGGCGGATATCGTATGATCGACGTTCCGAAACCGACATGCGGTCCGGAAGATATTATTATTGAGATCAAGGCGGCTGCAATCTGCGGAGCAGATATGAAACACTATAAAGTGGATAATGGCTCCGATGAATTCAACTCGATCCGCGGACATGAATTTGCAGGTGAGATCGTAGAAGTTGGCGAGAAAGTAACGGACTGGAAAGTGGGACAAAGAGTTGTGTCTGACAACAGCGCTCATGTATGCGGCGTTTGCCCGGCTTGCGAACAGGGAGATTTTCTCTGCTGTGAAAGCAAAGTAAACTTAGGTCTTGATAATAATACATGGGGCGGCGGATTTTCTAAATACTGTAAAGTTCCGGGAGAGATCCTGAGAATCCATAAACATGCGATCTGGGAGATCCCGGAAAATGTAAAATATGAAGAGGCGGCGGTACTTGATCCGATCTGTAATTCATACAAAGCGATCGCGCAGCAAAGTCATCTCCTTCCGGGACAGGATGTCGTAGTATTCGGAACAGGACCGCTTGGATTATTTGCAGTACAGGTAGCAAGAATTATGGGCGCGGTCAACATCGTTATGGTAGGACTTGACGAGGATGTTCCGGTTCGTTTTCCGGTTGCAAAAGAGCTTGGAGCTACACACTGCGTAAACGGTTCCAAAGAAGATGTAGTAAAAAGATGTACAGAAATCTGCGGAAGAGATAACTTGGGTCTTGTCGTTGAGTGTTCGGGAGCAAACATTGCTTTGAAACAGGCAATCGAGATGCTTCGTCCGAACGGAGAAGTTGTTCGTGTAGGAATGGGATTCAAACCGCTTGAATTTTCAATCAACGACATTACTTCATGGAACAAGAGCATTATCGGACATATGGCATATGACTCCACATCATGGAGAAACGCGATCCGCCTTCTTGCTTCCGGTCAGATCAAAGTACAGCCGATGATCACTCACAGACTTGGACTTTCCGAGTGGGAAAAAGGATTTGAACTGATGGCGAAAAAAGAAGCAATCAAAGTAATCTTTACATATGATTTTGATGACGAGGATTGATGACCGGGGGAGAAGCAATGGAAAAGAAATTAATGCTTGCACCGTCTATGGGTTGTTGTGACTTATATGATTTCGGTCATCAAGTAAAATTTATCGATGAACATGCAGATTTCCTTCATATTGATATAAAGGATGGAAATTATGTAAAAACATTTGGCGTTGGTCCTGATTTTATGACAGTATTGAAAAAAGTTGTAAAAAAACCGATGGATGCACACTTAATGGTAAAACATCCGCAAGATTATATTGAGGCATGTGCTGCAGCCGGAGCAGCTTATATCACTCCGCACACAGATTGCATTGAAGGTGATGCTTTTGTGACGATCAACAAGATTATCTCTCTGGGATGCAAAGCCGGGATTGCCATGAACCCGGCAGCTCCTTTAGAGGCGATTCGATATTACCTTCCCCTTCTGTCGAAAGTAACGATTATGATCGTAGATGCAGGATATGCCGGACAGAAGGTGATCACACAGATGTATGATAAAATACGTACCCTTGCAAAATGGAGAGAAGAGATGAAGCTTGACTTTCTGATCGAGGCAGACGGATCGATGAATGCAGGCGTTTATGCTCCTCTTTATGAAGCAGGTGCAGATATGGTTGTACTCGGACCTCCGGCTCTTTGGAATAAAGATGAGGATATCGAAAAGGCGTGGGCAATCATGGAACAGGAAGTAAAAAGTGAACTCGCCGGAATGTAAAATACAATACAGACAGTTTCATGTACATAGAAAAAGAGGCTGTCACAAAGAATGAGAAAAGAAAGGGAATTAATTATGGAAACAAGAAAAAGCGCAAATATCGGCGCAAGACTCGATCGCCTTCCGAATTCGGGATGGCATATTAAAATGTGGCTTGTTACAGCATTTGCCTTGTTGGTGTGCTGGTCAAACGGAATAGGAGGATCGGTTCAGAATATTTTGCTTAACGAGCTTCATTGGTTAGAACCGGGTACAAAACTCCTTGCAATGTGGGGAACAACTTATACGGCAGGACAGCTTTTCGGAGCGCTTGTCGGAGGTCCTATCGGAGATAAAATAGGACGTAAAAAAAGTATTCTTTTATATGAAATTATCCATATTATCGCCATGATCGGCGGCGCGATCGCACCGAACATTTATGTATTGTATGTATTCAGACTTGTACAGGGATTCGGACTCGGAGCGCTTCTCGTAGTTCTGTTTGCAGGATTTACAGAGTATGTGCCGGGAAGAAACCGTGGTGTATGGTCAAGCCGTAACTCCTTTATCGGAAACTGGGCTCACCCGATCTGTAACGGAATTGCATTTTTGATCGTGACAACAGGAATCAGCTATAATATGAACTGGAGAATCCAGTATATGATCCCGTCTGTTCTTTCTATTATTGCATCCATCATTATTGCAAAGAAGCTTCCGGAGTCTCCGCGTTGGTTAGAGGCACAGGGAAGAGTTGACGAAGCAGACGCAATCCTTACAAAGATTGAAAAAGAAATTGAAGCGTCAACAGGAAAACCGCTTCCGCCTGTAACAGAAGAGCCGAAAGAAGTAAAACAGCTTCCGTACTCGGCTCTGTTTAAAGGCAAACTTTTGAGAAGAACGATCGTAGGTTCTCTCGTATTGATCGGTATGAACACGATCCAGTATACATTGATGACATGGATGCCGTCCTTGTTGAAATCAATGGGATATGATACATCACAGTCACAGTTTATGACAATGTTCGGACTGTTCGGCGCTCCGTTTGGAATCTTTATCGCATCACTGATCATGGATAAGATTCCGAGAAGAGTTATGGGCGTGATTCTTCTGGCAGCAATGGCTGTACTTGGAGTTATTACAGGACAGCAGACAACAATGACAGCATTGATCGTAACAACATTCTTGCTGAACACGGCAATTTATATGTACGTATGCTATGCTTCCGCGGTGTATGTTCCGGAAATGTGGCCTACGTCGGCAAAACTGTCCGGTTCCGGCTTCTGTAATGCGATCGGACGTGTCAGCAATATCTTCTTCCCGTTCCTCGTAACAAGCGTTGCAGCAGGTTCTATGGGAAGCACGGGAGTATTCGTCCTGATCTCTGTTGTTGCCGTAATAATCGGAGTATGTATTTTGATCTTCGGCGTAGAGACTAGAGGAGAATCTGTAGAAGATATCGGAAATGTTGATTAAACAGAAGTAATAGGTAAATGAGTTTCCTGTTCTCCTAGTATTGGGGAACAGGAAAAATTGTAAAAGATGAAAGGTGAAAGGAAGGATATAAAATGAAAAATTCAGAAGCAATCTTAGTGACTCCAAAACATTTTGAAATACAGGAATGTCCGGTTCCGGAGCCGAAAGATCATGAAATTCTTATGAAAGTAGAGTATGTCGGAATGTGCGGATCTGATATTCATGGATTTGAATTTGGACCGTTTATTCCTCCGAAAGATCCGAATCAAAAGATCGGTCTCGGACATGAGGTGGCGGGAGAAGTTGTTAAAATAGGAGCGAAAGTAACAAAATTTAAAGTCGGAGACAAAGTGCTTATTGAGCCGGGTGTTCCGGATGATACATGTGAGTATTGCCGTACAGGCCGTTATAATATTTGTCCGGGAGTTGACTTTATGGCAACACAGCCGAACTATAAAGGGGCGCTGACACAGTATATGACTCATCCGGAAGAATGGACATATCATATTCCGGAAGGGATGACAACGATGGAAGGGGCTCTTGTAGAGCCGGCGGCAGTTGGAATGCATGCTGCTGTTCTCGGAGGAGCACAGCCGGGTAAAAGTATCGTCATCCTCGGAGGAGGAACAATCGGTCTGATGGTTCTTCAGGCTTGTATCAGCCTCGGGGCAACAGATATTACAGTTGTAGATGTTATTGAAAAACGTCTGGAACTTGCAAAAAAATTAGGTGCTGCAAGAGTAATCAACGGAAAAGAAGAAGATACGGTTGCGGTTCTTAGATCGGAAGAAATGTACGGAGATCATGGCGTGGATCTCGTATTTGAGGCGGCGGGAGCTGTATTTACGGCACAGCAGGCAGTACAGATCGTAAGCCGGGGCGGTAAAATCATGATGGTAGGAACACAGTCGAAGCCGGTTCCGATCGATTTCTTAAAGATTAACCGAGAAGTGACGATTCAGACATCATTCCGTTATTGCAATAACTTCCCGCAGACGATCGAAGCGATCTCATCAGGAAGATTTAATGTAAAAGATATGGTAACGAACATTTATGATTATGAAGACGTGCAGAAGGCATTTGAAGAAGCGATCGATCCTGTGAAAAAGACGGAGATGGTTAAAGGCGTGATCAAAGTAGCAGAATAGTAAAATTGTGAATCTATCCGACTCGGGCGATATGAAAGTGCATAAATCCAAGCTTGGGTCGTTGAAAAGAAAAGGAGAAAAGTTATGATTTCAGATATCAGATATTGGGAAAAGAAAGCAAGTGAAGGACATTATGCAATCCCTCATTTTAATGTATGGAATGCAGAGATGCTGATGGGAGTTATTGATGCGGCGGAAGAACTGCGCGCGCCGATCATTATTTCATTCGGAACAGGATTTACGGGAAATACTTCTTTTGAAGATTACTGTTATATGATGGAATCTATGGCGAAAAAAGCAAGTGTTCCGGTAATTCTTCACTGGGATCACGGCCGCAATATGACGATCCTTCAAAATGCCGTAGACCATTGCATGAATTCTGTAATGCGTGACGCTTCTGCTCTTCCGTACGAACAGAACGTTGCAGAGATCAAAAGATGCGTAGATTATTTCCACGCTTATAACATTCCGGTTGAGGCAGAACTTGGACATGTAGGAAACGAGACGATCTACGAAGAAGCGTTGTCCGAGTATCACTATACAGATCCGAAACAGGCAAAAGATTTCGTGGACAGAACAGGATGCGATTCTCTGGCTGTTGCGATCGGAAACGTACACGGCGTTTATTCTTCTGAGCCGAAGCTGGCATTTGATATTTTGGAAGAGGTTGCAAATGCAGTTGACGTTCCGCTTGTACTTCACGGAGCATCAGGTATCGGAGATGAAGATATTAAGAAAGCGATCTCTCTTGGAATCGCTAAGATCAATATACATACAGAATTATGCCAGGCTGCTATGGAAGCGATCAACGAACATAAAGACGAGCCGTTCTTGGCTGTGGAACGTGCGGTAAGACAGGCTGTAAAAGAACGTGCAATGTACAAGATCAAATTATTTGGTGATGACGGAAGGGCTGATGAATAAGGTGAGTAAAGATTTGGACGTAATGATTATCGGGGCGGCGATCGTAGATCTGCCGCTGCGCCCGGTAAGTAAAGAAGTGTTTGACGTTGTATCTTATCCGGTAGACGGAATTGCAATGACGATCGGAGGAGATGCGCTTAATGAATCGACCATTATTACAAGACTGGGACATAAAGTTGCTTTGATGAGCTGTATCGGTGTCGATGTAGCCGGAGCGTTTGTGTTAAGTCATTGTGAAAGAACAGGAATCGATACAAAATATATCAAACAAGATCCGGCAATCGATACTTCGATCAATGTCGGTCTGGTAGCGGCTGACGGAGAGAGAACTTTTATCACGAACCGTCAGGGAAGTCTTTGGAAATTTAAGTACGAAGATTTGGATATGTCAGCTTTAAAAGGAGCAAAGATTCTTTCGTTTGCAAGTATTTTCAACAATCCGCTTTTTGATAATAAAGCGCTTGTATCTGTATTTTCCAAAGCAAAAGAAGAAGGTATGATCATTTGTGCCGATATGGTGTCGCCAAGATTGAATGAGAAACTGGAAGATATTACGGAAGCGTTGAGTTATGTAGACTATTTCTTCCCGAATTTTGAAGAGGCAAGTGAAATGACGGGAGAGACAGACGAAGCGAAAGTGGCTGATAAGTTATATGCCTGCGGTGTGAAAAACGTAATCATGAAGATCGGTAAAAGAGGATGCTACATCCGTAATGCAGACGGTGCGATGATCGTTCCGGCATGCAAAGGAGTGACGGCAATCGATACGATCGGAGCAGGAGATAATTTCGCATCCGGATTTATTACAGGCCTTTTGGAAGGAAAAGATATCCGTGAATGTGCGATCTATGCAAACTGTACTGCAGCTGTTTCTGTTCAGTATGTCGGCGCGACAGGCGGTGTGACAGATAAAGCGATCGTAGATAAGATGCTTGCGAAATACCGTGAAGATTATAAATAATATCTGCATACTTAAAAGTGTTTGGTTGGATGAAATAGGTTAAGAAAGGGATAGACAGCTATTATGAAAACGATGAAATTAGGAAAGACAGGAATAGATATTTCAAGAATCGGACTTGGAACATGGTCGATCGGAGGCGGTTCTGCGTGGGGCGGAGATCATGAGCTTCAGACAGTTGTAGATACGATAAGGGAAGCTCCTAAGGCAGGAGTCAATCTGATCGATACAGCGCCGGGATACAATTTCGGAAACAGTGAAAAAATTCTCGGAAAAGCTCTTGAGAAAATGAATCGCGAAGAAGTTGTGATCATTACGAAATGCGGAGTTACATGGGATCAGGAGATGAAAGGAGACCTGTTTAATAAAGTAAACGGGATTCAGCTTTATAAAAACCTGAACAGCGAGTCTGTGAAAAAGGAAATTGTCGGCTCTCTTGAGCGTCTCGGAACAGATTATGTGGATGTGTATATGACACATTGGCAGTCTGTGGAAGGATCAGAATATTATGTGCCGATCCAAAAGACAATGGATGTTTTAAATGAGTTAAAAGCTCAGGGAAAGATACGTGCGATCGGAGCGGCAAACGTAGATATCGACCAGATCAAAGAATATTTGAAATGGGGAGATCTTGATATTGTTCAGGCGAAATATTCGATACTTGATCGTGGTATTGAAGATGAGATTATTCCGTGCTGTCGTGAAAACGGTGTGACGATCCAGGCATACTCTCCGCTTGAGATGGGACTTCTTTCGGGAACGATGCCGAGAGATTATCAGCCGGTCGGAGCACAGATTCCGAAAAAATGGTTCCAGCCGGATAATATGCAGGCGGCAATGGATATGATGGATAAATGGAAACCGCTTTGCGAAAAATATAATTGTACAATCGCAAATCTGGCTCTTGGATGGATACTGGCACAAGGAGATTTCCTGAATCTTCTCAGTGGCTCGACAACAGTAGATCAGATTAAAGAAAATGTGAAATCAGCTGAATTGGAACTTGATCCGGAAGATGTCGCTTATATGCGCGAGCTTGCGGAAGAAATCGATAAATAAGAGGCAACTGTATTTTAAAGATTGTTTGCCTGTATATATTTCCGAGTCTGAATATTTCAAAAGGAGAAATCATGTTTTCAAAGAATAAAGGTCTTGCAAAAACCAACTCAAAGGAGTTATTATTAAATAAAAGTGGTGTGAATAGCGGTGGAAAAGGTACAGAAAGGGAAGAAAGCATGGCGGGCAAGGAAAGATTGATGGCAATCCGTCAAACGATACAGATGCAGAAGAAAGCGTCTGTAGGAGAATTGAGTAAAATATGCAGAGTGACGGAAGAGACAATACGCAGAGATTTGGATAAGTTGGAGGCGGATGGCGTCGTGACCCGGGTTCACGGCGGTGCGATCTGGAATGAAGGCATTCAAAAAGAAGGAGTTCATTTTTATCGGAGGATGAGCAAACATCTGAAAGAAAAGCAGGAGATTGCCCGCAAAACGGCGAAACTTTTCGAGGGAAAGACAACGATGATCGCGGATTCTAGCACAACGGTGATGGAGGCGTTGAAGCTGCTGCCTCAGTCTCCTGATATAACAGTTGTGACAAATTCAACTGAGGTATTCCGTGAATTTCAGCAGTCTCCTCTTAATATTATCTCGACTGGGGGAGAGTATAATAAAAAATCACTTTCTTTACAAGGGCAGCTTGCCAAGACAAACATTCTGAAATATAACGTAAGCCTTGCATTGATCAGCTGTAAAGGACTGAGCATTGAAAAAGGTGTGCTTGATTCAAACGAAAGCGAAGCTGAGGTAAAGAAGGCAATGCTCTCGCAGGCTGAGGAAGTTGCGCTCTTAGTTGATTTTTCAAAATTTGATCAGTCGGCATTTGTGAACCTGATCGATCTTCAGAAGGTGAATTACATTATTACAGACAGGAGTCCTTCAGAAAAGTGGATAGAGTATTGCTCCGAACAAGGGATTGAATTGATTTATTAAATTGTTTAGGAAATTTTCGGATTTCGATTAAGAATTATCATTTGAATAAAAAAAGGAATGACCGATGCGTTTTTTTGTAGCGGTCATTCCTTTTTTATATAGGTATTAAATTATGTGTAGAAAACAATCATAAACAAAATGTATGAATCAAAGAAAATAGAAGAAAACAAAAAAATATATAACAAAAATAACGGATGAAATCTGTTTAAAACATAGAAAATCTTTGAATCAAAGAAATAATATTGACAATAATTTGCCGAAAATGTACAATAAATATCAAGAAATCCCATTGTATTCGACGATATAGACATAAAGGGATAAAAACGAAAAACACAGAAAGTTAAGGAGATGGAGAGATGAAAGAAAAAGAAAAAAAGAATACGATCGTGAAACGTATGATATTCGCGGTGGCAGCCGGATTCGTGGTTGGTTTTCTCATGCTCTTTTTGAGGGAATTTCTTCTGGAAAGCGGGAAATCAGGAATATGGAAAACAGTGGATGCAATCTTTTTTCAAGATGTAACAAAGACAAACGGAATTGAAGGTATCGGTATTTTATATATTGTCGGTCAGTTGTTTATGAGAGGACTTCAGTTGGCTATTGTTCCTCTTGTACTTACTTCGCTGAGTCTGGCGATGTGCAGTCTGGCAAATCCGGAGAGACTCGGAAAGATTGCAGGGAAGACATTTATCACATACATTTGCTTTTATGTAGTGGCAGCGGCTCTTGCGGGAGCAGCGGCATATTTTGTGAAAACAATGGGATGGTTCGACGTACAGCTTCCTAACGAGATGGTGACAGAAGCGGTGACGATGGAAGGATATAACCCGCTGGTGACAGTCGTCAATGCAGTTCCGTCTAATATTTTTTCGGCATTTTCATCTAATAACGAGATCATATCTGTCGTAGTTGTTGCGATCATTCTCGGATTGTGCATGACAGTGCTTGGCAAAAAGACAGAACCTCTTCGTAAAGTCATTGAAAATTTAAATGATGTCGTACAACTTTTCTTGAATTTCCTGATCGATAAGATCGGACCGGTTGCAATTTTTTTGCATGATCACAAGAACGCTTGCGGTGTATGGAATCGAATATATTAAACCGACGCTTGTATGGATCGTTACTACGATTGTTGTAAGTCTGGTGCTTGTATTTACAATTTATCCGGTAGGGATATTCCTTACAACCCGGCTGAATCCGATTCCGTTTGTGAAGAAAACGTTGAAGATCGGCTTGTTTGCGGCAGCGACAAACTCTTCTGCGGCAACACTTCCGCTGAATACAAAGACATGTACGGAAGAACTGGGATGTTCAAAAGAAATCAGCAGTTTTGTTCTTCCTACAGGTATGACGATCAACATGAACGGTACGACAGCGATGCATATGATTGCGATTACATTTATTGCGACAGCGGCAGGAATTGATATTAAGCCTTCAACACTTGCCATAGCAGCTTTTCTTTCTATCTGCACGGCGATGGGAACTCCGGCAATTCCGGTTGCGGGAACGACGATGGTGTATGTTGTCATGACAGGGTTGGGAATGAGCTCTGAATTATGTATGATCGGATATTCGCTTGTACTGGCGATGAATTATCTTCCGGGAATGGCGGTAATTACCTTGAATGTAATCGGTGACGCAGCTACAAATGTGATCGTAAGCTTTAAAGAGAAAGTGCTGAATAAAGATGTTTATTATAAATAGAAGATAAATAAAATTGTAAAAGTACAGAATAAAGAAGTAGTTTAGAAAAAAAGAAGATAATGAAATCTTGTAATATCATGATGAAACAAAAAACAGGAATCGCCGCATTGAACTTAGTTCAGTGCGGCGATTCCCGCTTTTGCGTGTAAACATCCCACTATGAGATTCGCAGACAGTTAAGAGATGTTACGGCAATCAGTTTCGAGATTGAGGAATGACTTCAGGCCCTTCCGGTTCGGGATTCGGTTCGGGATCCGGCGTAGGCGGAATCGGATCCACATCATCGCCATCATCTCCGTTTGTATTTCCTAAGTTTTCGGAGCTGCCTGAATTGTTGTTTGTCGAATTATCCTCGTTGTTCTCGTCATCTTTACTTTCGTCATCTGTCTTTCCGTGTCCCGGACAAGTTTCTTTTGTCAAAGTGTCTTTATCAAAATACTCTGTGATGGAAGGACATCCGTTCACTGCAAGTTTTCCTGTCTGGGTACAGATTGTTCTTTGTACAACAGAAGCAGGAGGAGTGAAGTTTTTATATTCTAATTCTGCGTGGATGCGATCCATAATGTGCTTCCATATTACTTCGTGCCATGACTGATTCCAAAATTGTTCCAGTGTTTTATCCTCGTCATATCCGGTCCATACAGAACAGGTGTAGTAAGGCGTATATGCGGATAACCAGAGATCAGTACTGTTTTCCGTTGTACCTGTTTTACCTGCTGCAGGCATGTTGTTAAGTCTTGCAGGCGTTCCGGTTCCACGGTTGATTACGTCCTGCATAGCGCTTGTCAGAAGAAATGCTGTCGATTCTTTTAAAACACGACGTGTTATAGGTTTTGAATTATCGATCAGGACGTTGCCGTCGTGATCAAGAATTTCTGTATAAAGGAGCGGTTCGGTATAAATTCCGCTATTTGCGATCGCGGCATAAGCGGCGGTCATTTCAATATTGTAAACACCTCTTGTAATACCTCCGAGGGCGGTAGCCTGTGCGATATCCGACATACCCGGATAGTTCGGATCATTATTTACAAGCGTCGTAAAACCGAAGTTTTCGAGATATTTGTATCCCTTTTCAAGTCCGACTGTCTCGGTCAGAGTGCGTACGGCGCAAACATTCATGGAGTGTTCGATAGCATAGCGTACGCGGGCGCTTCCGATGTATTTGTTATCCCAGTTGTTTACCGGCTGTCCGCTGGCGTACCGGTACGGCTCGTCTTTGATCGTTGTTGCAAGAGTCATGCCGCACTCGTTTAATCCTGGGGCATAAGTGGATAAAACTTTAAAACAAGATCCCGGCTGTTTTGGGGAAGCTGTGGCGCGGTTTAAAGATAAGCTGGTCGTCTTTGCTCCGCGTCCGCCGACAATGGCTTTTACATGTCCTGTATATTGATCCATTAATACGACGGAAACCTGAGGCTGAAGCGTAATGTTTAAACGTTCGTCTACAATATCGCCTGCATCTGTATTAATACCGAGAGTGCCTTTATATTGTTCGATAGAAGCTTTCGCTTCATCTTCCGAACTGAAAACAAACGGAGCGGCAGAGCCTCGTACAGAGATCAGATACTGCTTTAAGTTTTCCTTACTGTAGTTTTCGGCAGATCCGTCCGCACGGTGGATTGTCAGTGCGTAGTCTGTGATACCGTATTCTACGATCGGATAATAAGCATCATTGGAGGCTTCTTCGTCACAGATCTGTTGGATCGCCAGATCCTGAGTAGACTTGATAGTCAATCCTTCGCTGTAGAGAAGGTTATAAGCCTGTGTTTCCGAGTAACCTTTCTCGTCCATAAGATCTTGAATGACATCTTCGATCAAGGCATCTGTAAAATAAGAGTAAGGCGTTGTATCTTCGGTGATCGCGGCTGTCTGTAAAATGCGGTCATACACAGGGTCGGCAAGCGCTTCGTCGTACTGCGCCTGATCGATGTATTTTTGTTCAAGCATGTTGCCGAGAACTTTTTCACGGCGTTTGGCGTTAGATTCCGGATTCGTTACAGGATCGTACTCTGTCGGGTTCTGTGTGATCGCGGCAATGACCGCACATTCCGAAAGGGTCAGATCCGCCACATCTTTGTTGAAATATCTTGTAGATGCCGTCTGTACTCCGAGACATCCCTGACCGAGGTTGATCGTGTTAAGATAGGCTTCTAATATCTCGTTTTTGTTCATCTCTTTTTCAAATGCGAGAGCGAGATACTGCTCTTGTAATTTACGTTCCACTCTGTCAAAAAATGTTTTTTCGTTGACAAAATCAAATACGTTGTTTTTGATAAGCTGCTGTGTCAGGGTACTGGCTCCTTCGGTAAAATCAAAACCGTTCATGACTCCGACGACGCCGGCTCTTAAAATTCCCTGAATATCGATTCCGTTATGTTCATAGAAACGTTCGTCCTCGATCGCCACAAATGCATGCGGAAGAAAATCTGTTTTTGCCGTGATCTCGTCATAAGTACGGTAGACACGGTTTGAATCAGAATCTTTCAGAGTGTCGATGACTGTGCCGTTTTGATCGACAATCGTTGTTGTAAATCCTTTCGGCTGAATGTCTTCGGCAGATACGTCCGGGGTGTTGTCAATGATTTTTTTTGCAAAAATTATACCGCCGACAAGCCCTATAACGACAAGCAGAAGCATACAGGTGATAACTGCTTTAAAAAAACGAACTCCTACGCGTTTCTTTTTCATTTTCTTTTTCGAAGAGATTGATGATTTTCTCTTTGAAAGATTATTTTTTCCGTAGTTCACGAATAACATCCTCCTTTTCAACTTCTATGATTATATCAAATAAGGTCTTTTAAATAAAGAAAAAAATGAAATCTTCATATTTTATAAAGAATTTTAATCATAATATCAGTATCTTCACGTTCGTACAGGCGAGAGATCCGCATAATGGTGTCAATAACTTATGAAAATGTCACTTTTTAATATAGAAATTTATTTGAAAAAATGTCACTTTCATAAAAGGGCTAA
>ENA-OQIV01000909-OQIV01000909.1-human-gut-metagenome-genome-assembly--contig:-NODE-909-length-14332-cov-22.620063_pt1 | contig 14332 bp, 4 predicted proteins | sample MGYA00242588_ERZ504753 | MGnify/ENA primary metagenome ERZ504753 (study PRJEB26092, sample SAMD00036359) | human gut metagenome | host: Homo sapiens | study: EMG produced TPA metagenomics assembly of... | reverse complement strand
AAATGGTGGCTATATGCTGGCAAAACAACCGGAGAATATTTCTCTGATGGAAATTATATCGTGTGTAGAGGAAACAATGGCAATTAATCGTTGTTTGGAAGAAGATCGTTTTTGTTCCAGAAATTTAGAAGATACCTGCAAGATACATAAAATATTGTTGAGTTTGCAGAATACATACAATAATAAATTAGCGAGCGTAAAGGTTTCAGATGTTATCCGCCCTGGAGAAGATGAATATTTTGGACGATTTTATGTTGTATTAAAACTGAACTTGAAGGAAAAAAGCTACGAGTGTGTATATTCACATATCCGTGAAGTGTATGAGAAAGTAAGGAAAACAAAAAGTTATGAAGAGTTCATAAATCAATATATAGAAAGATATGTGTATGCTTCTGATAAAAAAATGGTTCATGACTTCTTATCAATTGAAGGATTAGAAGAAAAGCTGGTTGATGGATGTATGGAAAAAGATCTTCCATATCGCAGAATTACTGGAAAAGATAAGAATGCATATATTTGGATGGAAGCAAAAAAATATATAGATGCAAATGAGAATACTGCAATTATTACCTTACATAATGAGAAGATTGTCCAGGACACAGTTATAAAGATGGAACGGGAACTCATAAAAAAAGAACATGATATGGCAAAGCAGTATTGGGATATGGTATCACTTTTAACTACTGTATTGAATCATAATCAGATAGTTGAATCAGGGTATCAAGATGATATCAGTTTCTATACGAAACAGGTATATCTTCAATTACAGAAAAAATATCCGGAATACGGGATTACGGATGAAGAAATTACGTCAGTAGCTCATCTAGCACCGATTCATGATATTGGAAAGATAAAAGTACCAATTGAAATTTTGAATAAAAATGGAAAATTGACGGATGAAGAAATGAATGTAGTAAAGCAACATCCATTAGTAGGTGCAGCGATGACCCAAAGATTCCCCGAAGGAATAACAACGGAAAAGCTGAACCAATATAGCTATGAAATATGCAGACATCACCATGAAAGATATGATGGGTCAGGATATCCAGATGGTTTAAAAGGAAATGAGATTCCAATGTGTGCACAGGTCGTTGGGATTGTTGATGCTTACGATGCATTGATCAACGATCGTCCATACAAAAGAAAGTATGAACCTGAAGAGGCAATACAGATGATTTCAAATGGTGAATGTGGAGCGTTTTCTAAAAAACTGATCCAGTGCTTGACGGCGGCAGCAAAGCAGCCAGAGTGGTTAAAAGTAACAAAAAGTCAAGCATGACAGAAGATTTGAGGCGATTTTATGAACAAGAAATTAAGTGTTTTAAGACGAATTACAGCAGTTGTTCTGTGTGTTACATTATTATCTTCGCAAGTCGTAGTTGCGAATGCTGAAGATTCAGAAAGAATGAATGTGCAGACCAATAGTGAAAATGCAGATATATCGGAACAGGATGGTTTCAGCAGTGATACATCTGAAATATCTGATATCACGGAAAGTGATATTCCTGATTCTTTTGAAGGAGAATCAGAGCCAAATACAGATATTAGTTCTGAAGTAACAGAGGAATTTGGTAATTCCAAAGATCAAGGATTTACAGATGGAGAAGAAACAATTATTGAGGATGAAAACACCTCAGATACTTTGGAAGAAGCAAATCCAGATTATGAAGATGGAAAAATATGTATCTACAATTACCAGCAACTTCTGCAAATCGGTACAGGAACACAGATGTTTTCCGGAGACAAAGATGGAAATGTTGGTGAAGGGAATAAGGTTCTTGCAGATGGTGCAGAACTTATCTATGCATCAGACGCTTCCTATTGTTTGATGAATGATATTCCAATAGATGATGAAAATGTCTGGAATTTCCCATCAGATTTTACAGGTAGCATCACTTCATCATCAGAGCGCACGGGCAACACAGTATATGATTCAGTGACTGATACGATTTATGTGTATAACCGATACCAGCTTGAATTGATGAAAGGGGAATCTTCAGACAGCGAACCTGTAATGAGCGAGGATTATATTGCTGAAAAAGTTGGAATGGGACAGGTTTTTACACTGGAAGATGGTTCCTATCTTACTTACAGCAAAACACATAATTATGTGCTTGCTTCTTCATTTACAACAGAAACACCGGAGCTTCTTGCAAATAAGGCTGGGACAGAGGAGACAACTCAGGATATTACTAGCGCATATCCGTCCGACTATGAAGGAAGAAATTATTTCGGTCAGGTGGTAAAAAAGATTGGTGATAAAAATTATATTCTGATTGGAAATGAAACACAGCTTCGGGCAATCGGAACAGATACGGATGTGACAGAACCCATCTGGAAGGTGTATGAAACAAGAGAGAAAAAAGGGGGATTACTGGGGGGAGCACTGAGTGGATATACAGACTGGACACCGGCTGCGGATACAGCAGAATACAAAACAGAACTGTATTATCCGGGTGATGCGGATCTGGCCAATTTTAAAGATGGAGACAAAGTATATGACTGGTCAAAAACTGCATTGTATGCAAATGATAATGGTGGACACGAAATTGGAAAAGCGGAATATTTGGATGCCCCATCCTTAGACGTAGCTGGTTTGAATGCTACAAAGCGTTATCTTTATGTGGGCAGTACGATCCAGGATTCTGCAAATATGATAGTAACTGCATCTGAGGACAGTCCTTCTGATGATTCTACGGAGGAGGCCTCCGGTGAAACAGAAGAAGTTTCTGGTAATACAGAAGAGACTTCCGGTGAAGCAGATGGAAATGCAAAAGGCAGTGATCTGATTGATATGGTTCCGGCAGAAAACAATGAAATATCTGTATCTGGAAATGATGATATTTCTTCAGAAGCTGCAGCATCGGACACTACTGTATCAGATACTGAAAACGAAGAGATTTACGATGAAGATGCTTTTATCAGTGATGAAAGTGAAAGTGATTTTTCAGATGATGCGGATCCAGAAAGTATACCGGTTGAAGAGGATAAGACCTACGTTCTTACTTATGATATAAGCAAAACGACTAATAAGGTGAATATTGCAGGCACCGGATATAAATATAGCAAGGATGCGGATTATATTATCTTTCGTGATATTGATCTTTCCAAAGAGGGCACCAATTCCAATGGGGAAGATGATGATTGGGATCCTATTGATAATTACCAGGGAAACATGGAAGGCCGAAAGGGAATGGTTGAAGGTCAGAGTATAACAATCAGCCATATCAATATTTCACAGAATAATCCAGTCGATCAGGACAAGCAGGCAGAATATGGTATCGGATTTTTCAGAAATTTGACAACACCATATTCTACATCCCTGACAATATCCCAAAACCCGATCACTGTGAAAAACATTACTCTTTCTGATGTGACGGTTTCTACAACAACACAAAAGGTTAAACAAAATGTCAGTTTGATTGGAAGTGTGCTGAAGCTCCTGCTTGGAAATTTAAGTGGACTGAAACCGGATCCGCAATCCCTGGCAACGGGAGGATTTGCAGGCGTCATAAAAGGAAACATCCAGATTGAAAACTGCAATGTAGAAAATTTACGTGGAGTTTCAAATGTAAATGATCGGACCGGTGGCTTCGCAGGCTATGTCAGTGGTATGACACAGTATGACCTCATATCAAATGGATTAAGAGGCCTGGTTACTACTTTAACAAAAATCCTGAATCTGATTCCTCTGCTTGGAGCCGGTGACCTGCTGACTGTCCTTTTAAATGGAGGATTACTCAGTGTAAAAAATCTGATTCCGGTAGGCTATGTCAATCCATGTATTCAGAATTGTTCTGTAAGCGGTGGCACTTCTGTTACAGGTCAGAAGAGTACCGGTGGATTCGCTGGGGAAGCCATTGGTGCAGTGATGAAAAACTGTTCTGTGGGTGGCACTGCCACAGTGTCTGGAAATGATTGCTCTGGTGGATTTGTGGGACGTTCTGCGAATGCAGTTGTGGCAGGCGCATTAAGCAGCCTTGGTATTGAACTTATGGGGAACTTTCCGGTCAATACAGTTATGCTGAACTGCAGAATTGATGGAACGGTAAACGTATCCGCACAGGGAAGTTCCGCTAAGGAAAGTGGTTATGCAGGCGGATTTATTGGCGAAATGCGAAATAGTTACGCTGTAGACTGCAGTATTTCTTCTTTGGGTACAGTGTCCGGAAAAGATTATACCGGAGGATTTGCCGGTATAGCAACCCTTGGTGATGTAGCGGATATTGATGAAAGCCAGGGACTTCTGGTAATTGTAAAGGATCTTCTTACAGGGTTGTTAAATGGTAAATTTACCAACATGGATATCCTGAACCTGGTAGGACTCCGGCCTTCTGTTATAAGCGGATGCACCATTGCAGGAGATAACATTTCTGTAACAGCGAACGGTAAAAATGCAGGTGGACTTGTGGGATATGCAGGTGCTGTCCAGATTTCCAATACTTTAGAACTTGCAGATGACTCAAAATCAACTACAAAAGCCCTCCAGCGAGTGCTTAATAAGACGGGTCTTACCTACGAATTTTCAGACCGTGTGAATCAGATCAATGCAGCTTCCTCTATGAAGGTTTCAGCAACAGAGAATGCAGGAGGAATCTTAGGTTACGCTAAGATGACCAGTGTCGGTGATGTCCTCGGTGGAACAGTTACAGCAGCAGACTATATGCGTTTTGAATGCAAGGACTGTTCCGTAAACGGAGGCTCTTCCGGGCTTACGGTTACTGCGTCAGATCAGGAAAATGGTTGTGCAGGAGGTGCTATCGGTTATGGAACGGGTGGAGAAGTAAGGAGAACATCCGTTACAAATCTGAATTCCGTAACAGCCGGAAAGTGTGCCGGAGGTTTTGCCGGGTATTTCGGAAGCGGCACCCTTGCCAATGTTGGAGGTATTAAGCTTCTGGGATTACCGCTGCTAAAAATCGACAGCCTTCTTTCTGTAGGACAGATGATTGAGACGTTTGCAGTTGACAGTACTGTTTCAGGTGTTTCGTCAGGATATAGTGTGTCTACCCAAAATGAGAAAGGTTACAGCGGTGGTTTTATTGGAGAATGCATCAGTGGACGAGCAAGGGACACAAAGATCAGCAACCTGAAAACGGTTACTGCATCAGCAGTATCAGGAAATGCCGGAGGCTTTGCAGGTTTTGCCAAGGCCGGAGATGCATTAAGTGCCGGGGATTCCACTACATCACAACTGACAGGAATCGAATTGGAGAACCTGCTAGGCGTTGTCAGTGCCCTGAGACCGGAGTTCAATAATACTTCTATTGCATATGTTTCGAATGGTTCTGACCCTCAGGTATCCGCTGATATGGCGGGCGGCTTTGTGGGAGATGGACAGGCAGTAGATATCAACTATGGAAACAACAACTCCGGATTCAAAGCAGACACAGACACAAATCCATCTTCGAGTGAATCTACAGATGAAAAGAATAGTGAAGAAGCAGATTTCATTTCAGCAGACACGAATAGCGAGGACGGAACAATCGAAGGCGAGAGTGGTGCGATTACAACAACAAATATTACCGGACTTTCCTATATAAAGGGAACCAGCTATGCCGGAGGCTTTGCCGGAAGATTGATGCCCGGTGATGTGGCACAGACAGGTTCTATTAAGTTACTGGGGCTCTTAAATGTAACTCAGCTTCTCAGTGTCATGGATGTGGCATATCCGAGGATTTCCGATTCTTCTATTGAAGGAGACAGCTTGGTCGTAACAGCATCCGGGAAAAATGATGATGTGGCCCTTGGAGATGCCGGAGGATATATCGGTAATGGAAAAGCAGTCATGGTTAAGAACTCTGATGTGACCCATGTAAAAGAAGTCACAGCACCGTATCATGCAGGTGGCTATATCGGGATCATGCGTTCCGGAAGTGCTGCGGAAGCGGGAGATGCCACAGGAGATCTTCTGAACAGCGTCCTCGGTAAGATTTTGAGTCTGAAGGAACTGGCAAGTGTTCTGCAGGCTGCATCCAGCCAAATTACAAATTGTAAAGTTGCTGGTATCGCAGATGGTCTGACTGTTACGGCTGACAGCGGATTTGAAAATGCAGAAGGCTATACAGGCGGCTTCGTTGGAGAGATGCAGAGCGGTCATGTAGATAATGCCGCAAATGCTGCTGATTCCGGAAAAGGTACGGCAGTAGAAAATCTTCTGAAAGTAGAAGGACTTCGTTATGCCGGAGGATTCGGAGGTCTCGTAAAAGCTGGAGCGGTTGCAGAGATTGGAGCCAAGTCATCAATTCTTACAAAAGTGGTTGATCTGACAGGATTACTTTCCCTGGTCAATGCTTTTGTTCCGGTGATCAGTAATGCCAGTGTATGTTCTGTAAAGGATGGCTTTACCGTACATGTTACGGGAACTCTTGAAAAAGACAGCACTAACGATGTGGATGCCGGAAGTGCCGGAGGCTTTATTGGCTGCGGAACCGGTGTACAGATTAGTAATTCTGATGTAAATAAACTGCAGCATACCGGTGTCATTGAGCCAAACAATCTGCAGCAGGAAGATGGCGGCAGTTATTACGGAACTGGAAGTGAGTATGCGGTAAGTGGTTACCGTTACGCAGGAGGCTATATTGGGAAAGCTGCTATGGGCAGTACGGCGGCTATCGGAGGAGCAAGTGTTCTGGATAAGGTACTTTCTGCCTCAAATCTGTTATCAGCGTTGACTGTAGTTGCATCTATCATAGACAGTTCAGATGTTTACGGAGCAACCGGTGGATTTAATGTTCTGGCAACTAACGGAGATGGTAATACCGGAAAAGCCGGAGGATATGCAGGAGAACTTCTCGGAGTACAGATTCAGAATAGTAATTCCTATAACTTTGCACATATCATAGGGCGTGAAAGTGCCGGTGGATATGTTGGAACCATGGAACCGGGAAGTGCGGCGGATGTGGTAGATGGTTTAAGTACTCTTGGAGGACTGATCAGTGCGGATAATCTTCTTGGTGTTTTACAGGCATTTGTTCCCGTGATCAAAAACAGCGAAACAACCTGTGTACCTTGTGGAGGTGCTGTGAGGGCTCAGGCTGAGAGTGATGACGGTATTTACCGTGGACTTGCAGGAGGATATGCGGGTTACAACTATGGCGGTCAGATCTGGGGAAACAATACGGATAACTGGAAAGGTGCTGCATATACAGGAACCGTAAGAGAATGTGCTGCCTATCGTATCCGTTCCGTATATGGAACGGAATATGCTGGAGGCTATACCGGACTGATGCGGTGTGCGAATGTTGCAGACACAGGAAGTCTGAAGGTTTTATTCGGTCTTATCAAACTAGATAATCCGCTGACGCTTCTTCAGGCAGTGTATCCGACAGAAAAGAATACAGCTGTTTATGGACCGCTTCGTGGACTGGATACGGATACCTGGAATAAGTGGGTTGGTGCTGTCGGTTCTTATGGAAGTTACGGTAATAAATTACAGGCACTTGGTGAAGTCAATGATCAGAATCAGTTAAATGAGATTATTTCCCAGTATGCATATGGATACGCTGTTACAGCAGGACGGAGCATTCTGGCAAGTAAAGCAACACAGGGTGGTTCTGCCGGAGGCTATGTGGGTCGGATGGAAGGAGGAACCGTTACAAACGGTACTGCTGTAGATCTTCAGTTGGCAGAGGCTTATAGATGCAGTGGTGGATTTGCTGGTGAGATGCTTACAGATTCTGTGGCAAACACAGGTGACGTTTCACTGGCAGGCCTTAAGATTATAGGTGCAGACAGTCTGGCAGCATTAAAAACCTTTGTGCCGGTTGTGAAACAGTCCCATGTGGAAGGATATCGTTCCGGTGCAAGGATCAGAGCAACTGGTATTGCAGACAAAGACCCGGCAGGATTTGCCGGAGGCTATGTGGGAAGGATGATCGGCGGCCAGATCTGGGGAGATGGAACCAACTCCTGCAGGATCACAAATTTAAGGCGTGTAGATGGAACTTCCTATGTAGGTGGTTTTGCCGGAAAAGTAGATCCGGGTAGTGTGGCAGCTATTGATACAGCTACAAAACAGGGACTTTTGAATAAGCTTCTGGATGTTCTTATGGTAAATGCTCCGGCAGAGCTGATTAAGGTTCTGAATGCTACTGTTTCCACCATCCGCTGTGCATCTGTGTCAGCCTGGGATGACTGGGGCGTGATCGTAAACGGAACCTATCAAAATGGAAGCAATACAGGGTATGCAAAAGCAGCTGGAGGATTCGCAGGAAGTCTTTGTGGAGCAGTTCTTGGCGAGAAGGATAAACCGGAAAGCGGAATCCGTGCAGACAAGATTCGCTCTGTAGTAGCCGGTGAATATGCCGGAGGATGCTTCGGTATTGCGGATGTTTCCGGTGCCGCAAACATTAGTGCAGGTAATGAGACTTCGGTATTACAGTATCTTTTAAAACTTGGAAAAACCGATGTGTTGGATGCGTTCCGAAGCTATGTATATTACGGAAATGTCACAGGAAGTCCAGATGCAGGGCTTGGCGTCAGTGCTAACACAGCAACAGATGCAGGACAGAATAATCAGGTTACATACAGCGGAACAGCTGGCGGATTTGGTGGTTCACTGTTAAATGGATCTGTCAAAAACAGCAGCGTAACAGGATTAAATTATGTAACAGGCCTGAACAGCGTAGGTGGCTTTGTAGGATACTCCGGAAAAAGCGGAGTTGTAAAAATGGAGAAGCTGGATGTGCTGGGAGATAAATCTGGACAGCTTCTGGGCGGTGCCCTTGGCGTTCTGGATATTTTTGGTTCCCACATAGATGACAGTAGCGTGACAGGAGTGCCTGGTGGTTATACGGTTCAGAGTAAAGGCGGAAAGGAGCAGATCGCTGGAGGATTTATCGGCTACGCAAATCTTGCCAGAATGTCAGGATGCAATGCAGGAGATGATCAAAATCAGGAAAATAGTCTGAAACTGGTAGAATCCGGTGGAACAGCTGGTGGCTTTGCCGGAAGAACAAGCTTTGCCTATCTTGCAGATGTAAAACTGGATTCCACAGTGGTGGATGCATTATTCGTAGTTCTGGATCAGCTTGTAAGGGCATTGTATTTGGATAAGATTCAGGATTCCGACTTGTTGCATATTAATCTTGGAATTGTGAAGGTTGATGCACTGTACGATGGAAATCTCATCCATGTGAATCTGCTTGGACTGGATATTTCTGTTGGGCTATCTAAAAAGTCTGATGATAACAATCAGCAGACAGATTTTGCAATCATTAAGATCGGAGATTCCTCTATTAAGCTTCCATGTGACAAAAACGGAATCATAACGAAAGATAATGATGTAAAGTCCAACATCAGTGTCAACCTGATTAAGGCAAACAGAACAAAAATTACAGACAGCAATGTATATGGAATCAGTACGGGATACGATGTCTATGCCGGCGGTGCCGGAAATGATGCAGACGGTACTGCAACAGATGGACGAAGCGGAGGCTTTGTAGGATACAACGACGAAGGACTGCTGAAAAATAACAACATGTATTACTGCGATGTGGTTCGTGGAACACCTAAGATGGTGGGACCATTCAGTGGAAAAAGTGATCTGAACTCTGTATATAAGTTTAATACGAAAGCAGGCGTAGAAGGTGAGAATAACAATTACCGTATCTACCGGAAACCGGTGATCACTTTTGATGAGATCAAAAAGAATTCCAAACTCCTGACAGATACGTTTAGCCAGGAAAATGGATGGAGCATCTTCTCAGTAAAACATGTAGTGCAGGTAGATGAGTATAACACCTTGCAGAATGCAGTTATGGCAACAAAAGATTCTTCTGAAACAGCAGATCTGAATGCTTATGTATCAGATGCAAAAGCCGTTCTGATGTCAGATACCAAAACGACAGTCAATACAGGTGACAGCACATCACCGGAACCATCAGATGCACAGGATCCATGTGATGAATATATAAATCTGACCATTAATAAGGTATGGAAAGATTTCCGGAATATGGACAACATCAGACCAGACACTATTACGGTTACAATTTCCAGAAGCTGGACGGATACGGAAGGAACAAAACATACAGAAGTTGTGCCGGGATATGAAAACTATGAAATAAAAGGTGATATCTCAAAATCTACATGGCAGAAAGTGGTTGAAACTCTTCCAGCCTACATAAAAGATGATGCTGAAAAACCGCATTATTATGAATATTCTGTTACGGAAACGGAAATAAAAGGATATACAACTACAATCGAAACTTCTAAAGATGGATTTACCTTCACGATTATCAACCGGCATTTTGCACTGCTTCCGGATACCGGCGGCGAGGGCATTATGATGTTTATCATAGCAGGTGGCCTGTTGTTAGCGTTCCTGCTTTATACCGGACGCAGAAGGAAACGGAAACAGGCGATGTAGGAAAGGGGGAGCAGGGTCATGAGAGAGATATGGCTGCGTGGGGAACTTCCACCGTAAAGGCTGAAAGAATCCAAAGCGAACCAATAAAAAATCAAAAGAAAGTGAGAAGAGGAACATGAAGAAATTAGTATCAAGATTTATGGCAGTTCTGATGGCAATGACCATGATACTGTCCATGAGCATGACTGCATTTGCAGCAGAAGCTCCAAAAGGAACCCTGACAGTCAACAATACAGTGGCAGGAAAGACCCTGGATCTGTATCAGATTTTTACAGCAACAAAAAACGGCGATAATGTAGCTTATACACTGAACAGTGCATATGAGGGATTCTTCCAGAGCAAAATTTCTGGTGCTTCTACATTAACAGGCGAAGCATTAAGTGAAAAAGCTTATGAATATGTTAAAACACAGGTTGGAACAGACGGAAAGAACGGTACAGGGTTTGCAAAAGAGATTCTGGGCTGGATTCTTGAGAATGCTACTGCATTAGCTGCTACTCATACAACTGCAAATACAACCGCTGGTACTACGGTAATTAATAACCTGGATTATGGATACTATATAGTTTATCCATTAGGTGCCACAGATACATCTACAGCACCTGGAAATGAAACAGTAAAATCCGTAGCTTCTTTAGTCAGCGTTACAGGTGATGATGCTACAGTTAATATGAAGAGCAATTACCCGACAGTAGACAAAAAAATTATTCCGGCTCAGAGTGGAAGCGGAATTACAGTTGGTGCTATTGTGGATGGCTCATGGGAAGGCAACCATCAGTTGGAGTTGGATGACGAGAATGATCCTGAGGACACCATCGCACCACACGGCGCAGCAGATGAAAAGAAAGCCGGAGATTTTGGAATTGGTGATACTGTTACTTACCAGCTGACATCTAAAGTACCGGATATGACAGGATATACTTCTTATACTTTTAAATTTACCGATACATTATCCAAAGGACTGGATTTAAAAGCAATTCTGTCTGTAAAAGTTGGAAGTACGGAACTTAAAGCGGGTAAAACAGGAGCAAATACATACGCACTTTCTTATGACAAGACTAACCGTATTTTAACAGTTACTTTAAATGATTTCTATAATTCCTATAAGGATCACGTAGGTGAAACAATTACAGTTGTCTATACAGCTACTTTAAATAAAGATGCTGTCATCGGTATGAATCCAAATACCAACAAGGCGGTCGTTGAGTACAGTAATGATCCGAAGTCAGATGGAACAGGTACATCTGAACCAAGTATTGTAAAGGTACATACTTTTGATTTCACAATCTTTAAATATTATTTAAAAGATCAGAAAAATCAAAACGATAAAACTGCACTTGCAGGAGCAGAATTCGAGCTTTACAAGGCAAACACAGAAGGTACTGCAGCAGATACAAATGCTAAGATTAATATTATAGATGAAAATAACGGTGTATATCGCCAGGCAACACCGGAAGAAGCAAGTGCAGCTGGATTTACATCTGCAAAAATCGTATCTGATGAAGACGGTAAAGTTCTTGTGAAAGGTCTGAAAGCCGGAACATATTACTTAAAAGAGACAAAAGCTCCGGACGGATACAACAAGCTTTTCAGCGATATTAAGATTGAAATCACAGCAAAATATAATGATGCAACTGGCGAACTTGAAAGCTATTCTGTAATTTATACATACAATGGTAACTCAACAACTGTAACAAATAATGATAAAGCGACTTCCCCAGAAGTGCCTGTAGAAAACAAGACAGGTGCACAGCTTCCATCTACTGGTAGCAAGGGTGCCCTTATGGTAACACTGGCTGGTATTGTTCTTTTCGGTGTATTAACAGCAAGCAAAGCTTTTGGCAAAAAGAAAGCAAAAAACTAAGACATTCTGAAGTTTAAGAATGGATAAAAAGACAGTTCATCTTCCCGGTATTGTACCGGGAGGATGTCTGCTTTTTCTGAAATGTCCAGTGTGGACTGGATATTTCAGAAGAAACAGACGAAAAGGTGAAAGGTATTATGAAGAAAGTAGTAAAAATACTAAGAGGAATCGGATATCTGATGGCATTTTCTTTAATCCTGTATCCGGTAGTGAGTAATTACATTAATCAGATGAACAGCACAACCATTGCTACAGATTATGAACAGGAAGTTTCGCATTTGTCGGAAGAACAGGAAAATGCAATGATCAAGCAGGCACAGGACTACAACGAAAGCCTGATCGGAATTGGTTCCATAGCAGATCCATTTTCAGAAAGCAATGAAAACCAGACAGAAGATGATGAGTATAACAAACTTTTGAAAATTGATGATACTGGAATGATGGGATATATTGATATCCCAAAGCTTGATGTTGTTCTTCCGGTTTATCATGGAACATCCGAAAAAGTACTGCAGTCAGGTGTAGGACATCTGAAAAACACCTCGCTTCCGGTAGGCGGTGAGAGCTGTCATGCGGTATTATCCGGACACCGTGGACTTGCAAATGCCAAGATATTCACCGACCTGAACAAGATGGAGGTTGGAGATGTATTTTATATTAAAGTTCTTCATCATACCTTTGCCTATCAGGTGGATCAGATTCTGACAGTATTGCCATCAGATACAGATGCTTTACAAATTGAAAAAGGCAAGGATTATGTAACGCTGGTCACATGCACTCCTTATGCAGTTAATACACACAGACTGCTTGTACGTGGCACCAGAATTCCGTATGAAGAGGCACAGAAGATAGATGAGGAAGTTGGTCTTCATCATACAATTCCATTCAATTTGATTCTATTGATTGGGGGAATTGTTGCTTTGATCATCATATGGGTGAGCATTAAATCTCATAAACGCAGGAAGGAGAAAAAACATGAGCAGAATAATTAAACATAAGCGAATATATATGTGTATGGCCAGTGTGATGTGTATGCTTTTACTCCTCATTCCGTTACCTGTGTCTGCGAATGATCAGGGAAGTATATTATTAAAAGCAACTGTTGAAGATGAGACCACGGTATATAAGCTAAGTAATATTGAATTTACGATGTATCAGGTTGGAACATATAAAAATAATTCATGGGCATTAGTGAGTGAGTTTGCAAAGTCTGGAGTCATATTTGATTTTGAGGATTCTTCTGCTCAGGCAGAAGCTGCAAAAAAACTGGGAAAATATGTACAGGATAACGGCATCCAAGGAATATCAGGGAAGACCAATTCCGATGGAGAAGTTATGTACAGAGATCTGGAAAAAGGTGTGTATCTTTTTGTGCAGACACAAAAAACACAAATTGGAAATCAAGTATATCAAAGCGAACCTTTTATCATAACAGTTCCAGGTAATTATGATGGTCAGATAATTTGGAATGTAACGGCAGAGCCTAAATTTAAAAATGAATCGATACCACCAATTACCACGAATACGCCACCAGTTTCAGAAGAACCATCAGGTGATAATAGCAGTCATACTCCAAATGTAAAAACGGGAGACGATACGAATGTAATTATGTGGCTTTCCTTAATGGGAATATCCTTAATCATATTTAGTATATGCAAAAGAAAATCCCATAAATAATATGAGAAGATCGGGAAATCCCGGTCTTTTCGTTTCGTTATATAACTGTCATAATCCAAAAACAAATACCTCCGGAGGTGCACCGTATGGCGTCACCTGGGAGAAAATGGGTTTTAAACCATGGGAAGATTTGAAAGAAAATGAGTGAGTTGCCAGTGCAATCTTATTTATCTCTTGTGACAGAAATAGGTTCCCGTTTTGCTGGAAGTAAGTCTGAACTGATCTCAGGAGAATTAAGCAGTGCTGTGAAATTCTGTCTGATGATATCCAGTGTCTTCTGCTTTTTCTGTAATTCCTGCTTTTCACGGACAGTAGCAGCCTGTTCAGATTCAAGATTTTCTATCCGCTTCTGGATTTTATTAGAGCTTGGGATTTTGGTAACACCGAGATCCTGAAGCTCTTTTTTTAGTGAATCGTGGAGT
>ENA-OQIV01000894-OQIV01000894.1-human-gut-metagenome-genome-assembly--contig:-NODE-894-length-14506-cov-3.423591_pt1 | contig 14506 bp, 8 predicted proteins | sample MGYA00242588_ERZ504753 | MGnify/ENA primary metagenome ERZ504753 (study PRJEB26092, sample SAMD00036359) | human gut metagenome | host: Homo sapiens | study: EMG produced TPA metagenomics assembly of... | reverse complement strand
TACTATCATGATGCATAGTGTTCAAGCTCTTTACTGCAATTGAGATTGCCATTGAGATTGCTTGCGGATTTTAGGTTAAAACTATATGATAAAGAATTTAAAGATATATTGCAATATGCTCATGAGGATGTTTATTTAAAAACGAAGTTGGGAGAAGAGAATTTTTCGCTTTTTACCCAATACATAGAAACTTGTATCAATTTGGGTATTGGCTCCCAATTGCCTCCTCCTGATTATAGGGATTTCTATATGTTTACTTATACCAAACAACTTGCTGATCATTTCTTAAAAAAAGATGAGAAGCTAATCATTCACGCTCATAGTGCCCATCTTTCTAACTTGGAACGTTTTGATAGTTTTCCGTATAAAGAAATCCCAGCAGGGAATCGTTTAAAGAAATATTATGGAGATAAGTATTACTCAATTGGTTTTCAAGTTGGAAAAGGAACATTTACTCAGGAATCCGCCGGTTATTTTAGCAAGCTGATAGCATTACCATTATCCAAGCCACCATATAATAGTTTTGAACATTTAGCTCTAAGCACAAAAGAAAGTTATTTCTATTATCCATCCAAATATATGGATGACGGTATTGTTGAGTTATTAGTTATTCCAAGAATGGCACGTTATCAGAGACAATATCAATTTCATTCTGTGAAAAACTGGTGTGATGCCTATGTCTTTATACAAGAGAGCACGCCGCTCAAAAATGTAACGACTGGAGAATTCGAAACAATGTTCAAACAATTTCTTAGAATAAAGGAGTTGATAAAAGAATTGAAAGCAAACGAAGAAAAGATAAGAAATAAAGAGTAACTTCTACTCAAAAGTAAAAGCTACTCTTCATTCCATATAAGATTGGGGATATTCAGTAAGTTTCCCTATTTATTTGCTTTAATACGTTGCCCGTCCGCCTGAACAGCGTACAGTTCCGCTCCTTCAATGTCTGCTTCGGCAGGTACAGTAAATACAAACCGATTGGCAACCCATACTTTTTTGCCATCCTTGATTAATTCGAAAGCAACCGCCTGTTCGCCATTAGTCACAGTGTATGTTCTTCCGGAAACGGTATAACTTACAGTCTTGGTGATTTTCACATTGTTCTGGAATGTTTCGAAGTACCCTACATCTCCTCCATCTTCGGATATACCTTTTTGATTGCCTTTGGCTCCTACCTGATATCTTCGGTCTTCAATGTATTCAATAGGCGGACATTTAGTGGAAAATGTTTTCATATAAGCCAGCGTCTGATTAATCATATCCTGTGTCACGGTATATGAAAAGCTTCCGTAAGCATACAACTTGAAACTGACCGGAATAAAGAATCCCCAGGCATCGAAGAATTCGGTCATATCCATATTAGCGGCTTTTGCTACGTTGCGTGCATACATCAGCTGTGCTGCGCCCGGATCATTGAAAGGTAACCAAAATTCAGGGGTACGTCCTTGTTCGAATATCTTACGGATGGTATTCGGTTTCTTGCCGATACGTTCGAAATATGTCCACAATTGCTGGTTGAGGCGCATATGCATTTCGGAGGCTTCTCCTTGATATAATCCATATTTATTGGCATCATCAGATGTCATGTCCTGAGGGGTAAATGCCAACGTGTTCGGGTCGCGCGGATGCATGAATCTGCTCCAAGGAGTCGGAGGCGCATACCGGTAAGTAGCTAAAGTCCCAATGGAGCTTCCACGTGATCCCCACTGGTTTATCTTGTACACCACATAATTAGAAAAGAGATTATTGCTCGATTCCGTAGTACTGGGCCAGTTGATAGCTCCCTGATGCATGTGTCCGAGTTCATGTCCCGGCCCCCATTCATTGTCCTGATTCTTGTCCATATCACGCGGATCGAAGTTGTTTTTGAAACCCCATCCATCTTTTGTGCTTACATCACCCGCTGCCATATTAATGTAATAATTGGTAGCATAAAGTCCGTCGGTGAAAGTCGTGACATGCATCAGTGAATTGAATTCTCCTGTATTCGAATAAGTATCGATGGCAGCCAGTTCCTGCTCCCAATCTATCAGGTTATCCCATCGTTCCATTCCTCTTACTACTCCATACTGTTTGAAGTTGTCCTGATTTTGCAGCAAGTCTTTCAGTGCTGTAAACAGAATCTTCCTACCTTTCAGCACAAATACACATTTGTCAGATCCGTCCAAAGTGACAGATTTTGCCTTCCGGATATATTCACGGAACAGATCATCGGTTTTATCCACAGTCAGATCCCATACATTGAAGCCTACACGCGCATGTTCCGTTATCTCCACATACTGGGGCGGAAAATGTATTTTCACTGCCGGCATGCCACGGGGATCAAGTTTCTGATAGATGACAAACAGATTTCCCGCACGTGAGAAAGAAAACTTGTTGATTCCGTTTTTCAGGAATCGTTCTTCACCGTCGGGCCCCAGATCCGAACAACACCTTAGTGAAATGGATTCACCTTGCGGTATGCCGTCTGCTAAAACGACCATCTCTTCACCCGCATTGGTTATGATACCGGTAGGGTTGCAAAGAGGCGAGTAGTAATTGGTTCTCAATTTATCTCCCCAATATTCGGGCACACTGTATGCCTGATATGACTGTATCCTGAATCTCTTTTCCGCTTCGGGATAAGTATTGCTCTGCAAAGACTTTGCCAGCACATTGAAGAATGCCGGAAGCCGATTGATGGCTTCGTCGGAAGCGTCCGGGAGGAGTTCACTGCATGAACGGTCGGTGAATACTGTTATCAGTTGTTCGTCAAGCGGATTTTCCGCAGCATGGAAAAATTCCATCTCGTCGCAACTGACGAAATCATTTAATCCGCTTTTAACTTTGAATTGAACAGCCGCAGGTACAACCGGATCGTTCAGCAATATCCTATGGCTGCCTCCTGCTCCTTTAAAATCATAATCTTGTATATGAATAAAATCCGTACTTCCTTGAGGCTTGATGTAAAGTTCGAATGCTCCGAAATTACCGTTACCATTCCGGCTGTGATATAGGATATAGTCTAGCGTAAGCTGATTCTGATCGAACTGATATTCAAGAGTAACGGGGAATTTTGCAGATTGACTCCATGTGGAATGGTAACAGGTTCCGCCGAACTGACCGTCATAAGACTTCGATATATCCTGCCCCGGCTGATGGTCGGTGTCGTATCCACCGGTAACTTTCAACTTTATATCCTTCTCCGGATTTACACCCGAAATATCACTCGATTTCTTTTGTTGTTTGATTTCCGACTGGTCATAAATGTTTGTATTTTCTTTGGATACAAACTTGATCGTAGCATTCCTTTCTGTAGTCAGAGGATTGGAAGCAATGGAGAATATTCGTGTACTGGATGCCAGATCGGCTCTTGTATCAGGTACTTCTTTCTCGGTAATCCAGTCTTTGGCTTCCTCCGGAATAACTACTTCATAGTCTGTATTGGAAAGCAAGTTGACTTCCAGATGATCGTTTCCTGTTCCCGCCACCTGAATGACACGGCTCTCTTCAGCCACTTCAATGATCAGGTCACCGCCTGTCTGCACAACTCTGAGTTTAGCAGTCAGCGCATTATTGGCGATAGTAATATTTCCTTCTCTGACTCCTTTTTCGGGACTGGATGTTGCCGAAACCGTCAGTTCTGTATCCGATGCTTTCCTTGCCGTCAGCCATTCTTTTCCCTCAGTTACCGATGCATTCCACTCCCGGTTCGATTTGACAGGTACGGCTACTTCCCCACCCTCTTTCTTGAATCCAATGGATTTCTGAACTTGCAGCACCGGCTCTCCCTGCAGCTCCTTATCATCACTCTTGCAAGCATAGAGAGTAGTGACTCCCACCAGCAGAATAAGAGAGATACATAGTATGTGTTTTACCTTATCCAATAACATAGTATTTATAATTTTTGTTGTTTTTCCATTTCGTTGACCAAACTATCCAAATCGAAGTCAATGTTATATTCATTCTCTATCTGAATCTTTTTGATTTGCTTCACCAGCGAATGCGGCTTCAACCTTCGGATCATCTCTATTTCCAGAAGCCTGTTCGGGAAACGTTTGCGAATGCCATCGATGTCTTTCATATAAATGCTGTCTGCTCCCTGATAAAGCGCATTGGCGGATTCTTCAAGAATAAATGCTCCCAAACTGTCAGGATATTGTTCGAGCACTGCCCGCAGAATTTCCAGACTTTTTCCGAAACTTTGATGCGCATCAGCATTCATATCTTTAGCCGCCTGAAACAATCCTAACTGAAACAGGTATTCTCCTGTTATCGCTTTTCTCTCCATTGCCAAAGTCTGGACATGCAATGCGGAATCCAGCTCCCCCATCTCAGCCAGTAGTTTAGCTTTGGTACCATAATAATCGGGGTTGAGACTGTCAATCGACAGTGCCCGGTCCAGAAGGCTGATACACTTCCGGGTGGAATCGACATCATAAGACGATTGCAGGATGGCTACCGCCTGTTGATAAAAACTGTCGGCACTGAGATTTACGGGATGGGGACGAATGTCCGGTTTCTGCCGTGAATGACAACCGACGGCTGTGCAGATTAGCAGCAAAACAAGTAATATGATATTCAGTATCTTTGTTTTCATGTACATGATTCTCAATAGTCGGATAATATAAATAAAAAAAATGTCTTAAAGGGAGTTTTATAGGAAAATGTGTCCAATCTAATCTTATTCCCCCCCCGCCAGTCTTTCTATTAGTTTATCAGATGCCTAACTGCTCTTTGGCCCAGGCTTCATCATGCCTTACTCTGTAGAGATACATCTCAGCCATATTCCACCATGCTTTATTAGCGTTAGTATAGTCCAATGTGGCTTGATTACGGCGACCCGTAGGAGTAAATCGGATATAGTTGTAAGCTTGTTTACCATTCACATTGTTTTTAGCGGTAGCATGACCACCGTTTGATGTCGGTAAATTGAACTCTTCCGTACCCATGCTTTCAAAGTATTCACCGTTGGTACTTCCGTAAATAGTTGCGATCGTTACGTCGCCCCCATTATTTATGCCAGTCTGACGCGCATCATATTCAAAACGAAGCCCTTGCAACGGTTTGTTCAGTTTAATCTGCACGTAATGGGCTTCTGATACGACTGGATCTTGCCATCTGGAATGATAATAAGTTCCACCTTTGCCGTCAATCAAAGCAGGTAAGCCACCTCCATCACCGTCCTGTGTCGCATTAGCAGAAAGCATATCAACAGTGAGAATGACGCGTTCCAACTCGGAAGCTTCACCGGAAGTACCTGTAATGATTACAGGACTCTCAGTCTCCATTCCCGTAGGACCGTAGGTCTTGAAAGTAAAGGAATATTCACCAGCACACTGATAGGTATCATCTATGATAGCCGATGTTGTCTTGAATCCATCTATTTCTATCTCTTTATTTTCTTTTGTGACCTTATCATAATACGTGATTTTCACTTTACTATAATCCACATCTTCCGGTGCTTCCCATTGCAGAGTGATGTGTCCGGCTCCCGGTGTAGCGGTAGCATTCACCACATTTACAGGAGGAACGGGAACGAATCCTGCTTGTTTCACAGTAACTGTAAAGCTGTTTGGATCAACCGGATCTTTACTTGTGAACGTTATCGTTCCTTCACGGGGTTGTTCTACAACTGCGGTGTTAGGCTCTATGATGAAGCTTTCGGAAGCATCACGCAATGCTCCTCTGGTGAGCGGTGCAGTTGCAGGCTTAATCCATGTTTGAGCATTTTCGTCAATCACATATTCATATTCCGCACCCGCAGGACCGTTCACTTTGAAAGGAATCGTGATCGTTTCGCCCATTGCTTTCACTTCAAAGACCTTGTGTGCATCGTCAATGTCAACAATATATCCTCTCGGCTGCTGCTTGATAATGAACGTGCCGACACAGTTGTAATTCTGTGACGACTGAAGGGTGATTGTACAATACCTCACAATGGTATCAGTATTCTGATCCAAACTGAATACCAGATTTTTCTTGACGATATCTTCCGCTTTTACAGCTTTTTGTCCTTTCTTTGCTTTCAGCTCTTTCGGTTCGTTAAAGCGTACCCAGTTACAGGTATCCGGTACAGTGATGACATCCAGATTCAGATTGGTATTCACCTGGATAGAAAGTGAAGTCGCTTTAGCATCCACCGCCTTCATTCCATCATCCGTCAATCCGGGTATATCGATCACCGGTTCCAAGCCGAACTGTTTCACACTTATGGAATAACTCTGGTGACCGTATGCTATCGTAACTTCTGCTATACGCTGTTTATAGCCTTCATTCTGATCGGCAGAAACCGTGACTTTACCTTCCTGCTTTTGTAGTTTGCACCATTCGGCATTCGAACTTACCGTCCAGTTATCGAGCGCCACGTTGGTCTCCACTTCTATCTCATGTTCGCCGCCGGAAAGCGGAAAAACAACAGCCGCCTGGCTCTCGCTGGGAATGGTCAATGTCAGTACATTGAACTCAGTTTCATAATCAGGACCACAGGAAGAGAGAGCTACGAAAGTTCCCAGGATTCCTGTCAGTCCGATGATTAGTATATTTTTTTCATATTATTAGATGCATTACAAGTTTTCTACTCTTGGATTGAATTGGTATCTCAGTTTGGCATTTACCTCCCTGTAGAGGTCGGTAGACTTCAAACGGTATTTGTAATGGAGGCGGAACTCCTTATAATAAGTGGAGCGTCCGTCGGGCGTCCGGATGACATTCAATAAATACGTATTGTCATATTCGCCGATGGGTGTGAGCTGCACTACGTCGATGCTTTGATACGGCAGGATAGTGAGTTCCTTTGCCAACGGATTCTCGGGCAACTGTGCTCCCATTTCCAGAATGATGCTCCCCTTATTGATGATATCCAGCGCAGTGGTATAGTCAGTGAAATTTTCATCACCGGCCATCAAACGTACAGAGTTCTCAGAGATAGGAAATACACGGTTGGAATTGGTCGGACGGCGAACTTCACTATACCCATCCGGATTCGGGATAATGACCGTACTACTGGTGTAATTGTAGTAAGTTGCCGTCTGCGTGGACGCATAGTAATTCTCCTTGTGGATACGAAGCAGCACGTGCCTCTTTTTCGGATTACAGTCCGGTGTTCTCAATGAATCTATCTTATATTCGAGAAAATAGATGGAGTCGGGTGAAATCTTTTCCAGATTTTTCAGATACACCGGAAACATAGCCTTGGAAGAGCCGGCGGAAATGTTCATTTCCATCGTTGGAAATTCATAGCATTCTTCCGGCAAGTACTTTGCAAAACGGGCTTTATTGATATCAAAATTGGATTTGTTGTAAGCCCTCAACAGTGTATCGGAATGTTGCAGCACCACTGTTACCGGTTCGTCGGTAGCCTGCGATCCACTCAACGAAGCTACCACGAAAAGGGTATCTCCTCCCTGCTGCAACTCAGCTACCTGGCGATCATATACCAAGTTGGAATTACTGAGTAAATTTACTTCTTTGCGGAACTGTTCCTGATCGAAATCATACTTATCGCAACCACTTATCATAACCAAAGCAGAGCAAAGAATTATAGTTAATATCTTTTTCATATTATCTTTCTGTTATTCTTGTTTTTCATTATCTGTCCCATCCCGGATTCTGGTCCATGGAAGGTACTTTCAGTAATTCAGAGTGACTGATCGGCATAAATACCATTTTGGGCAGTGCGACGCGATCGCGGATATTCTGTTGGTCAATGGTCACGATGTTCCAGAATCCCGGATTGCCGGCGACGTCCGTACGGTCTTTTTGTACATCCAATCCCTGCCAGTTAGACGTATTGGCATCCTCGGTAAGGTAAGTACCCCATCTACGGGTATCGAAATAGCGGTAGCCTTCGTTGAAAAGTTCCACTTGTCGTTCATTACGGATGATCTGCTCAAATCTCTCCACCTCGTTGAAGTCACCCAAAGCCGGACCGGGTAATCCGACACGATAGCGGATCATATTGAAGTATTTAGCCATTTCCTGAATATCACGGCTGACAGTCACTTCGACATCCGTACCTGTCATATCAGGAGTAGTAACGGTGACCGTACCCGTCACCCGGTTCAACGCTTCTACATATTCAAGAAGTACTTCGGCATAACGGATGATGGCAAACGGTTTAGGCTGAGTAACAAATGCGCCTTTCACACTTCCTTTTCCGCTCGACCATGAATCGTCAGGATGGACAAACTTGACGGGAGTGTAGCCGCTGATATTGTAATCATTGACGTTATTTCCCGCACCGGCCAACCCGGCTTGCGTATCATCATGAGAATACCAGAACTGCTGGTTGACATAGGTTGCGTCGGAAGAAGCGGAACTCATAGTCCACAAGCGTCCGGGAAATCCGATGGAAGCATAGAAACGTGCCGAACGGTTGTCATACATCTTCGGAACATCACCTCTCAACTGATAGTTTCCCAGCACTTTATTCGTACCTATTGTCTGACTGAGATCCGCTACATACGGATAGTCTGCCGATGCATTGTGGATGTCTCTGCCATCCATCATCAGGAAGCAATCGACCACTCTCTGAGGTACGGACATGCCGCCCCAGCCTCCGAATTTAACAGGGAACGAGTGGTGCGTGTAATTAGTCACATTTTGGGATGCCATTGCCCAGATAAACTCTTTATTGGTTTGAATAATACCTTCACCGTTGAACATATCGGCAAAAGAATGGTAAGGGTCGATACCACCCGCACCATCGGGGAAAGGAGCCGTAGGAACATTATCTGCCAACGGATAAGGGTATTGATTGTCCGGTGCCACTGTGAACAGTGAATAGTATTCCATATTGATCACTTGCTTTGCGGCAGCGGCTGCTACCGCCCAACGGTCGGGATCATAAGTCTGGTTTACGTAATCGGCACCGTCGCTTTTGCGCTTCCAATTGCTAAAGCACAAGCGGGCGGCATCACCGCCATTGAACAACGGAGAAGCTTGGAACAGGCGCAGACGGGCAATCAACGCTAAAGCTGCCCCCTTGGTAGGACGGTCGGAATAGCTGATACTCTGCTCGGTCGGTCCATAAATACCTTGTGTGGCAAGCTTGAATTCATTGCAAATATAATCCACCGATTCATCGTATGTAGACCGTTCCCTGTCATAGTATTCCGCAGATTCGGAAGTACCTAGTACTTCGTCTCCGACAATGAGCAACGGACCGTAGTTCATCAGTAAATGGTAGTAGGCATAACCGCGCATAAAGTGTACGTATCCGATGTAACGTCTTCTGTCGGCTTCTGTCATATCAGACACTTTATCGATATTTTCCAGCATCCGGTTACATCTTGCCACTACTACATACATGCTATACCATATATCCTGCCGCAGGTTTCTTCCGTTGACAGTACCAACACTGAATTGCGCTCCCCAAAACTCGTTGGTCTGCCATCTGACGGCAATCTCGTCCGAGGCAGTTTCTCCCGGATTCCATGAGTTTCCCCAAATGGCACCCGCGTCGGGAAAACGGGTCGGGGTGTTCCAAAGGTATCCTTCGGCATTTTTCATGCTGTGGAAAATGGAATCTTCCTTGAATGTAGCCTGAAAATAATTGTCTACATCCAGAAAATTGCAGGAACTGAGCAGCAAAGAACTGCCGATCACGGCTCCCAAAAGTATTTTAATTCGATTTTTCATAAATTTTTCAATGTTATGTGATTAGAATCTTAAGTATACCTGGAATGAATAGGTAGCAGGTATCGGATAGACAGCACCATTTGCCGATGCTTGTTCGGGATCGAAATATTTCACATTGTCGAAAGTGCACAGGTTATTCGCCACAAATTCCAGATCGACGGAAGACAATCCTACCGCTTTAATCCATGGCAGATGTTTCAGGCTGTATCGCAAGCTAACTTCCTGAAGGCGCAGGAAAGAACCGTTCCGCCTCCAGAAGGAGGACAATTGAGAATTGTTCTTATTACCTCCGTAAGAGAGACGTGGAAATTCAGCATTCGGATTTTCCGTTTCAGTAGTTCCCGAATACCATGCGGGCGTCCATCTGTTCTTGGGATTGTTGGCTAGTTTGATCACATTTCCCAAGTCTCCATTATAGAACGGAATCCATCCGTTGTCGTTTCCAAGCCCTGCACGATAGTAGTCTACCTTGGCGGAACCTTTGAACAAGACACTAACAGTCAGATCTTTCCACTGGAAGTCACCACCGAATCCATACATCACTCTTGGTAACTGGTTGGAATAAGACAATGGCACCTTATCGTCTTCATTGATAATACCATCGCCGTTGACATCGCGATATTTGATGTCGCCCGGGCGTATCTTTCCGAATCCGCTTTGATCGGGGCTGGTATTGATCTCATCTTTGCTGGCGAATAGTCCCTCGGAGATATATCCGCGTAAGATGTTAAAGGGTCTGCCGGTCACACTGAGATAGTCGTAAGGTAATTTATTCTCTTCAAAATAGTCGATGATATTTTGTGAGAATGTATAATTGGCACGAACCGTAAAACTCATATCCTTATTAATAGTATGGAAAAACTCAATATTTCCGTCCGATCCTACACTGTGCATACGTCCGACATTCGACTTCGGATAAGTCACCATACCTACGTAAGAAGGTAACGTCACACGGTCCTGGAAGATGTGGTCACGAGTATCCCGGAATATGTCGACTGTCAGGGACAACTTGTCGTGAAAGAACTTGGCATCGATACCAAGATTCGCCTTCTTTGCTACTTCCCATTTCAAATTGTCGGCTCCGGTATGGGTTTCTGTGATACCCGCATAACGATATCCCCAAGCAGATCCGGCATGATTGTCTATCAGGGTCAGGTAAGGGAAGCGTCCCTGGCCGGTATAATCGTTGGTAGAAACAATCTGGTCGTTACCTACGATACCGTAAGAGCCGCGAATTTTGAGGAACGTAAACCAAGGTAGTTTCTCTGTCCACCATGCATAAGAGGAAGGAACCCATCCTGCGGCAATGGAAGGAAAGAAACCGAACTGTTCTCCTTTTTTGAACTGTGCAGAACCTGTATAACCGAAATTCGCATCGATGAAATAACGGTTTTTATAGTCATAGGAGATACGTCCGGAAAGGTTCTGATGGCGTTTGGGGATGCTGGCGATACCTAAATCATCATATTTGCCCCATAGAGAGTTTTTCTCATCTTTCATATAGTATTCGAGCAACGCGCCAAAGGTATGGTCTCCGAACGACCGGTTCCAGTTGGCTTTCGCCTCCATATAGTATTGCCTGTAGGAGTTTTCGCCACTTCCGTATGCCATACTTGATTGTGCTGAGCGCAGCGCTTTAATCAAGACTCCCTGTGCGGTTCGTCCGGTAGCACGGTAGAGGTCGGGCCAAATCCTGCGGTATTCGCTGAAGTAGCCGATATGTTCCGTCATCGCTTGTACCGACATCGTCAGTCCTTTCAGAAATCCTCCGAATTCTTGCGTCAGCTTCAGCGTCAGCATGTTTCGGTTGTCCTCGCTTTGCATGTATCCGGTATTATTCAGCATAACATATGGAGAAGCCAATTCACGTGATCCGCCATATACGGGCAGCGTGCCGTCAGAGTAAGTGACCGGAAACAGAAGGGGGGTCAACTGCTGGACGGCTGACCATACCAGATCTGTGTTCCCTCCGCCCGGACTGACATAAGAATTGACATATCCATCTACACCGAAGTATAGCTGGGTCGTCTTGGTCAAATTCATATCGATATTGGCACGATAATTCAGCTTGTTTACGCTCAATGGCTTTTTAAACAGATTTTCCTCTTGGCGATAGGCGGCTCCTTCATCCTGATACCCCAGCGACAAGAAGTATCTGGCAACGTCACCTCCTCCTTTAGCACTGACATAGTAGTTCTGCTGAATAGAATTCCTTTTCATGATTTCATCTATCCAGTTTACATCCGGATAAAGATCCGGGTCCAGCCTGTTTTTGATCAGATCCAGTTCAAGACGGGTGTACAGATCGTCTTCCCCAGACATCGCTCTGGCTTCATTGGCAAGGAGTGCGTAATCATATGCTCCCAGGTATTCGGGCAGACGTTTGATATGTGATATTTTCATCGTAGCACGTCCGGTCACCTCTAATTTTCCACTGGTACCACGTTTGGTAGTCACCAATACCACGCCATTTGCTCCGCGTGTTCCGTAGACAGCCGTTGCTGCGGCATCTTTCAGGATACTGAACGATTCAACGTCGTCGGTATCAATATCTTCCAATCTTCCTTCGAGACCATCGATCAGTACTAAGGCTCCACTGCTGGCTCCGAAAGTACTGATACCGCGAATCCAGAAGTTGGAGATATTTTTGCCCGGTTCACCCGAACTCTGCATAGTGATAACACCTGCCATTCGACCTCCGATCATATTATTGAGGGAAGTGGCGGGAGTTTTTAGCTGCGCAACGTCAATGGTGGTGATGGCACCTACCACAGATACTTTTTTCTGGGAACTCATACCCGTTACCACTACTTCGTCAATCTTAGTCTCGTCTTCTTTCATGACGATCTTAAGCTTTTCTTCGTTTTTGGTAATCAGCATCTCGACATTCTTCATACCCACTGACTGGAATATCAGTGTAGCGTTTTTCGTTACTTTTATCTTGAACTTTCCGTCCAGATCCGCTACTACGCCGACTCCCGGTTCGTTCTTTACATAAACAGCCGTACCTACCAATGGCTCGCCGGTTGCATCCACAATCACGCCTGCCACTGTAAACTGTGTACTCGTTTCGTTCTGACTGTAGCCTGCCAATGGAATCAATGTCATAAGCAGTACAATCAATAAAAGATTTTTTTTCATATATGTATTATCAAAGGTTATTGTATAGACAATTTACGAATCACTTTATTTCCGGTATCTGCGACATATACAATTTGTCCGTCGGCACTAACAGCTACACCGAACGGATGATTGAACAACGCGATATCCGGACCGCCGTCTTTATAGCCCTTCATGCCCGGAAGTCCGATAGGAGTAGTTACCATAGCTCTATCCAAGGGCAATTTGGTATCGATTACTCGTATACAATTGTTACCACAATCAGCGATATACAATTTACCGTCTTCGGTAAAGCAGATTTGATGGGGATTATCAAACTTGGCATTCCTCAGCAAACCGTCTTCCCATCCTGCTCCTGCTACCTGTCCTTCCAATATGGCCTTTCCGGCATAACCTTCACCGGGATAGGTGTTTTTGTCTTTACCTTCCAGATTTCCCACATCCACTCGCCATATCTGATTTCCTTCTGCCATCGCGACATAAAGCATATTTTCCTGTCCTTTGACAGGGCTGAAAGCAAGGTATGAGTCACATGCATCAGGTCTGGTAGAAGTTCCGACTTTCTTGAGTAGGAGTTCACAAGTACGGGTGTTCGGTTTTATCCGCACCAGTTGTCCCTTAACCATCACTGTATAAATGTAATGATCCAGCTTATTCACTACAAAGCAGTGCTTATAGTTACCATCGGCAACGTCTTTAGTTTCATCATTCAGCAGCACCGTCAGGCGGCGCGGCGCATAGCTCACGCTTTTGGCCAAAGAATAATATCCCATACCGCCATCTTCAGGAGCGTACATCGTACCATCCAGGTCCGAAAAAGCAGGAGCATTCAGGATGGCTGACGTACCATACTGAAGTACCAGCACAGAATTACTCTTAATGGAAGCCATGACAATATTTCCGTTAGACTGCGCTCCTTTATCATTTTGACAGGTTACAGATGGATAATTGTTTCCTCCGTGCCATACGTGGCGTTCGGTGATAAAGATATTATCCTCGTCATCCAGACTAATGTAGTTGGGCGCCGACAATGTAGAAGTAGCGATGTCTCCTCCTACCGTAGGCTGGTTAGCGTCCGGCGAAGCTTGTCCTACAACGGTAGTCACGCTCGTCTGCGTCTTGTAGATAAATTGCCTTCCGGCTTGTCCTTCATATTCTGTTCCGTCGGGCATTGTTCGGGCAACAAGAAGATTCATTTCTTTCTTGTACGTCAGTCCCGAAGGAACATACAAGTAGATTTTGTTACCATTTGAACTCACCAAGCCCGCCTGGTGCTTTATCCCATCCGCATCTTCGAAATAAACTTTCAGATTGGTAGTGTCTGATCCGAAGTTGCTGCCTTCGACGATCATAGGGGTAGCGATCCCACCGGAATCCGGATAAAATCCGGTCACCTCAATAGGTTGATCCGGATTGAATACTGCACTTCCTATATTCTTACTATCCGAACATGAAGTCAGATAGACAAATACGGCGGCAAAAAATGTCAAAAAAATAGTTCTTTTTTGCATTGTTTTTCTGTGATTAAAGGTTAATAATTAGTTGGGTTAATATGGATAAGTAGAAAACTTACTATTCTATATCTAGGCATTATGATAATGTGGTAGAAATAAGATGTGCATTTTTACTCTAATACGTTTGTTTTTGGGTGTGTATGCTTTATCTTAATATTTAGTAAGTTTAGGAATACCTAAAATCCGCAAGCAATCTCAATGGCAATCTCAATTGCAGTAAAGAGCTTGAACACTATGCATCATGATAGTAT
>ENA-OQIV01000878-OQIV01000878.1-human-gut-metagenome-genome-assembly--contig:-NODE-878-length-14712-cov-3.195217_pt1 | contig 14712 bp, 10 predicted proteins | sample MGYA00242588_ERZ504753 | MGnify/ENA primary metagenome ERZ504753 (study PRJEB26092, sample SAMD00036359) | human gut metagenome | host: Homo sapiens | study: EMG produced TPA metagenomics assembly of... | reverse complement strand
AAGGTTTATTATGGGCAGTAATGGCAATCGGCGTATATATTACATACAGAATACTTGATATTGCTGACTTAACAGCTGAAGGTTGTTTCACTTTAGGTGCAGCCGTAACTTGTAAACTTGTTACATTAGGTTGGGACCCTTTCACATCAACTATCGTTTCTTTTTTAGCCGGTCTTTTAGCCGGTCTTGTTACTGGTTTATTACATACTAAGCTCAAAATTCCTGCTTTGCTTTCTGGTATTCTTACAATGACAGCCCTTTGGTCTGTAAACCTTAGAGTTATGGGGCAGTCAAATATACCTCTTTTAAAGCAGACTACAATTATTTCACTTTTAGAAGATGTTGGTCTTACTAAGAACTTAGCAGCCATCGTTGCCGGTCTTGTTCTCACTGTTTTTGTAATCTTCATTTTATGGATATTCTTTAACACAGAGCTTGGTTTCTCACTTCGTGCTACAGGTGACAACAAAAATATGATTAGAGCACAGGGTGTAAATACTGACAATACTCTTATTTTCGGTATTATGCTTGGTAACGGTCTTATTGCCGTTTCATCTTCTCTTGTAGCTCAGTTCAATGGTTTTGCCGATATTAGTATGGGTACTGGTACAATCGTTATTGGTCTTGCATCAGTAATCATTGGTGAGGTTGTTTTTGGTCACAGAAACCTTTTACATTCCCTTATAGCTGTTGCTTTAGGTTCAATACTCTATAGAATTATTATAGCTTTAGTTTTATGGCTTGGTTTAAGCTCAAACGATTTAAAACTTATAAGTTCAGTTCTTCTTGCTATTGCATTGTGTTTCCCTGCAATCAGAAATATCTTTACAAAGAACCTTAAAAATTCTATTAAAAAGGGAGGCAGTGAAAATGCTTAAACTTGAAAAAATACATAAGTCCTTTGAAATAGGTACTGTAAACGAAAAACATATTTTAAAAGGTGTAAACCTTGAAGTAAATGACGGAGATTTTATAACAATCATTGGTGGTAACGGTGCCGGTAAGTCTACACTTTTAAACTCTGTAGCAGGTACATTCCCTGTTACTTCCGGTAAAATCTTTATTGATGGCGATGATGTAACTGCTGAACCTGAATTTAAGAGAGCTAAGTACATTGGTAGAGTTTTTCAGGACACAAGAATGGGTACAGCCTCTGATATGTCTATTGAACAAAACCTTGCTATTGCCTACAGACGAGGCAAAAAGCGTACTCTCCGTTGGGGTATTACAGAAAGAGAAAGAGGTCTTTACAGAGAACTTTTATCTCAGCTTGACTTAGGTCTTGAACACAGACTTAAGGACAAAACTCGTTTCCTTTCTGGTGGTCAAAGACAGGCTCTTACACTTCTTATGGCATCTTTCCACCAGCCAAAACTTCTTCTTTTAGATGAACATACAGCTGCCCTTGACCCTAAAACAGCTGCAAAAGTCCTTGAATTGACAGTAAAAATCGTAGAAGAAGAAAAACTTACTGCTATGATGGTTACTCACAATATGAAAGACGCATTAAGAATCGGTAATCGTCTTATTATGTTGCACAACGGCAATATTATTTTAGACCTTTCTAAGGAAGAAAAGCAAAATATGGAAGTTTCTGACCTTCTCAAGATGTTCGAAAGAGCAAGTGGCGAGGAAATGGACAACGACAGAATGCTTTTAGGCTAAATATAAACAATCAGTATAAACATTATAAAAAGTCGTCACAAAATTGTGGCGATTTTTTGTTTTTCGTGGTATTATATTACTATATTTTTTTAGGAGGTTGTTTTTATGGAATTATTGTGGATTAATTGCTGTATCAGTGGCAAGGAAAATTCAAGGACTTACAAACTTTCAAAGGAGTTTTTGGAAAAATATAAACCCGAAGAAAATTTAGAAGTTGTAGAAATAGACCTCTCATTACAAAAACTACAGCCTTTGAAAAAGGAAGACATTGAAAAGAGAGATAGACTTTTAAAATCCGGTTCTCTCAATGACCCAATATTTGACTTTGCCGACAGATTTAGACGTGCAAACTACATTGTCATTTCTGCCCCTTATTGGGATTTAAGTTTTCCGTCACTTTTAAAGGTGTTTTTTGAACATATTTGCGTATGTGGTATTACATTTGCCTATGACGAAAACGGTGTGGAAAAGGGTCTTTGTAGGTGCAAAGAATTGACATACATCACAACCTGTGGTGGATATTTAGGCAATTACAACTTAGGGTATAACTACATAAAGGGGCTTTGTGGTCTTTTTGGTATTGAAAATACAACTGAATACGCCCTTGAGGGTTTAGATATTGAGGAAAAGGAAGTATCCCTTAATAATTGCAGGGTTATAAAATAACTTTGTATAGTTGACAATGAATGACTTTAATATTACTATATATCTTTGGTAGGTGATAACGTGCATAGAAAATTATTTTTTGTTGCATTTATTGGTATTGTAGCTTTAGCACTGTGGCTTACATTTTTTACTTTGCCTGTGTTTAATATAAAAACAATAGAAATAAATGGCAACGAAAATTTATCAAAAGAACAAATTGAAAGTATGTTAAATACAAAGGTTGGGAATAATATTTTCGCCTTTAATAAAACAAAAGCATTAAAAAATATTAAATCCAACAACTACATTGAAGAAGTTAGTATTCACAGAAAACTTCCTTCAACAATAACTGTAGACATAAAGGAATATAAGCTAAGAGCCTATGTGCCTTATATGGGTTCATATCTTTATATTAATGACTACGGAAGAATACTGGACACACAAAAGACATTTAAGAAGCAGTTGCCTGTTGTAGAGGGTCTTAAATTTAACCAATTTACATTGGGAGAAGTTTTACAGGTAGACAACCCTAGTGCCTTTGATACAGTAGTTCAGCTTTCCAAACTTTTTGAAAAGGACCAGCTTTTAAATACTATTGTACGAGTCGACGTTTCTGATGAAAACGATATACATTTTTATGTAGGTAAAATTGATGTAGAGTTTGGTAGCTTTGACGATGCAAACAAAAAATTGCTTACATTAAATGAAGTTTTAAAGCAGTTAGATACTTCTTATGCCGGTGTACTTAATTTGACTGGTGGCAATCCAACTTGCACATATATTAACTAAAAGTTAATTTATTTTATTGACCATTAAGAATTTGCAAACAAAATATAACTAACAAAAAATATTTTTAACCGATTATACATTAATTTATGATATAAATTTGTATGGAAATATTAAGAAAATATGATAAATTAACCAAAATTTTATTTTTATAGAAAATATGCTTGCAATATTGCCTAAAAGCAATTAAAATAATAATAGGTAGGTTTATGACTGGGAGGTTGTAAACGGTTTATTATAATGAACGACTTGATGTTTATTCATATATAGGAGGATAATGTTGTGATTGAAATTGTAAACGAATTAAAAGATGTTGCAAAGATTGTTGTAATTGGTGTAGGTGGTGGCGGATGTAATGCCGTTGACAGAATGATTGCATCAAATACTGATGTAGAATACATTGCCGTAAATACAGATCAGGCAGCCTTAAACAAATCAAACGCAACAAAGAAAATCGCTATAGGTGCAAAACTTACTAGAGGTCTTGGTGCTGGTGCTCGTCCTGAAGTAGGTGCAAAGGCAGCTGAAGAAAATTCTGCTGATATTACTGACGCACTTGAAGGTGCTGATATGGTATTCATCACTGCTGGTATGGGTGGTGGTACAGGTACCGGTGCTTCTCCTGTTATTGCAAAAATGGCTAAGGAAATGGGTATCCTTACTGTAGCTGTTGTTACTAAGCCTTTCGACTTTGAAAGAAAGAAGAGAATGAACTTTGCCCTTGAAGGTATTGAAAAGTTAAGAGAACACGTTGATACAATCATCGTTATTCCTAACCAGAAGCTTTTACAGTCAGCTGACAAGAACATTTCTGTTCCACAGGCTTTCGAACTTGCTGATAGCGTTCTTTATCAGGGTGTTACTGGTATTTCTGACCTTATTACTAAGGCCGGTGATATTAACGTTGACTTTGCTGATATTTGTACAGTTATGCGTGACCAGGGTCTTGCTCACTTCGGTATCGGTCGTTCTACTGATGTTGAAGAAGCTGCTAGAACTGCTATTAACTCTCCATTAATCGAAACTTCTATTGATGGTGCTAAGGCTGTAATCGTAAACTTCACTGGTAGCAGAAACCTCGGTCTTTTCGATGTAAACAATGCTGCTAATATCATTGGTGAAGCTCTTGACCCAGATGCAGAACTTATCTTTGGTACAGTTTACGATGATACTCTTGAAGATGAAGTTATCGTTACTGTTATTGCAACTGGTCTTGACGAAAGCAATGCTGCTAACAAGATTGAACAGCCAGCTTCTGCTAAGGAAACTGCTAAGGAAGAAGCTGTTAGACCTGCTACAAAGGCTCCTAATAGAGCCGTTCCAAGTAGCTTTACTCAGGTTTACACACCTGTACCAGATGACACAGATTCTGACCTTGCTATTCCAACTTTCTTAAGAAAGAGATAATTTAGTATATTCAGAACAAATTAACTTTGTTAATTTGTGGCTTGACAAGCAAGCCATCGGATTTATCTTTCCGATTCACTATTCAGAACAAATTAACTTTGTTAATTTGTGCCTTGATAAATCAAGGCATCGGATCTATCTTTCCGATTCATTATTAAAAGCTATATATAAAATTTACACTCTATTCCTTTATAACCTCCATTTTACCACAAATCAATACGAAATTCAAATATATTTTAAAAAAACATTATTACATTATTTGTATAACTTTATAACTCAAAATCCACTTGTTCAGCCATTTCATCTAATTTCATTTTTAATCCAACAGGTATGAATTTTCTACTTTTTCTATAAATTTCACCAATAACGGAAATAAATTGTCTAGGATAATCAATTACTGCCTGTAAATCCTCTATTTGATTTTCTGTCAAATAGTTGTTTTTACTATATGCCCCCAAAATATCCTCCATATTTAAGTAATTAAGCCCCTTATTATGGGCATAAAAAGCATTTTTGCGTTTATACCTGTTTATAAAGAAAGCTAAATCCCAAAGAGGAGAACCAACTGTCATATAATCCCAATCAATAATAGAAATCCTGCCATAGTTAAATAAAATATTACCTTCTTTTAACCTATTGTGTATAAAAGATTTTTCCAAAGTACTTTTCTGTAATCTTTCAACAGCCTTTTCAGCCTTACTGTAATACTTGTCATATACCTTAAGTACAGTCATATCCCAATCCTTCAAAGTCTTTGTATTGGATATTGCTTTTCGGCATTTTGCCATTGTAGTAAGCCCTTTTTCCATTTCATCAAGGGGATGAGGTTTCAAAATAGATGCAGCCCTTACCATAGGCTGACTTTCTATTCGGCTCAAAGCATACTGCATACTGCCTATGGTTTCAATAGCTTTTACAACTTGGGCATTATTAAGGAAGTCCAGTTCGTTGGCTCCCTTAAAAGGCGAAAGGATATATACATCACTATCTCTCTCTACATATGGCAATCCACTTTTTGCCGGTAAATATCTGTCAAAAGCCCTAAAGCCTTTTGTCCATAATTGTTCCTTTAATCTGTAAATTTCAATTATTCTGTTGGTATTGACCCTTGCCTTGCAAATGCTGTAAGTACCCTTGTCAGTATGCACAATATAAAAATATTTGCAACGCACTATATTCTTAGGGCATATTCCAAAATCATAGACAGCAGAATATATTTCGGGATACATATTGTCACTTCCTTAAATAATATTTATCCCTTAATATTATGACAAATACAATAAAAAAAGAACCTATCAAAGGATAGGCTCTCTAAATCAGTCTAAATTTATATCTGTAGCATCGCCACTAAGCATTTTGTCAGCTTCTTCTACTGTAATTGGCACAACAGAGAATGGGTGCGTAATACTTGCAGTTTTTGTTTCTCCGTCCCACTTAATACCAACAAATTCTACACTTTCAATAGCTCTTAAAGGCAACATAAATCTGCCCTCAATAATCTGCTGAGGTACTTCTGTTTCTATTTTCTTATCGTTGTATGTAAAATAGTTTTCTCCTGCTGTAAACTTTAAAACATCACTACCCTTTTTGAGAGTTGCAGTTTTTGTTTCAGCATCATATTCAGCAGTATATCCCATTTTTTCAAACACACCACGAACAGGTACAAGTGTTCTGTTTTCTACAATAACACCCTTTTGTTCTACTGGAGTTTTATCCACAACAACATTTACCTCTGTTGCTGCAAAAGCATTTACACTAAGAGCCACAACAGCTATAGCAAAAACTAATAACTTTTTCATACTTTACCTCCTAATTTTTGTTATAAGAAAAGAGCCTAAATAAATTAGGCTCTTTATTAAAGTTTCATCAAAATTCATTAATTAGAATTCAATAGATGTATACTTATTTGTAGTGTTGAACTTTGTAAGGTTTACACCTGCGCTTGTAGAAACTACATTTTCGCTATCAAAGGAAGCGATTTTAATTTCTGGTTTTTCGTACTTTTTCATTATCAATCTACCTCCTTATATTATTTAGCTATTGTACCATTAACTGTATTGTAGCTAGTTACTGTACCGTCCATAGTAAGGTTGATTGAACCAATCTTCTTGTCAGTAGAAGTAGTTGCACCAGCTTCATCAGCAGTAGTAGTTGCATAAACATCAACAGTAATGCTATCAGTTGCACCAGTTGCAGAGTTAACTCTTACTGGGAATTCATAAGTTGTAGTGCCATCAGCGTGTACACAAGCTGTAATTTCCTGCTTAGTAGAACCTACCTGAGCATATAAGCCCTGTACCCAGTTACCTGCTGGAAGTGCATCAGCATCAAGAACAACCTTGAAAGCACCCTGAGTAGCGTTAATCTTTGCAGCTGCACCCTTGATGTCACTAATAGATGCTAAACCATTAATGTTATCATCTAACTGTGTAGAGTTAGTTGTATAGAAAGCTTCATTGTTAAGGTCATCTGCAGTTACATCTTTCTTTACTGTGCAAAGGAACCAAGCTTCTGGTTCATCAGTATAAGCATCTGCTGCAGTATCATACCAACCTACTGAAAAATGAGGAACCCCATTAATTACCTGCTTTGGGTTTACATTCCAAGTACCAAGGTAAGTCTTCTTTCTACCAGACTTGAAAATGTTCTTTACATAGTAATCCATACCAGCATCATTTGTAACGATTTCGCCACCTAAAGCTTCAAGGTTTGCGTACTGGTCATCAGACATAGCTGAATCTTCTACACCTGCTTCTAAAGCATCAGATAAAACTACTCTAGGTGTCCAAGAAGTTAATGTACCTGTTGATGTTGTAACATCTACAGGAATAGCAATAAAATCACCAGCTGTTAATTCTTCAACTTCAGCACCTGTTGTTAAACTAATAGGTGTGCCAAAGCTTGTTGTATTTTCATCTGCTGCAGAAACAACAGATGAGCAAGTAGCTACTGTAGCAGCAGCTAAGCATAAGCTTAAAACTCTCTTTAATTTCATATTTTTCTATCTCCTCTTACTTACTCTTATTTATTTTCCACTGGAAAACTAGTTATAAGGTCTAATGCTCTCTGTGCAATTAAACTTGCATCAGCACTTTCAATCTTACCATTTCCATCTACATCACAAGCCTTAATCTGACTATCTGTAAATGTAATTAAGTCAAGAGCAGCCTGAGCTACTAAACTTGCGTCAGCACTTTCAACCTTACCATTTCCATCAGCATCACCATAAATAACCTTAGCTGTATCAACAGTTACAGTACCAGCAACAGCTTCAATTGTACTTTCATCAGCTAAAGCTGAATCAGAATTAGCTACCTGAGCAACAGCAACTTTTACATCAGTAGAACCAGTAGCATTTGCATTAACTGTAAAATCTACAGTTGCAAGTGTACTTGCTTCAGTTACATTAACAGGTGAAGCTGCAGCCCAACCTATAAGAACTTCATCATCGCCTGTTTCGTTATCTTTTAAATCAGCTGTAAGCACGCCACTATTAAAGCTGTCACCAACAGTTGCATAAGTGTTGTCGCCTACTTCGTCAGTTCCCTTTACCACTGGTGTGAGCACAGATGAATCATAGCTAATAGCTATAGCATAGGCGTTCACATCTGTAGATGTTTCTCCAGCACTTGGAGCAACAGTAATAGGTACTGATACTACACCACCAGCTGTAGCATTTTCACTACCTGCTGTAAATGTAGCGGCATTAGCACAAACACAAGAGCCAATAACCATAGTAGAAGCTAATACAGAGCATAATAAACTTCTGAATTTCATAATTAACCTCCTTCTTTTATAATAGAAACCTTTCCCTCACCTTTAGAAAAAATTCCCTTTATAAAAGTATACCCTTTTCTTATTAAAATTGCAAGGGTTTATACAACTTTTTTGTGAATATTTTGTGTATTCATTTATTCTTGCTATAAACCCTCGCTTAAATCAACTAAATTTCGCTATAAATTCTTATTACTTAACAGCAACCTTGTATAATAATGAGTTATAGTTAGGAGTTACTGTAATTGTACCCTTGCCAGTTGCAACAAGTTCGAAAGCTGTTGTTGCAGTCTTTCTGCCACCAAGGCTAGCATTTGTTGGAGTAATATCAGTTACAGTACCACTTTCGTCAGTAAATGTAGCCTTAATTACACCCTTGTTTGCTGTGTTGTTGTCACCAGCGATGAATACGCTTGCTGTTAAAGCATCAGCAACATCAATAGTAAATGATGTATTCTTTGTTACTTCAACAGTCTTTGTAAATGCAGTACCATTAGCACTTTCTGCTGCGAAAGCTGTGTAACCACTGTTATTTGTTGCAGTTGTAAGTTTACCACCATTTAACCAAGTTGGTACGCTGTCGTTTTCAGCTGACCAGCTGTCACCACTTACAGCAAATGCCTTACCGGCTGGTGCTGTTGTAGTAGTTTCTGTTGTATCGTCAGCCTTTGTAGTTGTTGTAGCTGTTGTAGCTTCTGTTGAAGTTTCAGTTGTTGCATCAGCTTTTTGGTCTGCTAATGCTACATCAGTACCGATTAAGTAGAAGTTGATACCACTCTTACCTGATACTAAATAATATGTACCTGCACTTGGAATTGCAATTGTGTACTTAGCAAATGTTGTACCAGATACTGTTACTGTACCTACTGTTGTACCTTCTGCATTAAGTAAGTTTACTGGTCTGTCTTCCTTGTTACTACCACTCATTGCATAGAAGATTACATTACCTGCACCAGTTGTTGTGAATGAGATTGCTCTCTTATCAACTGCACCAGTACCGTTTGTCTTTAATCTCTGTGTAAATGTGTAACCATCTAAGCTCTTGCTGTTTGCTTCAACTGTTAATTTGTTTGTTGCATCTGCAATAAGCTTGAACTGACCACTTACTGTGTTAGCTGTAATATCGCCAGCTGTTAAATCACTTGCATTAATTGTTGCTACAATGTCGCCTGCTGGAGTTACTGTTGTTGTTTCTGTAGTAGCTTCAGTAGTAGTTGTTGTAGTAGCCTTTGTTGTTGTTTCTGTAGTAGTTTCTGTTGTTGTAGCCTTTGTTGTTGCTTCTGCAGAAACCTGTTCAAGAGTACCTGTTACTGTAATTGTACCAATATTTACAGAAGAATTAAGGCCACCGCTTGTAGATTTATCATTTGAATCAACATTTACACCCTTAATTGTGTAAGTACCTGCTACAAGTGAAGTAGCACTTAAATTGTTCTTAGCACCATTCTTATTTTCAACATCTAAAGTTGCAACTGTATCTCCATTTGAGTTAACAATCGCTACCTGTCTAGCATATGCACCTGAAGAAATAGCATTTGTTAATGCAACTGTACCATCAGAAGTAAGTTTGAACTGAACTGTCTTAGAACCACTAATCTGAACTGAACCACTTGCATTCTTAACGCCAGTCTTTGCAAGGAACATATTTTCTGTACCAACATTTGTGTCTGCTGTAAGAGCAGTGCCAGAAGTAGCATTAATATCAGTACCTGTTAATGTATAAGTCTTAGTTTCAGGTGTAGATGGCTTAGAAGTGTTACCCTTGTGGTTTAATACCCAAGTAGCATCAAGTACATTGATTACACCGTCGCCATTTGCATCTGCAGCATCTTCATCATAGAATGTTTCGTCCTTGATACCCTGAATGAACTTCAAGATAAGGGCTGCATCCTTTTCATCAATCTTACCGTCTTTGTTTACATCACCCTTAGTAGAGTAATCAACAGTAGTTGCTTCTGTAGTAGAATCTGTTTCAGTAGTAGTTGTTGTTTCTGTTGAAGTTTCAACTGAACCACCGTTTGCTGTAACTGTTACTGTACCATTAGAAGTAGTGTAGTTTGCAACTGCAAGTTTACCACCCTTTAATGTATTTACAGTAATTGCAACAGGAGTTGCACCTTCCTTGTTTGCTGTAAATGTTACTTTTACAAGAACTGTACCATTTGTGTTAATTGTATCAGCAGGGTTAATACCAGCAATTCTTACTGAACCGTCAGTAATGTTGCTGTTGATTGTAGCCATACTGTCATTGATTATGTCGCCGTTTTCAACCTTAGTAGCTGTAAGAGCAGCTGAATCATAAGTCAATGTAATATTGTAGTCTGCTAAAGAAGTCATACCTGTTAATTTAACAGGAACTGTAACAGCAGAACCATTCTTAACTGTTGCATCGCCAACAACAACATTTACACCATCAACTGGAGCAGCTGTTGTAGTTTCTGTTGTTTCCTTAGTTGTAGCTTCTGTATCCTTTGTAGTTGTTTCCTTAGTTGTAGCTTCTGTAGTTGTTTCAGTTGTTGTAGTAACTGTTGTGTCGCCACCATCAACTGCATAGCTCATTACATAAACATAAACATTAGTTGTACCCTTAGTAATTGTATGAGTACCAGCTGTTAAATCAAATACATTAAGACCATCAACTACATCTTGTTCTTCGCCATCAATCTTGATAGTTCTTGAACCAGCTGCACTTAATACTAACTTTAATGCACCATCTGCTGGGGCATTAACTGTAATGTTAGTAGATGATTCCATCTTAATACCACTATTATAAGTTACACCGTTATAAGTATACTTATCTGTTGTATCATTACCACTAATATTGAAGATATTAGAATTTGCAGCAGCAACATCGTTACCACTTGCATCTACACCATCATCATGCCATACATAACCGTCATCAACAACAGGTGCTGCTGTTGTTGGTTCACTTGGAGTGTCACCCTTAGTTGTTACTTCTGAAGAAGTTGTTGCCTGAGTTGTTGCTTCTGTTACTGTAGGAGCATTAGGGTCATTAGCAGAAACCTTTAAGTATTCAAGGTAAGCGTCCTTTGCTGTGTTACCAGACTTAATTACATAAACGCCTGCTGGAATGTTCTGTACTGTACCAGTCTTGCCACCGTCTACGAAAAGCTTTAATTCGCCATAAGCATCATAAAGTTCCATACCGTAAGCACTAGATGAACCTGCTGTCATTGTTACATCAGATGCAGTATTTACCTTGAAGATTACACCATTATCTCTAATCTTCATTGTAGTTGCTGTACTTGTCATCTTAGCAGCTGGTGTTACAAGTGCATTAGCAATAGTGTACTGGCTATTTGCTGCTAAGTTAGTATCACTTGTCTTATTAGACCAGTAATTTGCATCACTAGGAGTAGTGAAGTTAATTTCAAATGGAAGTGTTAAAGCATTAGGATTTTCAGATACAATAGGTTCTGGAGTTGGTTCCATATTGATTTCTGAAGCTGCCTTCATAACACCTGCAAGGTTAAGACAGTCAGCCTTAGCCTGAATAGGAGAAGTAGCTGTATATTCATACATATCGCTACCACTTTCAAAACCTGCATAAGGATTGCCACTGCTGTCGCTTACCTTATCAGTCTTATTTGTAACCTGCTGTGCAGCATTTGTACCGTTACAACCTGCAAAGCTATCATTATAAGACTTAACAGTTGCAGAACCTTCCTTTGCTGAGTCTACAGGGTTCTTACAAGCACCGAAGTAGTTACCTTCAGAGAAAATGTAAGCATGAGCTCTTGGAGAAATAGCATAAGAAGTAGCACCGTCAAAGTATGTATTGTAAATGTGGATGTTAGACTGTCTTGATAATGGCTGTCTTGATTCAACCTTTTCGTACCAGTTGTGATGAAGTGAAGCATCATACTGAATACTAGAACTTGAAGAACCAATAAGGTTTGTCTTATGGTTGTTTATATAATGGTTATAAGCCATTGTGTAACCATAACCACGCTTCCAGTCACAAGAACCATCACCTTCTGCCTTATCTGATTCGGCAGGGTTCTTACAAAAACCTTGATGGAATGTATTGTTGTGTACCCAACTAAACTTAATTGGTGTACAAGAACTGTTTAACCATTCCTTAGACTGTGGAGATGAAGAAAGTGAAGCTGTACCTTCAAGACCAATAGCATCTTCAGGAGTGTTTGTGAAGTTAAGGTTTCTAAATTCAAAGCCCTGACTTACAAAACCAGTCTGGCTGATAATCTGAACACCCCAACCATCAAATGTTGCGTCAGTACCAATACCTTCAAATGTTACGTTTGAAGACTTGTATACTCTAATCATCATACCGTTATCGCCCTTAGTACCACCGTTTGTAGTAGTATTGTAGCCAGTAAGACCTTTGATGTTTTCAGCTGGTGGGTTGTTGCTTGTGTTAGAGTCACCACCTCTGATAGTACCTACAAATCTAATATCAAGAGGAATACCTTCTTCTCTTAACTGCTTTACAATATCAATCTTTCCACCACCAGTTACACCGTTGGCATCTTCTGACTTGTAGTTAAGGATATTACCAATACCTGCAGGATAGCTATCACCTGTATAACCAGGAAGCTGAACTGTATTCTTGTTTTCTTCTGTTACATAAACAACGATTGCATTAGACTTTAATGTACCGTCATCATTGTATGCACCAATACCAGTTACGCCCTCTTTATGAGCATCATAGTGAGCATAACCACTTCTATCATATTCATATACCTTAATGTTATCCTTAGTGATATTACCACTCTTTGTAGTAACAGTTAAGTTATATGTACCTGCCTTTAAACCAGGAATATCCACTCTTACGTTTGAACCGTCCTGTCTTACAAGGTAAGTTAAATCATCGCCAGTAAGTGAACCACTTGCTGTACCACTATAGCTAACGCCTGTAACATCGCTCTTGTTACCAGACCATTCAGCATAAAGTGTTTCAAACCAACCACCTGCAGTACTAAATGATGTAGCTGCAAAAGTGTTTATAGGCATAGCAGTAAAGCTAGTTGCAAGCATAGTTGCTGCAAGTACGCTACTGATAGCTTTCTTAAAACATTTTATCATGTTTTTGTTTCCTCCCTTTAAATTTAGAAGTATCTCCCCTGCCATAGGCAGGAGAGGAAAAAGTTTCACGACCTATGTCGAATTATAAAGACTTGATTAAACCATTTAGGAACTGGCTAATCTTGTAAGCATCGTCAACATCAACAGTCTTGTCACCTGTTACATCGGCGTTTGTAGCATTTGTTACAGCTGAAATCTTGCCAACTGCAAAATCCATAATCATTGTAACATCAGCTGCGTCAACCTTACCACTATCATTAGCATCACCCTTGATTACTTTAGGTGTACTACCGTTTGGAGTGTATGCAATGTAGAAGATGTAGTTTGAACCACTACCCTTAGTGATTTCGTAAGACTGAGAACCGTCTAAGCTGATTGTTGCAACACCATCAGAACCTATTGTAATTGCCTTATCGTTTAATTCAATAATACCACTATACTGAGGGTTAGTAACAATTGTTAATGTACCAGCAACACCATCTGGGTCGAAGTTAACAGCTGTCTTAGATTCCATCTTTAATGCCTTAGTAAGTGTTAAGCCATTGTAGTTTACAGAACCATAGCTAGATGTTAATGTACCAGTAATAGTATAGAAAGAACTGCTAGTACCGTTTAATGTAAAGTTATGAATCTGAGCACCTTCAACTGGAGCAGTTGTTGTACCCTCTGTTGAAGATTCTTGGCTATTAGTTGTAGTTTCTGTTGAACCGTCTTTGTTTGTAGTTGCTTCTGTTGTAGCACTTGTAGTAGGTTCTGTAGCACCACTACCATTACCACCAATAGACTGAATAGAAGTCTTGTAATTTACAACAGCTGTCTTGAGTGCTGTAATTACAGAGTAGTTTGCGTCTTCAGTAGCATTATCAAAAGCCCACTTGAAGTCACCACCGTTTACACGACCAGCATAAGTTGTAACCTTTGCAGGTACATCATCCGGAGCATCTACATCAGCATCTGATACATTGATACCAAAGTTAGCATCTGTATCGAAGTTGTTATATGTTGTGCCACCCTTTTCAGTTGTTTCGCTTGAAGGAACTGTAGCAGTTCTGCTTGTTACTTCGTAAGCATCATAACCTGTTGAAGCTGGGCTGTTCTGAGTATAGTAGCTGAATACTCTGTTTTCATTTACCATCTTGTTGTTGTATGCCTTAATGATACCACCGTTTTCACCAGAGAATGTGCCCTGACCTAAGGCATCAGAACCCTGACCAGAACTCATCATTGGCTTAGAAACATTTCTGAAGTAGTTTGCTTCAACGAAAGCAGAAGCACCCATTGTTACACCAACACCATACTTTGCATTACCATCAAAGTAGTTGTTGTAAATATGTACAGACATTGTTCTGATTCTTGGATGTCTTGAAT
>ENA-OQIV01000871-OQIV01000871.1-human-gut-metagenome-genome-assembly--contig:-NODE-871-length-14808-cov-5.281719_pt1 | contig 14808 bp, 10 predicted proteins | sample MGYA00242588_ERZ504753 | MGnify/ENA primary metagenome ERZ504753 (study PRJEB26092, sample SAMD00036359) | human gut metagenome | host: Homo sapiens | study: EMG produced TPA metagenomics assembly of... | reverse complement strand
CGTACCAATGGGGGAGAGGTGTTCGCGCTGACTTGCCCGCTGATCACAAAAGCTGACGGTGGTAAGTTTGGTAAAACAGAATCCGGAAATATCTGGCTGGACCCTCGCTATACTTCACCTTACAAGTTCTATCAATTCTGGCTGAATGTAAGCGACTCCGATGCCGAGCGTTATATCAAAATCTTCACTTCTATCGAAAAAGAAGAAATTGAAGCACTGATTGCCGAACATCAGGCTGCTCCGCACTTGCGTCTCCTTCAGAAACGTCTGGCTAAAGAAGTAACTGTGATGGTTCACTCGGAAGAAGATTATAACGCAGCGGTTGACGCATCCAATATTTTGTTTGGTAATGCTACTTCCGACGCTTTGCGCAAATTGGACGAGGATACATTGCTGGCTGTATTTGAAGGAGTACCCCAATTTGAGATTTCCCGTGATGCGTTGGCAGAAGGAGTGAAGGCAGTAGATTTGTTCGTCGATAATGCGGCTGTATTTGCTTCGAAAGGTGAGATGCGTAAGTTGGTTCAAGGCGGTGGCGTTTCGTTGAACAAAGAGAAACTAACGGTCTTTGATCAGGTAATCACAACTGCTGACTTGCTCGATGAGAAATATCTGCTTGTTCAGCGCGGTAAAAAGAACTATTTTTTGCTGATTGCAAAGTAATAATGCACGATTCACTCGATAGAATGTAAAAAAGTGAACGAAATATTTGGAGGTTTGCTTGCAAACCTCTATCTTTGCACCGCTTTTTAACAGAAAGCACATAAGTTTGGACTATGGTGTAATGGTAGCACAACAGGTTTTGGTTCTGTTTGTCCAAGTTCGAATCTTGGTAGTCCAACGAAGAAAAGCCCCGAAAGAGACATCTTTCGGGGCTTTTCTTTCGTGACTCTGAAGTCGTCGTTTTTGTATATCCTTATAAAATTGAAGTATATAGGGGATCAGCGTATATAGAATTCATTAATCTTATTTTATTCGTTATATTGACTATTTTAATGCTTATCGTGTTGGTCGTTGAATAGCTTGTATTTTATTATAGAAGGTTCAAACTGTATTAGGTAGAAATCTCTCCCAAATCGTATTATAGTTCGTTAAAAAAGTGTACATTGCACAGATTCTGGACATTTTTGGTGGATAATTGGAACAAAATTGCAAGGTAAACCCGTTTTCTTTTGCTATTTTTGCATCGTGTACGTAAACGAAGTGCACGTAGAAAGAGAACTTATTCAATAACTATAAATAAATAAGGTATGAAAACGAACTATGAAATTCGCTATGCTGCGCATCCTGAAGATGCAAAAAGTTATGATACTACAAGAATCCGCAGAGATTTCTTAATTGAAAAGATATTTGTCCCCAATGAAGTAAATATGGTATATTCCATGTACGACCGTATGGTGGTAGGTGGTGCGCTGCCGGTAGGAGAGGTGCTGACGCTTGAAGCAATCGATCCGCTGAAAGCTCCGTTCTTCCTCACCCGTCGCGAAATGGGTATTTACAATGTCGGCGGTCCCGGTATTGTGAAAGCGGGCGACGCAACCTTCGAACTGGATTATAAAGAAGCTCTTTATCTGGGTTCGGGCGACCGTGAAGTGACTTTCGAAAGCAAGGACGCTGCTCATCCTGCCAAATTCTACTTCAACTCACTGACTGCACATCGCAATTATCCCGACCGTAAGGTGACGAAAGCCGATGCCGTAGTAGCTGAAATGGGTTCTTTGGAAGGCTCCAACCACCGTAATATCAATAAGATGCTGGTGAATCAGGTGTTGCCCACCTGCCAGTTGCAGATGGGTATGACGGAACTGGCTCCGGGAAGTGTATGGAATACGATGCCGGCCCACGTACACAGCCGTCGTATGGAAGCCTACTTCTATTTCGAGATTCCCGAAGATCATGCTATCTGCCATTTTATGGGTGAGGTAGGCGAAACACGTCACGTATGGATGAAAGGCGATCAGGCTGTTCTTTCGCCCGAATGGTCTATCCACTCGGCTGCTGCTACCCACAACTATACCTTTATCTGGGGAATGGGTGGTGAGAACCTCGACTATGGCGATCAGGACTTCTCGTTGATTACAGATTTGAAATAACAAATCCAATAGTTTTCCTAATTTAATAATAAAAAGAATTATGAATCAGTATTTGAATTTTTCTTTGGAAGGTAAAGTAGCGCTCGTTACAGGTGCTTCTTATGGTATCGGTTTTGCTATTGCTTCTGCATTCGCAGAACAAGGCGCTAAAGTTTGTTTTAACGACATCAATCAAGAGTTGGTAGACAAAGGAATGGCAGCTTATGCAGAAAAAGGTATCAAAGCTCACGGTTATGTATGCGACGTGACAGACGAACCGGCTGTTCAGGCTATGGTGGCTACGATTGCCAAAGAAGTAGGTACAATTGATATCCTTGTAAATAATGCAGGTATTATCCGTCGTGTTCCTATGCACGAGATGGATGCTGCTGATTTCCGTCGTGTAATCGACATCGACTTGAATGCTCCGTTCATCGTTGCTAAGGCTGTTCTTCCTGCTATGATGGAAAAACGTGCTGGTAAGATCATCAACATCTGCTCTATGATGTCCGAACTGGGTCGTGAAACTGTATCTGCTTACGCTGCCGCTAAGGGTGGTCTGAAGATGCTGACTCGCAATATCTGCTCTGAATATGGTGAATACAACATTCAGTGTAACGGTATCGGCCCGGGTTACATCGCTACTCCGCAAACTGCTCCTCTTCGTGAGAAACAAGCAGACGGAAGCCGTCACCCATTCGATTCATTCATCTGCGCTAAGACTCCTGCCGGTCGTTGGTTGGATCCAGAAGAACTGACAGGTCCTGCTGTATTCCTTGCTTCTGAAGCTTCTAACGCTGTCAACGGCCACGTTCTTTATGTAGATGGTGGTATCCTTGCTTATATCGGAAAACAGCCGAAATAATGTAAGATAGAAGAGATTCCGATAAGGTGATAGAATGGCAAAGAGCATCCTCTTTTCATCTGTCACCTTATTTTTTATCATTCCCTTTGCAGGAGCTATAGGACCGACTTATTGGACATATATGCCCAACGTGTTGAACATATAGATCCAACACGTTGGATATATATAGCTGATGCGTTGGATCTATATATCCAACAGATGCGGATATAATAGCCTCTATTTGCAAAGTATATATTATTCATTCAATGTAGACTAATTATGAAAAAGATATTAATACTGTTTGCTGTAGCCTTGATAGGGTTTGCTTCTTGTGCCGACAGTAAACAGTCAATGGCAATCACAGTGACCAATCCGCTGGCTCTTGAACGGGTGGGGGAGATGGTTGAAGTGCCGATGAGCGATGTTGTTGCCAAGTTGAAACTGGCAGATACGGCGCAGATTGTAGTGCTTGATGTTGACGGTCAGCAAGTGCCTTATCAGGTGACGTATGACGAAAAGGTTGTTTTCCCCGCTACGGTAGAAGCGAACGGAACGGCTGTTTACACTATTCAACCGGGTACACCGGCACCTTTCGATGTCGTTGCTTGCGGTAAATATTATCCCGAACGTCTGGACGACGTTGCCTGGGAGAATGATCTTGGCGGATTCCGTGCGTATGGCCCTGCTTTGCAAGCCCGCGGAGAGCGTGGTTTTGGCTACGACCTTTTCACGAAGTACAACACAACGGAACCGATTCTGGAATCTCTCTATGCGGAAGAACTGAATCCGGAAAAGCGTGCCAAGATAGCTGAATTGAAAAAGACTGATCCTAAAGCTGCCTCCGAACTACAAAAAGCTATCTCTTATCATATCGATCATGGATATGGCATGGATTGCTATGCCGTAGGACCTACGTTGGGTGCCGGTGTTGCTGCTCTGATGGCGGGTGACACTATTATCTATCCTTACTGCTATCGTACACAGGAAATCCTTGATAATGGTCCGCTGCGTTTCACGGTGAAGCTGGAATTTAATCCGCTGGTAGTTCGTGGAGACTCTAATGTAGTGGAGACACGTGTGATCTCTCTGGATGCAGGTTCTTATCTCAACAAAACGATTGTTTCATATACCAATCTGAAAGAAGCAATGCCGGTGACTACCGGACTTGTATTGCGTGAACCGGACGGTGCGACTGTGGCAGATGCTGCCAATGGCTATATCACTTACGTAGATCCTACAACAGATCGTAGCGGTGCAAACGGCAAGATATTTGTCGGTGCTGCATTTCCTGCACAGGTGAAAGAAGCGAAAGTGGTTCTTCTTTCTGAAAAGGAAAAGAAAGAACGTGGCGGAGCCGATGGTCATGTTTTGGCTATCAGCGAATATGAGCCGGGTTCTGAATATACTTATTACTGGGGATCTGCCTGGGATAAGGCCGCTATTAAGACTCCGGATGCCTGGAATAAATATATGGCTGAATATGCGCAGAAGTTGCGTACTCCGCTGGCAGTGGCATATTAATGTGCTGAATTGCTTTTCCAATAGATTAAGCAAAGGTTTCTTTTTACCAAAGAAACCTTTGCTTATTTTTATCTTTCTGAAAAAGAAAGAACATTTTTGTGTTATAACGTCTTTGAATTATCTCGTAAAAGCGTGTTGTTCGTAATATTCGTATGTTGTTCCGTCTTCTTTCTCTTTTTCACGAAGTTCATAGACTAATTCATTCTCTGTCATAGTGGTCACTGTCCACACTTCTGTGTAATTATCCTCTTCAGTGTCGATGAGAGTCAGCTTATTACCGGAGTAGCTCCATGTACCATGATAATAACTAGTACTTCCGGAAGAGTTATAGACATCTTTTTCTACATACGTACCATCTTCCTTGAACTCTATGGAATAACGGTTGGTTCCATTTACAAAATCTTCTTTAGAGTCACTTACCTTTTCACCATCTTCCCATTCTTGTGAAAGATAATACACTCCATTCCATGTTCCTAACAATAAATCGCGTGAACCGACAGCGTCATCGTCGTCGTCGCCACAGGAATAAATGCTGAACGACAGTAATACTACAACTATGCAAACAGTTGCTTTCCAGATTGTTTTCATAATAAATTGTTTTAATTGTTTGATTTTGAGATGATTTGTTTTTTAGACTCTATTTGATAATAGTTTCCACATGTCCGTTCTTGAAGAACAGGTAGAACGAGCTGGAATACATCCATTGCACTTCTCCATTTGATTCTTGAATAGTCTGCGGTTTGCCGAAAGCCAGTAGACATTCATCTTCCGTCATGCCTTTCACCGGCTTGTTGATATTGATTTCATTCCAGTGAGTAATCGGTGAAAGCTGGTTCGTTATGATGAAGTCGAACATTTTGTTCAATACTTGCGATTCAACCTGTACGAAGTCATCCATGATTTCTTTGTGAGATGCTTTCTTGCCCGGTTGTAGCTTCTCCATAGGAGTGATTTTTTTCATTATCACTGCTGATGACTCTATCCGTATATTGGAAAGATAATAAACCAGTTTGCCGTCCTTTACTTGAAACAGGGCCTTGCAATAGTAAGTATTCTTTTGGCTTGAGTCTGCCTGCGAGGCAAGTATCAGATCGCAACTGAAGTTTTTAGCCGGTACGTTGGCCTCCGCTATTCCTTCCCGTAACTGTGGACAGACATTCTTGACGATCCATAGCAGTGCATTAGCGTAGATGTTTTCGTCTTGCATATCGCTGAAAGGGGTAAATCCGCTGACTACATATTTATTGCCGTCCGCACTGACAGGATAGCTCTTTTTCTGTTCGGTGAAGGTCTGTGCTATCAGTGGGATAATTCCTACCAGTAGATACAAGATCACCAGAAATTGTCGTTTGGTCATCATATTCCGTTCTTTTTAAGAAAACAGCATCCACGGCCCTTTTTGTGAAAAGAAAAGATCGTGGACGCTGAATAAATAATATGGTTTATTGAGGTTTGGTTGTCCTTAGAAGGCAATACCCAGACGAATCATAAAGTTACTGGTCTTGAATCCGTCGGCATCGCTGAATGCATCTATAAATCCGCGTTGATAGGTAAGATCCAGATTGAAACGGTCATACCAGACTCCTACGCCGATATTCATACCTGCATCAAAATGATTGTAGTCAACCTCCATATAATCTGCATAATCACCCCAACTGATGCTTTCTCCATCTTCTTTCATTTTACTTGTGTAATCGTAACTAGCGAAGACTCCTACATGCGGGTCGATACGGACGTTGTCCGCCACAGCAAATTTCCATCCGAATGTGAACGGAGAATATTGTATGTTGTGAGCCATACATTTCGTGTCGTCCACTTTGAAACCACGGGAACCAAGTCCAAACTCCATCCCCCAGTATCCTCCTGTACTGCCTAAAGGCTTCTGATAGCCAAATGTAGCATTATATCCGATGTTTGAATCAGCTCCTTCGGCTCCGTCACCGGAGAAGTTCATGATATTCAGGCCTGCACGTAAGAACCATTGTGTGCTGCTGGCTTGCTTTTCAGTTTTGACGATTGCACTTCTGGATGATACGATTTGTGCTTGAGCTCCTACGCACAGTAAAAGTGCGGCAACCATTGATAGTACTTTTTTCATTGTTATTAATATTTTAGTGATTAATTCTTATTCTTAACGACGGGCGCTATCTGGCTTTTTCCATCTGTGGGTGATAACTTTTGTAGGCGAATCCATTCATAATCCTCTTTTGTGGCCGGATGCCAGTTGACGAAGATGCCGGGATAACCTACTACTGTGACTGTGTATCCCCCTGTTTTCTCATTATCTTCCACTTTGAAAGTGGCTCCCATGATGACATCGCAGTTATATTTGATGGTGGACAGATACGTCCCCCATGCACGGATGTTGTCAAGTTCTCCTTTCATGGCGATCTCCACTTCCTCTTTGCTTAGTGACCATTCATCCTTTATCCGCCCTTTATCTTCAAGTATTTTCACCTCGACGACTGTAGGTTTCACGCATACCTCTGTGACTGCGTCACCTGCACGTGCTTGTGCGTCACGGAATTTGAAGGTCGTTTTTTGCGCATAGGTTGCTATGGCGCAAGTCAAAACTAATGCAATTAATAAAACAAGTCTTTTCATATCTGATGAGTTTTGTTGATATGTCGCAAAGGTATGTGAAAGAAACATAACAGCAGGAGAAAACATAGTTCCAACAAGTAGACAGAAATGTATCTTATTTGGATACATTGACGGAGTTGCTATTGTTGATGTCGTTGGATAAGTCGCGGAAAAAGTCATGGTTGAGGATGCAGGATATACGCCATAGCAGATGAATGTCGATATTCTCTTTTCTGAAAATCTTGTAGACGTTGGGCCGGGTACAACATAATTGAGTAGCGAACCAGGTGACTGTGCGCCCTTGTTCGTGAAGTTTTTGTTCGATCAGCTGTCCGGCATGAACCATGTGATGACTCCTGTATACTATGTCCCTGATTCCCGCAGACGGACGGATTGGTATGTTCAGTAATGGAGAATATACAGAAAAGGCGTGGGAATCTCACCTTCGTTCGTTCTGTGTTTCAAGGCCTTCGCAATGCCATATCACCGAGAACGAACAACGCAGAAAGCCCACGCCGATATGTACAACACCCGCAGCCTCTCTTTGTTTTCCAAAGTGAGGCACGGATGTATATAGATACACATCAGGAGGACGTCTTTATTGCTGTTCATCTTTCCGGTGGGTCAAAAATTGCGAAGTTCTGAAACACAAAAGATAAACGCTTGTAAACGTCTTCTCAATATAAACGGCTCTCCCCTTTCCACCCATAAGGCTTTCTGCGGAAGAGTCCGTTGCAAATGTAGAAAAAAATATGTTTGGAGATAGCAATGTGATTAAGAAACTTTTTAGATGTAGGTTCTTTTGTCCGTTTTTTATCGTGTATCGGGCGAAATATGCTTGTGCCAGTCACGTGTAGGGTAGAGGAAGGATCTTTCGATTTTGAGCCCGGAACGGGCCTTAAACGGCAAAAGGCTGCCTCAAACATGTTCTGTTGGTTACAGAAGATGTTGCTTAGGTGGTGCCTTCCTCAGATTTGAATATTTCTTCTTCATTATCAAGCATATATTGCAAACTCTTATCAAACTCTCTCTCTATCGTTGAGTTGAGAAAATGACTCCATATGGAATTCTCTTTAGCTTATCGAAAAATCGCTTTTAGTTGTCAAAAAGACCTGCCTTTTATCCAATGAGGGTTAGGGTTCCGGGAAGAATTTAGTCAGATAAAGCATGCATTTTCGAAGTTCATAGTTTAACGGTTCATATTTCTTTTTTTGATTTAAAAAGATTACTAAATATGACTTTTGTTTAAGTATGTTGAATGACTAATAACTTGCTGGTATAGCCCCACTATGGAGGTAAGTAATGGCCAGTCGTTAGCTTAGATTAAGGGTGGGTATCATGAGATAGAATTTCATTTTTATTTTTTAACTTGGTCTTTTAACTAATTGCCTAAGTAGTTGATTGCTAGTATTTTGATTCTATATTATATATTGAATGGTGATATATTTGGCCCTTGCTTGGTCTTTGCTTGGTCTTTTTACATTTCTCCACGTCTTTTTAGTTCTTCGCAGCCGAGGATGAAAGCTTTGTTCATTAATTCATCTTTCTTTTTGTAGTCGTTTCCCAATGAATAAGAAGTTCCATAACCTTTACCTTCAGATATTAAAATTTGGTTGTCTACTAGTTGTTGAATAAACGTTCTCACTTGTTTCCGACTGAGGTGCCCATCAAATAAGTTGACGAATTCTCCCATTTTAGCCTTTGAATTTTTATTGAGATAGGATACGATTAGTGAAAAGGCTTGAGACAAATCCCAACTTGTTCTTTTAAAATATTCAACTTTGTTGTCGGTGAACTCATAATAACTTTGAGAAAGAATATAATAAGCTCCTTTCGTCTTGCCTCTTTTTTCAATGAGCCCTCTTTTTTCAAGTTTTTCTATTATTTTTCTATCCAGTTCTTTATAATCATTTCCTTGCCTTATTTTATCTAAGGCTATGATCTCAAAAACGGATAATTTTTGTTCTTCAGTCAAACTTTGTTGGACAGATTCTAAAAATAAAGCAAAAGCTTTGTCTTTAATTGTTGCAGATAATCTAAGTTCCACTTTAAACATATCGCTATGGGAATAATCGGGGGCTTCTTTTCCTTCTGATAAGGTATTTTTAAAGATTTTGTCTACTCCCTGTCCAGAACGCTCTACGATTCCGGTCTTGGATAAAACATCAGCTAGCAGTCTGTTGCGTGGAGTGCTTGGTATGGTCAAAAGGTTGTCAATAGTTACTCCTATTGGAAATCCACCAATATTGGTAATGATTAGTTTTTGTGGATATTGCTTAATTACCGTTTCGCTATTTCTTCGATAGTCACGATGTGCAATGGCGTTATTTATTGATTCGCGGATGACTTCTTCATTGAAATAAGGAATATCAAAAATATAAGGCCCATCTTTTACTTGGACTGCTCCATTTCTAGCATCAATGTCTTTCCATAATTTATCGATCATGAGATAAAAAGCCTGTCGATATACTTTTCTGTTATCGAAAGGTATTTGAGATTCGGTTGAGCGATATTCGAGCATAATGGCTGCTTGTGGAAATAGCTTTTGTAAAATACTGTCTTTCCCTAATAGTAAAATTGCAGCGTTGGTGACTTTTTTACCTTCGATTAAACCAAGATCTGATAAGATTTGTTTTTTGGGTAAGGTGAGAAAAGAGGGGTTTTTTTGCTTGAGGGCATACTTTTGTCGTAAAATATTTATTGCATCATCATTTAAGTCGTTAATGCTGGCATTTTCGCATAACTGTTCCGAGAAGTCAGGTTCTTGTTCTTGTATTATTTTCAAGAATACTTCGTCAGACATTGGTTTTAATTCTTCTCCTACTCTCATTAGAGCAACATCTTCAAACTTGAATACTCTTCCAAAAGGTCGAGAAGGTACTTCTATTATTAAAACACGTCCTTTTTTATTTATTTCGTTTTCGTAAAGTTCATATACTATTACTCGTATTCCCGTGTCCCTATATATGTCAGCTTCTAATTGTCCTATTGCTCCTTCACACTGGCTTGTGCCTATTATTCGGTGGGGATATTTATCTTCCATACCGATAATAATAGAACCGCCTTTTTCATTACATAATGCTGTTACATAGCCTAGGATACAACGTCTACGTTCGGATGGTTTAATTCGTGAACCGCCATCATAAGCGATATTCCCATGTTCTCCTTTTTTGAATTCGACTTTGTCTTCGGATTCTTTGCAATATTTTAATTGTTCTAATGTCCACATTTTAATAACTTTTTTATAACACCTTGAATTCATACCCTTCCTCTTTCAGGAATTCAATAGCACGAGGAAGTGCATACTGCAGATTACCGTTGTTCCAGGACTTCAGCGAATCATGGAAAGTGATGATGGAACCGTTGCGTGCATAGCGCTTCACATTGTTCAATACCTGTTCCGGGCGCATCCGTTTACTATAATCACGAGTTACGAGATCCCACATGATAATGCGGTAATGATAGCGCAAGGTATAATACTGCCGGAACCCCATGTGTCCGTGTGGCGGGCGGAAGAGATCGGAATGAATAATTTCGTCTACCTTTCTGGCGTTTGCGAGGTAATCCGGATTAGAATATTCAAATCCACGGATGTGGTTGAAGGTATGGTTACCGATGCGGTGTCCGTGTTCTACCACCATCCGGTATTCATCCGGGTGCTTGCGTATATTGTCGCCTACCATAAAGAAGGTAGCTTTAATATGATGCTTTTCCAATACTTCCAGTACCCAGGGAGTTACTTCAGGGATGGGACCGTCGTCAAAAGTCAGATAGACTGCCCGTTCATTCGGATCCATCCGGAAGATAGCTTGTGGATACAACGCCCGGAAAAGCCAAGGTGGTTGTTCTATAAACATGAGAGTCTGTGTTAAACAAGTATTAAGTAATAAGTATTAAGTATTATCCATGCGGAAAACATATCGGAAGCTATGGTAATACTTAATACCTGATACTTAATACTTACTATTTATTTCCCTTTCATTCTTGTCACGTACTCGTTATAAAGTTGGTCGAGCTGCGTGGAGTAATGTTTCGCGAGTTCTTCTGATTTGTATTTTTCCATTAAGCGGACTTCGGCGTCAAGCAAGCTGGCGTTGTACACGAAGTTTTCGCCGGCGATGGCAAGCTGGTTATCGTTCAGGCTAAGATACCAGATCATGTATTCGAGCGATTTGTTGGCAAGCTCGTCGATGATCTTGTTGGCTTTCTCGTTCTGTTCCAGTTGGTAATAAGATTCTGCCATTTGGAAGGCGCCGTTTGCCCAGTCGTACGGTACGTTGTATGACGGAATCATCTTTTCGGCGTAGTCGAGTGCGGCGAGTGCCTTATCCTTCTTGCCTTCTTTGATAAGCTGGCCTACGAGTTGCGTGAAGATACGGCGGTGCGTGTAGCACATACGCATCACGTTCTCGTCGATATAGATACCCGGTTTGTCGATACCACCGAACTTGAACTTGTTCATCAGGTTGTCATACATCTTTTCGCTGTCTATCTTGCTGTCCAGTTTGTCCGTATCGAACGGTGTGAAACGATAGGCAAGACCTTCCTGCATAAAGTGGTTGCCCATACCCAGATGGTTTTCGCTTCCTACGGTGATTGCCATATAGATAGGACGTTCCCAGTTGGCATTGGAAAGCATTTCAAGCATCATCAGTTCACTCTTGTAGAGGGCGCGTTTCGGGTTGCCGTTGGCGTCTCTAAGGGTGATTGTCATGTATTCGGGGATAGAGTCGCCCAGAGCTTCCGGTATCTTCATGCCGGAGCGGCGTACGGCTTCTTTGTCCACCTTCATTACGATGCTGTCCGTAGGGATAAGCGGCAGTTGGATATCTTTTCCAGTCTTTTTGAGAAGCTCTTTCAACTGGTCGTTCTTACCGAGCATCCAGCGGTTGATGATTTCCTTCAATTCGTATGGATTCTCACCGAAAATGGAGTGAACGAGTGATAATATGGTAGTGTCTCCCTGTGCAGCCAGTTCGTTTGCCTGTTTGAAATAGCTGTCGATAAAGGCCTTCATTTCCGTACGGATAGGGATATATTCATTTTGTCCTTCTACATATTCCACACGGTCCCAAGTGATAGGAAGCGACGGGGAATCGTAGGCCGGACGTTTCATTTGGTCGATATACCAGTCTGTTTGCAAGTAACTTAGGTTACAAGTGCGGGCATCTGTACGGAAGCCTTCTGTTTCCTGGTTGTACCACAATGGGAAAGTATCATTATCACCATTGGTATAGATAATCGGATTTCCTTTTTCCTGTAAGGTCATCAGGTAGTTCTGTCCGAAGTCGCGGGCAACGAAGCGTCCGCTACGGTCGTGGTCATCCCAAGTCTGTCCCGCCATTTGGATGGGGACGAACAAACAGAGCACTGAAGCCAGTACAGCTGCCGGAAGTTCCTGCATCTTGCAGTATTCTCGTAGCATACGGATGATACCTGCCACTCCCATACCTACCCAGATGGCAAAGGCGTAGAACGAACCGGCATACGCGTAATCTCGTTCACGGGGTTGTGCAGGGGTTTGGTTGAGGTAGAGCACGATAGCGATACCTGTCATGAAGAACAGGAAGAAGACTACCCAGAATTGCTGGATACCCCGCTGGCTATGATAAGCCTGCCAGAAGAGTCCGATTAAGCCGAGAATCAGCGGCAGACAGTAGAATACATTGTGTCCTTTATTGTTTTTGAGATCCTGCGGAAGCAGTTCCTGATTACCTACCAGCAAGTTGTCGATAAACGGAATACCGGTGATCCAGTTGCCGTGTTCAATTTCTCCGCTGCCCTGTATGTCGTTCTGCCGTCCGGCAAAGTTCCACATGAAATAACGCCAGTACATGAAGTTCAACTGGTAGGAGAAGAAGAATTTGATATTTTCCCATTGGTTAGGCATGTTCACCATTACCATTTCTCCGCATTGGTCGTAAGGAACGTCGTGTCCTTTGATGTCTACCCATTGCTTGTAGAGTGGTGCGTGTGACGAGCTGTACATACGCGGGAAAAACATATTCTGTGCATATTCGTATTCCACACGTCCGGGAAGTTCGATATAAGAGTCTTTTTCGTCGGGAGAAGTCTTTTCCTTGCGGACAAACTTGCTTCCTGCTTCCGACTGGCGCGGAATACAATAGCCGTCTTTTACGTCGAGTGCCACTTTCGAAGAGAAAGCAGGACCGTAGAAGAGCGGACGGGTTCCGTATTGTTCACGGCCGAGGTATTCGCCTAGGGTGAATATATCCTCCGGTGAGTTTTGGTCCATCGGAGTGTTGGCAGTAGAACGGATAACGATCAGTGCGTAAGAAGAATACCCGATCACGATCATCATGGTGCACAGCAAGGCTGTGTTCATGGTGCGGGCGGTGATACGCCATCTCTCTTTGATTTTAGCCTGTACACTCGGAGCAAGATAAAGTCCCAGTGCGGCGATAACCAAAATACCGATGATAATACTGCTGGCTCCGTGTCCGTAGAAGGGGATACCCAGCAAAGCGATCGTCAGGATAAAGGAGATAGCCATGCGCGCTTTGTTCTTTTCGGTGTAACTTTCGTATACACCCCAAATCAGAGCGGCCGCAAGCAGAATGATATAAACCACTACGCCCGAATTGAATGACATTCCGAGTCCGTTGACGAACAACAGTTCAAACCAGCCACCTACTTTCACGATACCCGGTACGATGCCGTAAAGCACGGCTGCAACGAGCACCATTGAACCTAATAGCGCTATTAACGAACCTTTGGCGGTAGCATTCGGCGTTTTTTTGTAGTAGTATACCAATACGATGGCAGGCAGACAAAGCAAGTTCAATAAGTGCACACCGATACTCAATCCGGTCAGATAGGCGATGAGGATAATCCAACGGTCGCTGTGCGGCTGGTCGGCTACGTCTTCCCATTTCAGAATCAACCAGAAAACAACAGCGGTAAATAGGGAGGAGAAGGCATATACTTCACCTTCCACGGCCGAGAACCAGAATGTGTCACTGAATGTATAAACCAGTGCACCGATCAGTCCGCTACCCATCACTGTGATAAGCTGTCCTTTGGTGATATTGTTTTCGTCAGTGATAATCAGTTTGCGTACCAGGTGGGTGATGCTCCAGAAAAGGAACAGGATACAGGCGCCACTCATGAGGGCACTCATGTAATTCACCATTTTAGCAACAGTTGTTACGTCGGAAGCAAATTGAGAAAACAGATTCGCCACTAGCATGAAGAAAGGCGCGCCGGGCGGGTGTCCGACTTCCAGTTTATAGCCGGTGGTTATGAACTCCGGGCAATCCCAGAAACTTGCGGTCGGTTCTATTGTCAGGCAGTAGACGGTTGCCGCAATGATGAATGTAAGCCAACCCATAAGGTTGTTTACGGTTCTGTACTGTTTCATTAGCACTATCGTAGTTTATTCGTTAAAAACAAATTATGAGGTCGCAAAGATAGTGATTTGTAAGGATAATGAGGAAGAAAGTAAGAAATATTAAGTAACGGAGGGGTGATTTACTATCTCTTTCACTCTTCCGGAAGGCGGGAACTTGTGTGTTGGCAAGTAAGGAAATTATTTTTAGTCCTTTAATAAATAAGCTCTGGTGTATTAGAGATAAACTTCCTTTATCCTGTTAGTGAACTTCTTTTGCCTTAATAACAAACTTCCTTTTCATTAGTCATAAACTATAATTGCAAGTTTTGTTTTTATAAATGAAACTTGCAATTATAAAAAGTAACCATACTATTTTCCGCCACGCCAATTTTATCGGCTGTCTTTCAGCCGATAAAATAAAAATGCCCGTAAGAAAA
>ENA-OQIV01000858-OQIV01000858.1-human-gut-metagenome-genome-assembly--contig:-NODE-858-length-14985-cov-4.092031_pt1 | contig 14985 bp, 6 predicted proteins | sample MGYA00242588_ERZ504753 | MGnify/ENA primary metagenome ERZ504753 (study PRJEB26092, sample SAMD00036359) | human gut metagenome | host: Homo sapiens | study: EMG produced TPA metagenomics assembly of... | reverse complement strand
AACGGAAGAGGGTCATCGGCTCACGCCTCGACCGGGCGTGCTGATGCAGGAAAAAAGACTGTATGTTAACCCTGATTTAAAGATTGCGGATTTGGCGTCAGTGCTGAACGTCTCTCCATATACATTGTCCTACGTGTTTAATCAGTTCTTGAACAAGAATTATTATGATTATCTGAATGATTACCGCATAGCTGAGTTTAAACGATTGCTTAATGAGGATGAATATTCAAAATATACCTTAAGTGCTTTAGCTGAACTGTGTGGTTTTAGTTCTCGTACTTCCTTTTTCCGTTATTTTAAAAAGACGACCGGAATAACCCCGAACGAATACGTCCAAAGTATAGGACGAACTAATGAAGATTGATTGCCGGAGTCTCATATAATAATTTGAGACTCTAGCTTGCTATTGTTTAATTAGTTGATTATCAGTAGATGTTATGACTTCTGTTTCCCTTCCAATAGGATGAAATCTATCCGCCCTTTTTTATTGTTTCTTTTCCGTATTTACCATTTATATTTGCCAGCGTAATGATAAACAAAAATCTAAGCAATGGAAAATATAAACATGAAATCCACTCAACTGGTTGCTGACTCTTATAAGAGTTATCATCATTCCGTTTATCTTTATATCTATTATAAAATAGGTAAGGACGAAGAAGCAAAAGATCTGTCACAAGATGTCTTTTTGCGTTTGATGGACTATAAGCAGATATTGCGTCCGGAAACAGTGAAACATTTTATATTCGCGATTTGCCGGAATCTGGTAACGGACTATTTGCGTCGTTTTTACAAAGCTCAAGAAGTAACTTCCTATCTTTTCGACCGGATTCCTACTTGTACCAATGAAGTGGAGAGCCAGATTATTGCCAATAATCTATTGACATGCGAATGGGAGAGAGCCAATCAGCTTCCTGAACAACGTCGGAAGATTTATATCATGAGTCGTTTCGAAAATAAATCCTCGGCTGATATTGCCGCCCAATTGGGAATTTCTTCCCGTACGGTGGAAAACCACTTGTTTATCAGTCGGAAAGAAATCCGTGAGTATATCCAACAGTGTATCTAATATTAGAATAAATAGTATAAATGTTAGTTTTAAATTTTATGTATATGAAAAAAAATCTCTTCAGATTCTCATCGAGAAGATTTCTATTCTCTACGGTGATGGCCTCTGTCCTTGTAACAGGTGCTCCGCAGGCGGTATTTGCCAATGTGGGAGAAGTGCAGGCTGTTTCGCAGACTGGGGCAATCAAAGGTAAAATCGTGGATTCCTATGGCGAACCTGTTATTGGTGCCAATGTCAAAGTGAAAGGCACTACTAATGGTACGATAACGGATATGGATGGAAACTTTACTTTGAATAATGTATCAGGTGGTACGTTGGTGATTTCTTTTATTGGTTATAAGACGTTGGAAGTTTTTGTAAAAGGGACGAATCTGACTAAAATTATCATGCACGAAGATACAGAGGTGCTGGATGAAGTTGTCGTGGTAGGTTATGGTACTCAGAAAAAAGAATCGTTGACAGGCTCGGTAACAGTGGTCGACCAAAAACTTTTTAAGGACAAAGGTACAGTGGCCAATCCGCTCTCAGCTATGCAAGGTCAGGTTCCGGGCTTACGCATCACCCGCTCGTCGGCTGCTCCCGGCGAAGAAGGATGGGGTGTCTCAATCCGTGGCTCTGTCTCAAAGAACAAGGTAGAACCTCTTTTGATTATTGACGGTGTACCAGCCAGTGGTTTGAGTGAGATGGCTCAACTCAATGCGGACGACATCGAAACCATTAACTTCCTGAAAGATGCTTCGGCTGCTATTTATGGCGCAAAAGCAGCGGGTGGTGTGATTTTGGTAACTACCAAACGTCCCGATGCCGGCAAAACCAGAGTGGAATATAGCGGTTCGGTTACACGTAAAATTGTGGGTTTGCAGCCCCGCATGATGAGCATGGACGAATGGACGGACGGTGTGCTTCAAGCACGTTTGAATGACGGCTATGGCGAAGACGACAACTGGGTGCGCTATGCCCGTTTGGCTAAAGCCATGAAGGGGAGTTGGATTAATCTGCATGGTGGAAACAACCCCGATGAAGATCCTATCCCGGGAGGATTCCGCGGTGTGGCCGACTTTGTGTTTCACGATATGAACTGGACTGATGTGCTGTGGGGAAATGCCACTTCTACCCAGCATAACCTCAGCGTAAGCGGAGGTTCGGAAAAATCGACCTACCGACTTTCATTGGGTTATTTGAACGACCAAGGGACGCTGCAATGGGGGAACAACTCGAACGAACGCTATAACGTACGTTTATTCAACAGTTTCAAGATAAACAACCGTATCAGCCTGGAAACCAACATGTCAGCCAGTCGTCAGCATCAGGTGGCTCCTACACAGATTGGTAGTATATTAGGTAGTAGCATACCGCAGCCAGGGCTACCGGTTTCGACTATTGATGGCAAACCGTATGCGTGGGGAGGCATTCATACTCCCAACTGGTCGGCCGAATTGGGTGGTGACAACAAACTTGTGGTGACCACTATGAATGTGAACGAAATTTTGAAAGTGAACATTTTGGATGGTCTTGATTTTCAAGGCACTTTGGGTTACTCAACGAACAATGCGGTCCGTGACGAACAATATCTTTCGGTTGATTGGTATCAATACGACGGCACTCCGATTCTGAATGAGAACTCTCCCTATCCCGCAAAAGAAAAATCATCGTATACTAAAAGTTCTGCGCGTACCGACAATTACACGGCATCAGCTTTCCTCACTTATAAGAAATTATTTGATGAGGTTCACGACATATCGCTTATGGGAGGTGTGCAATACGACTATGCCGCTTACGATTATAGCGGCACCAAAGCAATGGACGTGGAAGCGTCAATCGAATCGCTTAACGGTAAAGGACAAATCTACATAGACAAAGTAGACCGTTGGGAGGAAGCCATTCTCTCTTATTTCGGTCGCTTGAATTATAACTACAAGTCGAGATATATGGTCGAAGTGAATGCTCGCTACGACGGCTCTTCGAAATTCTTGCCCAAGAATCGCTGGAACTTCTTCTGGGGCGCATCAGCCGGATGGCGTATTACTGAAGAAAAATTCATGGAGAACTTGCGTGACTATGTGAATGAACTGAAATTACGTGCCTCATATGGTGAGGTAGGTAACCAAAATGGTATCGGACGCTATGACGGCATCCAACTTTACAACTACAAATCGAACAGCGGCGCTTTGTTGGGCAACTCGAAAGGAACCTATGTGGAATCTGCCGGACTGGTGAGCACCGTGCGTACTTGGGAACGTATCTACAACTATAACTTGGGGATTGACTTTGGATTCCTCAACAATCGCCTTACGGGTACGTTCGAGGTCTTTAAAAAGAAAAACGACAATATGCTGGTTTCGCGTCTGCACCCCGGTGTATTGGGTGGAACTGCTCCCAGCACTAATAGCGGTAAGTTTGAAGCCAATGGTTACGATGCCAGCTTGACTTGGCGTGACAAGATAGGCAGTTTCAACTACCATGTTGGCGGTACGTTAACTTATATGACCAACAAACTCGTTGATGGAGGTAACATCGTGGTGAGCGCAGGTTATAACGAAGCCGTGAATGGTTATCCACTCAACTCGGTATTTGGCTACCGCTACGTGGGCAAAGTACAAAACCAAGACCAACTGGACTATTACGTGGACAAATATGTGGGCAGCAACTCTATTGCCCTACCTGCCAACTTGCGTTTGGGCGACCACATGTATGAAGATGTGAACAAAGATGGTAAACTGACACAAGACGACCTTGTATTTCTTGGTTCCGACGACCCCAAATATTCGTTCTCGTTTAATTTCGGATGCGAGTGGAAAGGATTCGATTTCAATACCGTGTTCCAAGGTGTGGGCAAGCGTACCATCTATCGTGAAATTGACTCTTGGAAAGTGCCTTTCAAAGCTATTTGGCTGAACACTACCAACCAGTCGGTAGGTAATGTATGGAGTCCTGAAACTCCTAACAACCATTTTCCTACTTATTCAAACAGTAATGACATCAATAACTATAACTACATTCCCTCTACCTGGTCGGCCGATAATGGAGCATACCTGCGTCTCAAAGAGATTGTACTAGGTTATACATTGCCAAAGGCATGGATGAATAAGAGCGGTTTCATCAGCAACCTGCGTATTTATGTATCGGGCGCCGACTTGTGGGAAAAATCATATATCACCGATGGTTGGGATCCCGAAGCCACCCGCAAAGTGGAAAACAAGCAACGCTATCCGTTTAACCGCACCGTGACTTTCGGTGTGAATGCCACATTCTAATTTTTATTCTTAATATTGAAGATAACAATGAAAAAAATAGCATATATTTTAGGAATCATTTGCGCCATGACCATGCAGTCGTGTTTAGACCTTGAGCCCAAGACGCAATTGGCGGATACCAACTATTGGAAGTCGCCCGAACACTTCAAACTTTTTGCCACCCAGTTCTACGGCTGGTCGGCCGACTTTCGATGGCTCGACGACAGTCAGCACGCTGATATTCGCTCGGACTTGTTTGCCGGTAGCACGGTGAACATCTATAGCAACGGAACAAACAGTATTCCGTCATCCGACAAACATTATACCGACAATTACAATCGTATTCGTCAAACCAATACTTTATTGCAACAAGCCGATGCGTATGAACAACAAGCCGACATCGCCATTTCGGTGGGGGAAGCCCGTTTCTTCCGTGCTTATTGTTACTTTGAGTTGTTGCAGGCTTATGGTGACCTTATCATTACCCGCACGCCGCTCGACATCGACTCACCTGAGATGCAGAAGGCCCGTAATCCGCGTACCGAGGTAGCTGACTTCATCATTGACGACTTGAAAGAAGCTGCTAAGCTATTTCCCGTCGATAAGGCTATCAGCAGCAGCGATGAAGGCCGTCTCGCCAGCGAAGCCGCTTTGGCATTTCTTTCGCGTGTAGCCCTCTATGAAGGTACATGGGAGAAATTCCATAATGGCGGTCAAAATACCGAACGTACAAAAGATTTGCTCAATACCGCAGCACAGGCGGCTCATGATGTAATGGCGGGCGGAGCATTCGAACTTTTTGCTCCTCAAGAATTGGGTACGGAAGCTTACAAATATCTCTTTATCTTGGAGAATGAAAAGTCGAACCCTGCCAGTATCAATAAAACAGGTAATAAAGAGTATATCTTTACCCGCCGCCACGACCCTGTTATCAATTCTATCGGGTTCAACATAACCCAAGGGCGTTTGGGCAATGCCTTGTACGTTACTCGCAAAATGGCTAATATGTATCTGCAAAGCAATGGGTTGCCCATCAATCCCCAAACGTGGAATTACACGAAAGTGGATGATGAATATAAAAATCGCGACAACCGCATGAACAATCAGCTTATGGTGCCCGGACAAACTTACTGGGGTACAAACGGCGGACGCATCGATTGGAGCGGCAATGCTGCCGAAATAGCCAATGCCTCGCATAGGAACTTCATACCTCAAACGGGTACAGGCTACTTTCCCCACAAGTGGTGTAGCGAACGCGACGGAGTGCCTACCGGTATGGAAGCCTATGACTTCCCCATCATCCGCTATGCTGAGGTATTGCTGAACTATGCCGAAGCCGTGTTTGAACGCGATGGACAAATATCGGATGAAGACTTAGCCATCAGTTTGAACCTGACACGCAAACGCATCAACCCCGAAATGCCTGACTTGACTAACGACTTTGTTACGGTAAATAATTTGGATATGCGCACAGAGATTCGTCGTGAGCGTACCATCGAATTTTTCGATGAGAATTTCCGCATTGATGATCTGAAGCGTTGGAAAACGGCCGAAGACGAAATGCCGATGAACCTCACCGGTGTGAAGTGGAAAGGTACCGATTTTGAAAACAGATGGCCTGATGCTTCCTTTAAGGAGAAAGATGGTGAAGGTTGCATTATCCACGAGAAAGGACGCAACTGGCACGAAAAGCATTACTTATTGCCGCTGCCCACCGACCAGCTCAAACTGAACTCCAACTTGAAACAAAATCCGGGTTGGAACCAATAATCCATTCATTATTCATTTATAAAGTAATCGAATTATGACATACAAAAATATACTTCAAAAGGGTGCGTTTGCAGCACTGATGACGGCTGGCTTAGTGATGACCGTTTCGTGCAACGATGACGATGTATCCCCTGTTTTAGAAGAGAGAGTGCTCGTTAAGGAAATCAACCTTGAAGTAACCCCCGAACTGCCTCTGCTGATAGGCACTGACACTTTGATAAAATATACCGTAGGCCCTGATGAGGCTTTCAACAAAGAGGTGGTATGGAAATCGACTGTGCCCGATGTGGCTACCGTAGATGCCAAAGGACGCATCACGGCAGTGAAGGCCGGTAGTACGGTAATTTCGGCCAAGCCGGCTGTGGGTTATTCTGCCACTTCGACTATCAATGTGAAGGTGGTAAACGAAATTATTCACATCACTGATATCAATCTCACTAACGAAGATCTCGAAGTGTTTGTAACCTCAACTTTGCCCCTTACTTGGCAGACTACTCCGGCCGACCCCACTTACCCCGGGTTGATTTGGAAAAGCCTTACTCCCGATAAAGCCACTGTCAATGAAAAAGGCGAGGTGAAGGGCATAGCCGAAGGAAAGGCACGCATCCAAGTTACCGCTACCGACGACAAACATTTTACGAAAGAGTTTGAAATTAAGGTGAAGCCCATTATCTATATCGAAAGTATGGAATTTGTGAAAGAAACAGACAAACTGGCTTTGGGCGAAACCTACACTCCGCAGATGAATGTAACGCCGATAGATGCTACGCTTTCGTACATCACATGGGAAAGCAGTAAGCCGGATGTTGTAGAGATTGATGAAAAAGGCCGGTTCGTGGCGAAGGCTTATGGCAATGCAGTAATTACCGCTTTGGCCGACTATGGTGACGGTAAACCTGTCAAAGCTACGATGAGTGTCAACGTGAGCGAAGGTTTAATGAACGACCAGTTTACTGTCGAGAACATCTGGCAGCCATTCGGAAACTTTACCCACCGGGAATTTGAATGGATGGAGAATGACGGAGTACTTCGTATTTTCCCCGGTGAAGATAAGACTTACAAAGCTGTCCGCATTTGTCGCAACGGCGGTTTTGGGTTCAACGTAACCAACTATCCCATCTTGGCCTTTAAAATGAAATTCCCCGAAAATGTGTTCGAAGCATCGACAAGTATAGAGTGGTATCTAGACATTTGGGGCGGAAGCGGCATTACCGTAGCCGGTAAATATGGCGAAGATACCGATAAAGGAAAAAATGCCATGACTGTGGTAGATTGCGGTGAATACAAAGTATTCTACGCCGACTTCACGAAGAAATTCCTTGGCAAAAATCAACAGTATATGCCTACCTCATTGACGAAGTACGACACGGTGGAACTTCAATTTTGGAAAATCTGGTATGAAGCCAATGAAACAGGCAGCATCTATGTGGATTGGATAAAGACTTTCGAATCGGAACAAGAACTGAAAGATTTGATAAAGAACGAAAGTGGTAAACAATAGCATCTACTTTCTCTGGAAACTGATTGAATAACAAAATGAAAATTGAATGTATGAAAAATCTTATTTATACCTTCGTGGGCAGCGTAACGCTTGTGTTGCTGACCAGCTGTAGTGCTGAGTTCGAGAACGGAACTCCCGAACCATGGCAACGCGAAATCAACCCCAATGAAAATTATGAGTACACCATCAAGCATCCTTGTCTGGTGAACACCGAAGCCGACTTTGAACGCGCACGCCGCAAAGTGAACGAACGTGCCGAACCTTGGATTAGCGGTTGGGAAAAATTGTGCGAAAGCCGATTTGCCCAACTGAGCTACAACGCAAACCCGCAAGAAGAAATTGTACGTCACTCGCAAGGCGGCAACTTCAATACGGCCGCTTTCGATGCCGGTGCCGCTTATCAGTTGGCTGTACGCTGGAAAATTTCGGGAGATGAAGATTATGCCAAGGCAGCTGTTAAAATTCTGAACGGATGGGCTAAGACTTGTAAGGGGGTGAATTATAAAACATGGCCCGACGACAGCCATCGTCTGCTTGCCGCCGGATTTATCGGATACCAGTTTGCTGCTCCCGCTGAATTGATGCGGGATTACGAAGGCTGGAAAACCGAAGATTTTGAAGTCTTCAAGAAATGGATAGATAAAACTTTCTATCCCATCTGTGATGATTTCTTGGATAACCACTTTAATTCTTCAGCCATTTCGGGCTGGATGAGTTGGGATTTGCCCGCCATGCTCACCATTCTTTCTATCGGCGTGCTGAATGACGACGATGCCAAGATTAAACAAGCTTTGGAGTTTTTCTATCACGGAAAAGGTATGGGCTGTATCGAATGGTCGGTGAAAGGCATGCACGAGGATCCTGCGGGAAAAGTGAAAGGCAGACATTTGGCACAGAGCCAGGAGATGGGACGCGACCAGGGGCACGCTACTCTCAACGTAGGCTTACACGCTTACTTCTGTCGGACAGCTTATAACATGGGCATCGACCTTTTTGCCTACAACGACAACATCATTCTCGACCTCTGCGAATATACGGCTAAGTATAACTTAACTTCGGCCGAAGATGTGGAAATGCCTTTCGAACCTTACTATCACCCTAAATACGGTTGGCACGAGAAGGTGTCGGCCGACGGTAAGGGGCGTGCCCGTCCGGGATGGGAACTCCTTTACAACCATTATGCCAAGGTGAAAGGTATGAATGCTCCATATTCGCAAGCTTTTGCCGAAAAAGAACGCCCCGAAGGATATGGCGAGCGTGGTACTGCTGAAGCCGGTGATTTGGGGTTTGGAACATTATTGTATACTGAAGAATAACTTTTTGAGATTTTCCTACTGATTTCAAGGAGTTAAGAGGTTAGGCTTCTTAACTCCTTGACGTTACTCAATGGAAACCCTCACAACCCTTTATCTTATGATAAATAGATTATTTTCTACCTTATTATTCCTTTCCTGTCTTTTTTGTGGTTTGTCCCCAACGGCAAAGGCGCAAAACAACGAGTGGGAAAATCCCACCCAATATGAGTGGAACAAAGAGAAACCACACGCTGACTTTCGCCTCTACGAGCGCGCAGATGATGCAGTGAACGATAATCCCCAAAAATCGCCTTGGCAATATTCGTTGAATGGTACGTGGAAATTTGTTTATGCTCCCTCTATCGCAGAAAGCATAAGAGATTTTTATCGTACAGATTTATCCGACAATGATTGGGATACAATTATTGTCCCTTCCAACTGGGAAATCCAAGGATTCGGTGAGCCGATAATCCGCAACATTCAGTATGTGTTTTCACCCAATCCACCTTATATCGACGTTGATAATCCTGTGGGGACTTACCGGCGCACATTTACGGTTCCTCAAAACTGGCAGGGGCGTGAAGTGTTGTTGCACTTCGGTTCCATCAGCGGCTACGCCCGTATCTATGTGAACGGGCAGCAGGTGGGGATGACTAAAGCATCCAAGACTCCGGCAGAATTTAATGTGACAAACTATTTGGAAAAAGGAGAGAACTTGCTTGCTGTACAGGTGTATCGCTGGCACGATGGCAGCTATATGGAAGACCAGGATTTTTGGCGTCTAAGCGGTATCGAACGCGATGTTTTCCTAACTGCCTATCCCCAAACGACCATTTGGGATTTCTTTCTGCATGCAGGACTGGACGAAACCTACCGACACGGGCAATTTCGGGCTACTGTAGACTTGCGTTCGTTCAATACCAATGCAACCCTGCAAAAGGGGACGCTTACACTCGAATTGAAGGACGCAGGGGGGAAGACTGTCCTATCTGCGCAGAAAGCATATTGTATCTCAGACATAAGTACTACACTTGCTTTCGAAGGCACTGTGCGCAATGTGCGGAAATGGAGCGCCGAACACCCTTCGCTCTACGACTGTATCCTGACACTTCGATCCGATGGCGACAAGCAACAGACGGTAGTGGCTCATAAAGTCGGATTCCGCCGCATTGAGATTAAGAATGCACGGCTACTGGTAAATGGTGTACCCACCTATATAAAAGGTGTCAACCGTCACGAACACAATGATACGTTGGGACATGTGCAGACCCGCGAAATCATAATGAATGATTTGCGACTGATTAAACAACTGAACATGAACGCTGTTCGTACCAGTCATTATCCAAATCATCCGTTATTCTATCAATTGTGTGACCAATATGGTATCTATGTAGTGGATGAAGCCAATATTGAAACTCATGGAATGGGTTCGGTTCCTTATTTCAAAGATACCATCCCGCATCCTGCTTATCGTCCCGAATGGGTTGCAGCCCACGTCGACCGTATCACCCGAATGGTGGAAAGGGATAAAAATCATTCATGTGTTATCGGATGGTCATTAGGAAACGAATGTGGTAATGGAATTGTGTTCCACGATGAGTATAAGCGTTTGAAGAAATATGACCCCGGTCGTTTTGTACAGTTCGAGCAGGCTTGGGAAGATTGGAATACAGATATTGTCTGTCCGATGTACCCTAATATGTGGAAAATAACAGAATATGGGAAGTCCGGCAAACAGCGACCGTTTATCATGTGTGAGTATGCTCACGCCCAAGGAAACAGCAATGGCAATTTTAAAGACCTTTGGGATATTATTTATGACAGCCCTAACTTGCAAGGCGGTTTTATCTGGGATTTTATGGATCAAGGATTTAAGGTAAAGACCGAACCAAGAGACGGACGTACTTATTGGACGTATAATGGTAAGATGGGTAACTATAAATGGCTGGAAGATAAGAAAGGGGAACTAAACACGGGAACTGACGGTTTGATTTCTGCCAATGGTATTCCCAAACCACAAGCGTATGAAGTGAAGAAAGTGTATCAGTACATTCAGTTTAGCGCAAAAGACTTGGGGAAAGGAATTATTTCCATTAAAAACCGTTATGACTTTACCAATCTGGATGAGTATGCTTTCATGTGGGAAATATACAAAAATGGAGAAAAAATATCTACAGGGGATTTCAACGTTGATTTAATACCTCACGAAGAGAAAGAGATACGTTTATCTCTTCCTGTTATTCCGGAAGACGGGAATGAGTATTTCCTTAATCTCTATGCGCACACCCGGGTTGCTACCGATTTAGTACCTGCCGGCTATGAAGTAGCTAGAGAGCAGATGCAATTAAATAAAAGTAGTTTCTTCACATCGCTTCCGCCTTGTTCGGGAAAACTATCTTATGAAACAAAAGACAATATTTTGTCTTTTCAATCGGGGGGCGTTTCTGGTAAGATTGATTTGAAAAAGGGAATCTTATTTGATTATATGATAAATGGCGAGCAACCTATCAGGCAATATCCCGAACCAGCCTTTTGGCGTGCTCCGATTGATAATGATTTTGGAAATAAAATGCCCACTTTGGCAGGTGTTTGGCGGACAGCTCATGTCAACCGTTATGTGAAGAAAGTGACAATAGACGAACAGAATGAAAAAGGATTATCCATCAGGATTGATTGGATATTAAATGATATTCAGGTTCCTTATATGATGGAATATTTGATCTGTAATAATGGTGCTATTGTTGTGACAGGCAGTATCGACCTGACAGGAACGAAACTTCCCGAACTTCCCCGTTTTGGTATGCGTATGGAATTGCATCAACCTTATGAAAACTTGGTCTATTACGGTAGAGGGCCTTTTGAGAACTATATCGACCGTTATTCGAGTTCCTTCATCGGACGATATGAGGATAAGGTTGAAAATCAGTTCTATTGGTATACACGTCCGCAGGAAACAGGAAATAAAACAGATGTTCGTTGGCTGTCCTTATTGGATAGCGAAGGGCAAGGAGTGAGAATTACAGGCTTGCAACCTATCGCATTTTCCGCTTTGCATTTCTCACCGGAAGACCTTGATCCCGGCCTGACCCGTAAATTGCAGCATACTATCGACATTGTTCCGCAAAAGAATATCTTTCTGCACGTTGACTTGAAGCAACGTGGATTAGGCGGCGATAATAGTTGGGGAATGTATCCGCACAATGAATATCGCTTGCTTGACAAGAAATATACTTATAGCTATATGATTGAATTGGTAAAAAAGAATTCAGATTAAGGCTATTATTTGAATCAGTGGCAGATAAAATCTTCAATAGCATTGAGTAAATAAATTCTCCCCTTCGTATTTGTTTTCCATATATAACAAATACGAAGGGACTATTTTTTTGTATAAAGGAATGTGCTCTTTTGGAGATTTTTATGTATGTTTGTCACATGTTTAATATGAAAGGAAGCGGTTGTAAGTGAAGAACACGATTAAATATCTGATTCTTTTAATCATATACTTGGTTTGTGGTGTAAATCTGCAAGCCCAGAATTATACATTTCGTAATGTAGTCATGTCCGATGGACTGTCCGGGCTATTGGTGAACGCCATTTATAAAGACTCGGAAGGTTTTGTCTGGCTAGGAACAGATAATTGTCTCGATCGTTTTGATGGTGTGAAAGTTCGCCGTTATGAATTTCGAGGCGTGGATTCCGGAAGGAAGAAACGGGTGAACTGCATCACGGAAACAGCCGACAATCAGCTTTGGGTGGGAAACGGTATCGGACTTTGGCGTCTGAATCGTGCGAACGGTCAGTTGGAGAGAATTGTTCCCGAAAAGATAGATTTTGCTGTAAATACCTTACTTCCGGATGGAGATATTCTCTATATCGGTACGGAGAAAGGATTGTTCATCCAAAAGGACGGGCAATTGCTCCAAGTATTGACCGACCGGAATATGCTGGCTGCCTGTAATCGAATTATGGATCTCTGTCTGAATGAAGATAAAAGTGCGTTATGGCTGGCTACAGTGCAAGGTTTGTTCTCTTATTCATTGAAAGATGGTAAGATTGATTCCTGGCATTTCCAGGAGAATGTTCCCGAGGCCGATTATTTCCGCTGCCTGACTCGTATCGGAGAAACCCTTTATTTAGGTACAATGAGTCAGGGAGTAGTTCGTTTCGATATAAACAAAAAGAGCTTTTCGCATACAGTATCTTTAGGCTGTGATGTCATTTCCGACATATCCAGTGATGGAAAGGAGACAGTATATATTGCAACAGATGGTAATGGCGTTCATTTCCTTTCGCATAAAGCCCAACAAGTGGCACGTCGTTTTTGTCACGATGTAAGTGATAAAGAAGGTATTCGCAGTAATTCCATTTATTCACTATTGGTGGATGACAGAGGTGCTGTTTGGGTGGGGCACTTTCAGGCAGGTTTGGATTACTCACTTTATCAGAATGGTCTTTTCCGAACTTATGCTTATCCTCCTCTGTTTAACTCTGCCAATCTTTCCATTCGTTCTTTTGTCAACAGAGGACACGAAAAAGTCATCGGTTCACGTGACGGCTTGTATTATATAAATGAAGCTACCGGAGTCGTAAAGAGTTTTGTGAAACCTGTTTTGACTTCAGATTTGATATTGACAATCTGCTTTTATGAAGGCGAATATTATATCGGTACGTATGGCGGAGGTATGATGGTGTTGAATCCGGAGACGTTATCTCTAAAATATTTTGCCCAGGGAGGAGATGGAGATGCAGAGCTGTTTCAGAAAGGACATATCTTTTGTGTGCGACCGGATGAAAAAGGAAATCTCTGGATAGGCACTTCACAGGGATTGTTCTGTTATAATAGACAGGCAAAGCAGATCAAACACTTTACCAGCGCCAATTCCCAATTGCCGGAAGGTAACGTTTATGAAGTTAGTTTTGACTCTACCGGCAAAGGATGGATTGCCACGGAAACCGGTATGTGTATATATGATCCTGCTTCTCAAAGTTTACGATCTAATGTGTTCCCTGAAGGATTTGTGCATAGGGATAAGGTGCGTACCATTTATGAAGATACAGGACACAACCTTTATTTTATTCGTGAAAAGGGAAGTCTGTTTACCTCTACTTTAACGATGGATCGTTTTCGGAACCGTTCCGTCTTTTCTACGCTTCCTGACAATTCGCTGATGTCGATTGTGGAAGATAACCAGGGTTGGTTGTGGGTGGCTTGCAATGATGGATTGTTACGCATAAAGGAAGAAGGAGAAGAGTACGATGCCTTCACTTTCAATGATGGAGTACCGGGACCCACTTTTACGAATGGGGCTGCTTATAAAGATGAAAAAGGAATATTATGGTTCGGCAACACCAAAGGTTTGATTTATGTCGATCCGAAGCGGGTGGATGAAGTGCGTGGTAAAGTCCGTCCGATTGTGTTTACGGATATATTGGCTAATGGCATTTCTTTTGCCAACCCGTCTTTAAAATATAATCAGAATAATCTGACTTTCTGCTTTACGGATTTTGCTTATGGTCTGCCTTCTGCCTTACTGTACGAATATCAGTTGGAAGGAGTGGATAAAGACTGGAAACTATTGGCTGCACAAAATGAGGTTTCCTATTATGGATTATCTTCCGGAACTTATACGTTCCGTGTGCGCCTTCCGGGAAATGAACAGTCGGAAGCTGTTTATCAAGTGACGGTGCGTCCTATGATACCTTGGTGGGGATGGGCACTTTCTGTTTTATTAGTTGTAGGCATTATTGCTTTTATACGATATTATGTGTGGAATCGTATGCGCCGCCTGCTTACTTCTCCTGCATCGTCCATCTCCGCGTCCATAGAGAAGACACAGCAGAAAGACCGAACGATAGAACAAGCGGAAGTGATATCTGAAGAGTCTTCTATCGCTGCAACCGAAGAAAAGTATAAAACTAACAGGCTGACTGAAGAAGAATGTAAAGAGCTCCATAAGAAACTGGTTGCTTATGTGGAGAAAGAAAAGCCATATATTAATCCTGATTTGAAAATGGGCGACTTGGCTTCTGCTCTGGATACTTCTTCGCATTCATTATCGTATCTTTTGAATCAGTATCTCAATCAGTCTTATTATGACTTTATAAACGAATACCGCGTCA
>ENA-OQIV01000851-OQIV01000851.1-human-gut-metagenome-genome-assembly--contig:-NODE-851-length-15040-cov-4.095034_pt1 | contig 15040 bp, 10 predicted proteins | sample MGYA00242588_ERZ504753 | MGnify/ENA primary metagenome ERZ504753 (study PRJEB26092, sample SAMD00036359) | human gut metagenome | host: Homo sapiens | study: EMG produced TPA metagenomics assembly of... | reverse complement strand
ACTCTTCACCGACCCTCATCTGCAGTCCCTCATCGAGACAGGGTTGCGGACAAATACCGACTACCAGTCCGCCCAGCTTTGTGTAGAAGAAGCTCAGGCAGTGCTGATGTCCGCCAAACTTGCTTTCCTGCCCGCCTTTGCGCTTTCCCCGCAGGGGACAGTGAGCAGCTTCGATACGAACAAAGCTACGCAGGGTTATTCGCTACCCGTTACCGCCAGTTGGGAACTGGACGTATTCGGCCGTATGCGCAACTCCAAGAAGCAGGCGAAAGCGCTGTATGCACAAAGTGAAGATTACCGTCAAGCAGTCCGCACGCAGCTGATAGCCGGTATAGCCAATACTTATTACACGCTGCTGATGCTGGACGAACAGCTCATCATCTCCCGACAGACGGAGGAGGCATGGAAAGAAACCGTAGCCTCTACCCGTTCCCTGATGAACGCCGGACTGGCGAACGAATCGGCTGTATCGCAGATGGAAGCGACTTATTATCAGGTACAGGGTTCTGTGCTCGATTTGCAGCAGCAGATCAATCAGGTGGAGAACAGTCTTGCTTTATTATTGGCAGAGACGCCCCGCAACTACGAACGCGGAACGTTGGCAGACCAACAGTTTCCTACGGACTTTGCCGTAGGAATCCCTGTCCGGATGCTTGCCGCCCGCCCCGATGTCCGCTCGGCCGAGCGGACGCTGGAAGCAGCGTTCTATGGCACCAATGCGGCACGTTCGGCTTTCTACCCTTCCATCACGTTGAGCGGAAGTGCCGGATGGACGAACTCCGTCGGGTCTATGATTCTCAATCCGGGCAAGTTCCTGGCATCGGCGGTAGGTTCGCTCACGCAGCCGCTCTTTAATAAAGGACAGGTGGTGGCTCAGTATCGTATCGCCCGTGCGCAACAGGAAGAAGCAGCTCTCGGCTTTCAGCAAACATTGCTCAACGCCGGCAGCGAAGTGAATGATGCGCTGACTGCCTATCAGACCAGTCAGGGGAAAAGGCTGTTGCTGGACAAGCAGGTCACTTCCCTGCAAACGGCCCTGCGAAGTACTTCCCTGCTGATGGAACATACGAATACAACCTATCTGGAAGTACTTACCGCCCGACAGTCATTGCTCAGCGCACAACTGTCACAAACGGCCAATCATTTTACCGAGATACAAAGTTTAATTAACCTATACCGTGCTTTAGGGGGAGGTCAGGAATAAAGAATATCATACTTCCTCTGTTTTTTTGATCCTAATGAAGAAGGGCTGCCGGAGAAGTGATTCTCTGACAGCCCGTTTTTCGTTAGAGGCATGCCCGATTTGAATCAATAACAGACCAGAAACGGAAAATACATCCCTAATGTGCATTATAGCCTGTATGTTATTCATAAACAGAAAACATATTGCAAACCGAATTGGCCAAATGCCGCAACCCTTCTCCGCCGGGCAACTGAAATAAAGTCATACACCAATTATCGTTTCCTTCCAACATATAAGGACCGGTTTCGGTTATCGCAACATCCCATCCGATACTTCTCACTTTCGGAATTCTCATAGCAGCTTGTTTGGCTAATGCTATTGCCTGATCGTAATATGGGATTATGCAACCTGTTATTTTTTCACCACTGACAGGATGTATATGAAACCGTTCTCCTGACGGATGTTTTATTATAGCAGGTTGACAGACGACACCCCAATGATCAACAAGGGCGGCAATTCCTCCTGTAGCAAAGTTGTCTGTGCAAGCCTTTATTCCTATACGTAAAACAACACTCCACACATCGACCTTATTTATACTTTCATCATAATATGTCACAATTCTCAATGTGTTGAGACTTGACGGATTCAGTTTATTCAGGGCGCTATGTTGGATAATACGTTCTTCGTACAAATATTCATCCGGCTTTTTTACAGTAGAAATAACATAGTCATGTAGTTGTCGCAATGATGTAAAGTTTTGCATCGGAAAAATAATCCCTTGACCGGCTTGTCCTTTTATGGGTTTAATGACGACCTCATTTATGGATATGGAGTAAGGATCATGCATTTGCCTTTTTATCTCATCAAACGTCATTACCCGGCGCCCTAGAATATCCTCAAAAACTTCGGCAAAACGCACTTTATCTTTTAACACTAACGCTTCACAGGGATCGTTTACTTGACGTGTCAATTCATGACGTAACGAAGAAGTGAGATACTGCCGACATTCTGTTCTGCTTTTCTTAAAGAACTGCAACTCGTAGTAGTTTTCGAATGATGCACCGTACATCCAACTATGTGACAATAGCTCAAGGAACATCAGTTTCCTTTTTCCGAATACGTAATGATTATATTCTCTCAGCTTTCGAAAATCTGCAATTCGTATATGGTACAATAAATTTCTTATCTTTGACTTTAACTTGAAAGCATTATTACTACTTTTTGTAATTGAACGGGCAGGAACTCCGGCAACAGTAGTATGGCTGTCGATATTTCGCGTCACTACAGCGCCTGCACCTATTTTGCAGTCAGCACCGACAATGACATCAGGAAGTATTACCGCATTAGCACCTATCTCCGTCCTGTCACCGATAATGGCACGTCCCAAGATTTTTGCACCGGGAGATACTTCACAATATCGTCCAATACGGACGTCATGACTGATAACAGTGCTTTTATTGATAAATGTCCCCTGCCCTATACTTACATTACAAGTAATAGTTGCCCCCGAAAGAATCACAACACCTGGTTCGATAGTATTGTCATACCCGCCCACAAGGGCTTTTTGGGAGATAAAAGTGGTCAATACTCCTCCAAGACAGGCAATCTTTCGTGCCAGTACCTCTCTACGCTGTCCACCTCCGACACCAATAATAACCTTACTGTCTGTTTTCAGATGTTGCTCCAGTTCATTCCAGGATTTAATAATGGGAAAGTCATAATATGCATCGCTAATATCTGTATTTATATTGTCAAACAAAGATACAGTTTCTTCTACATTATCCCACTTGAGTGCTGTCAAAATCTCCTTAGCACATCCTTTACTCCCGATTATTACCATTTTACACTTTTCTATTTTCGACGATATTCAGCCAAGACCATGCAAATTTGATTAATTTCATCATCTTTCAAACCCACGTGCACCGGCAGACAAAGCACCTTCTCAGCATTCATCCCTATTTTGTAATAGAGCGGCTTTCTAAAAATGACACTACAAAATAAAACCATTTATAGCGAATAAACACTATCAAAAAGTACGATAATATCCTCCTTTCATACAGCACTGATATTTCTTTTTAGAAATTTCATATCTCAGCTTGATAACAGTCTATTAATTGCTTTGGAATATATTGAAATTGTTACTGCCTAATAAACCGACTGATATGACAATATACGAATAGTTCATAATAACAGAATTATGGAGGTTTGTATGTTATATGCGGATAAAGTGAAATGTCTTTCTATAAGGTGAAAGCGATGAAAGCGGAAAAATGGGGCAAAAGCAGAAAAGGTTCGCCCTATATTACTTTATATATCGGCACTTATGATAGTAAAATAAACCAATAATAAAAAAACAATAATAGTGGGAAGTGTATGTGATTAACAATGCTTCTTAGATCTCGTTTCAAGCATTATTAGATGTCACAGCAAGCATTGCTAACCAGCTTCTCAAGTATTAATACCTAACTTCTCAGATATTAATACCTATCATATCAAATGTTAATACCTGACTACTCATGTGTTAACATCTGAGCGCAGCTATGATTCTTTCGCAAGCCTGTCCGTCACCGTAAGGGTTATGCGTTTCGGACATCCGCTTATACATTTCTTTATCAAGGAGCAGGGCAGTGACATTACTGACAATTGCCTCCGCATTCGTGCCGACCAGCTTCACCGTACCCGCCTCAACAGCTTCCGGACGCTCGGTCGTATCCCGCATCACCAGCACGGGTTTGCCCAATGAAGGGGCTTCTTCCTGCACACCGCCGCTATCCGTCAGCAGCAGAGTAGAATGTTGCATGGCATAGATGAAGGGCAGGTAATCCAGAGGAGAGATCAGATAGACATTGCTCAGACCGGAAAGCAGTTCATACACTGGCTTCTGCACATTAGGATTCAGATGAACGGGATAGACAATGTCCATTTCCGGGTGAAGAGCCGCCAGTTCTTTGATCGCTTTGCAGATATGCAGGAAACCATCTCCGAAGTTCTCGCGACGATGTCCGGTGACGAGGATATACTCACGATCACCTACCGTGTAGCCTTTCTCCTGAAGTTCCTTCGCCATCTTTTCTTTCACACCGGCGGTGGTGGAAATGATATCGACCGCCATCAGCAGGGCATCGATCACCGTATTTCCGGTAATAAAGATTTTCTTCGCATCTACATTCTCTTGCAGCAGATTTGCCCTTGACTGTTCCGTCGGTGCAAAGTAGTAAGTGCAGATACGGTCTGTCACCTGACGGTTCATTTCTTCCGGCCAGGGAGACAACATATTATAGGTACGCAACCCGGCTTCCACGTGCCCCACAGGTATCTGCATATAGAATGCCGCAAGGGATGCCGCCATCGAGGTAGTCGTATCTCCATGCACCAATACGGTATCGGGACGGAAGTCCTTCAGCACTTCGCGCAGTCCAAGGAGTACCTTAGCGGTAATGTCATACAAGTCCTGATTGGGAGCCATGATATTCAGGTCATATTCGGGAGTGATGCCGAACACTTCCAATACCTGATCCAACATCTGCCGGTGCTGTGCCGTAACGCAGACACGTGTCTCAAAATGTTCCGTATCTTTCTGGAGCGCCTTTACAAGCGGAGCCATCTTTATCGCTTCGGGACGGGTACCGAAAACGAGCAATATCTTTTTCATCTGCTTTATTTAATAGAGTCTATACAACCTCTTCGCAATTAAACTACATTTTATCGTCTCACGCCGCAGAAGTCCAGTTCTATCTTTCCTTCTTCTTTGGGCAATGCAAGGAAGACATCGTGGCGAACCAGCCAGACGATAATATCCGCTTTCTCGTATGCTTCCCGATAATCTGTCAGATGGAAGCTCTTATGAGTGCTTATATTAGGCTCGATAATCAGCACGTCCGCTCTCGATTCGGAGATGATGCGGGAAGCGATATATTTGGCGGGAGATTCCCGTAAGTCATCGATATTCGGTTTGAAAGCCAGTCCCATGCAGGCAACGACCGGTTCGTGCTCGTTCTGTTCCACAAACTTCTGACAGGTTTCCAATACTTTGTTCGCACACCAGTCCGCTTTGTAATCGTTCGTTTCACGGGCACGCTTAATGAGCTGCGCCTGTTCCGGATAGTCGGATACGATGAACCAAGGGTCTACCGCAATGCAGTGACCGCCTACTCCGCAGCCCGGTTGAAGGATATTCACACGCGGATGCTTGTTGGCAAGTTCGATCAGTTCCCATACATTGATTCCGGCTTTGTCGCAGATCATGGAGAGTTCGTTGGCAAAGGCGATCTGTGAGTCGCGGGAGGAGTTCTCCGTCAGTTTGCACATCTCTGCCGTGCGGGCATTGGTGCCGTGCAGTTTGCCTTGTACGAAAGCGGAATAAAACTCAATGGCTTTTTCGGTGGATGCCGGATCGATGCCGCCTATCACGCGATCGTTGTGCACCAGTTCGTATAATGTATTTCCCGGCAATACGCGTTCGGGACAATAAGCGATATGTATCTTCCCTTTCAGTTCGGGACGTTCTTTATAGATCACTTCCGCCATACGTTCGGTGGTATATACCGGAGAAGTGGATTCGATGACAAACAGGTTACCCTCCTGCAGATAAGGGATCACGGAACGGGTGGCCGCCTCCACATAGGTGATGTCCGCCCGATGGTTCTGCTTGAATGGGGTAGGCACTACGATAAAGAAAGCATCCGCCGCTTCCGGCTTGCATACTGCCCGTAACTTTCCACTCTGCACTACGTCCCTGACTACCTGACCCAGTTCAGGTTCTACAATATGTATCTTTCCCTGGTTGATCGTTTCCACCACAGAAGGATTGACATCTACTCCTATGACTTCGAAACCGTGAGCGGCAGCAACGGCTGCCGTAGGAAGGCCGATATACCCTAATCCTAAAAACACAACCTTTTTCATGTTCAATATCTCCTTATTAATAAGTGTGGCAAAAGTACAAATAATATGTGACTTTGTACGGATTTTCACTGAAAACCACTACTTTTGTGCAAACATTTTGAAAGCATGAGGGTACTAATCATCAATACTTCCGAACGAATAGGTGGTGCGGCTGTCGCTGCCGGACGACTGATGGAATCGCTTAAGAACAACGGCATCAAGGCGAAAATGTTGGTACGTGACAAACAAACAGACCAAATCAGCGTCGTCGGACTAAAGGGCAGCTGGCTGCACGTATGGAAATTCATGTGGGAACGCATCGTCATCTGGAAAGCCAACCGTTTCAAGAAGAATGATCTCTTCGCCGTAGATATCGCCAATACCGGCACGGACATCACTTCGCTTCCCGAATTTCAGCAGGCAGATGTCATCCATCTGCACTGGATCAACCAAGGAATGCTGTCGCTCAACACCATCCGCAAGATTCTGACTTCCGGCAAACCTGTAGTATGGACCATGCACGATATGTGGCCCTGCACCGGCATCTGCCATTATGCACGCGAATGCAAGAGTTACGAACAGGAGTGCCATCACTGCCCTTACATCTACGGAGGAGGAGGCAAGAAGGACTTATCCACCCGAATCTTCCGGAAGAAAAAAGAGATTTATAGTCAGGCATCCATCACGTTTGTAGGCTGTAGCCGCTGGCTGGCGGAGAAGGCCAAAGTCAGCGGACTGCTCACCGGACAAACGGTTATCAGTATCCCGAACGCCATCAACACGAATCTGTTCAAGCCTCACAATAAGCAGGAAGCCCGCAGAAAATGCAGGCTGCCGCAGGAAGGGAAGCTCATTCTTTTCGGTTCTGTCAAGATCACAGACAAGCGAAAGGGTATCGACTATCTGATTGAAGCCTGCAAACTGCTGGCAGAGAAACATCCGGAATGGAAAGACTCATTGGGCGTGGTTGTTTTCGGCAACCAGTCGCAGCAGTTGCAAGACCTGATTCCTTTCCGCGTCTATCCGCTTCCTTATATTAAGAATGAGCATGAGTTGGTGGATATATACAATGCCGTAGACCTCTTCGCCATCCCTTCTCTCGAAGAGAATCTGCCGAATATGGTGATGGAAGCAATGTCCTGCGGTGTGCCCTGCGTCGGTTTCAACACCGGAGGCATACCGGAAATGATCGATCATCTGCACAACGGATACGTAGCTCAGCGCAAGTCTTCCGAAGATCTGGCCAACGGCATCCATTGGGTACTGACGGAACCCGAATATGCGGAACTCTCCGCACAAGCCTGCCGCAAGGCCATAGGCAACTATTCGGAAAGTATCATAGCGAAGAAGTACACGGACGTTTACAACAAAATAACAGGGAAATATGCATAGTGTCCATCCTACTCCCAAGTTCTCGATTATCACGGTGACCTACAATGCCGAGAAAGTACTGGAAGATACCATCCAAAGTGTTATCTCGCAGACTTACCACCACGTAGAATACATCATCGTGGACGGGGCCTCCAAAGACGGTACTCTCTCTATCATCGACAGATACCGTCCACGGATAACTACCGTCGTCAGCGAACCGGACAAAGGATTGTACGATGCCATGAACAAGGCGATTTCCCTTGCCAGCGGCGACTATCTCTGTTTTCTGAATGCGGGCGACTGCTTTCACGAAGACGATACTTTGCAGCAAATGGTGCACAGCATTCATGGGAGCGTTCTCCCCGACGTCATCTACGGGGAAACTGCGATTGTTGACAAAGACAGGCACTTTCTGCATATGCGCCGCCTTTCCACGCCCAAAAAGCTGGACTGGAAGAGTTTCAAACAAGGAATGTTAGTCTGCCATCAGGCTTTCTTTGCCAGACATACGCTGATGGAACCTTATGACTTAAACTACCGGTACTCCGCTGATTTCGACTGGTGCATCCGCATCATGAAAAAGGCGCGTACCCTGCACAATACGCACCTGACAATCATCGACTATCTGGATGAAGGAATGACTACGCAGAACCGGAAGGCTTCTCTTAAAGAACGGTTCCGCATTATGGCAAAACATTATGGATGGATAAGTACCGCAGCACATCACGCTTGGTTTGTACTGCGGTTGATTATCAAGCCGGGACAATAAACAGTGTATTTCAGACTGACTGACCCAGCCAGTCTGAAACTATAAAATATAGAATTATATCTAATTCACCTCATAAAGCATTACCTGATCCAGTATCACTCCCTCATCCAATGCCTTGATGACCAATTGATGTGATTTCCTGCCCAGAACGGGAAGTACGATTTTCCGGATTGCCTGATTACGAAGCACGTTCTCTTTCCATTCCTCGCTGCGCCCCTTCGTTTCGTACGCTATCACTTCAGGCTCGGCACCATTCAGAGAAACCGAGAAACGCAACTTATCGCCATGCACCGGATGATTGGGAAGTAACCGGATATCCACCTCTACCGAGTCCGTTTTCAGATTACCGAAAGAGAAAGTCAGCGCATCGCCTTTTCTTATCTCTGCGGCTTTGCCTTCATATCCCAAACCTTCGCAGACAATAGCGTTGCCCTTCTTTGCCTCCGCCCCATTCCATTGACAGGCTGCTTTACGGTCCGCTGTCATCGGAGCAGTAGCCGCATTTCTTTCCACACGGTTGAATACAGGGAGCTTGCGGGGTTTGAAGTCCATCATGCGATTCCATTTCCCATTCTCCAATGAGTTATAATGTTGAGTCAGTGCAGCAATGCTGTCGTAAGCGGCATCACTCTTTTCCCAGTCTTCCTTATCGTGGCGTGCCAATTGGGCGTATAACAGTTTGCGATTCATTTGTGTCGCAGCCTGTACGGGATATTTCACCAGTTCGAAGTAAGCGCTCTGTCTGTCGACGGGTACTTTAGAAGCAGCTTTCTCTACTGTTTCCGAAAGTTCGCTGTAAGCATTCAGACGTTCGTTTATCTCTCTTTCGCTCCACGGTAAGTCTTTGACTACCCGATAGACCGGATTCTTTTCTTCCTCCCGTGTATTTCCCATAAATTCGGGTTTGCGGATATGTGCCAAGCGATAATGTTCCTGCATAACGGGGAGGATGGTCTTTGCACAGGAGGTTCCCAGTTCCCGTTCCAGCCAATGTTTCAGATGTGCGGTTACTCCTTCGGAAGATACCTTATCCAGATTCCATGCCATATCCATGAACAGTTCTATCTGATACTCGGCAGGTTTGATGTCTCCGACGTTCAGTATCCACATTTTCTGTATTCCCTGATCGTAAGCCTGCTTCATCTGTTGATAAATGAGCGATGGACTCATGGTGCTCAACCATAAATGATCGTGCGGGCGTCCCCAGTAGGAAACATGATAATAGACTCCGTTGCCGCCTTTACGGGCACGCTCTTCGGCAGTGGGGAAATGACGGATATAGCCGTAGTTATCATCACACCACATCAAGGTCACGTCTTCGGGCACTTGCAGTCCCGCATGATAAATATCGAGCACTTCCTTATAAGGAATAAAGACCTGCGGCACTTGTGTTACGTCTTTATTCACGTACTTTTCGAGCAAGCCGCGCTGGTCAACAAATACCCGGTTCAGGACGGCTTTCTGTTCTTCTACCGTCTTGGCTCCCTGCATCTTTCCATCGTGAACGCCACGCATACCCAGCGTGTAAAGTATCTCTTGTCCGGCAACTTCTTTCACACGATTTTCCCAAAACTGATAAACGGCCGGACTGTTATTCACGTAATCGTATGCTCCTTTTCCACGTATTTTCCATTCTCCGGCAGCATTGCACGCCATTGGTTCGCAGTGGGAAGCTCCCATAAAGATGCCATACTTTTTCGCTGCTTCCCGATTGCCCTTCGTCAGAAAGAAAGGCAAGGTACACTCATGCATAGCAGGCCAGTAGGTATTGGCCCGCAAACGAAGCAGCAATTCAAAAATACGTTCGTTGGTACGCGGCCCGATTTCTCCTTTCACATCCGACGGTTCGTAAGTCTTGTTACTCCAAGGCATCAGTCCCCAATCTTCATCATTAATAAAGATGCCCCGATACTCCACAGAAGGAGACTGCAACTCTCTAAACTTGCCCGAAAGACGAAATGTCTCTTTCTTCTCCGGAGTCACATCTGCCCACCATTCCCAAGGGGAAACGCCCAGCAGACGGGATATTTCAAGTATGCCGTAGGCTGTACCGTGACTGTCGCTGCCGGCTACTACTAGCTTTCCATCTTCTGAGACGGCGAGCATGAAAGCCTGCTTTTTGTTTTTTAATGCGGAAATATCGATGCCTGCCTGCTCAATCAGCTTGCTCTGTCCGATCGTTCCTACCAGGATGTTTCCGGTGTTTATGTCTATATGGGCAGTTGCCGACAATACAGTCTGAAGGTCACGGGACAACAAGTCCAGCGAAGTACGCACCACCGGTGCTTCCGAACCGCTGCAAGCTATCGCAACCGGCCGACCGGACTGCAAAACAAAATCTTTTTGTTTACCCTGAACGGACACGATCACTGCTACCCAAGCAAGGAAAGAAAATAAAATTCTATTTCTCATAAATATTACAGTTTTACAATATCAGTAATGGTCACAAAGCAATCGTCGCTGCCATAGATTCTCTTCGTTTTATCAGTCCATGTGGGGCTGATGCCCGTAACTTCAATCACCAGCGTATATTCCCCTTCAGCCAATTGGGGAGTCTTAAAACGCGTTGCATGATCATTCGCCTTACTATAGAAATCGACCAGTGAAGAATATATTTTCTCCCCTTTCTTATCAAGGATATTCATACGCGCATATCCGCTATGACAGTTCGTTTCGCCCATAACAGCCACACAAGAGCCAGTGAAAGGAATGCTCAGCGTACTTCCTTTTACATTGGAAGATATTCTTCCTTCCTCCACTTTCCAGTCAGCTTCTTTACTGAACGTTATCTTCTTTAAATCGACGGTTTTTCCTTTGCGCAGAGGATTTACGGGTTTCAACTTATCAACGTCCCAGGAAGGCCAGTATTCCGGAATAGAAAGCTTTGTTCCATCCACCTGCATAGGCATCCACACATAGGTGGCAGCCGAAGCCTGATGCGGATAAGACCAGCGATCGCCCATAAACATAGGAATCGTATCTTCACCACACTTTAAAGGAAACACAAAAGTGGTCTGTGAATTATAGGTCAGGCTTCCTTCGGGAGCAAACAAACCTTGTCTGGTCCACGGCCCTTTGACGGAAGGGGCTGTAAAGTAGAAATTATCATTCTTCTCCCAACTGGTCAGATTGGAGAACAAGAAGAAATACGTGCCGTCCTTTTTAAACATTGCCGGAGACTCTCCGTGAGAACCACCTACTCCCGATACCACTTTTTCCTCTGCCGTACGGTAGTCCTTACTCAAACGATAGACAATTCCTCCGTGCAACAGCAGATATCCGGTACCGTCCGTGTCCTGATAAGTCCCCATATCCCAGCGGCGAATAGGCTTACCTTCATACAACAGAGGTCCGTGAAGTTTATATTCACCTGCTATAGTGCTACAGGTAGCATAACCGATATGGGGATCTTTATAGTTCATATCGTCTGCATGCATATACATCACATACTCGCCGGTAGAAGGGCATTTCATGACTTTCACACGCTCGCCTACACGATCAGGGCCAAGAATTCCGCTTGACTGCATCGGCAGTACAACACGTTCGAACTTCCAGTTCACCAAATCATCAGATGAATAACAACTGAAACCCGGAAAAGCATTGCTCTTGTCCGACTTATATTCCCCGAAAAGATAATATCTGCCATTCTCTTCCACAATGCAGGCACCGTGGGCATTGACTATCTCTCCCCTGTCGTCAAACCAGGGAATTCCGTTATTTACTACTTTTTCCGTTTTCCGGGCCATGCCCGTTCCGTAAGATACCCACAAAAGGGCAAACAATAACATCCAGTATTTCATGATATTCTTCTATAAATGCTTATAAAAAGTATAAGGCACAATTAAATTACAAATTTACGATTAACTATCTATATTCCTATGGAGAATAGTACAACAAGCATGGAATATTGTACTATTTTTCTTCAAAACAACATCCCGCAGAACAGCCACGCACTTTCCATCTCCGTCGTGCATATCATGCAGCATCTTTCATCATTGATAAAAATAAGAATATTTAATGCACAAAAATAGGGAGAAGAACGCAATGAGACGGGAGGTAAATCGGGCAGATATAGGGGGTAAATCGGGCAATAAAGTAAAAGATTGTCATGTTACGATAATTCGCAGTCTGCTAAGTCAAATAAAAGAGAACTCTCTACGGGTTCTTCTGACATATAGAAAACTTTTTACCATCAATACTAAAATCGCAGTTGAGTTTATAATAAATAGTTGCATCGTTTATTATAAACGGTCTCCCCATTTATTATAAACTCCAATACACCTTTTAAGCACGTATTTCTTGATTTTATGCAACAAAAAAGGCTGCAAACCGTATAAAAAGTTGCAGCCTCAAGCTTATCACCGGTTCACATAGATGCTGATTTGCATATGATCCCCTTTGTGTTTTGTTATAATGTTACACTATTTTTTTCGGTTCGGTTAAGATGATTGATAAGGTGCATTTCGTTTCATTTTTTAATGGGTTGTTACTTTATTGCCTGTATGACTCCTGCAAATATACAACAAAAAAATGCCTTTGTCAAGTCCTGCGGATATTTGAATAATTAAAAAGCGACAGGCAGTGCAAGTAACTGATACATCAAAGTGCGTGCCATACGCTCCTGCCCTTTGGTGTCGGGATGCAAACGGTCATAGCCGGCATCATAGAAATAAATAAGCTGTTCTTCAACCATCGGATTCATACCTGTCACTGCATTAAAGTCTATGACAGGTATTCCCCATATATTTCCTGCCTCCTTAATAGCCTGCACATAAGCATCTATATATTCTCCGCAACCATTCTGATAGCTTTCATCCGGCTGGACATTCTTATCGCCGAAGTTAGCCAACGAACGATGCAAAGGAGTCAGCAGAACGATCTGCTTATCCGGGAAAAGTTTCTTCAGTTGAGTGATTCCTATATTAATACGACCTCTATAAGTGTCTTGAGTCATGACAGGCGTACGCTTTTTCCGCGTCACCATCTTCTTCATCTCACCGTGAGCAGACAGCACTTGCTCTTCTTGTTCCGTAAACCACTCACCGATAGGCACACTACTATTATAATCGTTTGTCCCCATAAAAACCAGGATAGCATCGACTTCTCCGCCATGTTCTTTCTTCAGCTTTTCCGCCTGACGGGGTACATCATCCCACTGCCTTCCACTAATGCCGTAAACAAAAGGAGTGATCCCCAGCCATTCTTTCAGAAAGTCCCAGTACTTCTTTATATTATCAGCGTAGCAATTCGGGTCTGTGATGGAATCTCCGATGTATCCTACTTTCTTGCCTTGCCAGGGATGCTGAATACAACCTTGTTTATTTTCAGAAAAGTCTTTTGTTACAGATGCTTGCTCTTGTCCATACGCCAAACAAGAGGAGAGAAACAAAACTGTGCATATGATCAGAAACCTGTTTTTCATTGTTTTATTCTATTAATAATGAGGTACTCGTATTCAAGTATGGAAATGCAGCCTCAAAAATAGACAGTTTAAGCGAAAGTAGCAAGAATAAAAACAAGAAGATAAAGATAGTATCTTCTTCCCCCGTTTGCAGGGCAACTATAATCTGATTGCAGGACATATATAGCCAATGTGCAGGGTAACTATCTCCTGCACGTTGGACATATATGTCCTGCACGCTGGGCATATATGCCCTATAAATACTTCATATATCTAATACACAGACTTATTTTGTGTACATCTTCAATCGGATATATCCTTCCTTCGACTGATTTTTCAATGCAATCCCGATACGTGTATATGCCGGAGAGTTCACTTCAATCGTTTCGGAAGTAAACGCCACTTTACCGGATGCCTCAATAGCTACAATCATCTGTTCGGAATCAGTAGCCAGCAGAAGATGTGTATCGTCCAGGATTTTCCAGTCGGCTCGTGTCGTTATGGCTGTTTCGAATCGGATCGGTGTTTTCGCTGTAAATTCATCGCCAACTGTAAAGTTGCCTTCACCCTGGCGGTCGTAAACGAAAGTACGAATGAGCTTATCCAAATTGGGGGTGGAATAGGCAGAGGTATAGTCAATACTGAATACATCTTTTTCGTTCGTAAATTCTTTCTGTAGCACAACGCCTTTCGCTTTGCCACCCGAGGACTGTGTTCGTCCGTCTACTACAGGAACCGGATGACCGAATGATCCTTTTATCTTATATTTCTGAGGAGCGTCTCCGTTAAAGTAATCACCGGGATAGGAGTTCGGACCACCCTGATCGCCAACCATCGTTTCACTTCCCAAAGCTACGGCATAAGAACCGACATCATTGTGGTTATGATTCTCCGCATTGGTTCCGCCCTTGGCTGATATGGCCAGACGACAGGAAGTTCCACCGGCAGGACGAGCAATCAAAATACCTGCCTGCTCATAATAAGCGCGCAAAGCATCCGACTCTTCCTGCAATACCTGACGGATTCCGTCTGTCATTCCAACCTTTGCAACCTGACTTGTGAAAAGTTCGAGAAGGTAAAGGGACAAGTTGTTTCCTTTGGGTAAAACAGGCTGTTCTTCTGCAGAAGTAATACCCAGCGCCCGGTCGCAGTAACTGAGAATAAACTTGTCCGGCGACAACCCGATGCGACAATCCGAATAGGCGGGGCACACTCCTTCATTCATCTGTATCTTCTTCCCATACCGGGCGATACGGACAAACTTGGGAGTCTGAAAGAAGTCGATCTTTCCCTGCGTTGCCCGGTATACTTCTTCACGCAACAGAATGTAGGCACAGAAACCATAATTATAATAACCTACACCTTCACTACAGTAGCCGTCGTCAGCGTACCCCTTCATTCCATACACGTTATACTTTTCGGCTGCCGCAAC
>ENA-OQIV01000828-OQIV01000828.1-human-gut-metagenome-genome-assembly--contig:-NODE-828-length-15499-cov-4.209376_pt1 | contig 15499 bp, 10 predicted proteins | sample MGYA00242588_ERZ504753 | MGnify/ENA primary metagenome ERZ504753 (study PRJEB26092, sample SAMD00036359) | human gut metagenome | host: Homo sapiens | study: EMG produced TPA metagenomics assembly of... | reverse complement strand
GTATATTTTCACAAATGAAGATGGAACAGTATCTATTTCCCAGTCAGATGACAGTAGAGATAATGAAGGAGAAGAGGTAGAAGAAGGAATAAAAGAGCCTTTCGTATTCGAATTTCAATGTGAATAGAGTTTAACCTTAAAAAAAGATTATATGCGTAATATTTTGAATAAAAGAAATAGTCGGTACTGTTTCACATGTTTTGTAATGTGGCTACTACTTGGCTTGGGACATTTGAATGCGGTGGCTCAAGAAGCAGGAGGAACGGCTAATATTACAGGTAAGGTAATCGATCAATATGGCAATCCTGTCTCGGGTGTTGTAATCACGATGAAGAATACTGATTTTAAGACTGTGACAGGTGATGATGGTACTTTTGAATTTCAGTATAAGAAGGGCGATATGCTTCGTTTTTCTCATCCAGGTTTTTTACATAAGGAAATTAAGGTGAACAAGCTAAGAAATCAGGAACGTATTTTTAAAGTAACGTTGACAGAAGAGTTCGTGAAATTTCCAGATGTAATAAATGGACCTTATGATACGAAAGATAAAGCAAGCTATTTAGGTTCAGCTGCTACGGTTTATACAGATCAGGTTAGTTCATTGATGGGAACTACTATTCTTCCTTCATTACAAGGGCGTTTACCAGGACTAGATATTGTACGTACTCGTGGTGCACGTAAGAGTCAAATTGAATCCAGTTCTTCTGGAACCATCTTTAACTTTAATAGCCCTACATTGGGTAAAGAGGCATATAGTGATAATACGGAATTTAATGTTCTATCACGCCACAATGCACCGGTGGTGGTAGTGGATGGTGTGCAAAGAGAATTATATTCTATCGATCCTGATGCTATTGAATCGGTATCAATTCAGAAGGATGCTTTGTCATCTATGTTTTTGGGGATGCGCAGTTCCCGTGGTGCATTAGTAATTACTACTAAAGATCCTATCAAACAGGGATTTCAGTTATCATTTACTGGACGGTTTGGTGTGCAGAGTTCAGTGAAAAAACTAAATCCGCTGTCTACTTCTCAATATGCTTATTTATTGAATGAGGCGTTGCTGAATGATGGTAAAAATCCCTTTTATTCTTATGATGACTTTATTAAGTTTCGTGATCATTCCAGTCCGTATACACATCCAAGTGTGAACTGGTGTGATGAACTGATGAACAAAAATTCGACTACTCAGTCTTATAATTTGAATGCTACAGGCGGTAACAAGAACGCGCAATATTTTATTAGTGTAAGCTATGTAGGTCAAAATGGATTATTTAAAAATCCAGGTGGAGATGCTCACGATACAAATATGACATTTGATCGTTATATGATTTCTTCTAAAGTGAACATCAATATTACTGATGATTTGACAGCAAAAGTTACTTTGATGGGACGTATAGAAGAAGGTACCCAACCAGGAGGGACTGGAAATGGGTATGATGATATTCTCAGTTCAATTTATTCTACTCCAAGTAATGCATATCCTGTGACAAATCCAGATGGATCATGGGGAGGTAGTCAGTCGTTCAATAATAATTTGTTATCGCAGACTATTAACTCTGGTTATATAACAGATGGGGCTCGGGATGTATTGGGAGCTATTAATTTGCGCTATGATTTTGGTAAGTTAGTTAAAGGCTTGTCTGTTCGTATGGTAGGTAGTGTAACTTCTCAGAATCGTTCGACTACGAAACGAACAAAAACTTCCGAAGTTTTTGATTATACTATTGATAAGGATAGCAATGACGTTTATACTCGGTATGGAGAAAAGAAAACGCAATCAAATTCATTTAGTTCTGTGTCTACCTATCGGCAGATGTATGGTCAGCTTGCTGTTGATTATGAACGTCAATTTGGTAAGCACAAATTTAAGGCCAGTGTTCTAGGAGATACGCGAAATACTCTTACTAACTGGGATCTTCCTGAATATCCATCAAATATTATAGGTGATGTCTCTTATGATTATGCGGAGCGATATTTTGCACAGGTAGCATTAAGTGAAAGTTATTACAATCGTTATGCTCCAGGCAGAAGGTGGGGAACCTTTTACGCTTTCGGTTTAGGATGGGATATCAGCAAAGAGAATTTTATGGAAAACTGTGAGTGGCTGAATCAACTAAAGATACGCGGTGTGTATGGTAAGACAGGTAATGGTATGAATAATGCTGGGTATTATACGTATTATCAGACTTATTCCTCAGGAGGTGATGATTATCGGTTGGGGACTAATTTAGGACAAAGTTCAGGAAGTTTTACAGAAAAAGATAAACTGGCAAATTTATATCAAACGTGGGAAAAAGGCAATAAACTGAATATTGGTGTAGATATAGCTTTGTTTAACAACAAATTACAGGTAACTGCTGATTATTTTAATGATAAATATTATGACTTGTTGCAGGCTCGTGGAAAAAGTATCGAACTAATTGGCCAGAATTATCCAGATGAAAATATTGCTAAAGAACGTTGGTATGGAGGCGAATTCTCAATTACCTATCAAGATCACGTTGGCGATTTTAATTATTATGCATCTGCTAACTGGAGTTGTGAGCAAAGTAAAGTGTTATATAAAGATGAACAAAAAGTGCCTTATGAATATCTGCGTACTACAGGTAAACCCAAAGGGGCAATCTTCGGTTTGGTAGCAGAAGGTTTTTTCACTTCTCAAGACGAAATTACAAAGAGTCCTGTAATTGAAGGATTTAACAATATTCAGCCTGGTGATATCAAGTACAAAGATCAGAATAACGATGGAGTTATCAATGACTTTGATAAGGTAATGATTGGTGGCGATAAACCACTCTCTTATTTTGGTATTGATTTAGGTTTCGAATGGCGTGGATTAGAATTCTCAATGTTTTGGCAAGGAGTGTACAATAAAGATGTTTTAATGAGTGATTGGAATTTATTGGAAGGTTTTCAAACTCAAGGACAAGTTTATGGACAGGCATATGAGAATATGCTGGATCGATGGACTCCAGAAACTGCTGCTACTGCAACTTTCCCGAGGTTGAGTGCTGGTGGTAATAAGTATAATCAAGGCAATGGCTGGGGCTCTTCTTTTTGGTTACGTTCCGGTAATTATATTCGGTTGAAAAATGTTAGTTTAGGATATAACTTACCTGATTCATTCTGTCGTAATTATTTGGGTGGAGCACGTGTGAAAGTTTTCGTAAGTGGACAAAACTTATTCACAAAAGCTGCTAATGAACTCGTTGATCCCGAAGTTAGCTTCGGTAACTATCCGCTACAACGTTGCATCAGCACAGGTATTAATGTTAAATTCTAATATACTATGATATCTATGATACGAAATAAATATTTGACGCTAATCGGAGTTGGATTGTTGTTTACAGCTGTATCCTGTACCGATGGGTATGAACCAGAGCCAGTTGAACTGGTATCAATTGATTTTGTATTTTCAAAAACCGATTCTCTTGGTACGAATGCGGTAAAGTTTATGAATAATATTTATGCCACGTTGCAAAACGGGCACAATCGTGTAGGAAGTGATTATTTAGATGCTGCGTCTGATGATGCTATATCTATAAATGTTTCTGACCCGGATGTTTATAAGTTGGCAATGGGACGGTATACTGCGAGTACACGTGTTGAATCGGATATGCGATGGAAAGAGTATTATTCAGGAATCCGTAAGGCAAACATTCTGATTAATCATATTGATGTTGTCCCTTTTATGCTGACTTATAAGAACGCAAAGGGAGAAACAAAACCATTGAATGTTACAATGAAAGCAGAAGCGCGTTTCTTGAGGGCTTATTTCTATTTCGAATTAGTGAAACGCTATGGTGGTGTTCCTTTGATGGGGGATGATGTACATATATTGGGTGATGATATGGAGATCCCAAGAAATACTTTTGAGCAATGTGTACAGTATATTTGTGATGAATTAGATGATATTAAAGATGATTTGCGTACCAATCCAATGCCTGATTTTGAACAATATGCACATACTCCTACTCGTGAGGCTTGCTTAGCTTTAAAGTCTCGAGTGCTATTATATGCAGCGAGTCCTTTATTTAATGAACGTCCTATTGAGATTGGTAATGAATTGATAGGCTATGCTTCTTATGATAGAGAGCGTTGGAATGATGCGGCTAAAGCTGCCAAGACATTTATTGACGAGTACGGTCCGAATGGTAATGGGGCATATGGTTTAACACAGTCTACATCTGATGGCGATAATCGGGATTTTCGTGACGTCTTTTTAGGTTTTTATAATAAGACTAATAATCCTGAAGTCATCTTTTATCGTCCGGGGGGTGAAGATAAGTCTATAGAAAGCAATAATGGGCCTTTAGGATTTTCTGGTGACAATTTAGGTAAAGGACGTACGCTTCCAACTCAAAATTTGGTAGACGCTTTCCCTATGAAGGACGGCATGTTTGCTGGACAAGGTAGTAAATATACTCTTAATCAGAGTAATCCATATGAAAACCGTGATCCACGTTTGGATTATACAATACTGCATCATGGGTCATCTTGGTTGAATAATACGCTTGATATTTCAATCGGAGGAGTTAATAATCCATCTAACTCTGCTGAATATTCTAAGACGGGCTATTATATGTGTAAGTTTATGGGTAAATTTGGTGAAGAGTCTCAATATGGGAATAAAATACATCTTTGGGTTATGTTTCGTTATGCAGAGATGTTGTTGAATTATGCAGAGGCAATGAATGAGTACCTTTCTTCTCCTTCTCAGGATGTGTACGATGCTATCATTGCATTACGGGCACGTGCTGGTATTGAATCAGGTAATGATGAATCTCCTTATGGGCTTAAGAAAAATATGACACAGGCAGAGATGCGTGAAGTGATTCAAAACGAACGGCGTATTGAAATGGCATTTGAAGAACAACGATATTGGGATATTCGCAGATGGAGAATTGCTGAAGAGATATTTAAGAATCCTTTGGAAGGTTTGGAGATTAGGGTAAAAGGAAATACTACGAGTTTCAATGAAGTGGATGTCCTAAGTACGACGTTTGATGTGAAACGCTATTTATATCCGATCCCATATAATGAGGTAGTTAAGAATGATAACATGATTCAAAATCCGAAGTGGTAATATTATGAAAAGACTATTATTAATATTAGTATGTATAAGCCTTTTTATCTCGGCGTTCGGTCAATCGTTCGTTTTGAAGGGAATTGTCTCTTCAGCCGACGGTGAGTTGTTGCCGGGGGTAAATGTAAAAATACAAGGTACAACAGTGGGTACAATTACCGATATTGACGGTAATTTCCAATTAAATGTAAACAAAGGTGCTGTATTGGAGTTTTCTTATATCGGTTTTAAGAAACAAAGCATTAAAGTAAATAGTCAGCAAATGCTGAATGTAGAATTGGCTCCTGATCAAACAAATTTGGATGAAGTCGTTGTCGTTGGTTATGGTAAGGCTAAGCGTATAACGTTGACAGGTGCAGTTAGTGGAATACAGGCACGTGAGATTCGTAATGTTCCAACTAGTAGTGTACAGAATGCTTTGACAGGAAAGCTGCCGGGTTTTTTTAGTCAGCAACAGTCTGGTCAACCAGGTAAAGATGCTTCAGACTTCTTTATCCGCGGTGTCAGTTCATTGAATAATGATGGTAATAAACCGTTGATTATGGTGGATGACATGCAGTATACTTATGAACAGTTGTCTCAAATTAATGTCAACGAAATTGAAAGTATATCAATATTGAAGGATGCTTCTACTACGGCCATCTATGGTATCAAAGGTGCTAATGGTGTATTAGTAGTAAAGACTCGTCGTGGGGAGCAAGGTAAACCGAAAATTAATGTACGTTTGGAAACTGGTATGCAAACCCCAGTTCGTACGCCTAAATTTCTGAACGCTTACGAATCTTTACAATTAGTAAAGGAAGCACATACGAATGATGGTACTTTGTCTGATTTCCCGTATACTGAAGACGATATGATCGCTTTCAGAGATCATACTGATCCTTATGGGCATCCTGATGTCAATTGGTATGATGAGATTTTTAAGAAAATGGCATTTCAGGAGAACATAAATGTTGATGTCTCAGGTGGTTCTAAGAAATTGAGATATTTTGTTTCTGCGGGATATTTTACTCAGAATGGCTTGGTAAAAGACTTTGGGGGTAATTCTGGTGATGGTGTGAATCCTAATTATTCCTATCGTCGTTTCAATTATCGCACTAATCTTGATTTTGATGTGACTGATAACTTCAATATGCGTTTGGACGTTTCTTCACGCTTCATGGATATCAATGAACCGTACAATATGAATGTAACAGGTGAGCTTTATGATTTCTCTAAAATGCACCCTTATTCGGCTCCACTTTTGAATCCGGATGGTTCATTTGCTTATTTATATGATACGCAAGATAGAAAACCGACATTGAACGCACGGTTGGCAAATGAAGGATATAAACGTACTAGACGTAATGATAATAATATTTTGTATGGTGCAACATGGAAGATGGACTTCTTAACGCCAGGGCTTGCAGCTGATTTTCAATTGGCATATTCCAGTAGTGATGAAAATTATCGTGCAGTGATGCGTACACGATATCCGACTTATCATTACGATTCTGCAACAGGTTTGTATAATATCAATCCGAATGGAGTCTATGATTATGAGCAGTATTTTGTATATAACAGTACAGATAAAGCTATCAAAGATTTGAATATCAAAGCATCTTTGAAATATGCTCATGTTTTCAATAATGCACATGATGTAAATGTTATGTTTTTGTACAATCGTCAGAGTACAACAAATGAAAAGGATGCAGCTGTTCCCAATAATTTCGAAGGTTATACGATGCAGCTAGGCTATAAATATAAAAATAAATATTTGGTAGATTTGAACATGGCATATAATGGGACCGATCGTTTTGGTAAAGATAACAATTTCGGATTCTTTCCAGCATTGGCTATAGGTTATGCTATCTCTCAAGAAGACTTTTTCAAGAATGTAGATTGGTTGGGAAGGAATGTGCAGTTATTGAAGTTTAGAACTTCTTATGGTCTTGTAGGGTCAGATGTAGCAAGCGGCGATCGTTATCTGTATCGGCAAGTATATAAAACAGGTGATTCTTATACTTTTGGTGAAGGTAACAACTTTGGTGTTAGTGGCATCAAAGAAGGTGATTTAGGAAATTTAAATGTAACGTGGGAGAAAGCGAGAAAGTTTAATGTTGGTGTAGATATGAATTTGTTTGATAAATTCTCCTTGACTTTCGACTGGTTTATAGATAAACGTTATGATCAGCTAGTTACCAGAAATGATATTCCGGATATATTAGGTATCGGCTTGTCTCCTGAAAATGTAGCAGAAACTACCAATAAAGGTTTTGATGGACAGATTGGTTATCAAGACCGTTTTGGTAACTTCAATTTTAATACCAATTTTGTATTTGGTTATGCTAAAAATCGAGTCGATTATAAAGCTGAGGCTCAACAGAAATATGAATGGTTGAGAGAAACGGGTAGACAGATTGGGCAGCCTTTTGGCTATCATTGGATTGGCTATTATACACCGGAAGATATTGAAAAGATTAATTCTGGTGCTGCGGACGCTCCGGCTAAGCCTGATATTGCTGTGCAGGCAGGTGACTTAAAGTATGCAGATTTGAATGGTGATGGTACTATCAATGATTTTGATAAACGTGCTATTGGCAAACCGAACTTGCCTACTACAACATTAGGATGGACGATTGGAGGAAGTTGGAAAGGGTTTAGTATCAGTGTTTTATTCCAAGGATCGTTTGATTATAGTTTTGCTATCAATGGAACAGGGATTGAGTCTGGTAAGAGTCAGTTCCAGCCACTTCACCAAAAGCGTTGGACACAGGAACGTTATGAAAATGGAGAAAGTATTGAGTTCCCACGTTTGACAATGCAAGATGGTACAATAAATAGTGCTTCTGCTTATAATTCGGATTTTTGGCTGATTAATGCATGGTATATTCGTTTGAAGACTGTTGACTTGGGCTATCAACTTCCCAAGACAGCATTACCTAAGTTCTTAGACAATGTCCGTTTTTATGTAAATGCTTATAACTTACTGACTTTTACCGGTTATGATAAATATCAGCAAGACCCTGAAATTAAGACCAATACAGCTGGTGATGCTTATATGAATCAGCGTGTTATAAACTTTGGAGTTCAGTTGGGCTTCTAGTAAATAAGTAGGGTTTAGATAAAAAGAGAATAATGTTTGCTATAAAAACATTATTCTCTTTTACTTTTTTAAGAAGTTAGTTTAGTGGTTATTGTATATTTGTTCGTCATAAAGTAAATTGAAAAATTGTATACTATAAAAAAGTAGTTAATATGAATAAGAATTTTGTAATCTCTCTATTCTTTCTATTAGGGAGTGCTACACTCTCTGCACAAGTGAAATTGCTTCCGATATTTTCGGATAATATGGTGTTACAGCAACAAACGCAAGCCCCTATATGGGGCGAGTCTAAGCCTAAGAAGAAAGTAGAAATTACGACCTCATGGGATCAGAAAAAATATACTATTCAGGCTGATGCACAAGGGAAGTGGAGTACGAAAGTTGCTACCCCAGTAGCGGGTGGTCCTTATAATATTACAATTTCTGATGGTAAAAAGGTGAAGCTTTCTAATGTAATGATTGGTGAAGTTTGGATATGTTCCGGACAATCCAACATGGAAATGCAGGTAGAAGGTTGGGGTAAGGTGAAGAACTATGAACAGGAGAAAGAAGAGGCAAATAATTATCCTAATATTCGTTTCTTATTGGTAGAAAATGCGATGAGTCCTACACCTGTTGAGAATATTACAGTAAAAGAGAATGGTTGGCAAGTGTGTACATCAAAGAGTGTAGCGGACTTTTCTGCAGCAGGTTACTTCTTTGGACGTGATTTGAATAAATACCGTAATGTGCCAATAGGATTGATTGATACATCTTGGGGAGGAACAATTATAGAAACATGGACCAGTAATGAGGCACTATCCACTATACCGAGTATGAAGAAAAGACTCGAAGCATTGGTCGGTTTGCCTGCATCTCAGGAAGGACGCAAGAAAAAGTTTGAAGAAGATGTTGAGACTTGGAAAGCTGAAGTTGAAAGAATTGACAAGGGGTGTGTTAATGGGGAGGCTATATGGGCAGCTCCTGATTTTAACGATGCGGCATGGAAATCTATGAAAGTTCCAGGTTTGATGCAAGAACAAGATTTACCAGGATTTAGTGGGCTTGTTTGGTTTAGGAAAACAATTGATATTCCTGCTGGTTGGGCCGGAAAAGATTTGATCTTGAATTTAGGTGTTATTGATGATAATGATTTTACTTATTTCAATGGTATACAGATAGGACATACAGAAGGATGGATGGCACCTAGAAGCTATAAGATTCCGAAAGAACTTGTGAAGAAGGGAAAAGCGGTGATTGCTGTACGTGTAATGGATACTGGTGGTACTGGTGGTATCAATGGAAGTCCTGAAAGTATTTCACTTCATCTTTCCGATACAGAAGCTATCCAGTTGGCTGGTAATTGGAAATATCAGGTTTCTTTAGATATGAGAGAGGTTGCACCAATGCCTGTTGATATGTCATGGAATCCGAATTCTCCTACTTTCTTATTTAATGCTATGCTTAATCCACTGATTCCCTATGCTATCAAAGGAGCCATTTGGTATCAGGGAGAATCAAATGCGGGAGAGGCTTTTCAGTATCGTGATTTAATGCCGTTGATGATTACTGATTGGAGAAATCGCTGGGGATATGATTTTCCTTTCTATATGGTGCAGTTAGCTAGTTTTACAGCGAAACAAACAGCTCCTGTTGAATCTACTTGGGCGGAATTGAGAGAAGCTCAAACTCGGACTTTACATTTGCAAAATACAGGTATGGCTGTGGCAATTGATATAGGTGAGGAGTTTGATATTCATCCGAAGAACAAGCAAGAAGTGGGTAGACGCTTGGCATTAGCGGCCCGGGCGCAGACTTATGGCGAGAAGATTCCTTATTCCGGTCCGATATATAAATCTTATAAGATTGAAGGAAATAAAATTCGTATCTTCTTTGATCATATTGATGGTGGTCTGAAGACGGCGAATGGCGAAATGCCGAAAGGATTTACCATTGCTGGTGTAGACCATAAATTTCATTGGGCAGATGCTGTGATCGAAGGAAATACAGTTGTTGTTTCCTCATCTGAAGTTACCCTCCCGGTTGCAGTACGTTATGCATGGGCTGATTATCCGATATGCAATATGTATAACGGTGCGGATCTGCCAATGTCTCCTTTCCGTACTGATGATTGGAAAGGTATTACTTATGTCAATAAATAGTAAGTCTTTATTTAATTAATATATTCAATAATAAACCATGAAGAAACTAGTTTATTTAATTATCTTCTTTTTGTATTCGACTGTGATGAATGCTCAGCTAAAAGATCTGGTACAGTATGTGAATACGCTACAAGGTACCGATTCTAATTTTGGTTTGAGCTACGGTAATACTTATCCTACTACAGGTATGCCTTATGGTATGCATATGTGGTCTGCGCAAACAGGTAAAAATGGGGATGGATTTAAGTATATGTATGCTGTTGATAAGATTCGTGCTTTTAGCCAATCACATCAATGTAGTCCTTGGGTGAGTGATTATGCTGTATATTCTTTCATGCCGATGGTAGGGGAGCTGGTTGTAAATCAAGATGCTCGTGCTACCAAGTTTAGTCACGATAATGAGATAGCTAAACCTCATTATTATAAAGTAAACGCAGCAAGAAAAAGCAAGGTTGATGATAATACAGCAAGAATGCAGTCTATTAAGCAGTTAGGTGTTTAACTCATAATACTGCATAAGCTGAAAAAGGAGATCCGCTAAAAACTGCGAAAGACTTCAGTTCCCATATCGTTACTGATATAACAGGAACAAGAAACGGCACAACAGGTTCTATTTCAGTAATTTGCACAGTTTTTCATACCTGAGGACAACTCGCTTGATATTAACTTTGTAACGATCAAAAAAGTATGAAAACGAGTATGAGCAGATCGACCTTCAAAATCCTCTTCTACGTGAAGAAGGGCAGCGAGAGAGCCAACGGCTATCTCCCCCTGATGTGCCGTCTTACGGTGGACGGCGAAATCAAGCAGTTCAGCTGCAAGCTGGACGTGCCCCCGAAACTTTGGGACGTGAAAACGGCACGTGCCACGGGCAAGAGCGCCGAGGCGCAGAAAATCAATGCGGCGGTTGACCGGATACGTGTGGACGTGAACCGCCGTTACCAGGAACTGATGCAGTCCGACGGCTATGTCACCGCCGCCAGGCTGAGGGACGCCTGCCTCGGGCTGGGCGTGAAACGCGAGACGCTGCTGAAGCTCTTCGAGCAGCACAATGAGGAGTTCATCAAGAAAGTGGGACATAGCCGCGTGCAGGGAACATACAACCGCTACCGTACCATATACAGGCACCTTTGCGAGTTCGTCCCGAAAGTGTACCGCCGTGACGACATCCCCCTGAAGGAACTCAACCTGACGTTCATCAACAACTTCGAGTATTTCCTGCGTACGGAGAAGAAATGCCGCACCAATACCGTATGGGGTTACATGATCGGGCTCAAGCACGTCATCTCCATCGCCCGCAACAGCGGTGCGCTTCCCTTCAACCCCTTCGCCGGGTACATCAACTCCCCCGAGAGCGTTGACCGGGGCTACCTGACGGAGCGTGAGATACAGACGCTGATGGAGGCCCCGGTGAAAAGCGGGACCTGCGAGCTGGTACGCGACCTCTTCATCTTCTCCGTGTTCACCGGACTGGCATACGCGGACGTGAAGGCGCTGACGACCGACCGGCTCCAGACCTTCTTCGACGGCAACCTCTGGATCATCACCCGCCGGCGCAAGACAAACACCGAGTCCAACATCCGCCTGCTGGACGTGCCCAAGCGCATCATAGAGAAGTACAAGGGGCTGTCCAAGGACGATCATGTATTTCCGGTACCAAGCAACGGCAGATGCAACACCATATTGAAGGAACTTGGCAGGCAGTGCGGTTTCAAGATAAGGCTGACCTATCATGTTGCCCGGCATACGAACGCCACCACCGTGCTGCTCTCGCACGGTGTGCCCATCGAGACCGTAAGCCGTCTTTTGGGGCATACGGATTTGAAAACCACCCAGATATATGCCCGGATAACCAACCAGAAGATCAGCAGCGACATGGAAATCCTGTCCCATAAGCTGGAAAAGATGGAGAAGGAGATATGCGATGCCATCTGAGGAAATGGTATTTATGAAACGGACGATTTTCCCCTTCCTCATCAAAGTTCGTCCGTCCCTGCGGGACTCCGCGTTTTCCCTTCGGTTTCCGGTAGAAAATTTCCGCATGGTGAAATTTTCTACCGGAAAAACGCTCCGAAAGCGCAAGGACGGACGTAAAAGGGATTCAGAAGGCGAAAACTGCGACCGACGTAGTGCATGTGCGACAAGGAAAAGAACTGTCCGGGAGCCCCTTTTCATGCCGTACCCCGGCATGAGACCGCTTTCCTCTCCGACTGTGGTGAAGGCTCTCCTGCTCCCTCTGCATTGCATATGCGGGTTGTTCCGCCTGTATCCACGTCAGCCGGTATTGCCTGCCCTTTCCTTGGTAGAAACGGCTTGTCGCAACAGGCGGCGTGACACAAACTTTTCCGGATATGGAGGAACATTCCGAAAAATACACCGTACATTTGTACATCGAACCAATAATAACCGAATAACCGTTAAAAGAACATGGCTAAAATTAAAGTCCAGAATACAGAAGTGACAGTCATCACGTACAATGACAAGGATTATATCTCCCTGACCGACATGGTCCGCAATATGGAAAACGGTCCCGCCCTTATTGAAAAGTGGTTGCGTAACAAGAATACCGTCGAGTTTCTGGGCATATGGGAGGAGATGTACAATCCGGATTTTAATTCCCCCGAATTCGAGGGAATTAAAAACGAGGCCGGATTGAACCGTTTCATCCTTTCCGTCAAACAATGGGTGGAAAAGACCAACTCCAAAGGTATCATCGCCAAGGCCGGACGCTATGGAGGGACTTACGCACACAAGGATATCGCGTTCGAGTTCGCCACGTGGGTATCCCCTCAATTCAAGCTGTACCTGCTGAAAGAGTTCCAGCGGTTGAAAGAGGAGGAGCAGGCCCAGCTCGGCTGGAGTGCGAAACGGGAACTGTCAAAGATCAACTACCGCATACATACCGATGCCATCAGGCAGAACCTGATACCGGTGGAAGTCACCCCCGCACAGGCCGGCATCATCTATGCGGAAGAGGCGGACGTGCTCAACGTAGCCATGTTCGGGATGACCGCCAGGATGTGGCGTGAGCAGAATCCCGGTCTGAAGGGCAATATCCGTGACTATGCCTCCATCAATGAACTGATCTGCCTCTCCAATATGGAAAACCTGAACGCCGTATTCATAGACCAGGGCATACCGCAGGGCGAACGGCTCGTGAGACTGAACCGGATAGCCATCCAGCAGATGCGTGTGCTGGAAGATGATGGCGGACGAAAACTGCTTGAATGAGAATTCCGGCAGGCAACGCATCGGCATGTCCGTAAACGGGGCAAGGAGGTGAAATGCCGCCTGATCCACATTCATGCATGGGATATGGGATACTGAAGCTACGGAACGGCTTACGGCCTGATATCAAGTGTCATAACCGTTCCGTGGCGGGGTATTGTCCGGAACACATTCCCGAATGAGGTCTTCCATGATTTTAAAGGACTCCGTATTTCGAAAGGAACAACGTACACATACAATTTCTCCGGAACGGCCAACCTTCCTGTCACTTCCCTGTAATCCTCCCCAAAATCAACACTGCCGTATAAACCGCATGAAAGCCCGGACACGCTTCCTGTTTCCAATCCCATTTCCGCTCCTTACGCAATATCACATATTGCCGTTCTCGTTCCATATCCTTGAATATTTCTCCAAGCATGCCGAAGACAGAAAAGCTGCATGGTATTTTAGATTCTCACCGGACAGGCAATAGACAGAAGGAATCCGTCATCCTCATTTCTTGCGGCAAAAATAGTTGTTTTTCAGGCCGGTCCCGCAAGGCGGCCCTGCGGGCTGGTTGCTCGTGAAAAAATCTTCCTCACGCTTCGCGTGAGCGTATTTTTTCACGGCAAGCCTTGCCGGAGACCGCCGAAAAACAAACTGGAGGAAGCACAAGAAATAAGAATGCCTACCCGTGTAGGCCATGTATAACTCAAAAAAATATAAGGCTATGGCAGACAAGAGCGTAGAAAAGGAAAGACTGTTCAACGAGTGGTTCACAAAATCCTATGACAGGTTGAGAGGAACGTTACGCCGGTACGGAATGCTGGACGAGGACAATTTCCATGACACCTACCTTTTCGTAAGAAGGCAGGTGCTGGTTCCCGGAAAGGACATAACGGACTATGACGCGTATTTCATCGGATGCTACAAAAAGGCGGCCCTGGTAAAGATTAAAAGGGAGAACCGGTATGCACACCCTGAAGATGATTTCTTCCTCCGATGTGGCGAGGAGGCAAAATTCCTTTCCGAGGACGACCTGAACGGGTGCGAGCGGCTGGTGAGAGACATACTGCGTTTCGTAAGGCAGAAGTTCTCCTACGAGGAATACCGGATGTTCATGCTCAGGTTCTATGAAGCGCAGTTCTCGTTCAAGGCGCTGGCGGAATGCATGGGTATCTCGGCATCGGCCATATCGCAGAAAGTATGCAGGATAGTGGACGCAGTACGTACCCACAGCGGTTTCGCATGGAGAAGTCAGATGCTGGCGGTGGAAAGCTTCATGTATTGAAAAACGAAAACAGTTTAACCGATAAAAGAAGGATAATTATGGCACTGATAGTATACAACAGGGAAAATTCCCGTCCGCAGGAAGTCACATACAAGGGTAAGCGGACCATCAACCTTGACAGCAGGGGGACTGTCTATCTGTCAAAGACGATGTCAATCGAATTGGGAATCCTCGGCGGCGGACGGGTGAACTTCGCCCACGACGACGAGACGGGTGACTGGTATATCTGCCGGGCCGACGACAGCGAGGGGTTCATCGTCTGGAAGGACAAAAGATGCGCAAGGTTCTCGGCGGGGTTTATCGTGCAGAGGCTCATGCGGCAGGCGAAGGTGGAGAGGAAGAGCGTGCAGTTCATGATGGCGAGGATGCCGGTAGAGATTGGCGGAGTGGCCTATTACAAGATACTGCTCTCGAATCCGATACTCAGATAGAGACATGGGCCGGAGGAGTCCGGCTGTATATGACATGACGGAGACAGGCGCATCCGACGGGACAGGAGCCCGGGGGATGTGCCTGTTTTTATGCGCCGCCATGTTTACGCACGGACATGCGGTTGTCACCGGCCGGCATAAGGTCACTCCGGCAAGACCGGGAAGCAGCATTGCCGGCGGATAATGATACCGGAACGGGATGTGCCGCCATTACGGGAACGGACCGTCCCACCGGTACACGAACAGCCCGCCCCA
>ENA-OQIV01000825-OQIV01000825.1-human-gut-metagenome-genome-assembly--contig:-NODE-825-length-15525-cov-4.659503_pt1 | contig 15525 bp, 14 predicted proteins | sample MGYA00242588_ERZ504753 | MGnify/ENA primary metagenome ERZ504753 (study PRJEB26092, sample SAMD00036359) | human gut metagenome | host: Homo sapiens | study: EMG produced TPA metagenomics assembly of... | reverse complement strand
GATACTTCTTTATAGATAAACATTCCTGCAATGAACGCCCATACAACTGCTACCGCTGCAGATTCTGTTGGTGTCAGTAATCCTGAATAAATACCACCCAAAATAATAACTGGAAGTAAAATTGCCGGAATTGCTTTTACGAAAGTCTCTCCAAATTCTTTTAAAGTTGGTCTTTTTTCTGCTTTTGGCCATTTCTCTTTACGGGCTAATAAGAGTACTACAACCATCAGTGTGATCATGATCATAATTCCAATACACATTCCTGATGTAAACATTTCACTGATCGATGCTCCTGTGATTGTCGCATAAACAACCATGATGATACTTGGTGGGATAATAGGTCCTAATCCTCCAGATACTACCAACAGCCCGGCTGTACGATCCTTTGGATATCCCATCTTCGTCATTTCTGGATAAAGCATAGATCCGATGGCAATAACTGTCGCTGGTGCTGAACCAGATAATGCTGCGAAGAAAGCACATGCAAGTACAAGGGCTAATGCCATTCCACCTCTTACACCACCTACAATACTGTTTGCAAAGTCAACCAGTCTTTTTGAAATACCACCTTTTGTCATTAGGTTTCCTGCTAGAATGAAGAATGGAATTGCCATGATCGATGTAGATTCCAATCCTCCAAAAATTCTCTGTCCGATAATTCCTGTTGTTACAAGAAAGTCAGGGCTAAATACAATTGTTGTCCAGACGGCTGCTCCTAAAGCAAATGCAATCGGAACACCGATGATCAGAAACAATGCCATTGAACCAAATAATAGTAATCCTGTTCCCATTATGCTTCCTCCTCTTCATTTTTTCCTTTGACAAAATCTATGATCATACCGATCATCAGCAAACCTTGCACGATCACGATCATTGCAAAACTGATAACTAATGCTGCATATGGAACTGCCATTGGAAGATGTAATGCTGCTGATGTCTGTCCTGTAACGATCTGTTGATTTACCATATTAACTGCTGCGATCAATACAGATACTGAGAATATCAAAACAACGATCTTAGATGCGATCTGTACTATTTTCTTGCCTGCTCCATGCAGTTTGTCTACAACTGCTGTTACCGCAATCTGTGTTCCATCTCTTAATCCTATTTCCGTCCCGATCAATGCCATATAGATCATGCAATAAGTAGATGCTTCATCAAACCATGCGATTGGTAATTTAAAAATATTTCGATTGACAACCTGAGCAAAAGAGCTTGCAACCATGATCACAAATGTTGCAACCATAATGACTTGTTCTACTTTTGTAAGTGTACCAAGTACTTTTTTCATCTTTATTCTCCTTTCGTTGGATGTTCCTTGATCGTTTGATCAACTGCTGCCTGCCATTTAGGATCAAATGTAAAATTCTTTTCTTTCGCTTCCTGTTTATAAGCTTTTCTTAACTGATCCATATCAATATTCCAGAATTTTACGCCTTTTTTCTTAAGTTCTGTTACGGCCTTATCATTCTCTTCTTTCAGATATTGACGTTCTGCCACATATCCTTCTTTGCATCCTTCCATAAATTCATCTTGCAGGTCTTTTGGAATCTTCTTCCATGCTTTATCTAAAATCATTACTGGAACATAAGTAAATGCATGATGTGAATAAGTTACGTTTTTTGTAACTTCATAATATCCGTTAGATAAACAGTTACTTACTGCATTTTCACATGCATCGATCGTTCCTTGCTGCAATGCAGTAAATACTTCGTTATATGCCATTGCTGTTGGCATTGCACCAAATGACTGGAATGCCGCCATATGATACTGATTCTGCATTGTTCTGATCTTAATTCCCTTATAATCTGACATTGTTTTGATTGGCTTTTTAGAGAATGTATCTCTGAATCCTGACTCAAGATATCCGATCACATGTACATTCAATTTGTCATATGCTGCTTTCTCAATCAGATCACCTACCGGTCCATCAACCGCTGCATGTGCCTGTTCTTCATTCTCCCAAAGATAGGCTTGGTCAAGGATATTCATTTCAGGAATCCAGTTTGTTAACACTGAGTTCGCAGCAGATGCAATATCCAGATCTCCTTGTGAACAAAGTTCTACAGAACCTCTTTCATCACCAAGTGCTCCACCTGTTACTACTACGATCTTGATTCGTCCATTGGTTTTCTTTAGAACCTCATCTGCCATTTTCTTAGCACCTTTGTAAATTGGAGATGCCTCTCCATCTACAATTGCCATTCGAAAAACAATCTGCTCTTCTTTTTTTGCCGAACTCGTTTTTCCACACCCTGTTGCGGAAAATACCAGCAGTATTGATACAAGCATCAATGCTATTACTTGCTTTATTTTTCCCGCTCTTTGTCTTGCCATAATTTCTTCCTCCATTCTCACATTTTGTTTGTCATACTCGTTTCATCAAATTCATCCGATGTATTTGTTGTATTTATCTTCTCACTTGTCCGATGACTTGTCAATTATTTTCGATATTTTCGTTATTATATACATTATTTTCTTTTATTTTTGTATATTTTACACAATACTAATTTATTTTCTGCATAAAATTAGTCATACAACTTTACTTTTTCTTGTCGTACCTATTTACTTTTTTATTTTTCATGTTATAGTTTGATGTAAGTGGCAAAATCATTTTGAGCACTCTAATAATCAAATTTTAAATACCATAAAGGAGATCATCTATGAAAAAAGAAAATTGTTTTTACTGTACAAAAAACCATGAATTATCTGATTTAATGATTAAAATCTGTGATTTTGAGAATAGTACTTTGTATCTTTTCAAAGATCAACGTTATGCAGGTCGATGCGTGCTTGCTTTTCACGATCATCGAGAAGAACTTTTTGAACTTTCAGAAGAAGAACAAAAAGTATTTTTTAAATCACTCTCAAAAGTTGCTTCTGTTTTGAAGAAAATTTTTCATGCAGATAAGATTAATTATGCGATATACGGTGATCTGGTTTCCCATTTTCATGTACATATCGTACCAAAGAAAAAAGATGGGCCTGAATGGGGAATACCATTTACAGATACGAAAGAAAAAATTTATTTAACAAACGAAGAATATCTATCTCGAATCAAACTTATCAAATCTTCTCTTTGATCAGAACTATAAATAAAAAATAGTCATCATATCAGCTTGTTTTCGCCGATATAATGACTATTTTTTACTTGTTTTCTAATATTCCATTTCTCAAAATATTAAGGTGTGTTACCATGCTATATTTTGCTTTATATATATCACGTTCTACGATTGCCTCTGCAATATTTCTATGCTGTATGATCGTATCATCCTTGTATCTATCTCTTGTAACTCCAATATTAAGTTGAACAGATGACGTGATCACTGGTATTAATTTCTTGACAACTGTATTCCCACTGCATTCTGCAACCATCTGATGAAAAAGTGCATCTTCCTGTCGATAAGGTTTATTTTCTTTAATTAGTTTTTCTACCTTATCACACACATTCATCATATTCTTTATCTGTTCTTTCGTTGCATTAACACATGCAAGTGCTGCTATCTCTGGTTCCAGCATCAAACGAACATCCATCATATCTAACGCAAGACTTTCATCTGACCCTTCAAAAGCTAATCCTAACGGATCCTCCGGAATACCATTCTTATATGAGACAAAAGTTCCAGCCCCTCTTCTAACTTCTAATATATTTCTAGAAACAAGGCTTCGGATCGCCTCACGAATCGTTCCTCGTCCAACGTTCAAACGTTTTGCCAGATCATATTCATTCTCAAGCCTTTGACCCGGTTCCATATTATTATCTTTTATTAATTTGATGATATCATCTGCTGCAATCTGTGCAAGAGATTTTGTTTTTCCTTCTTTTTCCATATTGTTCTTTCTATTATGCCAAGGAGATTACTCACGGAATGTAATCTCTCCTGTTTTCTCATCCATAGCATCTACGATCGCAAGGGATTCTAAGTGTGTCTGTTTTCTTAAGAAATCTCCACCTGGCTGGAATCCTTTCTCGATCACGACTCCTGCTCCGACCAGTTCTGCTCCGGAATCTTTGACTAATTTCGCTAATCCTTCTAAGGCTTTACCGTTGGCAAGGAAATCGTCGATCAGTAATACACGGTCTCCTTCTCCTAAGAATTCTTTGGATACAATGATGTCATAGACTCTTCCATGTGTGAATGATTCTACCTTTGTTGTATATACATCTCCCGCGATGTTCTTTGTCTGTGTTTTCTTTGCAAATACGACTGGTACATCAAAAATCTCTGCCACAACACAGGCGATTCCGATTCCTGATGCCTCGATCGTAAGGATCTTATTGATATCTTCGCCTTCAAAACGTTTCTTAAATTCTTTACCGATCTCACGGAATAATTTTACATCCATCTGATGATTCAAAAAGCGGTCTACTTTGAGGACATTTCCTTCTTTCACGACTCCATCTTTTCGAATTCTCTCTTTTAATAATTCCATCACTTGGCCTCCACGCTCTTTTGTATTTTAAATAATATTTTAACTACTTTTGCCTCGCTTTGCAAGCATTGCTTGCATTTCTTTTGGATAATCTATATCGCAAAGTTCAGTTTCTTCCAATACCTTGAAAAATCTTGCATTTTCTATGTGTTTTTTGAGGATTTTCTTGCCACCTTGATCTTTTGTAAGCGATAACAATTCTCGTTTATATTTCTTTGAGAACCATACGGGATTTCCAAGGTTTTCTTCTGTTCTGACACAGCCAAGTTCACAAGATTCATCTGCCATAAAAGAGAGAAATCTTTCGATTGTCTCTCTTTTCATATTGGGCTGGTCTGCTACGAAAAATGTATAGAATTCTGCATCTTTCGCTGCTTTGATCCCTGCTTTGATCGACCATGAAATCCCATATTTACTTTCTGGACAAAACACTGTCGTTATTGGGTCGTATTGTGTTTGCTTCATAATTTCCTGATACTGTGTGACAACAATGATCTCAAACCCTTCATGATCTTTGCATAGATCGATCAATCGGTCCAATCCATAACGATACATTGGTTTGGTTCCGATCATTTGCAATAATTTATTCTCCTGACCGAAACGTTTGCTGTTTCCTGATGCAAGATAAATGACCGCTGCTTTTATTTTATCCATGTTATATTATTCTTTCTCCAATAATCCCATAACGATCTTTTCACTGGTGATCGGCAATTCTCGGATCCATAATCCGGTTGCATTAAATACGGCATGGGCTAATGCTGGAGATGGTGTGTTGATAACGATCTCTCCAATGGATTTTGCTCCAAATGGTCCTGTTGGCTCATAACTGCTCTCAAATTCTACACGAAGCTTTCCAACATCGACTCTTGCTGGAACTTTATACTGCATGAAAGAATTTTGTTTTACATATCCATTTGGTGTGTAATCAACACCCTCATACAATGCCATTCCGATTCCCTGGCCGAGCCCGCCTTCTACCTGAACTCTTGCAAGATTTGGATTGACTGGTGTTCCACAATCTACGACCGCAACATAATCTAAGATTTCAATATGTCCTGTCTCTTTATCAAGCTCAATCTCAACCATTCCTACCATAAATGGTGGTGGGGATACTGGAGAACTGTTTGTCTCTGTCACTTGGAAAGTTTCATTATTGTTGCACATAGATGCTGTTGCGATGTCCACTAATGAAACTTCTTTGCCGCTCTCTGCATCTCTGACTTTCTTTCCGTCAAATTCCAGAGTATCTGTATCTGCAACTTCCATCATCTCAGCTGCTTTATTGAAAATATGTCCCTTTAATTTTTCGCAGGCACGTTCCACTGCTTTTCCTGTGACGTAGGTAGAACTTGATGCGTAAGATCCAGAATCGTATGGTGATGTATCTGTATCTGCTCCGCTGACCATGATATCATCAATAGAACATTCCAGACATTCTGCCGCCATCTGGGCCAAGATCGTATCGCATCCAGTTCCCATATCTGCTGCCGCAATAGAAAGTGTATACAATCCATCGTCATTTAATTTGATCGTTGCAGAACCAACGTCAACGCCAGAAATGCCGGAACCCTGCATCGCCATTGACAGTCCGACACTTCGAACTTTTCCATTTTCCATATCTTTGCATGGATATTTTTCATCCCATTTGATCATCTCTTTTGCACGTGCAAGGCATCGATCCAAAGCACAGCTGTTTGCTGTTTCTCCATAATATGCTGGCATCACATCGCCTTCACGGACCATATTCATCTCACGGATCTTCGTTGGGTCCATTCCTATCTTAGCTGCAAGTTCACTGACTGCTGATTCCAGCGCAAACACACCCTGTGTCGCACCATATCCACGATAAGCCCCAGCTGACATACGATTTGTATACACAACATCATATGCAAAACGATGTGCTTCCAGATCTCGATATAACGGAATTGATTTATGCCCAGATAACCCTACCGTTGTTGGACCATGTTCTCCATAGGCTCCTGTATTGGATAATGTATAAACATCGATCGCACGGATCTTTCCATTCTTGTTTGCTCCGACACGAACTGTTACCTGCATCTCATGTCTTGGTGAAGATGCGATCTGAGACTCTTCTCTTGAAAAAATGATCTTGGATGGTTTCTTTGTCATCCATGTGACAAATGCTGGATATACTTCGGAGATAGAACTCTGTTTTGCTCCAAATCCTCCACCAATTCTTGGTTTTGATACACGAATCTTTGATTTTGGAATGCATAATGCATTGGATAAGATCCTTCGTACATGGAATACGATCTGTGTAGAACTAACAACGTTCAATCTTCCATATTCATCAATAAAACAATAAGTTCTGAATGTCTCCATCATTGCTTGCTGATTTGCTTTTGTATGATATGTATGTTCTACAACCACGTCGCAATCTGCTAATACCGCATCGACATCTCCTTCGTGTGTTTCTTCTGTTGCACACAAGTTTTTCTTATTATCTGCACCAATATTACATAATGCTTTCCAGTTATCTTCTGGATGCACTAGCGGTGTATCTTTATCCATTGCCTTACGTGGATCTAAGTTTGCTGGCAGTACTTCGTATTCCACACGTAACATCTTGATCGCCTGATCAACACACTTTTCATTCTCTCCGGCAACGATCGCAACAGGATCTCCAACATAACGGACATGCTGATCCAGAATCTGTCTGTCATATGGGCTTAATTCTGGATATGTCTGTCCTGCCATCGTAAAACGTTCCTGTGGCACATCTTCCCATGTATAAATCGCCTCAATCCCCGGCACTTTCATAGCAAACTGAGTGTTGATCGATTTGATCATTGCGTTCGCATATGGACTTCGAAGTAATTTCACGATCAGACATTCTTTTGGTGCCTTATCGTTTGTAAATACAGGTTTCCCTGTCACAAGTGCCATAGCGTCTTTTTTCATGATCGGCTGGTTAACTACTTTCATTCGGCACCTCCATCTTTATTTTTCTTATATTCCAAAAAGTCTAAAATTCCTCGAAGTTGTCCTTCATATCCAGAACATCTGCAAAGATTCCCCGCAAGGTATTCTTTGATCTCTTCTTCACTCGGATCTGGAATCTCTCTAAATAATGCAATCGCATTCATGATCATTCCTGGGTTACAAAATCCGCACTGTTCAGCCCCTTGGTTCGCAATAAAAGCTCCAAACTCAGCTGCTTCTTCCTGCAATCCTTCTAAGGTATCGATCTTGTGTCCATCAACTCTTGCTGCAAGAATGGAACATGATAAGATTGGCTGGTCATCCATAAATACCGTACATAATCCGCAATTTGATGTCTCGCATCCACGTTTCACACTGTAACAACCAAGATCTCTGACGAGATCGATCAGGAGAGTGTCTGCATCAATCTGTGGGGTTACTTTCTTTCCATTTAATGTAAATGTAATCTCCATGTTTATTTTTCTCTCCTTTCTTCTAACTGTTCAAAGCCTCTTCTTAATAAGACTTTTGATAACTGTTCACGGTAAGCAGCACTTGCTCTCATGTTGCTTCCAAAATTCATCTGACCGGTCACTTCATCTGCGAGTTTTCTTCTTCCTTCATCATCTTTGATCTGTTCCATCCACTGATCTGATAATCTGACTCTACAAGCTCTGGATGGTCTTGCACCGACAACCGCATATGCCTCTTTCTCACCTAATGAAACAGCGCATGTCAAAACTGGAAAATCTGTCTTTGTATTTCTATGAGAAAGATAAACACTTTCCTGTGGGTGTTTCTTAATGATCAAACGCACTAAAATATCATTTGGATATTTATTTGCTGCAAATTGGTCTAATGGAATGATTCCTTCATGATGTAACTCCACATAACTGTCAAACGCCAGAAAACAGCTTAATACATCAGAAAAACCGAACTTTCCAAAAATACTTCCACCTACTGTCGCAAGATTACGGAACTGCACTCCGACAATGTGTGTCACACTTTCTTTTACCGCTCCCTGACTCCATGTATTTAATCCTTCATGAAGTTCGATCTGTCTTAGTGTTACCATTGCTCCGATTGAAAATTCCTCATCATTTTCTTCAATCTGATCAAGTCCAAGACCCGACAGATCAATTGCTTTTTGTACATTTCTTGTGACCATCTTAAGCCACAACATGCCACCGATCACGCAGTTGGTCTTCTTCTGATTCAGCTCATAAGCTTGCTCAAGACTTCCTACTTTGACGTATTCCTTGATCTTTAACATCTTATTTCTCCTTTAATTTTTTAAAATATCCCTTGTTTATACATTCTTTCACATTCTACAGAGCAACACAGGCAATTGGCAAAAAAAAGAGTACTTTCTGAGAAAGTACTCCTTCAGGTATCGTCCTATAATCCCCAGTATTCTCCATAGGTATCTTTGATGTTCTGTACATCGCTGTCTGTAATTCCATCAATCGTACTCTTAACAAACTGGTAAGTTCTTGGTCTCTTTGATCTTAATGCGGATGGATGCTCCTTATAATCCTTGTAAGATTCTGCAAAATACTCAGATGCTGATTTGATCGCATATGCTTTGTTATATCCATCATATTTATCCTTCTCAGCATTGTAAATTGACTTCCATTCACTCGTTCCAACTTTATCTCCTGCAAGGAAATTAGCAAAATGTCCTAATTCGTGAAGTAATACAGAAGATCTCCACTCTGAAGTGCGATCTTATGGCTCTTAACGCTAAATACACCTGTCGCTTCCGCATTTTTATCAATCACCATCTTAAACTTCAGATCTTCAAATGCATTCAAGATCTTACCATCTGCCTGAGAACCAAGTGTTCTTAATGTTGTTCCAGAAACACCAGACATCTGACTCAATTCAACCGTTGTTGTCTTGATCGTTGTCTGAACGACTGTCTTGATCGTTCTCTTCTTAGAACCCTTCTTGTCATAATCCTTCTGTGTTTTGACAACTTTTGTATTCACAACCTTACGTCTGGAATGATTCTGAGATGTTGTTGTTCTTCTTGTTGTTATTTTGCTTCTGCTTGCTTTCTTCTTAAGCTTCTGGATTCTTGTGCTTTTCTTTGTTGTTTTCTTCGTCGTTACCTTCGGTTTCTTGCCAAGCGGTACTTGAATCCCATCAATTGATGTTGTTGCTTCGCTTGGATGCTGCATAGTATCAACGCTTTCATAGGAAGCCATCTGCTTCTCAAACTTCTCCTGCCGACGGTTATTGTAAAATGTGACTCCACCAAAAACCAATGCAAGAGCTACCACCACGGACACCAATCCGACCATGACTTTCTTCTTCATAACTCTCGCCCCTTCTTAATATTAATATCTATACTTTTTGCTTTTGTCTCTCAATCTCCATATGAGAGACACTCACCCTATAATATATTTTTATCGTACAATATTCGCACTTTTTTGTCAATAAATTCCGATGGATTTCAGCCTGTTTCTGACCATATTTCTTAGCGGATCCTTTTTATTATCATTTCTGGATTGGATGCATATAAAATCGCAGTTTCTTTGCGGGAGTTTGACAGTTAAATAAATTAAAAACACTTTGCAGGCCTTATAAAACCTGCATTTTTTATGTCAATTTTTTTGAATTTATACGTGCTTGTTTGTGCTTGTTGTGGTATAATAAAAAGAAAGGAGTTTTTTATGTATATAAATATCACTGGCAGCCCTAATAACAAAGATGTATATATTTATCAATCCTATCGCAAAGATAATGGAAAAACTTCCTCTCGTATTTACAAAAAACTTGGTAAATTCAACGATCTTCTGGAACGATTCCATGGTGATGAACAGAAATTATTGATATGGGCAAAAGAACAGGCGAAAATAGAAACCAAACTTTATAACCAACAAAAAGGAACGATCTCTGTTGAGTTCTCTCAGGCTACATGTATTCCGAAAAATGAACTTCGTTCTTTTTCTGCCGGTTATCTTTTCCTTCAATCGATCTGCTCGCAGCACCGCTTTGATAAGATCTGCAGATCCATCAAAAAACGTCATAAGTTTAAATATGACCTGCATGCTATCTTTACAGATCTTATCTATGCAAGGATACTCTCTCCTTCCAGCAAACTGAGCAGTTATGATTTTTGTAAAACATTACTGGAGCCACCAAAATACAATCTATCCGATGTTTACCGTGCTCTCTCTGTGATCGCTGAAGAATCTGATTGTATTCAAAGCGAACTTTACAAAAATTCCAATTTCGTTCATCCGCGGAATAAAAAGATCCTTTATTATGACTGCACAAATTATTACTTTGAGATTGAAGAAGATGATGATCTTCGACGTTACGGAAAAAGCAAAGAACATCGACCGAATCCTATCGTGACAATGGGATTGTTTATGGATGCCGATGGAATCCCTCTGGCTTTCGATATCTTTCCTGGAAACAAAAATGAACAGACAACTTTGAAGCCTTTGGAATCAAAAATCCTGCAGGACTTTGATTGCAGTGAGTTCATCTTCTGTTCTGATGCCGGACTCGGAAGTGCCAACAATCGTCGATTTAACACGCTGGGGAACCGAGCATATATCATTACCCATTCTTTGAAAAAAATGAAGAAAGAAGATCGTGATATTGCTCTTAACCCAGAACAGTTCCGTAAGCTTGGATCTGATCGTTTTATTGATCTCCGGACACTTGACGAAAAAGAAGAAGATGTGTTCAATTCCATCTACTATAAAGAAATCCCTGTTGTCACTGGAAACATGGATGAAAATCTGATCATCACTTATTCTCCGAAATATAAAGCTTATCAGCGAAAGATCCGTTCCCGTCAGATCGAACGTGCAAAAAAGATCATTGAAACACCTGGCCGAAAACATAAAGGGAAAAATCAGAACGATCCCATGCGTTTTGTCAAAAAAACATCCGTAACACCGGATGGCGAGATCGCAGAGAAAAAAGTATATGATATCGATCTGGAACAGATCAAAAAAGAAGAAATGTATGATGGATTTTATGCTGTGATCACAAATCTGGAAGGTGATATCCGTAAGATCATAAATATCAATAAACAGCGATGGGAGATTGAAAAGAATTTCAGGATCATGAAAACAGATTTTGAAGCTCGTCCTGTGTATGTAAGAAGAGAAGATCGTATCAAAGCACATTTTATGACATGCTATATAAGCCTTCTGCTCTACCGCCTTTTAGAGAGGAAACTAGGAAATACCTATACTTCCAACCAGATCATAGAAACTCTCCGTTCTATGAATATGACGTTATTAAATACAGCCAGCGGTTACATCCCATCTTATACAAGAACTGAACTAACGGATGATCTCCATAAAACTTTTGGATTTCGAACAGACTATGAATTTATCACAAAAGCATCCATGAGAAATATCATCAAACAGACAAAAGCAATTAAGAAAGAAAACAAGTAAAACAACACAAATCGCTGCAAAATAAAAAGCATCCAGAAAGCCCTGATTTACGAGCTTTTTTGGTACTTTATTCCTTTCCAACTGTCAAAGATGGGTATTTACTTCCTCTAGTATAACAGATTCACAATATGCCTGCTAATTTCACTTACGTATACAAATGCTCCCTTACATAATTCAAAAACTGCTTCTTTGCATAATCCAATGGCTTATTTTTTCTATAAAATAATGATATCACAGAATGTAGTTCATCTTCTAGTGGTATCATTTTAACTCCAGCACATTTAGCTTCTCTATAAACCGTTGAAAATGTGATCGTAACACCAACCCCTTCACTTACAAAACTCATGATCGTATTTGCTTGTGGAAATTCAAAAGCTATTTTCGGTTCAAATCCTGCTTTCTCACAACTCTTATAAAACACTTCGTAACTTCCGCTGCCTCTCTCTGGAAATATAAAAACATCATCTTTCAATTCTTTCAGTTGAAGTCGATCTCTTCCATAAAGTGGATGTTTTTCATATAACACTGCACACAATTTATCATCATACAGTGGGGAAAAACGGAATTTTTTCTGATCTTCCATCATATTTTCTCTCAAGATCAAGAAATCATAACGATCGGAGTTTTCCTGAATCTCACTTGCGATCCTTTCATCAATCACAAGTTTGATATCTGGATATTCTTTCCTGAAATCCGCCACCAATCTTGCAAAATGATATGGTGCAAGAACCGGCATACAACCAATCTTAATTTCCTGATTTTTCTGAACATTCTTCAGCATCTCTTCATAGGTTCCCGTCATTTTCTTTGCATAAGACAAAAAGATCTCTCCTTCTTTGGACAACTCAAATTTCCTTGTATTCCTGCGGATCAGTGTAATTCCTAACTCATTTTCCAACTTACGGATCTGTTTTGATAATGCACCTTGTGTCATATTACAGGCATATCCAGCTTCTGTGAAATTTTTCTGTTTACATAATTCCATATAATAATATAATTGCTGTATTTCCATTTTCCATATCCTTTTCAAATATCTCCGTATATTCCTATTTGGAATATATCAAATCTTAACTGGAATTGCAATACTTCGTTCTCTCTATATATAATAAGAAACACAAAAGGGAATACGATTGATAAAATACAAAATTTTGATGAAAGGAATCATTGATATTATGAAAAACAAAAAAAGATTTTTTTACCATAGATTGTTATTTTATATTTTAGGACTGTTGATCATGTCTGTTGGTTCTAATTTATTTTTGAAAGCAGCTCTTGGAGTTGCACCTAGCTGTACGATGGCTTTAACATTAAGTTATCTTTCCCCAGTTCACAGCTATGCTTTATTTAACTTCCTGATCAACTCTGCTTTCTTGGTTTGTGAAGCTCTGATCCTTCATGAATTCGGAAAAATGCAGTTAACTCAGCTTGGTTTGACTTTTATTTATTCTTTATTTATCGAATTTACTTCTTATGGTTTATTCTTTATTGAAGCTCATGGACTTGCAGCTAAGATTTTACTATCTGTCATTGCATGTGCCGTACTATCAATAGGTGTCGGATTCACGATCAGTTCTGGGTTCGCTGTTATGCCAATGGAAGGACTTGTGAAAACTATCTCTGATAAAAAAAATATAAGCTTTGGCGCTGTCAGAGTTTGTCTGGAAGTTTTATTTACTATATGTTCTGCGATCGCTTCTTTTGTATTGCTTCCAGAATTACCATCCGTCGGAATCGGAACCGTGATCGCCGCTTTCTTAAGTGGTAATATTACAAATATATTTTCTTCTCTATTTCATAAAAGAATCAATGCCTACCTTGGATTTCAGGCATGATCCTACAGAAAAAACCGTAATCTCAAATGAACCTCTTTGGATTACGGTTTTTTATTTTATCCTGATTCTTTAGTTTTTGCTTATTCCCATGGATCAATTTGCTGATTCGTCGGTACGACTTTGATCTTCTTTGAAATCGTTATCTTTGTCCCTGTTTTTAATTTTGCAGAAATCGTCGCTGTTCCAGCTTTATTTCCTGTAATTCTTCCATTCGAGTCAACAGATGCCACGGATGGATTACTACTCTTCCATGATGTGAAAGATGATGTATTGATCACTGTTGGATACACACCGTACTCTTTCATCATTTTGCCTTGATATGTTGGCTTCATCTGCATTTTCTCTGTTTCCCATATTGTGCCATATCTGCTGTCTAGTTTTAAATAGCTCTTCTTTAAATATGAATTCTTTGTCACAATATTTTTTGTAAATTGCCTTCTTGCCTTGGATTTTTCTACTTTCTTTGCTTTGGAACTGCTAAAGTCTAATACCCAGGTATTGGCTTCGTATCCGTCTCTTGACACAACCGTAACTGCTGCAACCCCTACACTTTTTGCATTCGAAAGTAACAGACCTTTTCTATGTGTGGAAGAATTGATCCAACCCTTTACGATCTGTTTCGGTGTAGTTCCTGCGGATTGTGCGCAGTTTTCATAGATGATCTTCTTGTTGATACTTTTTGAAAGCTTTCCATTTGGTCTTCTATGCGGACTTGTTTCTGGAATATAGATCGTTGTTTCAAATCCACGCATAATTGCTGAATTTGTCAATCCTCGATCCATCTTCAATGCTTTGCGTCCATTTTTCTTACGGTATTTGTTCACTTCTTTTAAGATTTTCTGTGCATCACTATAGTCCTGATATCCTGTAACAGATAATTTCCCTGTGGAAGCAGCCTCTACCTTCTTCTGGCTGACTCCCGCAGTTGTAAATAGCATTGCCGCTGCTAATGCAATACTGGCAGCTCTTCTTGATAGTTTCCTCATAAACTTTCTCCTTTCATACTTTTGATCATGGTACCTTTATATAATTTGTGCGCAGATATCATTCAAACAACATCTCTCACAATGAGGCTTTGTTCTTGCCGTACAGACATCCCTTCCATGCCATACCAGCCTGTGGCAGAAATCACTTCCTTCTTCTGGTGGAATGATCTCCCATAATGCCATCTCAACTTTTTTAGGGTCTTTTATCCCATCAACCAATCCAATCCGGTTGACCAAGCGGATACAATGTGTATCCGTAACGATCGCAGGTTTGCCAAAAACATCTCCCATGATCAGGTTAGCACTTTTTCTTCCGACCCCAGGAAGACTTAGGATCGATTTAAAATCGGTTGGGATCTTACCGTTATATTCATCTCTTAAAACTTTCATACATTTGCTGATGTCTCTTGCCTTGCTCTTTCCAAGACCACAGGGCCGTACGATTTCTTCAATATCTGCAACGTCTGCTGCTGCCAGTGCTTCTACTGTTGGATATTTTTCAAATAATCCTTTTACTACGACATTTACTCGTGCATCCGTACACTGAGCCGCCAGTCTTACACTAACTAATAATTTCCACGCCTGATCATATTCCAGTGTGCAGTCTGCATCTGGATATTCATTCTTCAGACGCTCAATGACTTCTAGTGCCAGTTCTTTTTTATTCATAACCGTGTCCTCCTTGAAGGTTGTTTTATCCTTATTATACCTTGTATTTTTGCATATTTCTATGCTATAATGATTTTGTATTTTTTGTTCATCGAAAGACTAACTATTAAAAGTCAAGCCTTAAAATGATATTTTTGAATAAAGTACAGAAATGTATTTTTAGATATATTTGGAACTCAGTTAGAGTTCATTGAACCTTGAAAACTGCATGACAAAAAGAGCATCGTGACAGGT
>ENA-OQIV01000814-OQIV01000814.1-human-gut-metagenome-genome-assembly--contig:-NODE-814-length-15624-cov-3.901074_pt1 | contig 15624 bp, 23 predicted proteins | sample MGYA00242588_ERZ504753 | MGnify/ENA primary metagenome ERZ504753 (study PRJEB26092, sample SAMD00036359) | human gut metagenome | host: Homo sapiens | study: EMG produced TPA metagenomics assembly of... | reverse complement strand
GCCTCTTCTTACTTTTCATTCTTTTTTGTATTCTAATTGTATTTATGATACTGCTTTCATCACTTTTTCTCTCATAGGCTGTGTCATTTTCTCTGGTTTTAAGATCTCTTTTAATTCTTCTTCCTTTAACAAGCCTTCTTCTAATACCAGCTCTTTTACAGAAATTCCTGTTTTTAGTGATTTCTTTGCAATCTCAGCAGACTTTGCATATCCGATATATGGACATAACGCTGTTGAGATTCCAACACTTTTTTCAATATATTCTTCGCACTGTCCTTTATTTGCGGTGATCCCTGTAATACAGTGTTTTGTAAGTGTGGCTGCTGCCTCTTTTAAGGTATCGATGGATTCAAATAAATGATGGAATAAGACTGGTTCAAATGCATTTAATTCTAACTGTCCGGCTTCGGCTGCCATCGTGATCGTATAGTCATGTCCAATGATCAGGTATGCAACCTGTGATACAACTTCTGGAATCACTGGGTTGATCTTTCCTGGCATGATGGATGAACCATTCTGTCTTGCTGGAAGATTGATCTCTGATAAACCAGTTCTTGGGCCAGATGACATTAATCTCAGGTCATTGGATATCTTGGAAATATCAACGGCACATGTTTTTAACACTCTGGATACACTGACAAAACCGTCTAAGTTCTGTGTGGCATCGATCAGATCATCTGCCTGTTTTAATGAAATTCCTGCAACTTTGCTTAATTCATAAGAAATGTTCGCAAGATAGTAAGGGTCTACGTTGATCGCTGTTCCAATCGCTGTTGCTCCGATGTTTAAGACTTTCATCTCATCCATAACATTTTTTAATCTCTTAATATCCCTTTTTAAGACATGTGCAAATGCTCCAAAACTTTGTCCAAGTCTCATTGGAACGGCATCCTGAAGCTGTGTTCTTCCCATTTTGAGGATATCATCAAACTCTGCTTCTTTTTCTTCCATAGCTTTTTCTAATTTCTCAAGTTCTTTGATCGTTTGTGGAAGTAATTTTAAGACGGTGATCTTTCCTGCCGTTGGGATTACATCGTTCGTAGACTGTGACATATTGACATGATCGTTTGGATGTACAATGCTGTAATCTCCCTTGGTTCCACCAAAGATTTCTATCGCACGATTGGCAATCACTTCGTTTGCATTCATATTGGCAGAAGTTCCAGCTCCTCCTTGAATCGCATCCACGATAAACTGATCTCTTAAATTTCCATCCAGTATCTCATCACATGCCTGAATGATTACCTGAGCGATTTGCTGATCTAGTTTTCCAGACTTTTCATTCGTGATCGCTGCTGCTTTTTTGACCATTACGATGCTGTCGATCAACACTGGATGTAATGGACGGTGTGTGATCTGAAAGTTTGTGGCTGCACGCATACTCTGAACTCCATAGTATGCTTCTGCTGGTACGTTTAATGCTCCAATTGAATCGTGTTCCATTCTGCTTAACATTGTATTCCTCTTTTCTGATTACTCATGCTGTCGTTTTGTTTCAAGATTTTATGTGTTGAAGCTTAACACAGTATGCAATGTTCGTAAACCTTAATCCTGTCTTTCCAAATTTAAAGCTCAAATTTTGTGTTTCATCTTTTCTTTTTTTAATAAAAATCTTGATTTACTTTAAATAATTAAGTGGTTGCCCATTGCATGCTTTTTGCAAAAGTTCTATACTTAAATTAAGTTAGTTATTCGATAATTTTGCATTTTTATCACAAAGGAGACTTGATTTTATGGACACGATTGATAAGAAGATTATTTCTATTTTAGAACAAGATGCTCGCACACCTCTTAAGAAGATCGCAGCGGAAGTATTTCTTACCTCGCCGGCTGTTTCTGCCCGGATCGAACGATTGGAAGCGGAAGGGATTCTGACTGGATTTCATGCTTCTGTTGACCCAATCCAACTTGGTTATCATATTAAAGCATATATCAGTCTTGAGATCAGCCCTGCACAAAAACCCGAAGTTTATCCTTTTCTTCGAGCACATCCAAATGTATTGGAATGTGATTGTGTAACTGGAAATTATTCTGTACTGCTGAAGGTTGCTTTTCCTAGTACGATGGAACTGGATGAATTTATTGGAAAATTGCAGCACTTTGGAAAGACTAGTACGATGATCGTGTTTTCTACGATCGTTGAGAATCGTGGGGTAGTTCCTGAATAGTTGATTTGTTTTTAATTTCTGTTATCTAAAATAACAGGGTAAAATTTTACATATGGAACATTTTCTTTTATAATTTGTGCAACCTTTTTACTTATTATAATTTCCCTATACTCATCGTAAAATTCATATGTCTTATTTACATCCTTTAAATTTTTTATTCCTTCTTCTGTTATTCTTTTCGGTATGAAATAGAAAATGTTTTCATTTTCTGTCATATTTATTCTTTCACATTTTTCACATTGATTTTCAAATTTATAATTTTCATCAATATAACTTTTCTGTGGTAATATATTATCAGTAATAAAAGTATATCCTAATATTTTTTTACTTTTGCTTATAATCGGCTGAAAATATTTTTTATCTACTCCTGATTCTTTTAATTTCTCCACCAGTTTTGGTAATAACAACAACTCTCCTGTTCCATCCAAGCCTGCAAACCCATAATCATTCTCATGTTTTTTTATATATCCTTTCGGTTGTGCATAAAATAAGCTATTTGTTTTTTCTTTACTATGACAACTTTCACATTCACTATATTCATTTTCAATATCTTCGTATTCTTCACAGTAATATTCTGGAAAACATAAAACGAATGCTTTTGCCTTTTCAAACTCTTCATCTGTAATTTTAACACCATAATTTAAACAAATAAATTCTACATCTTCTTTGTTTGATTTATAAAATTCAATTATTTGTTTATATAGTTCTGAATCTTGATTAATCTTATATGTATATTCTCCAGAAAATCGATTTCCTGTTCTGTATTTCTTTAATCTGTATATGAATCTAGAAATATTTTTTTTTACTTTCCAATCTGTTTCTTCATCATTATAACTTAATACAATTTCTACATTAACTTCCAATTTCGTCTCCTCCTGTTATCACTACAATTTTGCTGCTTTTGTTTTCTCTAAACCGACTTATCTTTGCTTTTATCCAAAATATAATTTCCATTAATATAGCTGTATACATAATAATAAAAGGATCTATTGGAAATACACTACTTTTCAAGATTGTAATTTTACCTTTGAAAATCCAGAAATTACCAATCACCAATTCATTGGGTCCCGATTTTATATGATCTAAATCTGTTTCACTTATTTCTTTTTCTATTATTTTTTTCTCTGTTATATGATAATCCGTATAATCAAACTTGCCTGCATATACATGAATTCCATCTCTTTCATTCTTAATCATATCAATATCATCCTTAATTAAGATACTCTTAATAAAGTCGCCATTCTTGTTAAATTTCTGAACGACACCTAACATTCCAGTCGCAACATATATATTCCCTTTGTCGTCAATGGTTGCTTTATTCCCTGGAAAAATACCAACAGGTATGGAATATGATTTTTTAATAAAAGAATCTTTTTTATTTTGTAATTGTATATTACATACTATCATTGTTACAAAGTCTTGAACATTACTTACAGTAAAAATATTTCCCGAAAATATTGATCTATTTCCGAATTACTTGGAAATAATTTTTTAATTTCTCGTAAATACCATTTTCTTTTTTTTATCCATTTTTTTCTCTTTCCTTGTAAAATGCAAATATAAAAAATATACACTTCAAATTTTTCTTGATTATTATCATATAGTTTTTTTATTATATTTTTTCCTTCATCAACTATATTATAAATATCATTTTCCTTATTTAAGAAAAATAAATATTCCGTGGTTGCATAAAAATAACCTGTAAGTAATTGTATTTTGATATTTTTTTTAAAAAACCTTTTTTGATATTCTACTAATTCAAAAAAAAGTTTTTTTTCATAACAATCTTTCTTATAATAATCTATAACATTCTCCATATAAACTTCTTCTAATGCCATCCAAAGCTGTGTATATAAAAGTAAGAAAATATCATCTCTCTTATTTTGTTTCCACAAAATATATAACTCTCGATTCGTTTTTCCAGTTTGATTTGAAGAAAAAAATGGTTGATTATCATAAACCAATTGTTTTAACCCATGCATCACTTAATTTTACAACTCCTTTCTTAGCTATACATGTACCTTCGATAATTTTCTCTTTATAATTGTATACAAATTTATATACGATTTCTTTTCCTTTAGTTTTTCCTATAGCTTCCATTTTTCCACTTTTCATTTCCTTTTTTACAATTGGTTTTACATACTTCCACTGATTCTTTTTTGTTACTTTTGTCCACTCATGTTTACTCTGCATAATGTGCCTTACTTTATTTTGATCAGAAGCTACTCTTCTTATTGCACTATTGACTCCTTTTACCGCTAATCCACTACTTGATGATGCTCCCATAGCAACACCGATACCATAACCTGCAAATGCTCCTATAATGGCTCCTACTACAGCTCCTTTAATTCCATATGTTGCTATAAATAAATTTCTTTTTTTCCCTTTATATCCTAATCTTTTAGCAACTAATCTACCTTTATATGAACCAGCTATTGCACCAACAATTCCTCCTACTCCGACACCTACTAAAACTGCTGTACTTACTAAAAAATGCCCACTAGGATCCACATAATTCACCGGATTATTCGCACAATACACATATAAATGTCCCGTCTCCGATTTAGTCGTATCTCCACGGTAGGTATCCTCTGTCATAAATCTACCATCTTCTGGATTATAATACCATGCATTCAGATAATACAATCCCGTACTCTGATCATAGATTCCACCAGTATAACACACTTCATTTTTCGCCTGATCATCTCCATGAATAATTGTCTCTCCAAAATCCGTATACTGATAGGTTGCATCTGCACTTCCATCTTCTTTCACTAGGCTAGTTGTACTTCCCTGAATATCTTCATTATACAGATAATATTGCGTATCATCCCCTTTGAATCTCTCAGTTGCAAGGACATTTCCTTCTGTTCCAATCAAGTTCTGTGTAAGTCATCTCTTTTACACGGTCAAAACTGTCATAGGTATAGACTTTTTAAACTACCTGATCACTGTTATTTAATAGATTTCTGTGGTCTTTAATCTCTTTGACTTTTCCATAAGCATCATAAGTGTAACTTCTGTGACTTCGTAAGGTCTCAGGGAACTTAAGTTATGAAATCTCAAGTTACTCAAACTTTGTCTTAATGTCCCTGGGAACTTAAGTAACTTATAATATAATGCATTTAAGGTACCTCAGACCTTACGATGTCTGCTGGTTGATATCATATATCTCTAAACAATTCAGCTGATCCAAAACACATTCCTTCATGTGCTATTGTTTGTAAAATAATTTTATTTTCTGAGACAAAACATAAATCTATCCAGTCTGCAAAAGCATAAATATTAGGATATTCTTGTAAAACTTTTCTTACATCCTTGTTATATTTATATAAATACCAATTATCCGTCATATAATATCCCTTTTTTCCTTTTTCCCTTTTAATTATAGTTCCATTTTTACGACATAATCTACTTTCCAAGAAAAATTTTTCTAATTTTTTAAATATTAAACAATTCTTAGTTTGTAATTCTTCCCTTTCTTTTTACCTTCTCAATTGGTATTTTTAATATTAAAATATTACTATTTTCCTGAAGTATTTTTAATATTTTTTTATATTGGGTTATTACTAATTGGTCCATACCAAAATTGCAAATATCTTCATACACCATAATTATTAAAATCCTCCTATTTTAAAAACCAACAATGTACATGCATTTGTTTTCTCGCATTTTTATTTTTACTCCACTTTAACATTGGATGATAATGATAATATTGTTTTCCCTGATCTTTTTCCTTCTTGTGTTTTTGCATTGCAGATACTTTATGAATTGGGCTTGCAGCTTTACATGCATCATAAGCATATCCAGAAGATGTCACAAAAACATTTCCATTTGCTTTCAATCTCATAGCTGCTTTAGATTTAGTCTTTATAGCATCATATATATATACTTTCGCATTTATCCTTTTTGCTTTATAATAATGTATCTTAGGTTGTTTTCGCTTTAGTGTTGAAATTGCAGTTGCAGCAACATATGTAATTCCAGCTATTACAATATATTTAAGCGCCTTTAAAATAACTCCTCCTAAGTCTTTCTTAAGGTCTCTGGGACCTTAAGGATTTTTACTCTTCAGACAAGATTTTTTAGAATACATGAAACTCCAAAATGCGTATACTATAATTCCAGCAGTAGTCAAAATGAAATGAATAGTCTGTAACGACAAAAAACGAAGACATTGATACCGTAGACCTTAAGAAATTTTAAGATTCTGTGATACCTATAAAAAATAATAATTATCCTTATTTACTTTCATTTTTTTTATAATAAAACAATTCGGATATTCTTTAAATCCTGGAAGTGTTGATCTATATTTTTTCATTACACTTCGTGCTTTTTTCCAACTTCCAAAATAACCAATCATAAGTAAACTACCCTCATCTTCATATGTCAGTTGATATATATACATATTTAACCACCTCACTCCCTAAAAATATTTTTCCATCCAAAGTTTTCAATTTCATATTTTTGGTTTAAAAATTTCAACATATCTTCATATTTATCTATTTTATATAGAATCTTTCTTTGTTGTTTATCTAAACAATACATTTGTCCATTCTCAGTATTTTTTAAACACAAAAATTTTTCATGATCATAATAATAATCCATTTTTCCATTATACACTTTTATATTTTCTCCATATTTTACTTCTATATCATGATTTTCTGGATTATATTCTTCTTTTTCGATCATATAATTATTTAAAAGTTTTATTATAAAATATGATTTTGTTGCTCTCCAAAAACCTTCATTCCACTCTGCTTCATTGATTTTATATTCATTAATTTCCAAAAATTCCTCTTTTCCTTTAAATCTTGGTTGTTGTGAAAATTTTTTCTTTCCTATTTCTGCCTTTTTATATGATGAATATACCGCAATAATTATTTCATCATTGTTTTCTGAATTATCCTCATAATACGAGAATTTCAACTCATAAATCATGAATATATTTGCACCTCCATTTATATTTTTACTGTATCAATTATCGTCCTCTATCTCCCCACTTTCTCAATTCACTATATTGCTTTCCTTTTCTTGCCCATTTTCCTTTTCCATAATGTTCATTCATTTTCCTAGTTGCATACTCATTTCCACTTTCCCCTTTTTTTGGTCTAGATCCATGTGCCCAACTTGGAATATCTGTCGCTCTTTCTTTTTTACTTTTTTTGATTCTTTCTTCTTTTTAGTATTACTTTTTTTCTTACTTTTACTATATATTATCCTATCCACTACTCCTGCTGTAAGCCATACAGATACTTTTGTTTTAGAAATAATTTTTCTTCCTGCATATTTTGTTTTTGAACTATGATTTTTCCATGATGAATATGACACATAAGCTACTGCACCTCCAACAAGTACTAATTTTATAACTGTATACATTGCTGCCGCAAAATGCCCACTAGGATCCACATAATTCACCAGATTATTCGCACAATACACATACAAATGTCCAGTCTCAGGGTTCATTATCTCGCCACGATAACTATCCTCTGTCATAAACCTACCATCTTCCGGATTATAATACCGTGCATTCAGATAGTACAACCCCGTACTCTGATCATAAATTCCGCCAGTATAACATACTTCATTTTTCGCCTGATCATCACCCTGGATCATTGTTTCTCCAAAATCCGTATACTGGTATATTGCATCAGCACTTCCATCTTCTTTTACCAGACTACTTGTACTTCCCTGGATATCTTTGTTGTACAGATAATATTGTGTTGCATTCTGTTGAAATCTTTCTGTTGCGAGGACATTTCCACCGGTTCCGATTAGATTCTGTGAATTCTGGTTTCCATCTGTATCAGTTGTGTAAGCTACAACTCCATCCTGATATAATAGTAATTTCTGATTCATCTATATCTGGTGTTATATAATGTCCATGTAAATAGTCTTCTTTATCATTAATTAATTCTAAATCTTCTTGTATTAATTTTATCCATTTTTCTGTATTTTTTATATGTACTTCTATTTTTTGCATCTTCATAATATTATCCTAATTAACAAATTTTAACTTCGTAAGGTCCCAAGGACCTTACGATTCCTTCGGGTACATTGGTCTACTTAATTTATTTTATAAGATTTAATTAGTTTGTATAATGATTCCGTATACTCATGATTACCATTTTCTATATTTTTTCTATATTGTTGTATATATTCTTCTACTGTATTTCCTTTGTTATCTTTTAAACTAATATCTGCCCCTTTTTCAATCAATAATCTTATGATTCTATATTGTTTTCTTGTATTTATTCCCGGTTCTTCCTCATAATTTTCTGAGTAACAAGCTGCCATTATTGCTGTTATACCTTTCTCATTTTTTTGATTTACATCCGCTCCGTTTTTTAAGAGTATTTGCACTAAGTCATAATTATTTTTTGTTACTGCTACTACTAATGCATTTTTATCTGGATCTGCACCTTTATTTAATAAATATTTTATCATCTTATTACAATCTTGTTGCCCGAAATAATAAATATATTCTGATAGAAGTTCATGTCCCTCTTTATTTAAATTTGCTCCATTTTTTACTAACATTTTTATAAACCGATCAGGATACGACATTGACATTAACGCTGTTTCTAATGGTGTTGTATTATTTTTTTTATCTATCTCATTCACATTTTCTCCAAATAACACTTTTATTCTAGCAAAAACATAATTACCTGTTATTATATCATATTGTAAACTTCCTTTTCGATAATACTCGGTTACCATACTAGATTCTCGTTCTTTATATTGTAATATCCATGGCATATTAAAATACAAATAATAACCAATCAATAAAAATATTATTACTATCAGCAATTTCAAAATATTTTTCACAATCATTAACCTCCACACACCTGATATAATTAGCTGATTAATCCAAGTTACTCAAACTTTGCACATGTAAGCATCTTCATTATATGTTCTTGTTTTTCAGTATTTTTAATCCAACTATCTACATTTCTTTTTATATTTGCCATTATTAAACTCTTAATTTGTTCAAGTACAAAGTTTGAGTAAACACTTTTATTTTCTATGATAGGTCAGCATAATAGGATTTTTCTTTCCAGATAAATCTCTAATCTTATCTATTCCCCCATATTTTGGATAATAAACTTTGCCACTTCTTCCATTCTTTTTTGCATATCTATTCCTGTAATCCTTGATCTCTTTGACTTTTCCATACGCATCATAGGTATAACTTCTGAGGACTTTCTCTGTTGTCTGCCCCTTGGAATGCAGTTCTCCTTTGATCTCCTGCAGCCATCCGTTTTCATCATAAATATAAGATAATGACTGGATTCCATCTTTGGTTGTCGGATAGGATACCTTACTGAGATTTCCATCCTCATTATAAGTATACTGGATCTGATGTGCCTTGATATCATCTGCCGTTGGCTGAGTACTCTGACTGATTTCCGTAAGGTCTCAGGGAGCTTAAGTTTTTGTACTGTGAGGTTCCTGTTTTTGTCTATTGACATTATTTATGAATTACAGAAATGCTTAAGATTCTATAAATACATTCCTATTAAAATATTGCATAATTTTTTCTGTTTCATCTTTAAATGTTTTATAAAAACTAAAATCACAAAAAATTACAAAAATTATAATATACAATCCCCAATACCTATTATTTGTAGTAATCATAAGTATAAGAAGCGAACTAATAATCAGTAGTATATTTGTTATTATTATTATAAGTTCAGCTTCAAAATATAACGAATATCTCATTGTCATTATAGTATTTTCACCATTAGAATACATCTTAATTTTTATTTTTGGAACAAATCCCCTATTTTTATAATACGGAATAGTATATAATACTATAGAATCTTCCATTTCTTTAATAAAAAACTTTTCTTGATTTGGTATGAAAAAGATAGAAGAACGTCTTTTTTTACTACTTATATTATACAATTTCTTTTTTATTTCTTTTTCAGTTAGTTTAGTTTTTATTTTTTTATCTATTTTATACATAGTTGCTCCTTATAAAGAAATAAATCTCGGAATCTTTTATTAATTAACCATCCCTATTTTTAATATATTTACAATTCATCATTTGTGACTAAAAATCAAGATTCCGAGATTTTGTAAAATTATTTACTTCTACACATTCTTATTTTTTTGTTTTTTGATACAGCAACTTTTACAAACATGTTTCCCAGAAAATATATTAAAAAACTATTTACTTTCTTTTTAATAATTGTATATCTTCTTCATCTACTCCCAAAAATGAAATAGTGTCTATATTTTCTTTTTTTAATATTGCCTCTCCATCATCCTCTCCGTATTCTGTTAATTTTGAAACGATTACTTTATTATCGTCAATTTTATTTATAACTCCTTTAATTGGGCATTCATCATCTTGTATCATTTCAATTGATACTATATACTTATTATTCATACAAATTTGAAATATGTTATTCTTTAAACTAACTTTATCTTGTAGTTTTAAATCAATATGTCTTTGATTCTTTTTAGAATATAATTTTTCTATTTTTTTTCATACTGCCCACTTATCTCTAAATGCATAACACTATCTATTTTTTTCAGAATATACCCATCTGCTAATCCATGAGGTGTTATATGTTTAATTAAAAAATCTTGTCTTCCAATTGCGTAAATATATCCTTCCAAAAACATCGAAGTATCATCTTCATCGCAAAATATACTAACTATATTATTATTTTCTTTTATCTTTATCAATTCTTTAATCATATTTACTCCTTCTTCCATCATATCTTGTCTTCAGACTATGATCTTTCCATGTAGAATAAAATACATTCCACTAGTATAGCACACTTCATTTTTCGCCTGATCATCTCCATGGATTGTTGTCTCTCCGAAATCCGTGACTTCGTAAGGTCTCAGGGAACTTAAGTTCATACAGTATCCTGATATGTCGTTTTCATTCTCCCCTTATGCTTGGATTGTAACATTTCACCATTTTACAAGCAATCAGATTTAGTTTTTTCATCGTTTAATACAAAAAATTTTTTTATTTTTGTAAACTATTTTGATTGACTTTTTAATAAGTATACCTATTTAATATATTGTTCCATTACTGTACAAAAAAAGAACCCTGATAACTAAATTACCAAGGTTCTTTCCATATTTCCGTAAGAAACTAAATCATATAATCTTAGCTTCTTGCTCTTTCTTCTAATAAAGCTTTAACTTCTGCTTCTGTTTCTAACTGCATTACTTCATCAACTAATGCTTTACATTCATCCATTGTCCACAGAGACATTACTTTTCTTGTAGCAAGGATTGCTGTAGCACTTACTGAGAATTCGTTTAATCCGAATCCTAATAATACTGGTACTAATAATGGATCGCTTGCTGCTTCTCCACACATACCTGCCATGATATCTTCTTTGTTTGCAGCTGAGATGATATTTCTGATAGAACGAAGTACAGCTGGATTGTATGCAGAGTACAGATATGCAACATCTGGGTTACCTCTGTCGGCTGCCATTGTGTATCCAGTTAAATCGTTTGTACCGATACTGAAGAAGTCTGCTTCTTTTGCAAGAATGTCAGCAATTAAACTTGCTGCTGCAGTTTCCATCATGACACCAACCTGGATGTCTTTGTCGTATGCGATACCTTCTGCATCTAATTCCTGTTTCAGTTCTTCGATGATCGCTTTGACTGCACGAAGCTCGTCTACACATGTTACTAATGGTACCATGATACGAACTTTACCGAAGGCACTTGCACGTAATAATGCACGAAGCTGTGGTTTGTAAATATCTTCTTTTCTCTGTAAGCAGAAACGTACTGCTCTGAATCCTAAGAATGGATTCTCTTCTGTTGGAAGTCCAAGATATGGAAGTGCTTTATCCCCACCGATATCCAGTGTACGGATGATCACTGGTTTACCGTCAAGAGTTTCAGCTACTTTCTTGTATGCTTCAAACTGAGCTTCTTCTGATGGAATCGCATCGCTTTCCATGAATAAGAATTCAGATCTGAATAATCCAACACCTTCTCCATCACGCTCTAAGACACCTTCTGCTTCGTCTGGTCCACCGATGTTAGCAACCAGTTCCACAACGTGTCCGTCTGCTGTCTGGGATTTCTGTCCAACAAACTTCTGAAGGGCAGCTTTCTCTTCTAAGAATTTTGCTTTCTTAGCTTTATATTCTTCTACAACAGATGCTTCAGGATTGATGAATGCTTCTCCTGTTGATCCGTCAAGAACAACTTCATCTCCATCGTTAACGATAGAAACGATGTTTTCGATACTAAGAACTGCTGGAATTTCCATAGATCTGCAGATGATCGCAGAGTGAGATGTCTTACCACCGATCTCTGTTAATACACCCTGAACATTTGCAGGATTGATTCCTGCTGTCATAGATGGTGTTAAATCTTCTGCTACTAAGATTGTTCCTTCTGGAACTGCACTGATATCTACTTCTTCAATTCCAAGTAAGATCTTAATTAAACGAGTTTTAATATCGCCTAAGTCAGATGCTCTCTGCTGTGTCAGTTCATCATCTGCCATAGCGAAGATCTGTGCGAAGAAATCGCAAGCTTCTTCTACAGCAGCTTCTGCGTTGATCTTCTCTCCATCGATCTTAGCTTCGATCTGTTCTGAGATCGCTGGATCCTGGATCATCATGATATGACCTTCTAAGATCTCTGCTTCCTGCTCACCAGCAGTTACTTTCATGGATTCAACCATCTTCTGAGTCTTCTCAATGAAAACTTCAATTGCATCGCTTAAACGTTTTTTCTCTGCTTCTGTATCTTCGATAGACTGTTTTGTGTAATTAAGTTCTTCTTCCTTAATCTTAACAATCTTACCAATACCGATACCAGCAGATGCTCCTATACCTTTATACATGTTGCCACCCGTCCTTTATCAAATTATATGTTACACCCATTATGAGCAGTGACTATTCACCTAATCCAGATTCGATCAGTTCTGTTGCGTGTGCAAGAGCTGCTTCTTCGTCTGGACCTTCACATACTAATTCGATTTCAGAACCACATTTGATGCAAGCTCCGATGATGTTTAATAAGCTTTTAGCGTTGATCTTTTTATCTTCGAATACGATAGTTACGTCAGATTCGAATTTAGTTACGGCTTTCGCTAAAACTCCAGCTGGTCTCATGTGTAATCCCTGTTCGTTTTCAATGACAAATTTCTTTGATACCATAATTGTTTCTCCTTCTCACATATAAAATAATTTTAATTTATCTGGATCTTTAACTGGCTTATCTTTGTACTCATCTAAGTACAATTCCTTAAAAAAGCATAAAAAAAGACCTACTTTAACAAATGTTCACACTTATTAAATAGGTCTTGCCTGCCTCACCAGTCACAATCCAAAATTCGATAACATTATAATATCAAATTTTGCCTTATAAGTCAACCTGGTTTTATGACTGATGCCCCATTTCTAAGATCAGTCTTTTGACATAAATGATCAGATACATCTTCTCATCTGCTGAAAGTTTGCAGTTGTAATGCTGCTCGATATGTTCCACGATCTTCTGACTGCACACGTAGGCTTCTGGATACTTCTTCTGATTACGTTCATAAAATTCAACATCATCTTCTTCGTCTTCTTCTATCGGCCGTTTCTTTGATAAGATTTCCGTCTCAAGATATTGTAAATGTGTTGCAAATCTCTGATATGCTGGATGTTCCGTATCTAGCACGATTTCATAAAACTCCTGAATGATCGCCATGACTTCCTGTACAAAAGATGATTTACCACTAAGGTCCAAGGTGAAAATCTTCTCAATCTTCGTCTTATCTAATTCGTCCCCTGTTTTCTTGCGAAATCCAATTCCTTTCCCCATCAAAATAACTTCTTTTCCGTTTGAATCAAATGTACTGACCACGTTATTGTTGATTACTTTCTGTATAATCACTTTCTCGCCTCCTAGATACTTCCAAGAATCTCTTTTGGAATGTATGCTTCTACGTAAATCCCATCATCTCTGTATTCTTCTTTCAAAAGCTGTCCATGACTTCGGATCAGCTGGATCTTTCCTGCTTCCTGATAGCCATACAGCTTTTCTAAATATAATTTCTGTTTTTGCAGTATTTTCTCAATCTGCTCTAACAACTGATCGGTTCCTTCGCCATTTTTCCCGGAAATCCTTACCACTGCTTCTGCATTTGGATCTTTTAAGATCTCATCACCATTTAACAGATCGATCTTATTGAATGCCGTAATGATCGGTGATTCGTTAGCTCCTAACTGCTTTAATGTATCATAGACTGCTTCCATCTGTTTCTCTTTCTGCGGGTTGGATGCGTCAACTACATGCAGGATCAGATCACTGTATTTTGCTTCTTCTAATGTACTTTTAAATGCTTCGACCAGATGATGTGGAAGTTTGCGGATAAAACCGACCGTATCCGTCATAAGAATTGTCGGCCCGCCACTTAAATCTAAACTTTTTGTCGTTGGATCAAGGGTTGCAAACAACTGATCTTCTTCATAAACTCCTGCATTGGTAAAATGGTTTAATAGTGTTGACTTTCCTGCATTGGTATATCCAACGATACAAACCACTGGCAGGTGATTCTTCTGGCGTTGTTTTCTCTGGACTTCTCTGTGCTTTACAACATCTCTTAACTCTGCTTTTAATCTGGAAATTCTTGTACGGATCAGTCTTCGGTCCATCTCCAGTTTCTTCTCTCCCGGACCCCTGGTTCCGATTCCTCCACCTAATCTTGATAAGGCTCTTCCCTGTCCGGTAAGTTTGGATGCTCTGTATTTTAACTGGGCAAGTTCCACCTGAATCTTACCTTCTCTTGTAAATGCTCTCTTCGCAAAAATATCAAGAATGATCAGTGTTCGATCCATCACTTTGGTATCTAATGCTTCTTCTAAATTGCTGATCTGTGCTGGTGATAATTCATCATCACAGACGATCCCTGTCGCATCAGTTCCGTATAACAAAGCATTGACTTCATCGATCTTACCTTTTCCGATATAAGTTCCTGGATGTGGTGTTTCTCTTACCTGGATCCCCCTTGCTGCAACCTCGGCTCCTGCCGTTTTAACCAGTTCTTCTAACTCATCCAAAGATTCTTCTGCTTCTGTTGTGTCTTGATCAGCAACCGCAACCAAGATCACTTTCTCTATGATTTCTTTTTTGATTTCTTCCATAATATGTGTTCCTGTATCTATTTTCCTAATTTCCCTAATATCTGTTGGACTGCCATGTCAAATGCTTGCTTCTTCGCTGAATCCCTTCCCATCGTCTGATTCATCATTTGACTTTTTTCAATTCTTTCCTGATTCTCTTTATAATATTTGATCAGGTCCATTCCTATATATTCTTCACATGACCGACAGCTATTCTCCATCTCCTCTTGCGTAACTTCCCATGCATCTACAACTCTGTGATCATCCTTGCTGACTGCCAACATTAATGTTACGGGGTCCGTAAATGCATTCGTCTGTGCATAACCCATAGAGATCACTGATCC
>ENA-OQIV01000807-OQIV01000807.1-human-gut-metagenome-genome-assembly--contig:-NODE-807-length-15730-cov-46.587683_pt1 | contig 15730 bp, 10 predicted proteins | sample MGYA00242588_ERZ504753 | MGnify/ENA primary metagenome ERZ504753 (study PRJEB26092, sample SAMD00036359) | human gut metagenome | host: Homo sapiens | study: EMG produced TPA metagenomics assembly of... | reverse complement strand
CCCGCGAGGTGTTTTGGCATGAATATGCCAAAATCCCGAGACATACAAGCCAAAATTCCATTGCCGCAGGCAATTTGAAATGAATTTTGGCAACGTTACTGAGAACGGAGTGAACAGTAATGAATGAAATTTCTTTACAAGTGCAAAAAAACGTGCTAGAATAGCACTTGCGCAACCAGGCCAGGTAATCGCGGCTGAACAGACGAAAGGGTTCAGACGAGGAAAGTCCGGGCTTCGCAGGGCAGGATGCCGGATAACGTCCGGTGGAGGTGACTCCCAGACCAGTGCAACAGAAATAAACCGCCTCACTTGCTGAGGTAAGGGTGGAAAGGCAGTGTAAGAGACTACCGCCGTCCTGGTAACAGGCCGGGCACATGTAAACTCCATTCGAAGCAAGACCGAATAGAAAGCGATACGGCTGCCCGTCGTGCTTTCAGGTGGGTCGCTTGAGCCTTATGGCAACGTAAGGCCTAGACAGATGATTACCCAATGACATAACCCGGCTTATCGGTCTGATTGCGTACAAAAAAACAGAACGGATTTCTTCCGTTCTGTTTTTTTGATATTTGTTTTATTATTTATTGCGTTTACCTGTATATTTCTCTTCGCAGTATTTACATCTGTAAACTTCTTTCTCTTTATCTGCAAGAACAAAGATCTGGTCGAGTCCCTGTTCAATGGAAGTGATGCAGCGTGGATTCTTGCATTTGATCACGTTGACAACCTGATTCGGAAGTTTCAGTTCTTTTTTGGCAACGATCTTCTCGTCCTTGATTACGTTTACAGTAATGTTATGATCGATAAAGCCGAGAATGTCAAGATCAAGATTCTCAACCGGGCATTCAACCTTGATGATATCTTTCTTACCCATTTTGTTGCTGCGCGCGTTCTTGATGATGGCAACGGTGCAGTCAAGTTTATCAAGCTTCAGATCATGATAGATAGTCATGGCCTTGCCTGCTTTGATATGGTCTAATACATAACCTTCGCGAAGTGCTCCAACATTTAACATGGTAATTTTACCTCCAGTAATGTGAGAATCAGGGCCATACGTACATATACACCGTACTGTGCCTGTTTGAAATAAGCTGCTCTCGGGTCTGCATCCACCTCTGTTGAGATTTCATTTACACGTGGAAGCGGATGAAGAATGTACATGTCTTTTTTTGCAAGTTCCATTTTCTGTTTGTCCAGAATGTAGAAATCCTTCATGCGGACATAGTCTTCTTCGTTGAAGAAACGTTCTTTCTGTACACGTGTCATGTAGAGGATATCAAGATCCGGTAAGGCATCTTCCAGTCTCTCTACTTCCTGAAATTCGATATTGTTCTTTTTCAGAACATCCTCGCGGATATAGCTTGGGATGCGAAGCTCTTCCGGTGAGATCAGAATGAATTTTACATTTGTGTAACGTACAAGTGCTTCGATCAGGGAGTGAACTGTACGTCCGAATTTCAGGTCGCCGCACAGACCAATGGTCAGATTGTCCAGACGTCCTTTCAGGGAACGGATGGTAAGTAAGTCGGTTAATGTCTGGGTAGGATGTTGATGACCACCGTCGCCGGCGTTGATAACAGGAATAGAAGAAGCCATAGAAGCTACTAACGGAGCACCTTCTTTCGGGTGGCGCATAGCACAGATGTCAGCGTAACAGGATACAACGCGGATTGTATCGGCAACACTTTCACCCTTTGAAGCGGAACTGGAATCAGCTGATGAAAAACCAAGAACTTTACCGCCAAGGTTCATCATAGCAGCTTCAAAGCTGAGACGGGTACGGGTGCTTGGCTCATAGAATAAAGTTGCCAGTCTTTTATCATCGCAGACATGTGCGTATTTATCAGGGTGTTTCTCAATATCGCTGGCCAGGTCAAGAAGAGTATTTAACTCATCAACAGACAGATCCAGCGGACTCATTAAGTGTCTCATTTCATACCTCCATATTTTACTGGTTCAGGAATTTTTATTTAATCCTTCATAACATCATATAATAATCAGGTGCTTTTTTCAAGAGAGTTTTCCAAGTATTTTCTCAAAAAAAAGTCCGGCTCCGAACCAGAGGGGAGCGTAGTCCGGTCTTATCAGTCCCCGGTAATTCAGAGGAGTGTTGCTGTAGTCCCAGGGACACATATGAAAACAGCGCAAAAGAGCACCGCTGATAAATTCCACGAAGAAAAATCCGACAGTATAAATGCAGCCGCGGACAAAAAGCGGGACAGCAGAAAGTTTACCGGAGAGCGGGCGGATGATGGCACCGCATCCGTAAATGGGAAACATTAAAAGGGAAGTTTTTCCTGTCATGGTAAGTTCTCCTGAAAGGATGGAATGCAGTCCGGTCCAGAGGATTTCCATGCACCAGCCCGTCAGACCGCAGAGAATGAAAGCTTTTTTCATAGGTAACGCTCCTGTATAAATTTCTATGATTCTAGTATTGCCTGCCTTGAAAAAAACATACACGTAGGATATAATGAGAACACGTTATTACACTATAGCAATGAGGTGCCTTATGCGCAAAAGGAACGTGTGGAGGGGATCTCATGGAAATAAGAGGAGTTTATTATGAATTATCAGGAAAGCCGGGAGTACATAGACAAAATCACCCGGGAAATTCCCAGTGTCCTGGGACTGGAGCATATGCGTGAGCTGATGAAACGTCTTGGAAATCCACAGGATGATCTGAAATATGTGCATGTAGCCGGTACCAATGGCAAGGGTTCTGTCATTGCTTTTTTGTATTCTGCTTTATCAGGTGCGAGATATCGCATTGGAAGATATGTTTCGCCTACCCTGTATTCTTACAGAGGCAGGATGGAAGTTTCGGGAAGCAGGATCAGCAGAGAGGACTTTGCTGCTTATATTACACAGGTGTCTGATGTTATTGCTGCTATGACAAAGGATGGTTATCCCCATCCCACTGCATTTGAAATAGAGACTGCGGTGGCATTTCTGTTCTTTAAAAAAGAGAATTGTGATCTCGTTTTGCTGGAAGTGGGAATGGGCGGAAATCTGGACGCCACAAATATTATTAAGAATACGCTGCTGGCAGTGCTGGTATCGATCAGTATGGATCATATGTCTTTTCTTGGAAATACTCTGGCACAGATCGCAGAGAAGAAAGCCGGGATCATCAAAGACGGCTGCAGAGTGGTGACTGCCAGACAGAAGCCGGAAGCAATGCAGGTGATCGAGAGGATCAGCAGAGAACATGGTACAAAATGTACCATAGCAGATGCTTCTGAGGCAGAGGTGCTAAAGGAAAGCTGCCTTGGACAGACAATCCGGTACAGGGGTGAAGAGTATGAGATTCCGCTGGCTGGTGTTTATCAGAAGGAAAATGCAGTAGTTGCGCTGAATGCTTTAAAAGTATTGGATGAGCTGGGCTTTCCCACTGCTGCGGAGCAGAAAAAAGAAGGGCTTCGCACAGTAAACTGGAACGGACGGTTTACAGTTATCTGTAAAAAACCGCTGTTTGTGGTAGACGGGGCTCATAATCCTGCTGCTGCGGATATGATGGCAGCTTCAATAGAGCATTATTTTAAGGGAAAACGGATCATCTATATTATGGGAGTGTTTGCAGATAAGGATTACAGAAGTGTGATTCAGAAAACTGCGCACTTTGCAGACCGGATACTTACGATCCAGACTCCGGATAATATAAGGGCGTTGCCTGCCGGAGAGCTGGCGAAGACTGTCAGTGAATACAATCCCAATGTACAGGCAATGGATACGATTAAAGATGCAGTGGAGGAGGCTTTTTCACTTGCCGGGGAACAGGATGTGATCATTGCCTTTGGTTCTCTTTCCTTTATCGGAGAGATGACTGATATTGTAGAGAATTTGTGAAAGTAAAAAGGTATAACATAAATGATAGATTTACAGGAATGCAGAAATGAAATAGATAAGATCGACAGCGATATCATACGTCTTTTTGAACAGAGAATGAAGGTGTGTGAGGATGTTGCAGAATATAAGATACGTACAGGAAAGAAGGTTCTGGATCCGGAAAGAGAGAGACAGAAGCTGGAGGTCCTGAGAGGTAAGGCGCATGGAGAATTTAATCAGCTTGGTGCGCAGGAGCTTTTTCAGCAGATCATGGCGATCAGCCGTAAGAGACAGTATCAGCTTCTCACAGAGCATGGAATCGAGGACGATGAGAAACTGGAAATGGTAGATGCACTTCCGCTGAAAGATGTAAGAGTTGTCTTTCAGGGTGTGGAAGGTGCATACAGCTATGCTGCAATGAGGGAATATTTCCAGGACGATATTGAGAGTTTTCATGTAAAAACCTGGCGCGATGCAATGGAAGCAGTTGTGGAGGGAAGAGCAGACTATGCGGTACTTCCCATTGAGAATACAACTGCCGGTATTGTTGCTGATATTTATGATCTTCTTACAGAGTATGAGCTTAGCATTGTAGGAGAACAGATCATCCGTCCGGAGCATGTACTTCTGGGACTGCCGGATGCTGAACTGGAGGATATCAGACAGGTATGTTCTCATCCTCAGGCACTTTCCCAGTGTGGAAAATATCTGGAATCTCATCCGGACTGGAAGAAGAAAGAGATGGAAAATACTGCCGGTTCTGCCAAGAAGATAAAAGAAGACAATGACAAGACGCAGGCAGCTATTGCCAGCAGACAGGCAGGAGAGCTTTACGGACTGAAGATCCTGGCTGAGAATATCTGCTATAACGGACAGAATGCCACACGTTTTGTGATCGTGAGTAAGAAACCGATCTATGTGAAGGATGCACATAAGATCAGTATTTTCTTTGAACTGCATCATGAGAGCGGAACTCTTTACAATATGTTGTCTCACATTATTTATAATGGACTGAATATGACGAAGATTGAATCCCGCCCGATCACAGGGAAGAACTGGCAGTACCGTTTTTTTGTTGATTTCGAGGGAAATTTAAAGGACAGTGCAGTGAAGAATGCCCTGAGAGGAATTGAGGCAGAAGCTGACAGAATGAGAATTTTGGGAAATTATTAAAAATCATTTCCATAATGCCAGAGCGTGTTTGAAAAATCATTTCCACAATCTGCACGTCCCACTTTGCGGCATATTTTGCGTAAAGCATTTTTCAAACACACTCTGGTACATCGTTTTCGAAATAATTATACCACTCACAGCAGAACAATAAGATAAAACAACAAGGTAAGAAGGAAGTAATAAAAATGGCTAGATTAAATGAATGCATCTTATACCGTAACTTTGAACATGGAGAAATCCTTGATAAAATGGCAGAACTGATGAATGCCTGGGAACAGAAAGCACCTGATCTGAAAGAAAAGGAAGGGCTGTTCTTTGAGTGTGCCAACGGACTGGTGGAAACTGCCGGCGCTTATGGATTTTCCGGAAATTTATGGCACTGTTATCTGACATTTCTTCTGGTAAATAATGAAAATGCATTCAGTACAGCCTGTGAGATCAGAGGGGCTGTCAACGGAAGTATTAATGAACTGGCACTGAATGATTTCGGTGTGTTTAAAGAACTGTATGATTTTGACCTGACTGTACTGGATGAGGCATTTGGAATTTCCTGCTGTAAGGTTCTCGGTGATTATACCAACACCGGAAGTAACAGCAAGATGTTTAATTCCCGTATCAGAGACCGTATCTGTGATCTGAGCAAAACGCTGGCAGCAGCGGAGTCCACAGAGGAATTCATGAAGGATATGGTACAGTTTTATAAGGATTTTGGTGTGGGTAAGCTGGGATTACATAAGGCTTTTCGTGTAGGCCATGATGAGAATGATAATGTGGAGATCCAGCCGATCACAAGGATCGCTCATGTGAAACTGGAAGACCTGGTCGGATATGAAATCCCGAAGCAGAAACTGATCGAGAATACAGAAGCTTTCGTAAGAGGCAGAAAGGCAAACAACTGTCTGCTTTTTGGTGATGCGGGTACAGGTAAATCCTCAAGTATCAAGGGAATCCTGAACCGTTATTATGATGAGGGACTTCGTATTATCGAGGTGTATAAGCATCAGTTTCAGGATCTGAATGATGTGATCGCCCAGATCAAGAACAGAAACTATAAATTCATTATCTATATGGATGATCTGTCATTCGAGGAATTTGAAATCGAATATAAATATCTGAAGGCAGTGATCGAGGGGGGTCTGGAGAAGAAGCCGGACAATATCCTGATCTATGCAACAAGTAACAGAAGACATCTGGTAAGAGAGAAATCCAGTGATAAGCTGGAGATCATGGATGATGACGATCTGCATTCCTCCGATACAGTGCAGGAGAAGCTTTCACTGGTTTATCGTTTTGGTGTCCGTATTTACTATGGCGCACCGAGCAAAAAAGAATTCCAGACAATTGTGAAAGCTCTCGCAGAGAGAAACGGAATTACCATGCCGGAGGACGAGCTGCTTCTGGAAGCAAATAAGTGGGAGCTTTCCCATGGAGGACTTACAGGACGAACTGCACAGCAGTTTATCGACCATCTGCTGGGTGTGGAGAAGGAATAAAAAAGCAAATAGATGAATGGTAAAGGGGGAACGCATATGGCAGTCATGACATTTGCAGCCATTGACATCGGATCTTATGAAGTCAGCATGAAGATCTTTGAGATGTCAAAAAGAATTGGTTTTCGTGAACTGAATGATGTCAGATACAGTCTGGAAATCGGAAAGGGTGTCTATTCTGACGGAAAGATCGATTCAGAAATGCTGAATGTTTTATGTGAGGTGCTGAACGACTTTAAGAGGCTGATGCAGGACTTTGGGGTGGAAGAGTATCGTGCCTGCGGCACCAGTGCATTCAGAGAACTTGTGAATCCGCTGCTGATCATTGAACAGATCTATCAGCGTACAGGAATGAAAATTGAAATATTAAGCAGTGCAGAACAGCATTTCCTTGGATACAAATCAATTGCTGCCATTGAAAAGGGCTTCAAAAAGATGATCCAGAAAGGCACCGCAATCCTGGATGTGGGTGGCGGCAGCCTTCAGGTTTCACTCTTTGACAAAGATGCGCTGGTCACTACCCAGGGACTTAAAATGGGAAGCTTAAGAATCCGCCAGCGTCTGCAGGAACTGGAGAAAACAACCATTCATTATGATAAGCTGGTTGAGGAATTTATCCGAAATGACCTGATGAGCTTTCAACGTCTGTATCTGAAGGACAAGGACATCCGGAATGTGATCCTGATGGGAGATTTTATTACAGACATGATCTTTCAGGAGGAAATGGAAGACAGGATCATTACAAGGGAAGAATTTATGAAACGCTATGAGGATACAGTTGGAAAATCTGTTGACCTGCTGGCACAGGAGATGGAGATTGATCCGGAATATGCATCCCTTGTTGTACCGACCATGGTAGTGTGCAGAAATTTTATTGATATTTTCAATGCAGAGTCTCTCTGGGCACCAGGTGTTTCCCTGCTGGATGGAATTGCTTATGACTTTGCAGAGAAGAAGAAATTTCTCAAAAGTGTCCACAATTTTGAGAATGATATTCTGGTTACTTCGAAGAACATTGCGAAACGCTATTCCAGCAGTAAGAGCCATATCCAGGGAACTATGAATCTTTGTCTGAATATCTTTGACAGTATGAAGAAGGTTCATGGCATGGGAGCAAGAGAACGTCTGTTATTGCAGATCGCGGCACTGCTTCATGACTGTGGCAAATATATCAGTATGGAAAAGGTTTCCGAGTGTTCATATCAGATTATTATGTCTACAGATATTATTGGGCTGTCCTCTCTGGAACGCCAGATGATCGCATGTGCGGTCAGATTCAATAATTCTGCGTTTGTTTATTATGATGAACTTTACAGTATGGGAATCGCTATTGACAGAGAGAGCTATATCAAGGTGGCAAAGATGACTGCAATCCTTCGCCTGGCAAATGCCATGGACAGAAGTCATTATCAGAAAGTAAAAGGAATCAAAGCAGTGCTCAAAGACAGAGAACTGCAGATGATCGTGGATTCTGCACAGGACATTTCCCTGGAACTGGGACTGCTGAAAGATAAAGAGGCATTTTTTGAAGAAGTATTTGGCATTCGTCTGGTTCTCAGACGCAAGGGCAGAGCGTAAAGGAGGATGAACTTATGGACTTTGAAAAATTTGAAAAGAAAGAATATTTCGTGAATCGCGAGCTGAGCTGGCTCAAATTTGATGAGCGTGTTCTGAGTGAAGCAAGAGATAAAAATCTTCCTTTATTTGACAGACTGAAGTTCTTAAGCATTACCGCATCCAATCTGGATGAATTCTTTATGGTGCGTGTGGCGTCTCTTAAGGATCAGGTACATGCAGGATATCATAAAACAGACATTGCAGGAATGACAGCCAAGGAGCAGTTAAAAGAAATCAGTGTCCGTACCCATGAACTGGTTCATGTACAGTATAATACACTGAACCGTTCTCTGATCCCTGCGCTTGAGAAAGCCGGAATGCACCTGGTGGCAGCCCATGAGAATCTTACAGAAGCACAGAGTGCATTTGTAGACAGATACTTTGAGGATAATGTATATCCGGTACTTACACCGATGGCGATGGATTCTTCCAGACCGTTTCCGCTGATCAGAAACAAGACATTAAATATCGGTGCCCTGATCTCCAAGAAGGAGAAGAGTGATAAACTCAACAAAAAGGATAAAACAGGAGAACTTCTGTTTGCCACAGTGCAGGTTCCGTCGGTGCTTCCAAGGGTGGTGCAGATTCCGTCAAAGAAGGATGGAGATACCACAGTGATCCTGCTGGAAGAGATTATTGAAAGAAATATTGACAAACTTTTCCTGAGTTATGATGTGATATGTGCCCATCCTTACCGTATTATGCGTAATGCGGATCTTACCATCGATGAAGATGAGGCAGAGGATCTGCTGGTGGAGATCCAGCGTCAGTTAAAGAAACGTCAGTGGGGTGAGGTTATCCGTCTGGAAGTAGAGGATAAGATAGATGAACGCCTGTTGAAGATCCTGAAGACGGAATTTGACATCAAAGAGGCAGACATTTTTGAGATAAACGGACCTCTGGATCTTACCATGTTGATGAAAGTATATGGTGCAGATGGTTTTGACGCTTACAAGACACCGAGATATCAGCCGGCACCTGTACCGGAATTTCAGAATGAGAAGGATATTTTTCAGGTGATACGTGAGGGCGATGTATTCCTGCATCATCCTTATATGAGTTTCGATCCTGTTGTAAATTTCGTGCGTCAGTCAGCAAAAGATCCGGATGTTCTGGCTATTAAACAGACTCTGTATCGCGTCAGCGGCAATTCACCGATCATTGCTGCCCTTGCGCAGGCAGCAGAAAACGGCAAACAGGTTTCCGTACTGGTAGAGCTGAAAGCCCGTTTTGATGAAGAGAATAATATTGTATGGGCGAAGAAGCTGGAGAAAGCAGGATGTCATGTAATCTATGGGCTGGTAGGCCTTAAGACACACAGCAAGATCACACTGGTTGTACGCAGGGAAGAGACAGGAATCCGCCGTTATGTGCATCTGGCGACCGGAAACTACAATGATTCCACTGCAAAACTCTATACAGACTGCGGTATCTTTACCTGCGATGAACGTTTCGGTGAAGATGCAACAGCAGTATTTAACATGCTCTCCGGATATTCTGAACCCAAGAGCTGGAATAAGCTGATCGTAGCGCCAATCTGGATGAAAGACAGATTCTTAAGCCTGATCGAACGTGAGGCGGAGAATGCGAAGAAAGGACTTCCGGCGTTGATCCGCGCAAAGATGAATTCTCTCTGTGATCCGAAGATTATTGCCGGATTGTATTATGCATCTTCCTGCGGAGTTCAGGTGGAGCTTCTGGTAAGGGGTATCTGTTGTCTGAAAGTAGGAGTGCCGGGAATCAGTGAGAATATTCATGTCCGTTCTATTGTAGGAGAATTTCTGGAGCATAGCCGTATTTTCTATTTTGAAAACGGCGGAAATCCGGAAATTTATATGGGAAGTGCGGACTGGATGCCGCGTAACCTTGACCGCAGGGTAGAGATTGTTTTCCCTGTGGAAGATGAGAAGATTAAGAAAGAACTGGAACACGTACTTGATCTGGAATTTAAGGATAATGTAAAAGCTCATATCCTGCAGCCGGATGGAACTTATGTGAAGCCGGATAAACGAGGCAAAGCCCAGATTAACTCTCAGATGGAATTCTGTATGGAGGCAACTGAGAAGGCTGCACTTCATAAACACGAAGAAAAGAAATCCCGCGTATTCATTCCGGCAGAGCCTGCGGAGGATATAGAGGAATAAGAAACAGTCAGAAACAGAAATAAATAACTGGGAAATGCCATGGAAAGCGGTGGAGCTGCCATGGCATTTCTTCTCTGGGACAAAAAAATAAAAATTTTTTTGTGGCAAAAACCGCATAAATACAGGGCTTTTTGAACGAAAAATTCGAGAAAAATAAAAAAATTGAAATTTTTTTAAAAAAGTACTTGCATTTTAGAAAAAGATGGTGTATATTAAACGAGTCGACAGCGAAGAGCAAACGACAGATAAACAAATGGCCAGTTGGTCAAGGGGTTAAGACGTCGCCCTCTCACGGCGAAAACACGGGTTCGATTCCCGTACTGGCTGCTACAAAATAGTGAGAATTTAACCAGAGCTTAGGCTCTGGTTATTTTTTTATCAGGGATTTCTCCTGACATGTTGTATGTCTTCGCAGACAAAAATGATTCACGAACCTGGAGCTTTCATCTGACAATAGAGGAGTAATACTTGGAAAGGAAGAACGATATGGTCACTGATGAAGAACTTTATGGGCAATATCTGTGCGGTGATGAGACAGGACTTGAACTGTTGATAAAAAAATACGGTGACCCGCTGACCTTATATATTGATGGTTATCTGCATGATGTCCACGAAGCGGAGGATTTAATGATGGAAACCTTTTCCTGGCTGTTTATGAAAAAGCCCCGCATCCGGAATGGATGTTTTAAGGCTTACCTCTATAAAGCAGCGCGTCACATGGCATTACGCCACAAAAGCAGACGGCGGATTATCTTCAGTCTTGACAACCTGACCAGAGAAGCGGAGGCACAAACGCTGGTAGAGGAGGTCGTCCGCACAAAAGAGCGAAACCAGATCCTGCATCTCTGCATGGACGAGTTAAATCCAGATTATAGGGAGGCTCTTTATCTGACCTATTTTGAGGGCATGAGCTATCAACAGGCCGCTGAGGTTATGGGGAAAAGTGTAAAGCAGATTACAAATATGGTGTACCGGGGGAAAGAGCGTTTACGCGGATTATTGAAACGGGAGGGTATTACAAATGCTGAAAGATGAGGAACGGATTGCGGAGGTAAAACGGCGTATTGCAAAAAAAGAACAACAGCAGAGACTGCGGCGCAGACGGATTATCTCTGCTGTCTGTATAGCGGCATGTTTTGCAGTAATCGTTGGGGTTTCCTTTGCCATGCCCGGTATTGTCGGACAGATCGAACCCGGTACTTCTTCAGGCTTTGAAACTGCGGCAACAATTTTGGGCGGCAGCACCGCATTGGGATATATAGTGATCGGACTGTTGGCTTTTGTTCTCGGCGCGTGCGTGACTATTCTGTGTTTTCGCATCCATCAGCTGAACAAAGAGGAGCAGACGGAGAAACAAAAGGAGGACAATGGGGATGGAGCTGATCAGTAACCTTTTTCAATTCGCTGTTACCCTGTTGGGCTTTTGTATGAGTGGTATTCGGTATCTAAAAGGTCGAAAACAGACATATTTCCTGCTGACCTGCTTTTACGGCTGCTTTGCCCTTGGCTCTCTTTACTGGACGCTGTATCTGCTTTTGTTTTCTGAAACGCCGCAGGTCTTTTATGTGTCAGAGTTCGGCTGGATAGCTAGCGTGATTTTCCTTTATCTTCTGCAATACACCCTTTCCTCTGCAGAGGAAAGAGACTTTTCGACACGGAAATCTCTGATAGCTCCTCTGATCGGCGTTCCGCTTTGTGTATTTTACTGTACTTTTGGGGATGTTCTCTCCAATCTGCTCTGGTGTGGCATGATGATCGTTGTTTCTTATCATTCTATCCGGGGTCTTGCTTATGCGCAGATACAGACGGGAACAGCGTGTAAGATGCGGTATTTCCACATTGGGGTACTGTGCTATGTGGCGGTGGAGTATGTCCTTTGGATCTCCGGCTGCCTGTGGCCGGGCTATTCCATTTCCGCTCCCTATTGCTGGCTTGATCTTCTGCTTACAGGCTGCCTGTTTGCATTGCTGCCAGCCACAGGAAAGGCGGTGCAGGTATGACATATATTGAAAACGTATTTCTTTGCATGGCCTCGCCTCTGCTGATCGCCGCTCTGTGTATGGGAAAGCGGCAGAGAAAATTCTTTCTGTTCTGCTTTGCCGGGATGGGTGTCTGTCTACTTTCCGCATACATCAACACCTTTTTCGCTGCACTTTATAAAGCGGACACCTTTGCAGCTACCACAGAGATCGCCCCGGTGGTGGAGGAAGTGATGAAACTTCTGCCATTGCTCTTTTATCTGCTGATATTTGAGCCGAAAGCGGAGCAGATCAAAAATGCTGCCGTGATCACAGCCCTTTCCTTTGCCACATTTGAGAACGTCTGCTATCTGATCCAAAACGGAGCCGGTCATTTTTCTTTTATTTTCTTCCGGGGTATTGGGACTGGAGCCATGCATGTGATCTGTGGAGCCATTGTCGGCGGTGGCCTTGCATATGTGTGGCAGAGAACATGGCTGGAGATTGCCGGAACCTGTGGTCTGCTGGGAGCAGCAATCACCTTTCACGCAATTTATAATCTTCTGATCGCCTATGGCGGTGCAGCACAGTATATTGCTTATCTGCTGCCTGTACTGATCCTGGCAGCGGGAAAACTGATCTTCCGCAGTTCGATACAATAATATAACCTGATTTTTCGCTTTTGGGAGCTGTTTCGGCAGCTCTCAAATTTTTTTGAAAAAATTTGATTTTCAGGTGAGAGTTTTTCGCTTTTTTTGTACCTATATAAGTGAAAGGACTTTTAAGACTGTTTTTGTGGAAGGAGGTTGGAAGGCATGTACGATACAGAAAAGCGTATCGAATTGGTAAAAAAGCGAATGCATGAATACCACCGCCGCCAGGAGCGGCGCACAGTCTGTCGGCTGTCTGTTCTGTGTACCCTGTTATTCCTGTCTCTTGTGGGAGCAATGGGGATAATGCAAAACAAGCCAATAAACGTTACGGGAATGTACGGCACAATCCTGCTTCATGAGGACGCAGGCGGTTATGTGTTGGTGGCTGTCATTTCCTTTACGGTGGCAGTCGTGATTACCGCATTATGTATCAAATTCAGAAAAAAAGGACAAAAGAGTCAGGATGCAGAAAATCATGTATAAAGAAAGGAAAAGGTGAAAAGTATGAGGAAAAAATTATTAGCCGGGATGCTGGCACTTGCACTGTGTTCTACAAATATGCCCCTTCAGACCATATTTGCGGAGGAATTTACTTCCGGAAATCCAGATGTAGTGTCTGAGGAAGAAACTCCGGAGATTTTTACCAATGAAGAGCAGGAAGCTGTAGGAGAGACAGATGAGGAACTGTCTGTATTCAGTTCAGAAGAGGTTCCTGAATTTAATGATGCCCCCGATGAGGCAATGGCTGCTGCGGAAAATGAACAAGCTGGAGAAATTGATTTAGCTGATAACGATAAGGTTATGAACGGAGTTTATACTATAAGTTCGGCAGGAGATTACAAATTCACATGTAGCCGGGAAACAGGAAATAGAATTGTGGTTGATGGAAAGAAAATTTCAGCGAAAGACAGCATCAACATTTATCTTAATAAAGTAAATATCAATACATCTGCTGGTCCGGCACTGCGAATAAATCTTAATGTTGAAGCTACAGTCACTATCCATTTAACAGGCACAAATAGTCTTATAACAAAGAATAACTATTATGCCGGTTTACAGAAAGATAACAAAGCTCGGCTTATAATAAAAACCAATAATTCAGATGCTACTGCAGGAATCTTAAATGCTCGTAGTATCGATGGGGATAGCGCCGGAATTGGTGGCGGCTTTTACGGCTCCGTCTCTTGCAGTAATATTATTATTGATAGTTGTTCTGTAATTGCTAGTTCTAAGTATGGTGCTGGAATTGGTGGCAGCAAGCAACGCGCTGGCAGTGTCAGTGATATTATCATTAATAGTAGTTCTGTAACTGCTAGTTCTACGGATGGTGCCGGAATTGGTGGCGGCGGTTACGGCGCTAGCAGTGTCAGTGGTATTACCATTAATAGTAGTTCTGTAACTGCTAGTTCTACGAATGGTGCCGGAATTGGTGGCGGCGGTTACGGCGCTGACAGTGTCAGTGATATTACCATTAATAGTAGTTCTGTAACTGCTAGTTCTACGAATGGTGCCGGAATTGGTTCTGCCGGTGGCACCTGCAGCAACATTGGCATTAGTGGTGGATCCGTAAAGGCATATTCTGATCGTATGCCAGGCATTAATTGTACCCCCCATAATGGCAACTCAACAAATGTTTATTGTTGTATTATTAAAAATGAATATTTTTTACCAGTAACGATAGATAGTGAATCCTGGAAGCCAAGTTATCATATTTTTCCTGATTCTACAAAAGACGGTAATCTGTACGTCTGGTTAACTGAAAAAGAAAATAATGACGCTTATGATGTAACTGTTGGAACCGAAAAAAGGCAGTATTCTTTCGATCAGGCAAAAAACCAATTTGTACGTATCCAAACAACTCCTACCGCTGACCAATTTGATTATACGCAGCCCAATTTTACATATACTAAAGATACCCATGTTGATATTAGTAAATATATTAAATGGAAAGATGATGTCACCGGTCATGGTAAAATTACTAAAGTAACGTATTTTAAAAAAGGAGATAAAACTCCACTCGCAGACAGCCCCACAGATGCAGGTACTTATACTTTTAAGATTGATGTGAATGAAGGTGACTACTACAATTCAGTCGATAGTATATCTGCACCAGAATGGGAATTTGTCATTTCAAAAGCACAAGCACCTTCAAGCAAGCCAACCGATACCGATCCTACAATATATGTTTCATGGTTATGTAAGAAAGTCGAAGATGTTAAAGGCCTTTTTAATGATGAATGGAAATGGAGCGATTCCGATATTTCTAAAAAATTACCTGTAGGAGAAGAAGTTTCCGCTACAGCAGTTTATAATGGTACAGATGCTGACAATTATGTAAATACATCTGTTGTATTTAAAATCACCAGAAAAGCATGTACACACCCACATACCGCAGAACGTTACTACTCCTCTCCATCCTGTACTTCCAGCGGATATAGCGGAGATACCTACTGCACAGACTGTAATGAAACACTTTCCTATGGTTATACCATTTCTGCATACGGCCATGACTATGACAACGGCGTTATCACTACAGAACCAACTACAGAAACTGATGGAATCATAACTTACACCTGTAAACGATGCAAACATCAGGATACAAAAAATCTCGGAAAGCTTGGTGACGGGGAACCTTACATTGAGGGAAGTTTCCAGAAGAAAAGCTGGGATACTGTTAATGATCTGATCAAGACATCCAAAGAAAAAGATACCATCTCCATTATCATGAATGGTGCCAGGACACTTCCTGCTTCCGTTTTATCCGGGATAAAAGGAAAAGATATTTCCCTGAATCTTGATATGGAGAATGGTTTCATCTGGAAGATCAACGGTACTTCCATTACAGCAGAAACACCTGCGGATATAGATCTTTC
>ENA-OQIV01000793-OQIV01000793.1-human-gut-metagenome-genome-assembly--contig:-NODE-793-length-15899-cov-3.804197_pt1 | contig 15899 bp, 10 predicted proteins | sample MGYA00242588_ERZ504753 | MGnify/ENA primary metagenome ERZ504753 (study PRJEB26092, sample SAMD00036359) | human gut metagenome | host: Homo sapiens | study: EMG produced TPA metagenomics assembly of... | reverse complement strand
AGCGATACAGGAAAAGGTAACAAAAGGAGAAGAGAATATCATGGATGAACAAGACAGAAAACTAATAGAAAAAATGATGGAATATTACGCCGGAGATCCCAAAAGAGTACAGCATTTTCTCAAAGTCTACGAATTTGCAAAATTAATTGGTGAGTCAGAATCCCTTGATACGGAAACAATGCATATCCTCCGAACCGCAGCAATCGTTCATGACATCGGAATAAAAATAAGCGAAGAAAAATACGGAAGTTCCAATGGAAAATATCAGGAAAAAGAAGGCCCTGCAGTAGCAGAACCGATGTTACTTGCACTGGGATATGATGAAGCGGTCATCGACCGGGTACTTTTCCTTATTGCCCACCACCATACATATAACGAGATAGAAGGAATAGACTACCAAATCCTTGTGGAAGCTGATTTCTTAGTAAACCTCTTTGAAGACGGAAGCAGCAGGGAAGCAGCTCAAAAAGTACAGAAAAATATTTTTAAAACCAACACCGGAACGAAATATCTTTCTGACTTATTCCTTAATTAAATAGTAATTCAATTGACAGTTTTCCCTCTTTGGTATATGATAAGCTTACATTATTTTACTTGCTAAAGGGCAGATGCCCGATAAAGGAGGAAACATGGTTTTTGGAGTAATTTTAGCCGGAGGAATCGGCAGCAGAATGGGAAATGTTGAGAAACCAAAGCAGTATCTTAGCGTTGGTGGCAAGCCGATCATTCTTCATACATTAGAGAAGTTTTATGTGAACAGTAAGTTTGAGAAGTTAATCGTACTTTGCCCTTCTCAGTGGATTAACCATACGAAGAATCTGGTTAAGAAGAACTTTAATGATTCTAGTAAGATTGTAGTGATTGAGGGTGGTTCTACCCGTAATGAGACAATCATGAATTCTATTCGTTACATTGAAAAAGAATATGGTCTGGATGATGATACGATTATCGTAACACACGATTCTGTTCGTCCATTCCTTACCTATCGTATTATTGAAGATAACATTCGTTATGCGCAGGAATACGGTGCCTGTGATACCGTTATCCCAGCCTCCGATACTATTGTAGAAAGTGCAGGACATGAGATTATCAGTAACATTCCTGACCGTTCTATTATGTATCAGGGACAGACACCACAGTCTTTTAAGGCAAAGAAGTTAAAAGAGCTTTACGAGGGACTGACAGAAGAAGAAAAAGAGATTCTTACAGATGCCTGCAAGATTTTCGTTATCAAGGGGCAGGACGTACATTTAGTAGAGGGAGAAGTTTTTAATATCAAGATCACTTATCCATATGACTTGCGAGTTGCTGAAACTTTGATTAAAGGAGAAGAGAAATAATGTTAAATACAGTGTATCGTCTGGTAGCACCCAGGAGATTTGAAGTAGCATTTAACGATATTGATTTAAATAGTGATAAGGTAGTTGTGCGTCCAACGCATTTATCTATCTGTCATGCAGACCAGCGTTATTATCAGGGAACACGTCCGGCGGATGTTATGGCAAAGAAGCTACCGATGGCTCTGATTCATGAGGCGATTGGTGATGTGGTGTATGATGCGACAGGAGAATTCAAGCCGGGTGAACTTGTTGTTATGATTCCGAATACACCAGTGGAGAAGGACGATGTTATCGCTGAAAATTATCTGAGAAGTTCAAAGTTCCGTGCAAGCGGTTTTGATGGATTTATGCAGGATAATGTCGCTTTAGACAGAGACAGACTGGTGCGTTTACCGCAGGATATTGATCGAACTGTAGCTGCATTCACAGAGATTGTCAGTGTTAGTGTACATGCCCTTCGTCGTTTTGAACGTTTTACTCACGCGAGAAAGAATGTTGTAGGTATCTGGGGAGATGGTAACTTAGGTTACATTACCGCAGTATTTTTCCACTATATGCATCCAGATACCAAGCTGGTTATCTTTGGAACGAATGAAGATAAGCTGAGTGGTTTTACTTTTGCCGATGAGACCCATCTTGTATGGGAGATTCCGGAAGACCTTAAGGTTGACCATGCGATTGAGTGTGTAGGTGGTGACGCTTCTCAGAAAGCAATTGATCAGATGATTGATATTATCCAGCCAGAAGGAACAATTGCCCTTCTTGGGGTATCAGAATATGCGGTTCCAATCAATACCCGTATGGTATTAGAGAAGGGGCTTCATCTTTATGGAAGCAGCCGAAGTGGAAGAGCCGATTTTGAGAAAACAGTTGAATTATATCAGGAATATCCAGAAATTCTCGGTTACCTCAGCAATATCGTAGGAGCGCAGGTTGAAGTGAACTCTATTGCAGATATGACAAGGGCATTTGAGATGGATATTAATAAGATGATGGGTAAAACCATTATGATATGGAACAAATAGAGGTTTTGATGATTATAGAAATTCAAAGCTATAAAACTGAAAAATGCAGGAATTAAGAATTAAAAATGCATATTGACATAATTGACATATATGATATACTTAATTCATAAGTTGAAGGAGCAACGATTTTCGTTGCTCCTTTTTGTTATTTCGTATACTTTTTAAGAGATAGATTTAGGGCGTGTTTCAAATATGCTCTGGAATATTGTAAAATAGGGCAGAAAAATTTTTGCAGACTCTTATATGAAATAACAGAAAAAGTCTTTTGTAGACGAAAATCTAAAAAAAGAGAGGGGCAAAAAGTATGCTTAAAATAAGTAGTATTGTATCACAGATAGACTCATTTGTATGGGGACCCGTAATGTTAGTTCTGTTAGTAGGAACAGGAGTACTTCTAACGGTTCGGTGCAATTTCCTGACTTGGAGAAATCTCCCGTGGGCATTAAAAAAGACATTGAGTAAAGAAGCGAGAACAAAAAGTCGTGGAACAGGAGATGTCTCCCCGTTTTCTGCTCTTACGACAGCTCTTGCAGCTACCATCGGAACAGGAAATATCGTGGGTGTTGCAACAGCGATGGTTTCTGGTGGAGCGGGAGCCTTAGTGTGGATGTGGATTTCTGCCTGTTTTGGACTTTCTTCTAAATTCTCAGAATGTATGTTAGCGATTAAATACAGAGAGGTCAACGAAAAAGGAGAAATGTCCGGTGGACCGATGTATACAATGAAAAAAGGCCTGAAAAATAAGAAGTTAGGAGCAGTCCTCGGCTGGCTATTTGCTCTTTTTGCAGTTATTGCCTCTTTCGGTATCGGAAATATGACACAGGGAAACTCCATTGCAACATCCATTCACGCAACCTTTGGTGTGTCAGTAACGATGGTCGGTGTCGTGATCACAGTACTCGCACTTTTAATTATTATTGGGGGAATTAAGACCATTTCTAAAGTTTCTTCCGTAGTAGTCCCTGTTATGGCTATTTTTTATGTAGCTGCTGGAATTATCGTCATTCTTGGAAATATACATAACCTTCCAGCAGGAATCGCTATGATATTTAAAATGGCATTTAGTGTGAAAGCAGTAGGTGGTGCTTTGTGTGGAAATATCGTGGCATCCATGATGAATGCAGCACGTTACGGTGTAGCGCGAGGCTGCTTCTCAAATGAAGCGGGAATGGGATCTGCCGCCATTACAGCCGCAGCGGCAACAACAGACAATCCGGTAAGGCAGGCATATATCAATATGACCGGAACCTTCTGGGATACTATCGTTGTCTGTACAATCACAGGTCTTGCTATAGCAAGTTCTGGTGTACTTGGACAGATTGACCCGTCAACAGGTCAGCTTTATGTCGGCTCTGCCTTAACAATCGCAGCCTTTTCCACAGTACTTGGAAAAGCAGGTGGCTATCTTGTAACAATCGGTATCGCCTTATTTGCATTTTCCACAATACTTGGATGGGAATATCATGGAGAAAAAGCTTTTGAATATTTAATGGGAACCCATAAATGGAATATGATCTATCGAATTATCTTCTCACTTGTAGTTTATACCGGAGCAACCCAGACATTAGAGCTGGTATGGAACTTCTCTGATATCGCCAATGCTTTGATGGCAATACCGAATCTTATTTGTATGATACTTATGAGTGGGGAAATTGCAAAAGATGTAAAAAAATTCCAAAAAATTAAATCTTGATTGTAGGTTTGTATAGACGAAAAAAGAAAAAATAATATATCCCATCTGCTCTGTAGTCGCTGTGTTTAAGATACTCGTCCGCATCTTAAACACGCTCCCAAGCCGCATCTGGGATATATTATTTTTTCTTTTTTCTGACTGTGAAAATCTGCAGTTGGGAACCATCTTCTGCACTAAAACTTCCTTCTGGAGATTTTATAAATATTCATTGACTTTTTTGTTAAATTATGTGCATAATAGTTGCGTAGTAACCATTGATACATTATAATGTGACAGCGTAAAATGACAGATTCTATGATCTTACAGCTAGAGACTTAGAAAAACGCTATTTTTCTTAATTTTTTTAATACACTAATATTACCAGGAGATATCTATGACAAATTGTATTGCTGTCGGACTCGGTGGTTTCATTGGGGCAACACTTCGCTACCTTATCGGACTAATCCCTGTCTGCGAAACTACCCTGTTTCCCGTCAAAACGTTTTTTATCAATATCGCAGGCTGCATTGCTATCGCTCTTGTTGCCATGCTTGCTTCAAAAGGAGCTATTTCAAATCCAAAGCTTGTTCTTTTCTTAAAGACTGGCATTTGCGGGGGATTTACTACATTCTCAACCTTTGCACTTGAATCCACCACCCTCATAAAAGAAGGACATCCCAAGGTAGCTTTTCTCTATATGATACTCAGCTTACTTGCAGGAGTATGTACGATTTTTGCAACGGAGTTAGTTTTAGAGTAAGGTTATTTCACATCTGATATAACTAAATTTCAAGTATACCCAATAATTAGAATGCCAGCCTTTTTGGATTTAATTCTATGGAAATCCATATCCTTCTGGAGAATCCTCATCCTCACCAACTTTGGATTAGTCAGAAAAAAGAAAAAATAATATATCCCAGATGCGGCTTGGGAGCGGGTTTAAGATGCGGATAAGCATCTTAAACATAGCGACTACAGAGCAGATGGGATATATTATTTTTTCTTTTTTCGTCTATACCAAATTTACAAATCAGGATTTAATTTTTAATATTGGTAAATATAAGATGTATGGTATAATAAAGTGAAATGTATAAAAATAAAAAAACTCGCCTAAGCGAGTTTAGTCCACAACCGCGTGGAACCCCGAAGGGTGACTACGAAAATTCGTTATTTGAACATGTAGTGTATCTCATATGGTAATTATTGAGATATATTTATTATAGGGGGAGTAAAGTCTTTTGTCAAGAAGGGAGAAAGGTACAAATGAGTAAAAAATATTATTTAGGATTGGATATTGGAACGAATTCTGTAGGATGGGCTGTGACAGATGAAAATTATAATCTTTGTAAATATGCTGGTAAGCGGATGTGGGGAATTCGTTTATTTGAAGGTGGAGAAACAGCAGAGCAGCGAAGAATAAGTCGTTCGAATCGTCGTAGGCTTTCCAGAAAGAAACAGAGAATTGATTTGTTACAGGAGTTATTTGCAGAAGAAATTGCAAAAATGGACCCTACATTTTTTATTCGATTAAATGAAAGTAGATTACATTTAGAAGACAAGTCTACGGGAGAGAAATTTCCGTTATTTACAGATAAAGATTATACAGATATTCAATATTATAAAGAGTATCCAACGATGTATCATTTAAGAAAGGAATTAATAGAAAATTCTAAAGTACATGATGTACGTCTGGTATATTTGGCATGTCATCACATATTGAAAAATAGAGGACATTTTTTAATTAATGGAAGTTTTAGTGATGTGAAAAAATTATCATCTGTTTGTGAAAGTATGTTAAATTCATTTAATGGGATTTCTAAATATCAGATTGAGATAAATGATATAGAGAGATTAGAAGAAATTTTGAGCGATAGGAAAAAACAAAAATCTGTGAAAGCGAAAGAACTTATTCAAATATTTGAATGTGGACCATGTGAAGATAAAACGGATGAGAAAACTTGTAAAGCAATCGTTTCTAATTTGTCTAAATGGTTGACTGGATTAAAAGGAAATATAAATAGTATTTTTGATATGCAATTTGAAGAAATAGATACAAGTAGTTTTTCATTTACAGAGCCTAAATATGAAGATACAATTAGTGCAGCTTTGGAAGAAAAATATCCAGATTATGCAGATGTGATACAAAAGATAAAGACGGTGTATGATTGGAGTGTCTTAGTTGAGATTATGGCAGGAGAGGATTATCTGTCCTTTGCAAAAGTTAATGCATATAACAAACACAAGGAAAATTTATGCATTTTAAAAGAAGTTATTAGAAAATACTGCGACTCCGAAATGTATCATAAATTTTTTAATGGCTTCGATGAAAAGAATGGTTATGGAAATTACATTGGCTCTATTTATAAAAATGGACATAGCTATGCGATGAAAAAATGTAGTACAGAAGATTTTTATAAGACATTAGGAAAAATTCTGGATAAAATACAGCCAGAGAAAGAAGACGAGAATGTATTAGAAGAATTAAAAGTTGAAGTGAAAAATCAAACCTTGTTACCATTGGCGAGAACAACGGCTAATGGAACAATTCCAAATCAGGTACATATTCAGGAATTGAAAGCAATTTTAGATAATGCTAAGAAGTATTTACCATTTTTGAATGAAAAAGATGAGTATGGGACAGTAGCAGAGAAAATTATAAGTATTGCAAAATTTAGAATCCCATACTATGTAGGACCTCTTAGTACACGTCATAAAAAACAGGGAGCTAATTCATGGATTGTTCGTAAGCAAGAGGGAAGGATTTATCCATGGAACTTTGAAGAAATGGTAGATTTGGAGCAGTCTAATAAAGAATTTATTCAGCGTATGACAAATAAATGTACACATCTTATCGGAGAAGATGTTTTGCCGAAGAATTCGTTATTATATTCAAGATATATGGTATTAAATGAACTGAATAATTTAAGAATTCGCGGAAATAAGATTTCTGTAAATTTAAAGCAGGAGCTTTATAAAGAATTATTTTGTACAAAAGCAAAAGTTACCGGGAAAGGACTTTTTAATTATCTAAAGAAAGAGGATGAAGAGTTAGCGTTAGAAGATATTAGCGGTTTTGATATAGATTTCAAATCTTCATTAACTTCATATTTGGATTTCAAAAAACAAATTTTAGGAGAAGAGATAGAAAAAGACAAATATAAGGATATCGTAGAAAATATTATCAAATGGAAAACGATTTATGACGATGATTCCAAAATGATGAAAAAAATGATAGAGAGGGAATATCCAAATGTATTTAGTAAGGATCAGATAAAGAAAATCTGTCGTTTTAAATATAGTGGATGGGGAAATTTTTCTCTTAGTTTCTTGAATGGGATTCGTGGAGCAGATAGGGAAACGGGAGAAAACTTTACAATTATAGAAGCTTTATGGAAGACAAATTATAATCTTATGCAGCTTTTAAGCAAGCAGTTTACTTTTAGAGAAGAAATCGATTTAATTAATGCAGATAAAGTAGGAAAAATTGATAAAGTTAGTTATGACAATACGGTAAAAGATTTAATTGTGTCTCCAGCTAATAAACGTGCGATATGGCAGACAGTTCAGATTACAGAAGAAATTAAAAAAGTCATGAAATGTGAGCCTGAAAGAATCTTTATTGAAATGGCACGAGGAGGAGAAAAAGAGAAAAGGCGAACAGTTTCCAGAAAGGCAAGATTATTAGAGTTGTACGCAGCTTGCAAAGATGATGTTCGGGACTGGACAAAAGAAATTGAGAATAGAGAGGAACGAGAGTTTAACAGTAAGAAACTTTATTTATATTATACGCAGATGGGACGTTGTATGTATTCTGGTGAAGAAATTGATATAGATGAATTGATGCAAAAAAACTCTAAATGGGACATAGACCATATTTATCCACAATCGAAAATTAAAGATGATAGTATTGATAATATGGTTTTAGCGAAGAAGGTGATAAATAATAGTAAACAGAATAAATTATTGTCACCAGATATTCGCATAAAAATGAAAAAATATTGGAATACGTTGTACAAAGGTAATTTCATATCTAAAAAGAAATACGACCGTTTAACCCGAACAGAAGATTTCACTAATGAAGAGTTGTCAGGATTTATTGAAAGACAAATAGTAGAAACAAGGCAATCATCAAAAGCGGTGGCAGAATTATTGAATCGTTTATATGAACATTCCGAAATTGTTTATGTAAAAGCAGGTTTAGTTTCAGATTTTCGACATGATAATAAATTGCTAAAATCTAGAAGGATTAATGATTATCATCATGCGAAAGATGCATTTTTAAATATTGTAGTTGGAAATGTTTACAATGCGAAATTCACATCAAATCCTAGAAAGTGGATTAAAGAAAACAGAGGTACGAATTATAGTATACGACGAGTATTCGATTATAATGTAAAACGTGGAAATACGGTTGTCTGGCAGGGGGTAAAAGATGCTGGACACAGTATTGAAGCAATCAGAAAGACAATGGCACGAAACGATATTTTATATACAGAATATACTTATTGTGATAAGGGAGAACTTTTTAATGCAACGCTGGTTAGGAAGGGAAATGATAAGGCAATAAATTTAAAAAAAGATCTTGATTCGGTAAAATATGGTGGATATAATACTCCGAAAACATCAGCATTTGCATTTATAGAGTTTGATGGTAAAAAGAAAGAACGGAAAAATCACATTGTAGAAATTCCTGTGTATATTGTTAATATAGCAAGTAGACAGCCAGATACAATTAAAGAATATTTAGAACAGAAAAAAGGATATAAAAATGTTGTTGTAAAGAAATATCCGATTAAAAAGAATGCATTGATAAAGGTAGATGGATATTTGGCGAGGTTAAGGGGAGCAACAGAGAAAGATGTTTTGTTAAAAAATGCGGTACAGTTAGTTTTGCGGGATGAATATAGTGAGAATATTAGAAAGGTAGAAAAATATTTAGAGAATAATATACAATACCAAGCAGATTCAAAATTTGAAGGCTTTACACAGGAAGATTTGAATGATTTATATGATGAATTATATATTAAGTTAAAAGAAAGTATTTATAACAAACGTCCGGCAAATCAATTAGGTACGCTAGAAAAGGGAAGAGAAAAATATAGAGCAATAGGAGATTTGCGAGAAAAAGCAAAAATAATAAATAATATTCTTGCATTATTTCAATGTGATGCAACCACATCAACGAATCTTAAAGAAATTGGCGGAACTGCAAATGCAGGTAATATGGCATACAATAAAAACACATTACCAACTAAAAAGTTAATATTAATTCATCAATCTGTTACAGGCCTATTTGAAACAGAAGAGGAATTGGTATGAGTTGGAGAACGGTGGTTGTTACGGGTAATGCAAAGCTAGATTATAAGATGGATTATCTGGTAGTCCGAAAAGCAGAGGCAACCACACGCATATTTATAGGAGAAATTGGTCTGTTGATTATTGAGTCAACAGCCGTTTCTCTAACGACAATGTTGTTAAGCGAATTAATAAAGCATAAAATAAAAGTGGTATTTTGTGATGAAAAACATAATCCGCAATCTGAATTAATATCATATTACGGTAGTCATGATACCAGTGCCAAAATAAGGACTCAGATACAATGGACACGAGAAGTAAAAGAAAACGTATGGACAGAAATTGTAGCTGAAAAGGTAAAGCAGCAAAGTGAACATTTGAAGAAATGTGAATTGAAAGTTCCTGCTGATATGTTAAAACAATATATTGAAGAAATGGAATTGGGTGATAAAACAAACAGAGAGGGGCATGCAGCAAAGGTTTATTTTAATGCTTTATTTGGAATAGACTTTTCCAGAAGTAAGGATTGTGCGATAAACGCAGCATTAAATTACGGATATGGAATTTTATTATCCTGTTTTAACAGAGAAGTGATTGCAAATGGATATATTACCCAATTGGGATTGTTTCATAACAATATGTTTAATCAATTTAATTTATCTTCTGATCTGATGGAACCGTTTCGTATTCTTGTTGACCGTATTGTAGTAAAGAATAAGCCAGAGAAATTTGATTCGGAAGAAAAAATGAATTTTATATATATGTTAGAAGACGAAGTAATGATTGATGGAAAACATCAGTATATCAGTAATGCTATAAAAATATATTGTAAAAGTATTTTTGATGCATTAAATGAAAATGATGTTTCTTTAATTAAATTTTATGAAGTGATATGAGTTATAGATTTATGAGAGTGATTGTGTTTTTTGATTTGCCGACACTTACTTTAGAAGATAAAAAAGAATATCGGAATTTTAGAAAGTTTCTTTTAAAAAGAGGTTTTGCTATGATGCAGGAAAGTGTGTATAGCAAGTTGGCATTAAATACGACAGTAGCGAATGGTATTGTAGCAAGTGTAAAAGAACATAAACCGAAAGACGGACTTGTACAAATGCTTGTTATTACCGAAAAACAATATTCCAAAATGGAATATGTAGTTGGAGAAAAAGGCTCTACGATTATTGATTCAGACCAGAGGACGATTATATTATGATATTTGTTAGTCATCAAAATGGAATAGAAAGTGATTTGATAACAGGAAGAATAAATGCACTTATTTTAGAAGATTCGGAAGAATATACTTATTTAGTTGAAGCTTTATGGAATCAAATTCATAGAATAGAGGAAAAATTGCTTTTCTATGGAAAAGAAAATGAATTACTTGATATGAGTAAGCGCTGTGATATTATTTTTTCTCCAAGAGATTTGAGTTTTCAAAATTCTAAAATCTCCAAAAAGTTATTTGCTTATCTTACAGAGCAAATACAAATGAGTGGATTAAATGATGAAATCATAAAAAATCATGCAGAATTATTACAACTTATGGACGAAGTAAAAAATATTTCGGAATATCCTATTTGCATAGAGGAAGAATACAGTCTTTCTGATATTTTAAAAAATGTAGGAATAAAATTAGTAGATCCAGAGGGGAGTTTCTGTGAGAAGTTAATAGATTATGCCAAAATAAATTATGATTTCTTAAAAATTGATGTATTATTCCTGGTGGGATGTAAAGCTTATTTAAAGGAAAGTGATTATTATCATTTAGAAAAATGGACAGAATATCAGTGTATTACGATAGTGCTTATAGAAAATGATGATAACAGATTGCCATTAGGCATAAATAAGTATATAATTGATAAAGATAAGTGTGTTATATACTAAGCCATATGGAAATATAACGTGCCTCGTAGTGGCATGACTTAAAAATTGAGGTTTGAGAGTAGTGTAAATTCATATGGTAGAAAAATAAAGTAGCATTATCAGCCCCCTGCAATGCAGTTTGAGAGTAGTGTAAATTCATATGGTAGAAAAATTAGTTTTTAAGCTTTCTCCGCAGTCGATTCGTTTGAGAGTAGTGTAAATTCATATGGTAGAAAAATATCGGCTTTCAATAAAGGATTACTATACTCGTTTGAGAGTAGTGTAAATTCATATGGTAGAAAAATTATTTCCAAGTCCTGTTCATCAAGTATATAGTTTGAGAGTAGTGTAAATTCATATGGTAGAAAAATCAAAGAAAAGGGAAAGTTCGTGGCAATAGTGTTTGAGAGTAGTGTAAATTCATATGGTAGAAAAATTGCCCGTCAATAATTATTGTCCCGCTAGCTGTTTGAGAGTAGTGTAAATTCATATGGTAGAAAAATCCACTAGCCCCTTTTGTCGCCACTAGCGTTGTTTGAGAGTAGTGTAAATTCATATGGTAGAAAAATATTGCAACAGAGTCATCTGTAGGTGGTGCTGTTTGAGAGTAGTGTAAATTCATATGGTAGAAAAATGATCTCCGGGGAAAGAAATTCGCAGTATATGTTTGAGAGTAGTGTAAATTCATATGGTAGAAAAATTGCAACACTTAACAGATATATCAGAACAGGGTTTGAGAGTAGTGTAAATTCATATGGTAGAAAAATGCTGTCGCATCCCTCGCGGATGCGTGGATTGTTTGAGAGTAGTGTAAATTCATATGGTAGAAAAATGACGATGCTTGACAATGCGAAAGCGAATAAGTTTGAGAGTAGTGTAAATTTATATGGTAGAAAAACATGAATTACCAACAGGGTTTACAGCGGTATGTTTGAGAGTAGTGTAAATTTATATGGTAGAAAAACTATATAATCCAGTTTTGAATTTTGCCATGAGTTTGAGAGTAGTGTAAATTCATATGGTAGAAAAACCACAGCTTGACCTCAGTAATTTCGACACAAGTTTGAGAGTAGTGTAAATTCATACTTTAACCAACTGAACCCATTGCTGTAAATGATAATCAGCAGCAACCGCTGTAGTAATAGAACTCATAGGAAATGCCTCCTAACCAGTCCTAAAAGTTGAGTACTGAACTTTTAAGACATTTAATAATCATAGGACTATTATGGCACTGGTTAGAGGTGGAATCCAGATACGTACTATTTACCACTTACATAAAATCTCCACAAGGAAGTTTCACTACAGAAGATGGTTCCCAACTGTAGATTTGCACAGTCAGAAAAAAGAAACTATCCCCTATCCCAGATGCGGCTTCGGAGCGTGTTTAAGATGCGGACGAGCATCTTAAATACAGCGACTACAGAGCAGATGGGATAGGGGATAGTTTCTTTTTTCGTCTGTCTAATCAAGCAAGATTACAGCTTAAGTCCTGCCAGTAATGCTCCTAATCCTGTGGTTGCATCACCTTCGTCTTTATAGCTTACAGTTTCTTCTCCGTTTGTATCTTCTTCAGGAGCAACTTCCTCTAAAGCTTTCATGCTGAGGCTGATCTTGCCATTCTCAACTTTTAATACTTTCACATTAACTTCCTGTCCAACTTTTAATACTTCTGCTGGAGACTCGATACGTTTCTGTGCAATCTGGGAAATGTGTACCAGACCGGAAATGTCATCGCCAAGATCAATGAATGCACCATAAGGCATCAGAGATTCTACTTTACCGGTAAGAACAGCACCGGCTTCGATTGCGTTGATACGCTGTTCTTTTTCTGCACGCTTTTTGTCGTAAAGGACTTCTTTTACAGATAATACAAGACGGTTTTTCTCAGAATCGGCTGTGATAACCTTTGCTTCTACCGTTTTTCCGAGATATGGGTTTGTATCTTCTACATAACCAATCTCAAGATGGGAAGCAGGGATAAATCCTCGGAGTCCGTCTACATAAACGATAACTCCTTTATTCACGATACCACCGATTTTTAAGGAGAGAATAGTGCCATCTTCTAAATACTGCTGAACTTTATCCCAGGCATTAAATCCAGTTTCTTCTTCAGGAGCCTCGCCTTCATTCTCTACAACGTTGAGAGTTTTCAGGGACTCATCAATTTCTTTTTTTAAATCTGCCATTGATTCACTAATGATAATATCCTCTTTTCTTAAAAATAAATTACTAATCAGTTAGTTTCTTAAAAAGTATTATAACATAAATTTTATCTCTTTGAAAAGAATTTCCATAATAAACTCACAGACTCGAAATTAACTAGAGCATTTTTCAAACATGCTCTGGAAATTATAAGCTGGATTCGATTTGTTTATACAACTTAAAGAGACAGTTGCTTTCTGTAAAAAGATGGAGTCGTACCCTTTTTTGCCTTGAAGAGTTTTGAAAAATAAAGAGAATCTTCATAACCAACAGAACGAGCAATATCGCTGATTAACAATGTTGTTTTACGAAGAAGATCACAGGCTTTTCGGATACGATAATCAATGAGGTATTCCTGCATAGAGAATCCAGTTTTATTTTTAAATAGACGATACAGATAGGTGCGTTCTAAGTTGAGGGTGTCTGCGATGTCCTGAATATTGCAGGTATGATAGTAGTTGTTTTCGATGTATTTTAGAGTTTCTTCAACATAGCTCTGTTGTTTTTCCTCAAGAAGGATATTTTTCTGAGGAAATTTTGAGGTCAGAAGATACAAATATTCATAGAGAATACTGTTCATCATCAGGTCACGATTTTCAGTTAGGTGAAACGCTTCATACATTTTTTCATGACAGAGACGTACACGGTCATCTTTTTCGTAATGAAAGCAGGGACATTCAAGGAGGGAAGTCCGGCTGAAGTACTGGTGCATTTTTATTCCCTGAAATCCAATCCATGTATAGGTCCAGGGTGTAAATTTATCTGCTTCGTAATAAATAAGAGTATCCGGGCGGATGAGAAATGCATCGCCCTCTGATAATTGATAGATATGTCCATCGGTTTTATATATTCCTTTGCCTTTTAATATATAATGAATCAGATAACCACTTCGGACAACAGGTCCATAACTGTGGCCAGGCTCACAGGTTTCATATCCACAAGTATAGATCATTGCATCAAGGTTACGGGAAAAATCATTCGAAAAAATATAATCTTGCATAATACCTCCATAAAAAATAGAAAGAAAGTTGTCTGTAAAAAACAGAAACCAACAAATATCTATAGTTAAACAACATTTATCCATATATTATTTAAGATAACACTTTATAATTAAAGATACAACGAAAAAAGAAAGGAGAAGAAAATGCCTGTTATTTATGATGATTCTAAAAAGATTTTTCATCTTCAGTCTGGAAATGCCAGCTATGTTATGCAGGTGGTGAAAGACAAATATCTTGCACATTTATACTGGGGGAAAAGATTATCTGCTTATCATGGGAGTCGGGCTATCATATGGAAAGACAGAGGGTTTGCCCCTAATCCAGATGACAAAGATAGAACATTTTCCCTGGATACACTTCCACAGGAGTATCCGCAGACTGGAAATGGTGATTTTAGAAATTGTGCTTATGGAATTCGTCAGAAAAATGGAAGCAGAATCAGCAGTCTTTTTTATAAAGGATATGAGATCCAGGAAGGAAAACCTGAATTAGAAGGTCTTCCGGCGTCATTTGCCAAAAAAGAAGAGGCACAGACATTGAAAATTTTTCTGGAAGATGCAGTTGCAGGACTGGAAGTATGTCTGTTATATACGGTATGGCATGACAGAGATGTAATTACGAGAAGTGTTCAGTTTAAAAATCATTCCGATTCAGAAATTATATTAACCAAAATGTTAAGTATGTCTCTTGATATCAGAGAGAGTGAATTTGATGTAATGACACTTTATGGAGCGCATAATAACGAGAGAAATATCGATCGTCGCCCGTTGACAAGTGGGACAGTGCAGATTGAAAGCTTAAGAGGAACAAGCTCTCCACATCAGTCTCCATTTATGGCATTATTGAGAAAAGAAACAAATGAAGATTATGGAGAAGTATTTGCCGCGAATTTTGTGTACAGTGGTAATTTTACAGCCTCAGCGCAGGTAGATCCCTATAGAAATACACGTTTTCAGATGGGAATGAATCCATGGAATGGAGAGTGGGTATTAAAGCCGGAAAAAACATTCCAGACTCCGGAAGTTGTCATGGTATATTCCGATAGAGGTCTGGGGCAGATGTCCAGAACCTTCTATCATTTTTACCAGGAGTGTCTGATAAGAAGTAAATTTGCAAGAGAACCAAGACCGATTCTTGTTAATAACTGGGAAGCAACATTTTTTGATTTTGACGAGGCAAAGCTGTTAAAGTTGGCAGATAAAGCACAGGAAGCCGGAATTGAACTTTTTGTGTTAGATGATGGATGGTTTGGTCACAGAGATGCGGATAACAGTTCCCTTGGAGACTGGTTTGTGGACAGACGAAAGCTGCCGCATGGATTAAGTGAACTGGCAAAAGAGATTCATAAACGTGGAATGAAGTTTGGTCTGTGGTTTGAACCGGAAATGATTTCGACAGATAGTGGATTGTTCCGCAAACATCCGGATTATGTGTTACATACCGAAGGAAGACCACACACGATTGGAAGAGGTCAGTTTGTCTTAGATCTTTTACGAAAAGA
>ENA-OQIV01000758-OQIV01000758.1-human-gut-metagenome-genome-assembly--contig:-NODE-758-length-16449-cov-3.676277_pt1 | contig 16449 bp, 13 predicted proteins | sample MGYA00242588_ERZ504753 | MGnify/ENA primary metagenome ERZ504753 (study PRJEB26092, sample SAMD00036359) | human gut metagenome | host: Homo sapiens | study: EMG produced TPA metagenomics assembly of... | reverse complement strand
TATGGAACTTGCCGCAAATGGAGTGGACTGATTGATTGAACAAATTACTGTAAAAACAATTGCTATTACTGTGGAATACGAAGAGATAATCGTAACGTAGAACGATATCGCCTTAGTGAAGAAGAGATTCTTGCATGTTGTGCAAATGGTGAAAAGTTAGGCTTTCGTACTTTTGTATTACAAGGTGGGGAAGACCCGTGGTATACGCAAGAGCGGATTGCAGATATTGTAAAAAAGATAAAGAAAGCACATCCAGATTGTGCGATTACATTATCAGTCGGAGAAAAATCAAAAGAAATATATAAAGCATGGAAGGAAGCGGGAGCAGACCGCTATCTGCTTCGCCATGAAACGGCCAATACATCACATTATCACATGCTCCATCCAGAAAGTATGCATCTTTCTAATCGCAAACAATGCCTTTATGATTTAAAGGAACTTGGCTATCAGGTGGGTGCCGGATTTATGGTGGGGTCCCCGGGACAGACATGGGAACATTTGGCAGAAGATTTAGTCTTTTTGCAGGAATTACAACCACAGATGGTTGGCATTGGCCCGTTTATTCCACATCATGATACAAAGTTTGCAAAAGAAGAAGCAGGAAGCGTAGATTTAACATTAAAATTATTATCGGTACTTCGATTGTTATTACCGAAAGTATTACTTCCGGCAACAACAGCACTTGGAACGTTAGATCCATTAGGAAGAGAAAAAGGTCTTAGTGCAGGAGCGAACGTAGTAATGCCAAATCTTTCTCCAGTAGAAAATCGAAAGCAGTATGAGCTTTATGATAACAAGATATGTACAGGAGATGAGGCAGCTAAATGTAAAAACTGTTTGTCTGCCCGAGTGCGTTCTGCCGGGTACGAACTGGTTGAGGACAGAGGCGATTATATCGGTTAGATCATCCAGCCGCTTCATGATTAATATTGGTTACTAGAGCATGTTTGAAGAATGATAGAAATGTATCAGTAATTAATATTATAATGGAAGCAAGCAGGGCGAATTCGTGATACTATATAAAGAACGAATTTTATTTGCAATTATAAATTTATAATTGCAATAAGTAGAAAAAGAAAGGGGAGCATAATGAAATATTGTTTTGGAGTGGATGTTGGAGGAACAACTGTAAAACTTGGTCTTTTCACAGTAGAAGGAGAACTTCTTGATAAATGGGAGATTAAGACTTACACAGAAAACGAAGGAGAACGTATTCTGCCAGATGTTGCAGAGGCAATTAAGGGAAAAATTGCTGAAAAACTTCTTAAAGCCGAAGAAATCTGTGGCATTGGAGTAGGAGTGCCGGCACCTGTAGATAAAAACGGAGCCATTGAACGTGCCGCAAATGTCGGCTGGATGGCAAAAGAAATCAAAAAAGAATTGGAAGAACTCACAGGTTTCCCATGTGTTATTGGAAATGATGCCAACGTAGCAGCTCTTGGTGAGATGTGGAAGGGTGCCGGAGAAGGAGAAAAAGACTTGATCATGGTAACACTTGGAACTGGCGTTGGCGGCGGTATCATCATTGATGGTCATGCGGTAGTCGGAGCTCACGGAGCAGGTGGAGAAATCGGACATATCACAGTAAGAGATGATGAGACAGAGGCTTGCGGATGCGGAAGAAAAGGATGCCTTGAACAATATGCTTCTGCAACCGGGCTTGTCCGTCTGGCTAAGAGATATTTTGAGAAAAATACGAAAAACAGTATTTTAACTGGAAAAGAAATCACTGCAAAAGAAGTATTTGATGCAGCAAAAGCAGGAGATGCAGCGGCTTTAGAAATTACGGAAGAATTTGGTGCATATCTTGGACAGGCATTAGTAAATTTAGCAGCAACCGTTGACCCTGCTGTATTCGTCATTGGCGGGGGTGTGTCAAAAGCAGGAGATATTCTTTTAGAGACTGTAAGAAAATATTTCTATGATCATGCATTCTATGGAAATCAGAAAACAAAAATTACACTGGCAACTCTCGGAAACGATGCGGGAATTTATGGTGCAGCAAAACAGGTGCTTTAAATTCTGATTGCTGCAGGCAAAATAAAAAGTACAATACTATATTAAAAAGAGGATTATAAATTTTAACAACAGAGTTTTATCATGCATATATTCATAGATGCCGATGCCTGTCCGGTAATCGGCATAGTAGAAAAAATAGCAAAGAAATACAATCTTCCCGTCACCTTATTATGTGATACCAATCATGTTTTGTACTCAGAGTACAGTGAGGTGATTGTTGTCGGAGAAGGGGCAGATGCAGTGGATTATAAATTAATCAGCATCTGTCAGAAGGGAGATATTGTCGTTTCGCAGGATTATGGAGTGGCAGCGATGGCACTTGGAAAGGGTGCGTATGCGATTCATCAGTCAGGCAAGTGGTACACGAATGACAATATTGACCAGATGTTGATGGAGCGGCATCTGAATAAGAAGGCGAGAAGAAGTTCTCATAAAAATCATCTGAAAGGACCGAGAAAACGGACAGAAGAGGACGATGTGAGATTTGCACAATCGTTTGAGCGGCTGATTTTAAGATAAAGAAATCCTGAAAGAATTAGAATCATTAGGAAAGAATGAGAAATAAATTCCCTCTTGTTTTTCTTATCTTATCCCCGTATAATAGCAGAGAAAAACAAGAGAGGATAAGGAAAGTTTATGAATGAATCAAATCAAGTAATTCGTGATGCGAAGAAGCTGGGCCTGCCGAAGATGCTGATTCTTGGTGTGCAGCATATGTTCGCGATGTTTGGTGCTACGATTTTAGTACCGATTCTGGTCAATAGTTATTTTATGGATGCCTGTGGAGAACATCCGACAAGAGGACTTACGGTAGCGGTAACACTGTTTTGTGCAGGATTTGGAACATTATTATTCCATGTATGTGCAAGAATGAAGGTTCCGGCATTCCTTGGTTCTTCTTTTGCGTTCTTAGGTGGATTTTCTACAGTAGCGCATTTGAATACGGGAATTTATGCAGGAATGAGTGCAAATGAAAAGGCTGCTTATGCCTGTGGTGGTGTAGTGGTTGCCGGTCTTTTATATGTAGTAATGTCACTTATTATCTGCTTAGTTGGTATTAAGCGTGTTATGAGATATTTACCACCAGTTGTAACAGGTCCAGTTATCATCTGTATTGGTCTTAGTCTCGCATCTTCTGCGATTTCCAATGCTTCAACAAACTGGTTTTTAGCATTTGTGGCATTGGCAGTAATTATCGCCTTTAATATATGGGGCAAGGGTATGTTTAAAATTATCCCAATCCTTATGGGAGTTGTGATTTCTTATATCGTTGCGCTGATTATGAATGCAGCCGGCTTTACCAATCCAGATGGTTCTGCCATTTTGAATTTCTCATCTGTAGCTTCTTCTGGTTTTGTAGGACTTCCTCCATTCCAGATTTGTAAGTTTGATGTGACGGCAATTCTTGTTATGGCTCCAATAGCAATCGCAACAATGATGGAACACGTTGGAGATATGTCTGCCATTTCTGCAACAGTAAATAAAAACTTTTTAGCAGATCCGGGACTTCACAGAACCCTTCTTGGAGATGGTGTAGCAACTGCATTAGCTGGTTTGATCGGTGGTCCTGCGAATACAACTTATGGGGAAAATACTGGTGTATTAGAGTTAAGTCATGTATATGATCCATTAGTTATCCGTATTGCAGCCTGCCTTGCAATTATCATCAGCTTTATTCCAAAGGTATCTGCGATTATCAGTACGATGCCATCTGCCATTATTGGTGGTGTCAGCTTTATGCTTTACGGTATGATTTCCGCTATCGGAGTTCGTAACGTTGTCGAGAATAAAGTAGACCTCACAAAGTCAAGAAATCTGATTATCACAGGTGTTATCTTTGTGTGTGGACTTGGATTTGGTGATGGATTAACTTTCACAGTAGCAGGAACATCTATCACACTTACTGCATTATCCATTGCGGCCATCGCAGGGATTCTCTTAAACATTATCCTTCCAGGAAATGATTACGAGTTTGATGAAAGTTCTGATTTGTAGGAGAAAATAGACGCTCCTCAATTTTAGGAAGTGTTATTTTTATGTGGAACCAACATGGTCGAAGGCTGATGTGGTTATCAATAGTGGGAAAATGATGTGGCATTTGACCTCTTTGTATCCCCCCATAGCCAAAGCACAGCCCCCGAAGAGAGTCTGGCCCCTATCTTTGTGGCCAGACTTTCTTCGGGGGCGTCTCTTTGCCTGCGGCAAATTCCTATTTGATCAGTTCATTTCTTTGGCAATAACCAGATTCACTCCAGCTTTTTCATAAATATCTTTTGTATTTTCTGACAGGCCAAAGTCAGTAATGACCATATTCAAGTCATCTAATGATGCGTAACTAGAAATAGAAGTTGTGTTAAACTTCGTATGATCGATTAACGCAATGGTCTTAGCAGAGGATTTTACACATCTTCGTTTTAAGTCCGCTTCATAGATACTGAAGTCAGTGAGACCATTTTCTACAGAAAAACCACGGGCAGATACAAATGCGATATCTGTATGAATTTTTTTCAATAAATCTTCTCCGAGTAATCCTTCGATAGAGGAGGAGACGGAAGTTACGATTCCTCCGGTTAAAATAACAGTGATACCGGGAATATCTTTTAATGCCATAGCAAGATTGATTCCATTTGTAATGACAGTAAGTTTGGTAAAACCAGAGAGCTTCATTCCAAGTGTGTAGCATGTAGAGCTGGCATCTAAGTAAATACACATATGATTTTTTATTAATTTTATCGCTTTATTTGCGATTGCTTCCTTTTCCTTTTGATTCTCCAAAGCCCTTTCATCAAAGAAATATGCTCTCCCCGTTAATTCAATGTTATCAAGGCTTCTATCATTATATACGGCACCGCCATGTGTTTTTGTAATAAGATTTTCCTTATCCATCTGGTTTAGGTCAGTACGGATTGTTGTGGTGGATACATCAAGAAGCTGGCTTAATTCCTTTGTAGTTGCTTTTCTATTCTTATTCAGATAATCCAGAATCTTTTTCTGGCGTTCTAATTGCATCATAGTAGGTTCCTCCCAATATATTGTTGTTTCATTATACCCTGAATCGTGAAATTATTCCAGTGAAAAGAGAGAAAAAGTTAAGATTCGAGGATAAAAACAAGAAAAAATCTTTGTTTGCTTATTTTTACTTATTTTTTCTTGTTTTCAAGCTTGCATTTCCTTTTAAAATGTGTTATATTCATATCATCAAACAAAGCAAAAACAAATGGAGGTTAAACAAATGAAATTTTTTGTGGATACTGCTAATGTAGCAGACATTAAAAAGGCTAATGATCTTGGAGTAATTTGTGGTGTAACAACAAATCCATCCTTAATTGCAAAAGAGGGAAGAGACTTTACAGAAGTAATTAAAGAAATCACTTCTATCGTAGATGGACCAATCAGTGGCGAAGTGAAAGCTACGACAACAGACGCAGAAGGCATGATCAAAGAAGGCCGTGAAATCGCTTCTATCCATCCAAACATGGTTGTTAAAATTCCTATGACAGTAGAAGGATTAAAGGCTGTAAAAGTTCTTTCTAAAGAAGGGATTAAGACAAATGTTACATTAATCTTCTCTGCAAACCAGGCAATCCTTGCTGCTAACGCAGGTGCTACATATGTTTCTCCATTCCTCGGAAGATTAGATGATATCAGCCAGCCAGGAATTGATTTAATCAGACAGATTGCTGAGATCTTTGACATTTATGCATACGATACAGAAATCATCGCAGCTTCTGTAAGAAATCCTATCCATGTAACAGACTGTGCTTTAGCTGGTGCTGATATTGCAACAGTTCCTTACTCTGTAATTGAGCAGATGACAAAACATCCATTAACAGATCAGGGTATTGCAAAATTCCAGGCTGATTACAAAGCTGTTTTTGGCGAATAATACGAACGTAAACATAAAGAAATATAAATAAACAACAACACACATTAAAACCATATAAGTTAACACACACGAATAAACAATAACACACAAAACATATATAAGAATAAAGTTTGGTTTAATAGGCTACAGACGAAGCCATTGTCCTGAATAAAGCATATTTGTGATTTTAGTTGCAGCATGTTGAATGTTTGCTCTACTCGCTCACGTTCAACATACCGCAACTAAAATCACAAATATGTCTTATTCGGGACAATGGCTTTGTCTAATGAATTAAATAGTAAAATCGAACAAATTGAGGCCGATTTTTTTATCGTATTTTCTGTCAATTACTCCATCGCTAATCTGAATCTGGATTTCAGCTGTAGCACTGACATAGGCCATACTTAAATGCCCACCAAACACATGTCCATCTTTGTCCCCGGCAGCCATATGAAGATGAAGATATACTTCGCCGTCCTGTCTTGTGACAGTTCCTGTCAAGGAAACAATTTCATAAGCTCCATCAAAGTGAATAGGGTGGAACTTTTTTTCTACCGTGTCAAAAACACCGGCAGTAAAGTCATTAAGTGCTCCTAATCCGTTAATCTGTGCGAGCTGAATATTTTCTTTTTTCGCTACTTTTTCAATCTGTTCTATAATTTCTTCGCCGGGGTCAAGGCGGAGATAAATGGTATCTTTAAAACGTCTGTAATCCATGTCAAAATCTCCTTTTTAGTGCTGGTTTTATAATAGGTTTAAAAATCTTTTAATAATTTCACAGTTAGAATCAAATGAGAGCCAGATTAAAAATTTATTTTGGCAAATTTACTATATGATCTATGCTGAAAAATAAAGATTTTCTTAAATTATAGCACTATTTTTCATACATAGAAAGTAGTAAGAGGATGTCATGAATAATATTCCGTTACAGGAAGTGAAAAATAGAATCCATAACAACATATAAACCTATTGACAAAGTAGGAATAAAATTGTACTATGCAGACAATATAACATTTGGAGGACTTTATTATGGCATCAGTAGAACAGAATAAAAAGAAAGAAGATTTAGAGAATTATTTAAAAGAACTCGGTAGTGTTGCGGTAGCTTTCTCCGGAGGAGTAGACTCTACATTTTTACTGAAAGTTGCACATGATACATTAGGAGAAAAATGTATTGCAGTTACCGCAAAATCCTGTTCTTTTCCAGAACGAGAATTAAAAGAAGCAAAAGCTTTCTGTGAAAAAGAAGGTATCCGTCATTTAGTCGTAGAATCCGAAGAATTAGACATTGAAGGCTTCCGACATAATCCAAAGAATCGCTGCTATCTCTGCAAAAAAGAACTCTTCGAAAAAATATGGAAAATAGCAAAAGAGGAGCATGTAGTGGCAATCGCAGAAGGTTCTAACCTTGATGATAACGGCGATTACAGGCCAGGCTTACAGGCAGTCGCAGAATTAGGGATTAAAAGTCCATTAAGAGCCAGCAAATTAAATAAAGATGATATTCGTGCCCTCTCAAAAGATTTAGGACTGCCAACTTGGAACAAACAATCATTTGCCTGCCTTTCCTCGCGTTTTGTATATGGAGAAACTATTTCCGAAGAAAAATTAATAATGGTAGACAAGGCAGAACAGTTACTCCTCGATATGGGATTCCATCAGGTGCGAGTAAGAATCCACGGAACAATCGCACGAATTGAAATCTTGCCAGAAGAATTTCCGAAATTAGTGGAAGAAACCAACCGAAATCTGATTACGAAATCTTTCAAAGAATATGGATTTACTTACGTTACAATGGACTTAACAGGATATAGAACAGGCAGTATGAATGAAACTTTGAATTCTGATTTTGTGCCAGCATCCACAGTCAGCCCGCAAAGAGAGCCTATCCCCTATATTTGTGGCCTCGGAGCTACGAGACTGTAGTAAAATGTTAGAAAAGGCCGACATTAAAATTATTGATTTTGACGACTTTGTGTTTTGTACAACTGAGTCAAAATCAATAACTTTTAATGTCAGCCTTTTCATAGAAGACGATTTCTCGTAGCGACTAAAGTCACAAATATAGGATATCTTATCTCTTCTCGGGCGTCTGTTCTCCAATGAATTAAATAATAAATTAAATCAGTGGACGTATATTTTTGCAGAGTGTATAATGGACTTATAAATTTTACAGGGAGGAATAAAAAGTGAAGAAAATGATGAAAAAAACGTTTAGCTTTCTGCTGATTTTTATGCTGGTTTTTACGATGATTCCGACAGGTACATTGAAAGTATCTGCTAAAGCAGCGGCAGCGACTACACAGGCAAAGAAAGCAACAACAAAGATAGCAAAAAAGACAGCAAAAAAGAAAAAAAAGACAAAAGCAAAGAAGCAGAGAACTGTATTTATAGCGGCTGGACACCAGCAGAGAGGAATCTCTTCTACAGAAAGATTAGCGCCAGGTTCTTCCAGAAGAAAAGCAAAACTGACATCTGGTACTGCTGGTGTACGTACGCATATCCCGGAATATAAAACTAATCTTGCAATTGCAAAAGCGACAAAAAAAGAGCTGAAGAAGAGAGGATATAAAGTAATCATGCTCCGAACAACCAATAATTGTCCACTTTCTAACCAGCAGAGAACAAAGAAGGCGAATAAGAGTGGTGCGGATATCCATATCTGTATTCACTGTAATGCATCAGGAGCAGGTGCGAGAGGTCCTTTGGTTTGTGTTCCCGGAAGTTCACGTTATGTTGGAAAGAAGATATTTAACAGTTCACGCCGTCTTGGAAGCTGCCTGTTAAGTTCCGTAGCAAAAGCTGTGAATAAGAAAAGTCACGGAACAATCCGCTCAGATTATTATACAACTATTAACTGGGCAAAGATTCCTACAATGATTTTAGAGTGTGGTTTCCTCACAAATCCAACAGAGGATCGTCAGTTGAATTCTTCTTCTTACCAGAAGAAACTTGCGAAGGGAATTGCGAATGGCGTAGATAAATATTTCAAATAGTATCGTTTTATGTAGTACCTGCATTTACAATTCTATCTTTTCATGCTATAATTCTTGATTGGTTTGTTTTAGAGAGCGTGTGTGGTTCATATCTTGCAGAAAGCATTTATGAAATACGTTTGAGAAGTATAAAACAAAAACAAGATTAAAAAATGTAATATAGCAAATTACATAAAATACATAAGGAGGAAAAGATGGAAAATCAGGGGAATATGCAGAGCAGGAAAAAAGCGGCAGTAATCTATTTTCTGGCCGCTTTTTTTATTGCGTGCATAGGAATTGCAGGGGCCAATTATTTAAAAGGAGAGCTTGGCCTTTCTGCTGAAGAATTGGTAAAAAAAGTGGAACTGACTGTAGAAATAGCAGTATTATTAGGAATTGCAATAGCAGTACGTCATCTGCTAAAGAAAAGAAATAGAAAGATAGCAGGTATTGTTGTTCTTCTTTTTGTTGCGGGAGTTTTTTCATGGCAGAATTCTGGAATCTGGCAGGAAAGCCAGTTGAAGCCGCAGCGATTAGAAACACCGGAAAGTGAATTTGATTGTTATGATATTAAAGATGGTCATTTTACAGTGGCAGAGGCAAACGCAAATATTGTAAAAGAAATTAATGTAGATTATCTTGATAATGTTACGGTACATTTTTCAAAACCAGTTACACAGAAAGTTATTGTGCGTGTTCTGTATGAGACAAAGACACAGCATGGATTTGATAATAAAACAAGAAAAATGCGTGTAAAAGTTCATAAGGGAGAGACAGTAGGCTGTGTTTCAATGAAAGTAAAAGATGTTACGAGAATTAAAATTGGTATCGGAAGAAAGATTGGAACACAGTTTGATTATGGATATACCGAAATTAATGGAAATTATGCAGCACGCATGCATCAAAAGAAAGTCAGCATGGCGAAATATTTTGTGCTTTTCATGCTGATTCCGGCAGGATATTTTATATTAGCAGCAGGAAAGAAGTGGCAGGAGAAAACGGATAAAAACATTTGCTTGCGAATTTTATCTTTTCCATTTGGATTTATAACAATTCTTTCATTATTTGCCACCTTCCTTGTAGTGAATTTAGTAGAATGGGTGAAGATGACATGTGGAAATGTTTCATTTTCCATTATTCTTTTACAGCTTACAAGTCCGATAAAAGGAACAGATAGCGGAATTATAAACAGTATCATCAAGACTGCAGTAGTTCCTCCGGTACTTCTTGCCGTAGCAGCTGTACTGTGCTATCTTTTCATTGTGCGGGGAATGTATGCATTAGAAGATCTTCCAGTGAAGAAAATTCCAAGATGGAGTAAGATTTGTATAGAAGTAGTTATGGTTGTATTTTTTCTGCATACTGTACAGATACAGGGAACAGAGATAGGTATGTGGGATTACATACAAAGTGTGAGGGAGAGTTCTGATTTTTATGAAAAAGAATATGTGAATCCTACAAAGGTAAAGATGACATTTCCTAAGGAAAAGAAAAATCTGATTTACATATTTATGGAATCTATGGAAAGCAGTTACGCAGATAAGGAAGATGGTGGAACTATGGATGATAATTATATTCCGAACCTGACGAAGCTTGCAAGAGAAAATGTACAGTTTACTGATAAGAAAGATGGAAAAGTGGGTGGACCTGTCTGTTTAGAAGCAACAGCGTATACTGCCGGTGGATTGGTAGCACAGACATCTGCAATTAACTTAAAAGTAATGAATTCCGGTGCAGTATCTGACTCATTCTTGCCTAACCTGACAGCGCTGGGTGATATTCTTAATAAGCAGGGATATAATCAGATGTTTTTGTGTGGAAGTGACGGAGATTTTGCAGGACGAGATGCCTATTTTAAAACACATAAAGACTATCAGATTGAAGATTATAAAGCCGCAATAAAAGAAGGTGATATCCCAAAAGATTATAAAGTGTACTGGGGTCATGAGGATAAAGTTCTATATGAAAGAGCAAAAAAGAATCTGAAAAAATTATCTAAAGAAGATAAACCTTTTAATCTTACTATGCTGACTGTAGACACACATTTCCCTAATGGATATATTTGTGATTTATGTGAGAATAAATATGATACCACTTACGGGAATGCAGTAGCCTGCGCAGACCGTCAGGTTTACGACTTTGTGCAGTGGGTAAAGAAGCAGGACTTCTATAAAGACACGACAATTATTATTGCCGGAGATCACACTTCTATGGTAGATACAGGAAGTAAGTTCTGGAAAAGTTTAAGCAATGACTATCAGCGTACTGTATATAATGCAATAATTAATCCGCAATGTGCATATAAGAAAAAAGTTACGGCAAAGAGAAAGTTTTCTACAATGGATATGTTCCCAACAACATTGGCGGCTCTTGGCGTAGAAATTGATGGGAATAAACTTGGATTAGGAACTAATTTATTTTCAGGAGAAGAGACGTTGAGAGAACAATTAGGTGCTAATTATATTAATAAAGAATTGAAACGAAACGATAAAATGTATAATCAGTTTTATTAGGAGAAGATTGAAATAGATGAATAAGCAACAAAAGAATTATATAAAAGCTGTGGCAGGATTTGTTTTGGCTGCAATAATCCTCGGTGCAGGAATCATGACTGCCCTTTATCTTATGAGAGAAGAAAAAGGAATGGAAAACCTGATGGCACCAGTATTAAAAAGACTGATTGCAGGCATTTTGCTCTTTGGCCTTACTGTGTGTTGGAGACATTTTTAAAAAAAATCTGTTAGTAAAGTAGCAGGGATAATAGTTATTGTGCTTCTTAGTTTATTTTTTGCATGGCATATTTCTGGAATTCCGCAGGAAAAAGCATTAAAACCGCAGAATGTGAATCTGGAAAAAGCAGAATTTCGTGGGTATGAGATAAATGGAAATCATTTTCTTATTAAAGAAGCAAGACCTTTTATAAAGTATAAGATGCAGTCCTCGAAAATTGCCAATGTAAAAGTATATTTTGCAGAACCAGTGGCGCAGGATACAGATGTAAAAATTTCTTACCAGACCAAAGAAAAGCCTACTTATGAACAGAACCCAAGAGTATGGGCTAATATAAAAAAAGGAGAAAAAATAGCATTTGGAGAGGTAGATGCTACTGGAATAACAAGGATAAAAGTTCGTTTTGGAAGCAAGATAGGGCAGCAGTTTGTATTAGATCATATAGAATTAAATGCAAATTACAGGGAGCGTGTGCAGAAAAAACAGATAACAATGATAATTTATTTTATGATGTTTTTGCTTATGCCGGCTTGCTATTTGCTATTATCTCATGCGGTTGAACTTCAGAAGAGGACGGATCAGAACAAAATATTGAAAGTATTATCATTTCCGTTTGGTTTATTAGTTCCGGTAGCCTTATTTATAACACTGCTGGTATGTAGTATGGTTGCATGGCTTAAAAGTACATGTGGGGATGTTTCATTTTCCATTATTGTGCTGCAGCTTACCAGTCCGATAAAAGGAACGGACAGTGGCGTAATAAACAGTATTATAAAAACAGGAATTATTCCGCCGCTCCTTGTTACGCTTACGATTAGCATAGTTTATCTTATTATGGTAAGAGTATTATACAATCTTGAAGATTTACCTGTAAAAAAGGTTCCTGCATGGACTAAAATCTGTCTGGAAATTATTCTGCTCATTGCCCTGGTTGGAACAATACAAGTTCAGGGAACAAAAGTAGGTATGTGGGAGTATATAAAAAGTGTTCAGGAGAAAACGGATTTCTATGAAAAATATTATGTAAACCCAGCTAAGACAAAACTTGATTTTCCATCTCAAAAAAGAAATTTGATTTATATATTTATGGAATCAATGGAAAGTAGTTATGCCGATCAGGAAGATGGCGGTATCATGGATGATAATTATATTCCGAATCTGACAAAATTGGCGAAGGAAAATATAAATTTTTCAGATAAGGCGGATGGAAAGCTAGGCGGGCCAACTTGTTTAGAGGCAACGGCTTATACGGTTGGAGGAATGGTTGCACAGACAGCAGCAATTAATTTAAAGCTTCATAATTCGGGATCTATGTTTGGAAACTTTCTTCCTAATTTAACAACAATGGGAGATATTCTTAATAAAGAAGGATACCAGCAGGTGTTTTTGTGTGGAAGTGAGGGAGACTTTGCCGGAAGAGATACATACTTTACAAGCCACAAAGATTTTCATATAGAAGATTATAATGCAGCGAAAAAAGAAGGATTCATTGCGCCGGATTACAAAGTATTTTGGGGTCATGAAGACGAAATATTATATAAACGTGCGAAGAAGCAGCTCGAACAGCTTTCTTCGTCTGACAAACCATTTAATCTTACAATGCTGACGGTGGATACGCATTTTCCACGAGGTTATAAATGCCGGCTTTGTAAAGATAAATATAACAGGCAATATGCTAATGTAATTGCCTGTGCAGACCAGCAGGTATATGACTTTGTAGAATGGATAAAAAAACAAGATTTTTACAAAAATACGACAATTGTTATAGCTGGTGATCATACGACAATGGTCGATACGTCTGATCCGATATGGAGTAATTTAAACGACAATTATAAAAGAACCGTGTATAATACAATTATCAACGCTGATTGTACTTATAAAGAAAATGTGACAGGAAACAGAGACTTTTCTACAATGGATATGTTTCCAACAACATTAGCAGCCTTGGGAGTACAGATTGATGGAAATCGTCTGGGATTAGGAACGAATCTGTTCTCTGGTCAAAAAACACTTCCAGAGAAATTAGGAAGAGGATATATCAATCAGGAATTAAAGAAAAACGACAAAAAATATAATGGGTTTTATTAACTTCTGATCGTGCAGCAAAAGAGACGCCCTCCGTGAATGAAATAATCCTTATTTCATTCACGGAGGGCGTCTCCCTTGCCTGCGGCAAATTAGAAATTACTTAGTCAGAATTGCAAGAATCTTATTGGATCGTGCAACAAATGCAGTCATCTCTTCCGGTTTCAGCGGATGGTTTGCCAGACGTGCAAGGTCATAGAGCTGCTGGCAGATCGTAGTAGTATTTTCGCTTTCGTCATTGTTTAAAACATACTGAACTAAGTCATTGTTCATGTTAAGGACGAGAGTTTCACCTTCCGCACCAAGTCCTGTGGAGCTGTTGCTCATTCCGTACATTTCCATCATTTCGGACATACGACGTGTTTGTTCAGAAACGGTGATCATAGAAGGCATATCGGCATTTTTCAGCTTTTCAACTTTTACGATTAAGTTTTCAACACCAGTTGCCTTTTTAAACTTCTCGGAAAGCTTTTCGGTGAGTTCTTTTTCTTCGTTCTCATCAATTGTTTCTTTGAAGTTATCAGTCAGTTCAGAGTCGATACGCAGGAATTTTACTTCTGGATTTCTCTGCTCTAAGTGAGTGATAAATGTTGTATCAATCTGGTGTGTCAGGTAGATGGCATCAATTTCCTGTTCTTTGAACATATTGATATACTGAGACTGTGCTACCTCATCTGTGATATAGAAAACATTGTTTTCATATTTTTCTTTGCCAGCTTCAAGATAATCTGGAAGTGTAACATATTTGCCCTCCATGTTTTTGAAGATGATGTAATCTTTCATCTTATCGTTAAATTTCTGGTCACGGATGCAGCCAAACTTAATGAATGGGCTGATGTCATCCCAGTATTTTTCATAGTTTTCACGATCGGTTTTGCACATACCAGAAAGCTTTTCCGCAACTTTCTTAGTGATGTAGTTAGAAATTTTCTTAACAAAACCGTCATTCTGTAATGCACTTCTTGATACGTTCAGTGGAAGGTCTGGACAGTCAATGCATCCCTTTAATAATAAGAGGTATTCAGGAATAACTTCTTTAATATTATCTGCGATAAATACTTGGTTGTTATATAACTTAATTGTTCCCTCGATTGTATCATATTTTGTATTGATTTTAGGGAAATAAAGGATACCTTTTAAGTTAAATGGATAATCCATGTTCAGATGGATCCAGAATAAAGGCTCTTTATAATCGTGGAATACATCACGGTAAAATTCTTTATATTCTTCATCAGTACAGTCGTTTGGATGCTTTGTCCATAATGGATGAATCTGGTTGATTGGCTTAGGTGCATCATCTTCTTCCTCTTCCTCATCTTCAAGAGTTACTTCGGAATCACCATCTTCTGTATCAGCGTCCTTTACGTCTACGTCAATTACCTTTTCTTCAGCATCCTTTTTGGCAGCTTCTTCAGCCTTTTTCGCTTCTTCTTCCTCATTTACAAAGTAAATTTCAACTGGCATGAAAGAACAGTATTTGTTAAGAATTTCGCGGCAGCGGTATTCATTACAGAATTCATAACTCTCATCGTTGAGGTAAAGAGTAATTGTTGTACCACGCTCTGCTTTGTCACCATCTTCCATATCAAATTCTGTACCACCATCACATTCCCAGTGAACTGGTGTAGCGCCTTCTTTATAAGAAAGAGTATCAATAGTAACCTTATCAGCAACCATAAATGCAGAATAGAAACCAAGTCCGAAATGACCGATAATCTGCTCGTCACTTGCTTTGTCTTTGTACTGTTCCATGAAAGCAGCAGCACCAGAAAAAGCAATCTGATTGATGTATTCGTCTACTTCGTCCTCTGTCATACCAATACCATTATCAATAAAGGTAAGAGTCTTGTCAGTAGGATTAATACGAACTTCTACTTTATACTTCTCATCGTCAGCTTCTTCAAATTCACCCATAACAGAAAGCTTTTTCAGCTTTGTTACAGCATCGCATCCGTTACTTACTAACTCACGGATGAAAATGTCGTGGTCAGAATAGAGCCACTTCTTTATAATAGGAAAAATATTTTCACTGTTAATTGATAAACTTCCCTGTTTAGCCATAATAAGCATCTCCTTAAAATTAATTATATAAATGTAGGCTAATATTCTATGAACTAAGTCAAAAGAACTTCTGACTGGAATATTGCCTTTGTATTTTTATCAATACCATTCTTATACTAATACCAGTTTGCAGGAATGTCAAGAAAAAATTAGCACTCAATATAAATGAGTGCTAACAATTGCGCTTCGCGTTAGCTATATTATGCCAGTAGTTTGAGTATTGGCCCTTTCAAATTTAATTTCCTAATGAGTACAATTTTCTGAGAAATCCTCAAATTGTCAAACAATAACTTTACCAATTAATTTCCTGGTTAGCCTGTCGCTTTTGTTTAGCTCAACAAATTACTATTAAATTTATTACTACTTTCGCAGGTAGGATAAGTATGATATAATTTAATTCGTTATTATTGCGAGAAAATCATAATTCGTTATAGAGAATACATAGAAAGTAAGGTCGAGGAAATATGAATCAGGAATTAATGAAGGAATTTAAAGCAGATTTAAAAGAATTTCGAGAGATGACAGAGAAATTTTATGCAAAAGAAGTCAGTGTGAAAGATTATAAAGGGTTCTCTGGCGGCTTTGGAAGTTATGCACAAAAAGGTGGAGAAGCGAGCATGCTCCGCCTGCGTATGCCAGGCGGCAGAGTGACGAAGGAAAAGTTAAAGTTCCTCGTAGATTCTATTGAAAGGTATGATGTGAAAAGAGCAC
>ENA-OQIV01000708-OQIV01000708.1-human-gut-metagenome-genome-assembly--contig:-NODE-708-length-17428-cov-4.898565_pt1 | contig 17428 bp, 16 predicted proteins | sample MGYA00242588_ERZ504753 | MGnify/ENA primary metagenome ERZ504753 (study PRJEB26092, sample SAMD00036359) | human gut metagenome | host: Homo sapiens | study: EMG produced TPA metagenomics assembly of... | reverse complement strand
GCTTAATTATATAGCGTAGGGCAACGCCCTACGAAAAAGACACCCCAGCCACAAGCCCTGAAAGGGCGGAACTGTATACAATTATGCCCTTTCAGGGCGCAAATTCAGATTACCGTTTTTTCGTAGGGCGTTGCCCTACGCTATATAATTAAGCCCTTTCAGGGCACCCCGCAAAATTTACCGTTTATAGGTTTGCCTTAACAGCATCAATCAATTCCTGATATTCTTCATCAGTCAGATAAACCTTCCCTGGGTTCATTTGGAATATACCTCCATAATCAGGTCCATCCACATACTTAGGCGCTAAATGAAAATGTAGATGAGACAATTTATCCGAGTAAGCACCATAATTAATCTTTTCCGGTTGGAAAGCTTTTTGCATGGCACGAGTGACACGCGCTACATCTGCCATAAAAGCATTACGGTCTTCATCACTCAATTCATTTAAATCGTTCACATGGTCTTTGTAAGCAACAAGACAACGTCCACGATAGGTTTGTTCTTTAAACAGAAACACACGTGACACACTCAATTGCGCTATCTCAATCATCAGATTATGCAGCGTTTCATTGTTCTGGCAATACAGACATTCTTTCGGATCACTCTTCATGATATTATTATTTTAAGTTTTTATCGTTGCAAAAATAAGTATTCCATTCTTATCCGGCTTGTACTTTTTCGTTTTTTTGATCGACTAATTGGTATACATCCTCTTTTTCACCTACCACCCAAACAACATCACCTTCTTCGAGCGGAGCATTTACATCGGGAACCATCAACGTACCGTCTTCACTCTCAACGCCCGCTATCATGCAATGATATTTGTCGCGAATACCCGATTCACGAATCGTTTTACCCAGAAAAACAGAATCACTGTCAATGATAAATTGCTTCAAAGCCATTTCACTCTTTTCATAGACCTCCCAGTCTATCTTCGCTCCATTTTGCATCGCTTCATTAAAGACGTTCAATTGTTCATCTGTTCCTATCACCTGTATCTTATCCATAGGAAACAGTCGGACAGAACCACCCGGAATATTAATACGCCTCTTTCCACGAAGGATAGAAGCCACATGAACTCCAAACTTCTTTCCCAGATTCAGTTCCATCAATGTCTTTCCTGCCCAACAAGATTCACCCGGAATTTCCATATCAGCAAGATGTAAATCATGTGACAACAAACGCCCGGCATATTCCGGTTTTTTCTCTCCCAAATACTCTGCACGTACATCTCTGGAACGAAGATTCTGAAAAAAGCGACGTTCAATCAGTATCGATTGCTTCTTCAGACGGCGAGACCATACCATCAGCAAAACGACAAGTACGGCCACACCAATAATCAAGCCGATAGACGCCTTAAATAATCCGGAAATAACAAAGATGACAAAAAGCACTGCTATCATAATGCGAATCACGATTGTTGATAACAATGGTGCACGATTAGCACGATTATCATGCCATAAAGTCATAAACTCGACCGAATGGTTCTTTTTCACCATGATGGCACGCAAGAAAGGGGCAATACACAGAATGATAAATACGGCTCCTAATAAAGACGCCCAGAAATGAGGCAGATTCTCTTTAAAGAATGGCACGACAAAACGAAAAGAAAGTGCAACAATCGATATGCTGACAATTGAATAAACGACCGTAATACGTACCATTGCCAAGATTAGCTTCTTCCACAAATTCTCATGATTGAGTGCTGTTTGCGAACCGGAAGAGTAACGCATCATCATTTTTTTCCATGATTCCGGAAGATGTGCATCTACAAAAGTAGAAGCCGGCTCGGCTAAACGAATCATGTAAGGAGTTAGGAAAGTAGTAATGACAGAGACTGCTACTACTATCGGATACAGAAAATCACTCGTTACATGCAAGGAGACTCCCAAAGAGGCAATAATAAATGCAAATTCACCGATCTGCGTTAAACTAAAGCCGCATTGCATAGCCGTCTTTAATGGTTTTCCGGAAAGTATGACACCGAAAGTACCAAAAACAGACTGCCCCAAAATAACAGCCAAAGTGATTACTATAATAGGAACAGCATATTCTACAATCATTGCCGGATCTACCATCATACCAACCGATACGAAAAAGATAGCTCCGAAAAGGTCCTTAACAGGCTTCACCAGCCGGTCTATGGATTCCGCTTCAATCGTTTCTGCCAAAATAGAGCCCATAATAAATGCACCAAATGCAGCAGAGAAACCTGTATGAGCTGCCATCACTACCATGCCGAAGCAAAGTGCCAACGACACAATAAGCAGAGTCTCCTCTCCCATCAATTTCCGGCAGCGTTTCAAGAATTCAGGAATCAGATAGATACCGACAACAAACCACAGAATAAGGAAAAACAATAATTTCCCGATACTCTCCAACATCTCGGTACCTTCAAAATGTTGGCTTACCGCCATAGTGGAAAGCATCACCATTAATACAATAGCCAAAATATCTTCCAAAATCAAGATACTCAACACTAGTCCGGTAAACTGTTTCTTCCTTAATCCCAAATCGTCAAAAGCTTTATAAATAATAGTGGTAGACGACATCGCAATCATACCACCCAGAAACAGACTGTCCATCCGGTGCCAGCCAAAGCCCATACCGACTCCTATACCCAACAAAATCATACAAAAGATGATGGTACAGGCAGCAATGATGGCAGAACCACCCACCTTGACAATCTTCTTAAAACTAAATTCCAAACCAAGAGCAAACAGCAAGAAAATAACACCAATATCCGCCCAAGTCTTAATATTGGCAGTATCCATCACTGAAGGAGTATACGGCATATGCGGACTTGCCAGGAATCCGGCAACTACATATCCCAAGACCAGAGGTTGCTTCAACTTCTTAAACAACAAAGTCATAACACCGGCACAGATCAATATCAGTGCGAGGTCAGCTATAAGAGTAGGTAATTGAGACATTATTTCATCGTATTTGATGACAAAATTATATTATTTCTATGGGATAAACAACATATCTACTGATATGTTTTGCAATAACGTCCTAAAATAAGTTAGCCCCGGATAGAGTCGATACTTATCCGGGGCTATACACAACAACCAGCTTATTTCTTATTTTCTAAAAGGAGGTTTCACTACCACTGCTTTTAACTTCCGACCACGCATATCAATACAGATTTCCGTGCCCACCTTACTATATTCCGGCTTTACATATCCCATACCGATACCAATTTTACGGGTAGGCGACATCGTACCGGAAGTAACCACTCCCACTTGCTCGCCTTCAGCATTTACCAGTTCATAGCCATGGCGGGGAATCCCGCGGTCAACCATTTCAAAACCAACCAGTTTACGGGTAACACCTTCCATTTTCTGTTTTTCCAGCAACGGACGGTTGATAAAATCCTTACCTTCCACAAACTTAGTAATCCAGCCCAGTCCGGCTTCTATCGGAGAAGTAGTATCATCCAAGTCATTACCATACAGACAGAAGCCCATTTCCAACCGAAGTGTATCACGAGCTCCCAAACCGATAGGTTTAATGCCGTATTCCTCACCAGCTTCAAAAACCGCTTTCCATATACGATCAGCAACAGACGGATAGAAATAAAGTTCGAAACCTCCCGCACCGGTATAACCCGTATTGGAGATTATCACATTCTCTTCACCTGCAAACGTTCCAACTTTAAATGTATAATATGGAATAGAAGCAAGATCAATGTCCGTCAACTTTTGCAGAGCTAGAACAGCCTTCGGGCCCTGTACAGCGAGTTGAGCTATGTTGTCCGAAGAGTTTTCCAACTCGGCCCCTTCCGTATTGTGAGAAACACACCAGTTCCAGTCTTTTTCCATATTGGCAGCGTTGACTACCAGCATGTATTTTTCCGGCTCGTACTGATACACCAGCAAATCATCTACAATACCTCCCTCTTCATTTGGAAAACAGGTATATTGTATTTTACCCGGAGCCAATGCCGCCACATTATTGGAAGTTATTTTCTGCAGAAAGGCTAATGCTTGTGGTCCTTTCACCCAAAATTCTCCCATGTGCGACACATCAAATACACCGACACTTTGACAAACAGTCAGATGTTCGTCAATGATACCAGAGTACTCAATAGGCATATTATAACCTGCAAACTCGTGCATCTTAGCACCGAGTATGATATGTTTCTCTGTAAACGGAGTGGTTTTCATTATTTTAAAGTATTAAGTATTAATCAAGTATTAAGTTTTAAGTATTACCTGTGTTTACCACCTTTTTTATTTGGAAGCTACCAGTTCAGCTATTTTCACGATCACTTTCATAGCTTTTTCCATATTCTGGATAGGTACGAATTCGTAACGTCCGTGGAAATTCAGACCACCGGCAAAGATATTCGGACAAGGCAATCCTTTGAAAGAGAGCTGCGCACCATCCGTACCTCCACGAATCGGTTTTACGTTCGGTTTCACGCCAACGGCTTCCATAGCTGCAAAAGCAGTATCGATGATGTGCATTACCGGTTCTATTTTCTCACGCATATTATAATACTGGTCGCGCAGTTCGAGTGTCGCAGTACCAGCTCCATATTCAGCGTTCATTTGAGCTACCAGACGTTCCATCTCTTTTTTGCGGTCCTCAAATTTTGCACGGTCATGATCGCGGATGATATAAGACACAGTGCTTTGCTCCACATCTCCCTGAATACCGATCAAGTGATAAAATCCTTCATAGCCGGTCGTATGTTCCGGCCTTTCCTGTGAGGGAAGCATCATGATAAACTGATTGGCAAGGTAGATAGAGTTAATCATCTTATCCTTGGCATATCCCGGATGCACATTACGCCCTTTAAAGGTTATTTTTGCGGCAGCGGCATTAAAGTTCTCAAACTCCAACTCCCCTACTTCACCTCCATCCATCGTATACCCCCATTCGCAACCGAATTTCTCTACATCGAATTTATGAGCACCTTCACCGATTTCTTCGTCAGGATTGAAACCGATACGGATTTTACCGTGCTTGATTTCAGGATGTTCCTTCAGATAAACCACCGCAGATACAATTTCCGCAATACCCGCTTTGTCGTCGGCACCGAGCAACGTTTTTCCGTTGGTTACAATCAAGTCTTCTCCCTTATGATCCAGCAATTCCGGGAATTGCGACGGAGAAAGAATCACATTCTCTTCAGCACAAAGCACAATATCCGAGCCATCATATTTTTCCACAATCCGCGGAGTGACATCTTTACCTGTCATATCAGGACTTGTATCCATGTGGGCAATAAATCCGATAGTGGGTACTTCTTTATCTATATTGGCAGGAAGTGTAGCAAAAAGATAGCCATGCTCATCCAAAGTAATATCTTCCAATCCCAAAGATTCCAACTCTTTCTTCAAGTATTCAGCAAAAACCATCTGCTTCGGAGTACTTGGAGTAAGCCCAGTCGATTCATCAGATTGTGTATCGAAGCTTACATACTTTAAAAATCTGTCTACTAAAGTCATTTCTATTTACGATTTAACGATTTACAATTTACAATTTGATAGTTTATAGTGCCGTAAAGGTAAAAAAAGAGCCGTGAATTACAAAGCAATTCACGGCTCTTTTTTATTGTATGCTTTTATCCGGATAGTTAAATATCCTATTTTACTGCTTTAAAAGTGGCTGCTACCATCAAAGCAATGTGTACATACTTTGCATTTAGGTAATCCGATAGCCTCAATCAACGTTTCCAGCGTGTTAAACTTCAATGAACTTAGTCCGAAACGCTCGGCAATAATGCTAACCATCTTTTCGTATTCCGGCGAACCGGTAGTAGCATATTTCTCCAAATTCTTATTTTCATCACCTTCCAATTCCTTGATAATGCGGCGGGTTATCAACTCCAATGCATTTTTGGAAGCCGAGAAACCGACAAACGGACAAGCGTAAATCAATGGCGGACAAGCGATACGCATGTGTACCTCTTTTGCTCCATAATCATACAGAATCTTCACGTTATCACGCAGTTGAGTTCCCCGTACAATCGAATCGTCACAGAACAACAAACGTTTATTTTGCAACATCGCACGGTTTGGAATCAGCTTCATCTTGGCTACCAGCGAACGCATCTCCTGATTGCTGGGAGTAAAGCTGCGCGGCCACGTCGGTGTATATTTCGAGATAGCACGATGATAGGGAACTCCCTTTCCTTCGGCATATCCTAAAGCCATACCCACTCCCGAATCAGGAATACCACAAGCGCAATCCACCTCCGATTCATCCGTCTGCCCCATTTTCAATCCGCTGGTGAAACGCACTTCTTCCACATTCTTTCCTTCATAGCAAGAAGTCGGGAAACCATAGTACACCCACAGGAACGAGCAAATTTGCATATCCTCATTGGGTTTGCGAAGCTGGTCGATGTGATCGTCATACATGCGAACAATCTCACCGGGACCTAAATATCTCTCAATCTCATAATCCAGATTCGGGAAGCTGGACGATTCGCTCGTTGCAGCATAAGCACCGTCTTTCTTTCCAATCACTACCGGAGTACGTCCCCATCGGTCACGGGCAGCGATGATGCTACCATCTTCTGTCAGGAGCAGCATAGAGCAAGAACCTTTAATGTGATTAAACACATTTTCGATACCTTCAGCAAAGGTTCTACCTTGTATAATAAGTAATGCGATAAGTTCCGTCTGGTTGGTGTTGCTCGAACTAAGTTCGGCGAAGTGCATGTTTTGACTGAGAAGTTCTTCTTCCAATTCCTGGATATTGGCTATTTTAGCGACTGTGACAATGGCGAAACGCCCGAGATGAGAATTGATGATGATAGGTTGTGCATCTGTGTCGCTAATGATGCCGATGCCGGCGTTTCCTTTAAATTTGTCTAGTTCTCCTTCAAATTTGGTTCGGAAATAAGTACTTTCCAAATTGTGAATGGAGCGGATAAACCCTTTTTCCTCACTGTATGTTGCGAGTCCTCCTCGCTTGGTACCCAGATGTGAGTTATAATCTGTGCCATAGAATAAATCAGTCACGCAACTAGTTTTCGAGACTGTTCCGAAAAAACCTCCCATGTTGTTCTCTTTATTGATGATGTTTTAAAAAAGATGGCGCAAAAGTACAAAAAAGAATCCGTCCTATAAAAAAAGTACTCCGCAAAGTTTTAGTTTTCTTTGCGAAGCACAACTAATATTTATTAAAAAACGAGGAATCCGTAAACAATCTTTTTACCTGAATCTTATTTCCATTTCCTGATTGTTTTCAAGTCGGCGGGAGTTGCTTCTATCAGACTTACCGCAAACCCTCCACTGCGTGCCAGCTTCACAGACATCTTATTCTTGTTTGTCACCAATCCTTTTTTTATCTGATAAGAGGTCGGATTCTTTTCAAAGTCAGCATCTTTTCCGTCAGCATAAAGAGTGGCTACATATTGTTTTCCCGGTTCAAGAAAATCAAGCGTAAAAGCAGAGGTACGGGGATTTTCGTCGGTGATGCCACCTACAAACCAGTTATCAGTGCCTTTCGCTTTACGGGCAACCGTGATATAATCTCCCGGTTCTGCTTCCAGATACTTGCTGTCATCCCAATCAACAGCTACCTCTTTGATAAATTGAAACGCATCCATGTGGCGTTCGTAGCTTTCCGGAAGGTCAGCTGCCATCTGCAAAGGGCTGTACATCGTTACATAAAGTGCTAATTGTTTAGCTAAAGTAGTACGTACAAAGCTGTGATCGCCCGACAGAAAAGATAGTTTGGTATCAAAAATACCCGGCGTATAATCCATCGGTCCGCCAATCTGACGGGTGAAAGGAAGCAAAGTGGTATGGAACGGTTTGTTGCCTGCAAAAGCTTCATATTCCGTGCCACGAGCCGATTCGTTACCAATCAGATTCGGGTAGGTACGACATAATCCTGTGGGACGGGTTGCTTCATGGGCATTTACACATATCTTATATTCGGCAGCTTTTTCTACCGCATATAAATAATGGTTATTCATCCACTGTCCGTAATGATGCTCCCCACGAGGAATAATGTTACCTACATATCCACTTTTCACAGCATTATACCCGTTATCTATCATAAACTGATATGCCTTATCAAGATGACGTTCGTAGTTACGTACAGAAGCAGAGGTCTCGTGATGCATCATCAGCTTCACCCCTTTTTCCTTTGCATACGCATTGAGCATTTTCACGTCAAAATCAGGATACGGAGTGACGAAATCAAAGACATAATCCTTCGAATTTCCAAACCAGTCTTCCCAACCTTCATTCCAGCCTTCCACCAATACCTGGTCGAATCCATGTTCGGAAGCAAAATCGATATAACGTTTCACTTTATCATTGTTGGCTGAATGGCGTCCGTTTGGCTTTGTTTTGGAATAATCCGTCTGTCCAAGTTTCACCGAATAAACATCATCCGTATACGACCAGGAACCTTTTCCGGTGATCATTTCCCACCACACTCCGATATATTTCACCGGCTTAATCCAAGAAACATCTTCATAAATACAAGACTCATTCAGGTTCAGAGTCAATTTAGAAGCCAGAATATCACGGGCATCATCACTTACAATCACCGTACGCCAGGGTGAACGGCAGGGAGTCTGCATATACCCCTTATCTCCTTTCGCATCAGGAGTCAGCCATGATTCAAAAACCAGGTTCTGATCGTCCAGATTCAGATGCATACAAGAATAGTCGATCAAAGCGGCTTCATGCAGATTGATATACAATCCATCGGCCGTTTTCATTTGCAGGGAAGTTTGTACACCTGTCGGAGAGAAAGGTGTTTGAGAAGCATTTGGAGTAATTGCCCCTTGCAATAATCCGCGAATTTCTGAAAGTTTGGATTCGGTATAGTCATATTCCTGCGTATCATAATCGCCGGGAATCCAGAAGGCTGTATGATCGCCAGCCATAGCGAATTGAGAATGTTCTTCTTTGATAACGAAGTAATTCAGATTTTTCTGCTGTGGAAATTCATAACGGAATCCCAAGCCATCGTTATAAAGACGAAAACAAATAATCATATTACGATCTTGTGCCTTTTGATTCAAGGTGACAGCCATTTCATTATAATGGTTGCGGATGGATTTCACCTCTCCCCACACAGGTTGCCATGTTTCGTCAAAAGTAGCAGTTTTCGTATCGATCAGCGTGAATCCGTTCATCAGTCCCGGATCATTCTTTAATTCCAATCCCAGTTTCGAAGGTTTAATTACTTCTTTTCCTTTATAAGAGAGTTCGTACACCGGTTCTCCTTGCGCATTGACAGAGAAATTAAGCTTTAATTGTCCGTCAGGAGAAGTGATACTTTCGGCTTTAGCTGATGTGCCGAAGAAAAAAAAGAGCAACAGACAGAGCCCTATTACAGTTCCTATTTTCATGTTCTTCATGATATAAATGAGTTAGTTAATAATCGTATGGCAAAGATAGACCGGAAACACAAGAGGTGTTTTTCTTTATAAATAAAATATAGAGGGATACAGAACCAAAAACAGAATAAGTATTTAATAATAAAGTAGATAACATATTTTGAGACTAGAAAAAATATAGTGTCTATGGTGAATAAATTAAAAGGATTAAATATGAATATTGCATAATCTTTCTATATTTGCAGATTATTATCTCAATCACAATAAACATTTTATTATTCATATGGCACAACGCCTTAATTTATCCCGGAGGTTTCGAGCAACTCGAAAAGGATTTTGAAGTCGCCTAAATAATATCAATCTTTCAATCAAATGAGCAAAGAAGTTATCTATATCTTTATCGGCGGAGGCACGGGTAGTGCATTGCGTTATTTCATTCAGTTGTTAATGCACGAACGAATCGTCCCCTACCATTTTCCATGGGCTACTTTCACTGTCAATCTCCTCGGTAGTTTTCTTATCGGCCTGTTTTATGCCCTTTCAGAACGGTTTCACCTTCCGTTCGAAGTCCGTTTGTTTCTGACAACGGGCTTATGTGGAGGTTTCACAACGTTCTCTACTTTCTCCAGTGACGGCGTAAGTCTACTGAAAGGAGAATTTTACGGAGTATTTATTCTATATACATTAATAAGTATAGGTATAGGATTGGCCGCTGTGGTAGCCGGCGGATATGTGGGAAAGGCATGATGAAAAGAAACCCAATCAAACCCGTCCGCGTTGTTCCTCCCATGATGGAAGAGCAGGAAGTCAGTACTACTACCCTACAGGAATGGCTCGACAGAGAAGAAACCGTCTCTCATCTTTTATTCTGTAAAGGAAAAGAAGAAGGTATCGACAAATCTTATAAAAGTTTCAAGAACTGTACTTTCCAAAATCAGACATTCAGCGAATGTAAATTCCATTCTTCCCAACTGACCGATGTCAGGTTCGAGAACTGTGATTTATCCAACATCTCTTTTGCTGAAAGTTCGCTCTACCGGGTAGAATTCATTTCCTGCAAACTATTGGGTACCAATTTATCTGAAACAACGATGAATCATGTCTTGCTGCACGACTGCAATGCCGGTTACATCAACCTCGCCATGAGTAAAATGAATCAGGTACGTTTCGCACACAGCCAGCTCCGCAACGGAACTCTGAACGACTGCCGTTTTTCATCTGTCGCTTTTGACGGTTGCGACCTTGTAGAAGCCGATTTCTCACATGCTTCGCTCCGCGGAATAGATTTGCGCACTTCCCGCATCAGCGGAATCACGCTCAACATCAGTGATCTGAAAGGGGCTGTCATCACCTCCTTGCAGGCTATGGATTTGCTTCCACTGTTAGGGGTTATTATCGAAGATTAAAATCCTGCAAATTCACCCCGCCACACTCAAACAAAAAACATCGTCCCGTTGTTATAATATAAGGTCGGACTAACGACATATAGGGAATAGGCTCAAAAAGAATACCTATTTATAGTGATTTCTCACTCCCTGTCAAGTCCGTACTTTTGCAGAAATCTTATTCAAAAACAATAGAAACGATGAAAATTGAAAAAATTGTAGCTCGAGAAATTCTCGATTCAAGAGGTAACCCCACAGTAGAAGTTGACGTAGTATTGGAATCCGGCATCACAGGACGTGCATCTGTACCATCCGGTGCTTCCACAGGTGAACATGAAGCATTGGAGCTTCGCGATGGTGATAAAAAACGTTATGGTGGAAAAGGAGTACAAAAAGCGGTTGACAATGTAAATAAAATCATCGCTCCGAAACTGGTTGGTATGTCTTCGCTCAATCAGAGAGGTATCGACTACGCAATGCTGGCATTGGACGGCACTAAGACTAAATCCAATTTAGGTGCCAACGCTATTCTCGGTGTATCTCTTGCCGTAGCCAAAGCTGCCGCCAACTATCTGGATCTTCCTCTATACCGTTACATCGGTGGAACAAATACGTATGTAATGCCTGTACCGATGATGAACATCATCAACGGTGGTTCACATAGCGATGCTCCTATCGCATTTCAGGAATTTATGATTCGTCCCGTAGGTGCCCCTTCTTTCAGAGAAGGTCTGCGAATGGGTGCTGAAGTATTCCATGCCTTGAAGAAGGTTTTGAAAGACCGTGGTTTAAGTACTGCCGTAGGTGATGAAGGAGGTTTCGCCCCTAACCTCGAAGGTACAGAAGATGCCCTGAACTCGATCCTTGCCGCTATCAAAGCCGCAGGCTACGAACCGGGTAAAGATGTGATGATCGGTATGGACTGCGCTTCTTCTGAATTCTACCACGATGGTATTTATGATTATACCAAGTTTGAAGGCGAAAAAGGCAAGAAACGTACCGCTGAAGAACAAATCAACTATCTGGAAGAACTGATTAACAAGTTCCCTATCGACTCCATCGAAGACGGTATGAGCGAAAACGACTGGGAAGGTTGGAAGAAATTGACAGAACGTATCGGCAACCGCTGCCAGTTGGTAGGTGACGACTTGTTCGTGACTAACGTAGACTTCCTTGCCATGGGTATCGAAAAAGGTTGTGCCAACTCTATCCTGATTAAAGTAAACCAAATCGGTTCGTTGACAGAAACATTGAACGCTATCGAAATGGCTCACCGCCATGGATACACCACTGTTACCTCTCACCGTTCGGGTGAAACAGAAGACGCTACTATCGCTGATATCGCAGTAGCTACCAACAGCGGACAAATCAAGACAGGTTCGTTGAGCCGTTCGGATCGTATGGCTAAATATAACCAACTGCTCCGTATCGAAGAAGAACTCGGCGACTTGGCTGTATATGGATACAAGAGAATCAAGTAAATCTCTATGCTAGATTATAAAAAAAGCATTCAAGTAAACTACCTGAATGCTTTTTTCTTTTTGAGCCTCTTGTCGGATTCGAACCAACGACCCCGAGATTACAAATCACGTGCTCTGGCCAACTGAGCTAAAGAGGCTTGTCATATCTAACTTCGCAACCATTCCGCCTTGAATGGTTAAGCGGCTGCAAAGTTAGATATTTATTTTAAATCTCAAAAACTTTCGGTGTTTTTGTACGAATGATGATAGAAATGCATACACAACATTTCCTGCCAGATCTCCTGAACCATAACCTACCTTATTATACCATTTAAGGTATCTTTTTTTTTCCATGTGAAACTTCTCCTTTCAACAACTATCTTTAGTTTCCACAACTTTTATATAATTTTACAAAAATTATATAAAAATTTTACGCCAGAATAAATATCATAAATGGAACAAAACATACACAAAATAACCTTTTTACTTTTTGTTTTTCGTTGTTATCCATTATTAAAAATGGACTTATCATTAAATTTGTGTTAAAATCAAACTAAATCTATCATTTTTGTTTAATTTTCAGACAGTTTCTAATTATTTTCATATACGGAGGTAGCAATGTACACAAACAATGCATATCTAAATGATTCGCATATAGACAGAAAGGATAAATCAAATCCACTTATTGTAACAATGTGCGGAACTTATAAGTTATATACCAAACCAAAACTTCCTACATGGAGACCCCGTGGCAGAGTTGACTTTCAATTATTATACGTTGCTTCCGGGAAAGCTCATTTCTATTTTGATGAGGATGGTACTGATACCATTGTACATGCTGGTCATATGGTTTTATATCGCCCCAAAGAACCTCAAAAATATGTCTATTATGCCAAGGATCACACAGAAGTATATTGGGTTCACTTTACTGGAAGCAGTGTCACAAATCTACTTCGTTCCTATGGCATAACCAAAGATAAGCGTGTCTTTTATTGTGGTTCTAATCCTGAATATAAAAATCTTTTTTCGGTTATGATAAAAGAGTTACAGATGTGTAAATCTGGTTATTCCGAAATGCTCGAAATGTATTTAAGACAGATTTTTATTAGATTACAGCGTCATTTTGAGCAAACGATTATGACAGACACATCCCAGATAGCAGAAGAAATAGACAAAGCCATTGTTTATTTTAGCGAACACTATAATGAAGCAATTAATGTTGATGCCTATGCTAAACAGAACCACGTCAGCACAAACTGGTTCATACGCAATTTCAAAATGTATACCGGAACTACGCCAAAACAGTTTATTTTGCAAAAAAGAATTAATAATGCTGAAACACTACTACAAAATAAACAATATAACATTAAAGAGATTGCACAGTGTATATTCCATTTAAGTAGTGCACTTTTTCCGGGAATTCAGAGCACCTAAATCCGATATTTCAGAGCAGGTATTTCCGCCCTATAGTGCAATCACCTATAATGAATCCATGCACATAAAAATGTGTAAATTCATTACAGGAGGTCGATAACCATGACTGATTATCGAGAAATCATCAGACTACATAGTCTGAAGTTCAGCAATGTATCTATTGCCAACAGCTTATGCTGCTCACGCAACACAGTTTCAGAAGTGCTGAAGCTTGCTGAAAAACATTCTCTGGAATGGCCTATTCCAGAAACTCTTTCCAACAAAGATATCGAGTATCTGTTTTATCCAAACAGAGGCAATAATGAGGGAAGAAGACTCCCTGATTATGAGTATGTTTACAATGAGCTGGCCAAGCCGGGTGTAACGCTCTCGCTCTTATGGGCAGAATACTGTGCCAAATGTGAGGCAGAGTATACGATTCCGTATCAGCATTCACAGTTTAATGACAAGTATCATGCCTATGCTGCATCAAAGAAAGCAACTCTCAGAATTAAGCGCAAACCAGGAGAAACAATGGAAGTAGACTGGGTAGGCGATACGCTTAAAGTTTATGATGCTGTCAGTTGCTGCGATATACCTGCATATATATTTGTTGCTGTTCTTCCATGCAGTTTGTATGGATATGCAGAAGCATTCCCAGATATGAAATCAAACCACTGGATAGAAGCTCATATCCATGCGTATTCATTCTTTGGTGGTGTAACACGTATTCTTGTACCAGATAATCTTAAAACAGGTGTGATTAAAAACACACGGGCAGAGCTTGTACTTAACCGTTCCTACCACGAAATGGCAGAGCACTATGGAACTGCAATTATTCCTGCCCGACCGGTAAAACCGAAGGATAAACCGAATGCGGAAGGCACTGTAAAAGTTCTTGAAACATGGATTCTTGCAGCACTAAGGAACCGGAAGTTCTTCACTTTTGAAGAACTCAATAAAGCCATCCATGAAAAGCTTGAGGAATTCAATGCAAAGCCTTTCCAGAAAAAGAAAGGAAGCCGGTTATCTGCATTTCTTGAAGAAGAAAAGGACTTTCTCATGCCATTACCTGCTTCCCCGTATGAAACGGCTGTCTGGTCAACTGCCACCATACAACCTGATTATCTCATAAAAATCGGAGATTGCAAGTATTCTGTTCCGTATGAATTTATTGGCAAGAAGGTCGATATCCGCGCTACGGAAAACAGTATTGAAGTTTTTTACCATAGCAACCGTATAGCATCGCATGTGCGCAGGTCTTACTCTCCGGAACCGATTTATGTACCGGAGCATATGCCTGAAAACCACAGAAAATTTTTGGAATACAACACAGACAGTTTTCTGGACTGGGGAAAGAGTGTTGGCCATTCCACCCTTATTGTAGTAAAACATTTTTTATACATGCATAAGGTAGAGCAACAGGGATATAAATCCTGTGCATCGCTGATGAAGCTTGCTGACCGCTATGGTACGCAACGTTTGGAAAACGCCTGTATCAAGGCACTTAGTTACACACCAAGCCCAAGTTTAAAAAATATCAGTACCATTTTGAAAAATGGTCAGGATAAAGTGGCAGTAGCAAAGGTTGTTTCCAATGCTGCCAATAAAGAGAGTTCCAAGTATGGCATCACCAGAGGTGCCTCCTACTACGAAGGAGGTGACCGTTTATGATTCGTCAGTCAACCATAGACAAGCTGCATGATATGCGATTATCTGCAATGTCAGATGCCTTTGAATGCCAGTGCAAGGATCCTGACACCTATCAGGGATTATCTTTCGAAGACCGGTTCGGTATGCTGGTTGATAAAGAATGGGATAAGCGAAAAAGCACAAAGCTGCAAAAACTTATCCGCAGTGCTGAATTCCGTTATCCCAATGCGTGTATGGAAGATATTGAGTATCATCCTGACCGAAATCTGGATAAAGGACAGATGCTGGAATTCTCCACCTGCCGGTATATATCTGATGACCACCATATCATTCTAAAAGGAGCATCTGGGAATGGAAAAACATATATCGCATGTGCGCTTGGAATCGCAGCCTGCAGGAACTTTATCAAAGTACGTTATGTGCGCCTGCCTGATCTATTGAATGAGCTGGCTGTTGCACATGGGGACGGCACGCTGAAAAAAGTAATTAAAGCATATCAGAAGATAGATCTTTTGATTCTGGATGAATTCTTGTTAAGCCCCGTATCCACGGAACAGACACGGGAACTTCTTGAAATCATTGAGGCCCGTAGTGTGAAAGGCTCTGTAATCTTCTGCACACAGTTTGAACCGAAAGGCTGGTACAGCCGCATCGGAAATGACTGTGATGCCACTATTTGCGAAGCAATCATCGACCGGATCATTCATAATTCCTATGAGGTGATGCTTGATGGCCGCATATCCATGAGGGAACGTCATGGCATTCATGCTTCCCGGAAAGGAGCTGCCAATGACTGATTATTGTGCTTTCAGCAAAGACCATAAATGCGTTAAGTTTACGGATTATGAAATAACCCGCCACGAATTAGAAGAAGCCGATGAACTGTGTCATGGTAATTGGATAGAAATCCAGCATCTAAAAGAATACATTGACCGTTTACAGGCACTTCTTATAGAGCATGGGATAACTATTCCAGATGAATACTAATTAAATGACTGCACTCTGCTCCGGAAAGATATGCACTATTTTTCCGGAAAAGGGTGCTCTGAATTTCTGGAAAGCATGCACTATTGCATTGGAATACTCAGCACAGATAATAGGCTATGATAATCCTTTATATTTCAGCCGAATCTTTCAAAGAACGAAAGGTATATCTCCATCCGAGTATCGCAAAAACATATAAAGTATAAATAAAAAGGGAAGAGCTGATCAGTCATATTTATCAGCTCTTCCTTCTTGTTTGCAAATTTTGTCCACCTTTTATATTTATTTGGCAAGTAATATTTCGTTTCACATTTTATAATGACCTTGTCAACAGAAAGGAGATGAACTTCCATGAGAAACAAATTCCACAACTTTGTTCAACAACTACTTAACTTTTATGCAGACTTTTTTACTCGCAGATATTATCCTTTATAATTATGCAGTTGTTTCCACAACTTTATTTACACAACTGATATTTAAATTTCTAGGATTGATTTTTTGCAAACTTTTATTTTGTTTCACACTTTATAACAGCCTTATCAACAGAAAGGAGATGTATTTCCATGAGAAACAAGTTTTATAACTTTATTCAGCAACTGCTTAATTTCTATGCAGACTTTTTTACTCATAGATTTTATCCTTTATAGTATGCGATTGTACCCACAACTTTAATTATCCTCACCTGATAGTTAATCCATAGGATTAACTTTTCGCAAACTTTTAACTTCTACATCACTCAACACCTCTTCTGTAGCTTACGATTATGTAGGCCCATGTGTGATATTTATTATTTAGAAATAATCCATCTAGTTTTTTGCCTTGTTATCCGATGGCAATCTCACTTCCCCAGTTCTTTTTTTCATAATTGAATTCTGTGTTTCCATCTGTGTTGGAATATAATCGCTTTCCTGCAGAAATGCACCTGCCGCCTCAGCATATGATTCATATCCAGCTGCTTTCATTCTCTTTAACATTTTTTCCAAAGCACTGTTTTTGTCTCTGCTCACCTGTCGTGTGCTGATGCCCAGTTCCTCTGCTGTTTCCTTAACATGTTTTCCCATGATAAAATAATCGCTCACGATTTTCTTTTCCTTCTCTGTCAGATCACTGAAGAGTTCTTTGAAGAAGATCTCTGTTGTGATATCTGATGCAATGTCACGTCCATCATCTGCGATAAAGTCTGTCGCACAACTGTTTTCTGATTCTAATCC
>ENA-OQIV01000638-OQIV01000638.1-human-gut-metagenome-genome-assembly--contig:-NODE-638-length-19271-cov-3.265708_pt1 | contig 19271 bp, 17 predicted proteins | sample MGYA00242588_ERZ504753 | MGnify/ENA primary metagenome ERZ504753 (study PRJEB26092, sample SAMD00036359) | human gut metagenome | host: Homo sapiens | study: EMG produced TPA metagenomics assembly of... | reverse complement strand
CCAGCACCGATTGGAAGTCCTTCTTCAGAGAATGCACTCTGAGTTCTTCCGTATACGATCTGTAAGAATAATTCTCTCATAGCTGTATTGATGGCATCACAAACTAAGTCTGTATTCAATGCTTCTAAAATTGTTCTTCCTGGTAAGATTTCAGATGCCATAGCAGCTGAATGTGTCATTCCTGAACATCCGATTGTTTCTACTAATGCTTCCTGGATGATACCTTCTTTAACGTTAAGAGTTAATTTACATCCTCCCTGCTGAGGTGCACACCAACCAATACCATGTGTTAATCCTGAGATGTCTGTTACATCTTTCGCTTTTACCCATTTTGCTTCTTCAGGAATTGGGGCAGCTCCATGGTTTACACCCTGAGCTACTGTACACATTTGTTCTACTTCATGTGAATAAATCATGTTGAAACTCCTTTCAGTATTAAAAATAACACCTTTATTTTAGCACATCGTTAAAAATAAAACAACAAATTATCTTAAGAACTTCGTTAAGTTTTTCAATGTTTTTGTTGGTTTGTGTGATAAAAATAATTTTTTTGTCAAGTTGTTTTTCTTTTATATAAAAAATCTCGAATTTTCTTTTTTTTTAGTCAATTTAATAAATTATCTGAATTCTATTCCCCTTGTTTTCTTTAGGAATTACGGGTATAATTTAATACATATTTTTTATAACAGAAAGGAATTATGATTATGAGTCATTATGATTTAGAAACAAAATGTCTTCATTCTGGTTACACTCCTAAGAAAGGAGAACCATGTGCACTTCCTATTTATCAGAGTACTACTTTCAAATATGATACAACCGATGAAATGGGACAGTTATTTGATCTGAAAGCAGAAGGATATTTCTATACGCGTCTTCAGAATCCTACGAACGATGCTGTAGCTGCCAAAATTGCTGATCTTGAGGGAGGTGTTGCAGGACTTCTTACTTCTTCTGGACAGGCTGCAAACTTCTATGCGATCTTTAATATCTGTGAAGCTGGAGATCATGTTGTTGCAGCTTCTACAATCTATGGTGGAACATTTAACCTTCTGGGTGTTACATTAAAGAAACTTGGAATTGACTGTACATTCGTTGATACTGATGCAAGTGCTGAAGAAATTGCTGCTGCATTCAAACCGAATACCAAAGTTTTATTTGCAGAGACAATTGCAAACCCTGCACTTGTCATTCTTGATATTGAGAAATTTGCAAAGGTTGCCCATGAACATGAAGTTCCATTGATCGTTGACAATACTTTTGCAACGCCGATCAACTGTCGTCCTTTTGAATGGGGCGCTGATATCGTCACACATTCAACAACTAAATATATGGATGGACACGCTGTTCAAGTTGGCGGTGCGATCATTGACAGCGGAAACTTTGACTGGGACGCTTATGGACACAAATATCATGGTCTTACTGAACCTGATGAATCTTACCATGGTGTCGTTTATACAAAACAATTTGGAAAGAAAGCTTATATCACAAAAGCTACAACACAGCTGATGCGTGACCTTGGTTCCATTCCATCCCCTGAAAACTGTTTCTTATTAAATCTTGGATTAGAAACACTACCTTTGCGTGTAGAACGTCATTGTGAAAATGCTCAGAAAGTCGCTGAATTCTTAGATGCTCATGAAAAAGTATCTCATGTTATTTATGCCGGACTTCCTAATGATAAATATCACGAATTAGCACAAAAATATATGGATAAGGGAAGAACCTGTGGTGTTATTTCTTTTGAACTGACTGGAGGACGTGATGCTGCAGTACGTTTTATGGATAGCTTGAAATTAGCAAATATTGCGACACATGTTGCTGCATCCAAAACGATGGTACTTCACCCTGCAAGTCATACACATCGCCAGATGAACGATGAACAGTTAAGAGAAGCTGGTGTTTCTCCTGGAATGATCCGTTTATCCGTTGGAATTGAAAGTGCAAAAGATATTATCAATGATCTGAAAGAAGCACTTGAGAATGCATAGTTTTATAGGTGTTCGAAGATTACTTAGTAACAGTAATAATTCATATTATAAATTTCAAATATCATAGCAAAAAAGAACCTTAACTCCCAGCATTTATTATATATGCATTGAGTTAAGGTTCTTATTATTTTATATTCTAATAAAATCTATAACCGATTATTCATCCCAGTTTGTATAAACTTCCTGCACATCGTCATCCTCATCAAGAAGATCTAATGTTTTCTGAATACTCTTAATATCTTCTTCACTTGTAAGTTCGACCATAGTACCAGGGATCATTGTGACACTGGCATCTGCCATAGGAATTTCTTCCTTCTCTAAAGCTTCTCTGACTGCACTGAAGTCTTCTGGTGTTGTCAATACTTCAAAGCTGTCGTCTTCTTCGTTGAAGTCTTCTGCTCCGGCATCTAATGCCATCATCATAAGATCGTCTGCATCCATTTCACATTCTTCTTTAGAGATGATGATCTGTCCTTTCTTCTCGAACATATAAGATACACATCCTGGTGTTCCTACGTTACCATTTCCTTTTGTGAAAGCATTTCTTACATTAGATGCTGTACGGTTTTTGTTATCTGTTAATGTATCTACGATGATTGCAACTCCGCTTGGTCCATATCCTTCATATGTAATCTGCTCATAATTAACAGAATCTGCATCTCCGGCAGCTTTTTTGATACCACGTTCGATCGTGTCATTTGGCATATTGTTTGCTTTAGCTTTTGCAATGACATCACGTAATCTGCTATTGTTGTCTGGATCTGGTCCACCCTCTTTAACGGCTACTGCAATTTCTCTTCCAATGACTGTGAAAATCTTTCCTTTTTTCGCATCATTTTTTTCTTTTTTGTGTTTGATGTTCGCAAATTTACTGTGTCCTGACATCTTCTTCTTCCTTCCTTTTCCTTTTTTCTACCTTTACCTGTCTAATCATGTTGTCATGAATATCAACAGATTTAAAGGAATATCCTTGGTAGATAATTTCTATTTCTTCATTGTCTTCTGGTAAATGTCCCAGCTGATCAATTAAAAATCCATTGAGTGTCTCAATATCTTCAACGTCAAATTCGATTCCTAATGTATCCTCAAGTTCTTCCAGTCTCGTACTTCCTCGTACAAGATAAATATCTGCCCATCCAATCTTGGTGATATTACGGTCTTCGACATCATATTCGTCTAAAATATTCCCTACTATGACCTCTAGCATATCTTCCATAGATACAATACCTTCTGTCTGGCTGTATTCATCAATAACGATTGCCATATGAATCTTCTTGGTCTGCATCTCCTGAAAAAGCACCGATAAATTCATCGTCTGATGAACAAAAAACGGCTCTCTTGCAATATCAGAAAGTGTTGCTTCTTTCTGATTAAGATATGCATCGATCACATCTTTTAAATAAAGCACTCCTACAATGTTATCAATGTCATCTTCATATAATGGGTATCTTGAATATGGCTCATCTAACATATAATTTAATGCTTTCTCTACGGACATGTTTACATCAATCGCATCAATCTTCTTTCTTGATGTCATAACATCTGTGACATCTTTATCTCCAAATTCGAAAATATTCGTGATCATGCGGGCTTCCCCTTCCATGATCGCACCTTGCTCATGTCCTTCGTTAACAATGTTCATGATCTCTTCTTCATATTCATTGTCTTCATCCTCTTCATGTTCTTGTTCTGATGTGTGCAGTTTTTTCTTTGCTTCTTTGATCTTCTCTCTTTGTTTCATGAAAAAACACCCAACTGCAAATCCGATGATAACTGCTAAAATGATCATCATAAGCACCGAGGGAGTAAATCCTTCCATTTCTTTTTCTTTCTCCTTTTATCTTCTAGAAATTAAGACTATACAAACTTAAATATATCATTTCTAAGAAAAAAGGTCAATATATCCAAGATTCCTGTTATGTATCAAGACTTAAACTGATCTTTAGTGCATGATCCACTTGTTTTAGGAATGTACAATTTAAATGGCATACCTTTTCTCTTAAACGACTTTTATCGATTGTTCGGATCTGTTCTAACAAAATCACAGAATCTTTTTCTAATTCACATCTGTGGCAGTCGATCGGTACATGAGTCGGCAACTTTGCCTTGTTCATCTTGCTTGTGATCGCTGCACAGATGATCGTTGGACTATATTTATTTCCCGCATCATTTTGCAATACGATCACAGGACGGATACCGCCTTGTTCTGAACCGACAACTGGTCTTAAATCTGCATAGAATATATCGCCTCGCTTAATTACCATAAGCATAAACACTCTCCATTTCTTTTTAAATATTGTATGAAGAGTATTTACGATTCTTTCAAAAGTATTCCTTATTTTTCAAAATATTCTGTTTCTTTCATCTCTCCGTTTCGAATATATACTCGTGGAACACGTTTTCCTATTCCACAGACAAATTCATAATTAAAAGATCCTGCTTCATTTGCAACTTCTTCTACGGTCAACATTTTATTGCCATCATGTCCGACTAAAGTTACTTCATCCATCACAGATACACCTTCAATATCTGTCACGTCAACCATAAACTGATCCATACAGATCCTTCCAATGATCGGTGCATACTGTCCACGGATCAATACTTTTCCTTTGGAAGAGAGTGCTCTTGGGTATCCGTCTGCATATCCTACCGGAATGGTTGCAATCTTTGTCTTCTTATCAGTTACATATGTGTGATTGTAGCTGATTCCTTCTCCTGCTTCCACTTCTTTGATATATACAATGTGTGTCTTTAATTCCATCGCTGGTCTTAAATCCAATACATCTTTTGAAACTTCTTCTGATGGATATAATCCATAAGTAATGATTCCTGAGCGTACCATATCTTTTCTAAATCCATCCAGATCAATGATCGATGCACTATTTGATACATGTTTGATCGGAATATAGATATCTCTTTCCTCAAGCCACGTAATAAACTGATCATATTTTCGTTCCTGCTCATAAGTTTCTGTTTTATCCGCCTCGTCTGCACATGCAAAATGTGTAAAGATTCCCTGAATCTTGATATTTGGTAATTTGGCGATCTTCTCTATGATATCTACAGATTCTTTGGTTGGTTTAAATCCGATACGGTTCATTCCTGTATCCAGTTTGATATGAATCTTCGCATCTTTGCCTAGTGCCTGCGCGATCTTTGATAAGGACTCTGCCATCTCATAGCAGAATACGGTTGGCTCGATCTCATACTGAATCAATGAGCTGTACTGATATTCTGATGTGTATCCTAAAATCAAGATTGGCTGTCTGATTCCATTGTTTCGAAGTGTGATCCCTTCTTCTAGGATTGCAACGGCAAATGCATCAACTCCGATCTTATTTAATTCTTTTGCAATTGGAACTGCTCCGTGTCCGTATCCGTCAGCTTTGATCACTGGCATTACTTTCACACCTTCTCCAACTACACGTTTTACTTCTCTTATATTATGACAGATTGCATCCAGATCAATAACTGCATGCACTCTATAGTACTGGTTCATAATTTCCTCCTGTAACGTCCTTTATATGAGCAATAATATCTGATGCGATCATGCTGTAAGCGCCCAGATCATGCTTTGCATGATCTCCTGCAAGACCGTGAAGATAAACTCCGTGAACTGCTGCCTCATGAACAGATAATCCTTCCCCCAAAAGGCCTGTGATCATTCCCGCAAGAACATCTCCACTTCCTCCAGTCGCCATTCCATCATTTCCGCTTTGATTAATATACACCAAATCATCTTCTCGTGCAACGATAGTTGTTGCATCTTTTAAAACAGCTGTACAATGATATTTCTCTGCAAGATCTTGTGCACTCTGACATAGATCTTCTTTGATCTGTGTGATATCACATGACATCAATCTTGCTGCCTCCATCAAATGTGGAGTCATGATCGTCCCATATGGATATTCAATTTTCATGTTAAATCTACTGATTATATTTAATCCGTCTGCATCAATGACCAATGGTTTTTTCCCTTTTTTCAAAACCATCTCTAACATTTCTTTCATTTCTTCACTGACACCAACTCCTGGGCCAAACAAGATACAATCACACCATTCTAAAGATTCTTCTAAATCTTTTCGTTCTCCAAATAAAATTTCTGGAAGTCTTGTCTGTAAAATCTGACGATTTCCAGCATCAGAAAGCACTTTCACAAGTCCTGCACCCATCCGAAGTGCTGCTTCTGCTGCAAAACATGCAGCTCCTGACATTATTTCATTTCCAGCAATGATCAAAATCTTCCCATAGCTTCCTTTATTGGAATATGCTTTTCTTTCTGGCATTAAATGATCACTTTCCTCTAATATATATCCTGTCGCATACTTTTTGATCGTCTGTTTATGAAATCCTATGGATACCAGTTTAATATCTCCACAATATTCTCGTCCTGGATATAATAAATGACCTCTTTTATATCCACCAAATGTAACTGTTGATGACGCATGCACTGCACATCCAAGAATCTTTCCACTATCTCCACTGATTCCAGATGGAATATCAATTGCGATCACAGGCTTACCACATGCATTGATCCGTTCAATGACTTCTTTATAAACACCACCAACTTCTCTAGAAAGTCCAACTCCAAAAATCCCTTCGATCAAAAGATCATATTCTTGAAAATTTATATCTTCACAATCTATCGGAAAATAGCCTAGATTCTTAAGTATCTGAAGCTGTAATTTCAGATCCGCTGAAGCTTTTTCTATATTACCAACGATCATATAATCCACTAAATAATCCTGCTCCAACAAAATTCTCGTACAAGCAAGTGCATCTCCTCCATTATTGCCAATTCCTGAAATGATCAATATCCTCTGTGAATGATCTGCTATCTGTGCAGCCTTATCTGCAACTGCTTTAGATGCTCTTTCCATCAATACAAGTCCCGGAATTCCTATTCCATGAATCGTCTCATGATCGACCGTTTGCATCTCCTGATTCTTTAATACATATCTCATACGCATTCTCCTATCGCAAAAGCTTGTGCAAATTCTCTTGTATTCGTGATCGATACATGAATTCTTGAAACTTGTTTATCTTTTGCTATCTCTTTCGCCTTTCCATATAATTTGACATATGGCGCACCTGATTCATTTCTCAACACTTCAATCTCATATGGTTCCACACCGAAAAAGCCGGTTCCAAATACTTTGGAAACGGCTTCTTTTACAGCAAAATTGCCAGCTAAAGTCGTAGCATTGTCTTTTGCATATGCTAATTCAGTTGTCGTAAAAATTCTTGAAAGATGTCTTCCTCGAAGAATCATCTCTTCTATCCGGTATATCTCTACGAGATCTGTTCCTATTCCAGCAATCATCTTCTTACCTGCTATTCGTTCTCACTCTCTTCACGGTTGTGGACATTGTATGTTAACGTCATCAGACTTTCTGCTAAATGTACATTCTCTACTGTAACATTATCTGGTAAATGAAGATCGATCGGTGCAAAATTCCAGAATCCTTTAATTCCCCATTCTGCCATCTTCTTTGCGATCGCAGGTGCCTGATCCTTCGGAATTGTCAGTGCAGCGATCTTAATTCCATGTGTTTTGATAAAGTTCTCTAGTTCATCTGTATCAAGAACTTTCACTCCACGGACAGAAATTCCAATCAGCTTTGGATTCACATCAAAAAGTGCCATGACTTTGTATCCATAATCTTCATTAAAAGACTGATAATTCGCAAGGGCCTGTCCAAGATTTCCGGCTCCAACAATAATCATGTCATTTCTCTTATCCAGACCTAAGATCTTACCAATCTCTGTATACAGATTATCTACATTATATCCGTATCCCTGCTGCCCAAATCCACCAAAATTGTTAAGGTCCTGACGAATCTGCGATGCTGTTACCATCATCTGTTCACTTAATTCTTTTGAAGAGATTCTTGTAATATTCTTCGCTTTTAACGCTCCTAAATATCTGAAATACCTAGGAAGTCGTTTGATAACTGCTGAGGAAATATTCTTATCTGAGTTTGCCATTTTATTCCTCCAAAATCTTTATTTCGCTTATAATTATATAAGATTGTCTAATAACTGTCAATCTTTCCGTCATGAAAATATTTCATTTTTTCAAAAAATATGGTATTCTGAGAAATAATGTCTATAATAAAAAATTTGAAAGGGGTATCTTAATGATATTATCATGCCAGAATATCTGCAAAACATTTGTCGAAAAACCAGTCTTGCAGAATATCTCATTTCACTTAAATGAAAACGACCGGCTGGCGATCATCGGATATAACGGTGCCGGAAAATCGACACTTTTAAAAATATTGATTGGTGAAATCTCTTATGATGAAGGTGAAATTTCTTTAAAGAAAGACGCAAGCATTGGCTATCTTGCCCAACATCAAGATCATACATTCCACCATACAATTTTTGATGAACTTCTTTCCGTCAAAAAAGAAGTCATTGAATTAAATGAACAGATGCGTACCTATGAACAGGAAATGAAACATCTGACCGGTGATGCACTAGAACAAAAAATGAATCAGTATACAAATGCTACTCATAGATTTGAGCAATTAAATGGTTTTGCATACAAAAGTGAGATCACAGGAATCTTAAAAGGACTTGGCTTTTCTGAAGAAGATTTCACAAAAGAGATCAATACTTTATCTGGAGGTCAAAGAACTCGTGTTGCTCTTGGTAAGTTACTGCTTAAAAATCCTGATATTCTGCTTCTTGACGAACCAACAAACCACTTGGATGTTGATTCCATAAGGTGGCTTGAAAATTACCTGTCTCATTACAAAGGAGCTGTAATCATCGTATCTCATGACCGCTATTTTCTTGATAAGATTGTCAATAAGGTCATGGAGATCGACCAAGGACACTCCATGCTGTTTGATGGAAATTATACAACATTTATCGAAAAACGTGATCAGATCAAAGCAATCCGTTTAAAAGAATACAAAAATCAGCAACAAGAGATCAAACATCAACAAGAAGTTATCAAAAAATTAAAACAGTTCAATCGTGAAAAATCAATCAAACGGGCAGAAAGCCGTGAAAAAGCTTTAAATAAGATTGATGTATTGGAGAAACCTACGGAATATAATGCTGATATGCGTCTTAGCATTGAACCAGAGATCATCAGTGGGAATGATGTTCTGACTTTAAAAGATGTATCCAAATCTTTTGGAAACAAATCATTATTCCATGGATTAAGTGCTGATATTTTTCGTGAAGAACGCGTTGCCCTGATCGGACCAAACGGAACTGGTAAAACAACACTGTTAAAGATCATTTGCAAAAAGATCAGCAATAATGACGGTACGATCAGCCTTGGAGCTGGAGTTTCCATTGGATACTATGACCAGGCACAAGATAACTTAGATGATTCCAAAACGATTTTTGATGAAATTTCAGATGCTTATCCAGATCTTAATAACACAAAGATCCGCAATACTTTGGCTGCATTTTTATTTTATGGAGAAGACGTTTTCCGCCCGATCTCCTCTTTAAGCGGTGGAGAAAAAGGACGTGTTTCTCTTGCAAAATTAATGCTGTCTCATGCGAATTTTCTGATTCTTGATGAGCCTACAAACCATTTAGATATTCAGTCTAAGGAGATTCTGGAATCTGCAATGAATGCTTATACTGGAACGATCCTTTATGTTTCACATGATCGTTATTTTATCAATAAAACTGCAACACGAATCTTGGAAATCTCTGATCATGGATTAACTTCTTATCCTGGAAATTATCAGGATTATATTGCTCAGAAGGAAAAAGAAAAGGCATCTCTTACTTCTTCTACTGCTTCCTCCGTTTCTGTTGATACAGAATCCAAACTCGATTGGAAACAGCAAAAAGAAGAACAAGCCAAACAGAGAAAAAAAGAAAATCGTCTTAAAAAAGTCGAAGAGCAGATCACAGAGTTGGAAACGAAACAAGAAGAACTTTCAGAAGCTATGTCTTTACCTGAAAATGCTTCTGATCCTGCGAAATTAATGGAACTTAGCAATGAGCAGGCTTCCATCGCTTCTTCTTTGGAAGAACTTTATGAAGAATGGGAAACTCTTTGCTAATTTGTAAAAAAACATATATAATAGTAATGTTAACCGTATTGAAAAACAGGAGGTTTTTATGAAATTAATATCCTTTGTTGTACCTTGCTACAACTCTCAGGAATATATGAGACACTGCATTGACACCTTATTACCAGGTGGTGATCAGGTAGAGATTCTGATCGTTAATGACGGATCTTCCGATAACACTGCTGCGATCGCAGATGAATATGAAAAAAAATATCCTGACATCTGCCGTGCAATTCACCAGGAAAATAAAGGACATGGTGGTGCAGTGAATACAGGAATCAAAAATGCCACGGGTATTTACCTAAAAGTTGTTGATAGTGACGACTGGGTAAATGAATATGCTTATGGAGAAATCCTTGATACTCTTGCGAATTTCTACAAACAGGGAACTGTCCTTGATATGCTGCTTTCTAACTATGTGTATGAAAAACAGGGAGCCAAGAAAAAAACTGTTATTCATTATCGTCATGCAATCCCAAAAGATCAGATCTTTTGCTGGGATGATGTTGGACGTTTTCCTGTCAGCCAGTATATTTTAATGCACTCTGTCATTTATCGTACTGCACTGCTTCGTGAATGCGATCTAGAGCTTCCAGAGCATACATTCTATGTGGATAATATTTATGTATTCAAACCTCTTCCATATGTAAAAACAATGTATTATCTGGATGTTAACTTCTATCGTTATTTCATTGGACGTGATGATCAGTCTGTCAATGAGACAAATATGATCAAACGTATCGACCAGCAGTTTAAAGTTACTTATATCATGATTGATTATATGACTCAGTTTAATCTTGTAAGTAAGCCATTAGAACGTTATATGAGACATTATCTTTCCATTATCATGTGTATTTCTTCCGTGATCTCTGTAAAATCTGGACAGAAAGAGCATTTAAAGATGCGAAAAGAATTATGGAAATATTTATATGACAGTGACAAACGTCTGTATCGTAAGATCCGTCATAATATTACAAGCTGTGCAGTAAATCTGCCTGGATATGTTGGAAGAAAAGCTACGATTGCTATGTATAAAGCAGCTCGTAGATTTATCGGATTTAACTAAATATTTTTACATTAAAAGGTCCTGCAGAGGGCCTTTTTCTTGTTCCCCTCATCTTTTATTCTGCGTATTCTAATAATATAAAGTATGAAAGGCAACTTTCCATGCAGATTTCTGTTTCAAAACAAATCCATGCTGATCTTGCCCATCAGCATGGTTTTCTTGGAGAAGGTATCGGCATTGCCTATCTTGATACTGGCCTTTTCCCACATAAAGATTTCTCTCCGCATTCCACACGGATCGCCAAATTTGTAGATTTTGTTCATTCCAAATCTTTCAGCTATGACGATAATGGACATGGGACTCATATTACCGGCATCGCTGCTTCCTCTGCAACATTTGGTTCCGATTATTTGGGAATTGCTCCAAAATCCCATATCGTTTCTTTAAAAGTACTGGATGCCTCAGGAAACGGTGTTCAAAGCGCCTTCTTACAGGGTCTTGACTGGATTCATGAGTATCATCGCTCCTATCAGATCCGTATCGTTAACATCTCAATAGGAAGTCCTGGTTCCGAGGATAGTTCAGCCTCCAAAGAACTATTAAAACATGTCAACGCCCTATGGGATGATGGTCTTGTTGTTTGTATTGCCGGCGGAAACCATGGTCCAAAACCATACAGTATTTCAATTCCTGGAAATAGTCCAAAAATCATCACTGTTGGTTCCAGCGACGATAATTTTCAAATGATCGGAAGAAAACACTTCTCTTCAGGATATTCCGGACGCGGTCCCACAACATCCTGCGTTATGAAGCCGGATGTTGTTGCCCCTGGAACAAATATTTTTTCGTGTTCCTTAAATAACCGCTATACTATCAAAAGTGGTACTTCCATGGCAACCCCTGTCGTCTCTGGTTCTTTTGCTCTCCTGCTCGAAAAATATCCTTTTTACACCAATAAGGATATAAAAATGAAACTGCGAAAAAACTGCGACAAATTAAAAACCCCCAGACACCATCAGGGCTGGGGGCAGATCAATCTAAAAAAATTAATGGATCTTTGATAAACTTGTATCCTTAAACTTCCTCGTCAAATAAAAATTCACATAAGACCTGATTACTGACTAAGGTACCATCTTGCGTCAGAAAAACTCGGTCTCCTTCTTCTTTCATCATGCCTTGTTTCATGGATTCTATCAATGGCTTTCCATAGGCAGAATCCATGGAGCAACCAAAACGTTCTATAAACTCTTTCTTCGAAATGCCTTTCGTCTTTCGAAGTCCAAGAAACATAAATTCTTCCATCTGTTCATAAACTGATAACGAACGGGCTCCTTCATATGCATCTGTGAACGATTGAATCTCTAAATAGTCTTTCATATCGGAGGGATTCTCAAAACGTTTCTCATCCAGATACGAAGAAGCATTAAGCCCCACTCCCAAATACGGAATATGGGACCAATACCCAAGATTATGTCTGCTTTCAAAACCTGGCTTTGCATAATTTGAAATCTCATATTTGTCGTAACCATATTCGTTTAAAATCTTTTCTGTCATTCGATACATTAAAACTTCATCTTCTTCTGATGGAAGAAGTTCCTCTAACTTGTTATCTTCGTAAAAAGGTGTTCCCTCTTCAATGATTAGACTATACGCAGAAATATGTTCTGGAGAAAGTTTAGCTATTTTTCTTAAATTCTCTTCATAAGAAGTTAATGTTTGTTTCGGCACCGCACTCATCAAGTCAACATTGATGTTCAAAAATCCAGCTTGTCTTGCCCAGTCGAAACTTTGTAAAAATTCTTCATAGGTATGAATTCTTCCCAGATACTCCAACTCTTCTTTCACTGTTGACTGCAAGCCAAAACTAATCCTGTTGATCCCATTTTCCCTATATGTACATAGTTTTTTTAAATCTACTGTTCCTGGATTCGCTTCAATCGTAATCTCAGCATCCTCACAAATATGAAAATGTTCAAATATAGTTTCACAAATCATTTGAATATCTTCTCTTCTAAGATATGATGGCGTTCCGCCTCCAATAAAGACGGTTACAACGTCTCGTGCTGCTAATTTCTTTCCCCAGAAAATCAGTTCTTCTTTTAGTTTCCCCAGGTATGCATGGATCGTTTCCTCCTCTGCCCGAAAGGAACAGAAATCACAATATTTGCACTTACTTTTACAAAATGGAATATGAATATAAAGCTCGATCGTATTAGTCTTCATCTAACTTCAGAACACTCATGAATGCTTCCTGTGGAATTTCAACATTTCCTACCTGACGCATTCGTTTCTTTCCTTTCTTCTGTTTCTCTAACAGCTTTCTCTTACGGGAGATATCTCCACCGTAACATTTGGCAAGAACGTCTTTTCTCATTGCTTTGACAGTTTCTCTTGCAATGACTTTACTTCCAATCGCTGCCTGAATCGGTACTTCAAACATATGTCTTGGAATTTCTTCTTTTAATTTTGTACACATCTTACGTCCACGCTCATACGCGGTATCTTCATGTACAATAAAAGAAAGCGCATCAACTTCTTCTTTGTTGATCAAAATGTCTAATTTTACAAGTCTTGATGTCTGATATCCTTTCATTTCGTAATCTAAGGATGCATAACCTCTGGAACGTGATTTTAATGCATCAAAGAAATCATAAATGATTTCATTTAATGGAAGTTCATAACGAAGTAATGCCCTTGTCTCTTCCATATACTCCATTCCAAGATATACGCCTCGTCTTTCCTGACATAATCCCATGATCGCTCCAACAAACTCAGAAGTTACCATGATCTCTGCTGTTACGATCGGTTCTTCCATATGGTCGATCTCGGATGGATCTGGAAGATTGGAAGGATTCGTTAATTCGATCATACTTCCATCCGTCTTATATACGCGATAAATAACGCCTGGTGCTGTTGTTACAAGATCCAAGTTATATTCTCTCTCTAAACGTTCCTGAATGATCTCTAAATGCAATAATCCAAGAAATCCACATCTAAACCCAAATCCTAACGCAACGGATGTCTCTGCTTCAAATTGTAGTGCTGCATCATTTAACTGTAATTTTTCTAATGCATCTCTTAAATCCGGATATTTTGCTCCATCTGTTGGATATAGTCCACAATATACCATAGGATTTACTTTTTTGTATCCTGGAAGTGGTTCAGCACATGGATCATCTGCATCTGTAATCGTATCACCAACTCTGGTTCCCTGTACATTTTTAAGGCTGGCTGTAACATATCCAACCATCCCTGCTGTCAGTTCATCACATGGATTGAATCTTCCTGCCCCAAATGTACCAACTTCTACAACTTCTGCACTCTCTCCAGTTGCCATCATCTTCATCTTTGTTCCGACTTTGATCGTTCCTTCTTTGATCCTTGTAAAGATGATAACTCCTTTATATGCATCATACATACTGTCAAAGATCAATCCTTGTAATGGTGCATTCTTATCGCCCTCTGGTGATGGAATCTTCTCTACGATCTGCTTTAATACCTGTTCTACATTTAGTCCGCTTTTTGCAGAAATCTGAGGTGCATCTTCTGCATCGATTCCGATCACATCTTCAATTTCTGCTTTAACACGCTCTGGATCTGCACTCGGAAGATCGATCTTGTTGATAACCGGCATAACTTCTAAGTCGTGATCAATCGCAAGATAAACATTTGCCAATGTCTGTGCCTCTATTCCCTGTGCAGCATCGACAACAAGGATTGCTCCCTCACATGCTGCAAGACTTCGTGATACTTCATAATTAAAGTCCACGTGTCCCGGTGTATCGATCAAGTTAAAAATATATTCTTCCCCATCGTCAGCTTTATAAACAATTCGTACTGCCTGCGATTTGATCGTAATCCCACGTTCTCTTTCAAGATCCATGTTATCAAGAACCTGCTCCTGCATCTCTCGATCCGTTAATGTTCCTGTCATCTGAATGATTCGATCTGCTAATGTTGATTTTCCGTGATCTATATGTGCGATAATACAAAAATTTCGTATTTTACTCTGATCTATTGCCATAAGTTCCTCCTAATTATATTTCAAGTACATATGTCTTTTCAGACACTCCATTTTAGTATAACACATTATTTAATAATTCAGCAAGTAAACTCATAGACGCTTTTGCTTCTGATAACGTATTATTCTGCGCACCAACTTCCACTAATAAGCTTCTTCCTCTGTAGTGCAGATTATAACGATATCCTTTTACGTAAATTTTTCGTGTAAATCCAGGGTATTTCAAAGCAGCCTGTGCTTGCAATTGCAGGCTGAACGCAAGATTTGTCTGCTTATTTGGATTCTTTAAATATTTGATATTTCCATTTGTTGCTGTACGGCTCATTCCATTAAAAAACATGATCTGCGCCATTCTCTTTCCATTTTGTCTCGTCACAAGCTTTGTCGATTCATTGACTCCATCCCTGTGCAGATCGATCACAACCTGAATGGATGGATATTTTTTTAGATTCTTTTCAATTGCAGTTGCTGCATAATTATAAGCCTTGGATCGCTCCTCTTTTCCGTTTTTTACATCGTAAATGTTACGATCATGTACAACCTTGATATTTTTTTGCTCCAATCTCTTCGTTAAAACATCTCCAACACCGATCACAGTATCTGATTTTCTTCCTTTCCTGCTGCCACGGTATGCCTCACTCCCATGTGTATGATAAATTAAAATCTGCGGTTCATCAGATTTCCTTAATTTTAAGTTCGTGTTTAATAAAACTTTTCCATTTAACTCATTCTCTGTCGCCATTGTCGTACTGTCGATCTGATAAATATATTTTCTTAAATATTTTGAATTTTCCCATTTTTTTGCATGAAACAACTTTTCTTCTTTTTTTACCTCCTCTACCACCTCATCCGTTGTTTCATCATCCTGAAAATAATAATCTTGCTGTACTAGATCTTCTTCTTTTTTATCCTTATAATCTGTGCGATATTGTAAGATTGGTACTGTTTCCTGATAATACATACGGACCATGTCCGATAGAATATTTCCCGAAAATGTCACTTCCTTCTTAGATACTGCTGGAAAAAATCCTGTCATGATCCCATGATAATAATGATCCATGAATTCTAAAACCATTCCCTGCACATTGATCTTCTGACTGAAAAAAATGATCAGAAAACAACCGATCACAATACTCAATATCCATCTCTTTCTTTTCTCCATACTTTCATTGTATTCATTCATATTTTAATTATGCAGTAAATGATTGATTCCTTCAGATATCGTATAACTGATCCGTTTCATAGATTCATCAATATTTTTTGGTGTAACATGCATGGAAATAAATTCTTCATCAATATTTTCAGAAACATTTTCCAGAGATTTTTCTCCAAAAACATCATGAATGATCGCTGGAACAGAAATTACCGTTGGAACACCAATTGCAAGAACTGGAACACCGATCGTATGCTGTGTAATCTCATTCCTATGGTTTCCAACACCTGAACCCGGTGCAATTCCCGTATCGCTGATCTGAATCGTTTTATTTAATCTGCTATAACTTCTGGCCGCCAGAGCATCGATCACGATAACAACATCTGGTTTTATCCGGTCTGCTAATGATTCTAAAATCTCACTTGTCTCAATTCCCGTCTGTGCCATAACCCCCGGTGCGATCGCACTTAGTTCAAATTGATAATTTCCAATCCCCTCTTTTTGCAAATGTCTTGTAATATATAGATTGTTCACAACTTTAGGCCCTAACGAATCCGCTGTCACACCAGCATTTCCAAGTCCTGCGATCAGTATTTTTTTCTTTTTGTTTAACATTTCCTTTAAATTTAAAAACAATGCTTCACTCATTTCTTTATGAAAACTACCATCGTTTGTCGACAGATCTTTCGCTTCGATCGTAATATAGGTTCCCTTTGGTTTTCCTAAAGAGTCCTCCCCTTTTTTGTTTTTGATGATGATCTTTGTTTCTTTTATATGATTCGTTGTATCAATTCTTGTCTTTACGATAATTCCTGACTGTGCAGAGCCAATATTCTTCTCTTCTTTTAATTCCAGTGCCAGATCTGTACGATTTTGCATTGATTTTGCCTCCTTTTTTCTCTAGTATGTGATTGTTTTTAAAAAAATATTACATTTTTTCCCCAAAGATATTGACAAATTCAATCATTTTCTATAAGATATAACAGTATGTTTTGTGTATAGCTAACCGTGTCTCGCTATAGACAAGATTCAAGAAAAGAAAGAAATTTAAGTTATCATATTGGAGGTGCCCACTTTGGCAAATATTAAATCAGCAAAAAAAAGAATCAAAGTTATCAACACAAAAACAGAAAGAAATAAAGCAATCAAAACTAAAGTTAAAACATATATCAAAAAAGTAGAAGCAGCAATCGCAGCTAACGATAAAGCAGCAGCTTCTGAAGCTTTAACAGCTTGCATTTCTGAAATCAGCAAAGCTACTTCTAAAGGAATCTTCCACAAGAATACAGCTTCTAGAAAGATTGCTCGTTTATCTAAAGCCGTTAACGCTATTGCTTAATCAGATATCAAGAAACGAATTTTAATAAAATTAACCCGAAAAAAAGAAGCCACCGTCAGGCTTCTTTTTTTTCATCATTTTTATTATACTAGACTTCTTCTATCTTAAATTGATTGATTTATTTCTGACTGAACTGGATCAACAATAGTTCTACCCCAACTCTGTCACTGATCTTTCCTGTTTTAATTGATTCATCAGTTTTTGCACATGCTTCGATCATATCTCTGAGTGTATCCATTGAAAACATTTTCGCTTGATCTTTTAACTTTCCTGCAACAAATGCTGGAACTTTCATCTGCTTTGCGATCATCCCATTGCTCTTTCCAAGACAATCTAAATCTTTCACCTGAAGCAGCTGATTACACTGTCTGACTAACAATGCCAGAATTCCAAATGGTGATTCCTTTAACTCGATCAGATCATAATATAGTGTCAATACTTTTTCTCTTTGCTTTCTCGCAATTGCCTCAAGCATCACAAAGATCTGATTTGTCGTCTGAGAAGATGTCAACTCTTCCAGATCACGGATCGTAATTTCTTCTCTCTCTCCAACATAGGAGATCAATTTCTCTAATTCATTTTTTAAAGTATACATATCAGATCCACAGCGATATAAAAAACTTCGCATCGTTGCAGATGACATCTGTTTTCCTTCTTTCTTAAGCAATGAGGTCAGCCATCTGGATAATTCTTTATCTCCAGCAGATTCAAAACATACCGCATGTCCTTCCTTCGAAAGAAATTTATAAATCTTTGAACGCTTATCTACACTATCTTCTATAAAAAGCACAACACTTGTATCCGAGGCTTCCTTTAATCCTTCAATAAACGTATCATCACTTTTCTTTCCAAGTCCTGTTTCATCCAAGATCAAAAACCTATGATCACTAAAAAACGGCAGTGTTTTAGCAAGTTCAATAATCTCTATCGCATCAGACCTTTTTCCTTCAAAATAAGAATAGTTCATCGTATCATCTTCTGAAACTAATGCTTTTTTTAACTGGTTTTTCATCTGGGAGATCATATATTTTTCTTCCCCGTAGAATAGATAAAAACGTTCGTATGTATTTGTCTTGATATCTTCTAATATTTTCTTCATATTCTTTGCATCTCTTTCTATAGCTTTTGATAGTATACCTTTTTTTTTGAAGATTTTCAACCATCTCTTCTTTTGAAAAAAATAATCGCACCACTTCGATCTGTTCTATAAATCTTTGTGTGATATGTCTGTAGTCTGTGGATAGTTTCTAGATGTGGGTGTCCATATCTATTTTGTTTTCCACAAGAGATGACCGTCTGTTTCGGCTGAACCTTTTGTAAAAATTCATTACTCGTGGAATTTTTTGACCCATGATGTGCTGCTTTTAATATATCTGCTCTTTCCAATTCTTCTGATAATAGTTCTTCTTCGCCTTCTTTTTCCACATCTCCCGTTAACAGCACCCGATATCCAAGTATTTTTCCCTGCATTACCAACGATGCCGCATTCTTTTCCATCTGACTGTTCTTTTGAGGATGCAACACTTTCAAACTTCCATCTTTTGTAGTGATCTGCCTTCCTCTTGAAAGATAAAAAATAGTTGTTCCTCGTTTCTTCGCTATACATATGATCTTTTTCATTGTCTCATCTTTTGGAATCTCTGGAAGCCCAAGATACTTAATTTTCCCCATCTCAAGTAATTCCTTAATCCCAGAATAATGATCGATATCCAT
>ENA-OQIV01000628-OQIV01000628.1-human-gut-metagenome-genome-assembly--contig:-NODE-628-length-19497-cov-3.523120_pt1 | contig 19497 bp, 15 predicted proteins | sample MGYA00242588_ERZ504753 | MGnify/ENA primary metagenome ERZ504753 (study PRJEB26092, sample SAMD00036359) | human gut metagenome | host: Homo sapiens | study: EMG produced TPA metagenomics assembly of... | reverse complement strand
GAAAATGTCCTAAAGGTCAAGGTGGAAAAAAATCTGACCATCTGGTATCTTCCCATGAAGCATCTGGGAGCGCACGGCTTTATGGACTGTAAATATCTGGACCCGCAGTTAAAAGCCCTGTTCTGCTTCGGAGACCAGCAGATCTTCCTGCCTCATGTATACAGATGGTGCAGGCGCCGCCGCATTCCCTTTGTGGCCTATGTGGGAACTGCCCACAGCCTGGACTCCAATTTTAAAAGCAAGGTGATGAATGCCCTTTTTGCAGCAGGTACCTTAAGAATCTATAAGAAAAATCCGGTCCTGGCAAAGACAAGCGCTGCAAAAGAGGAATTAAGGCAGCTGGGTGTCCCTCACGCAGTGATCGCACCGGTGGGACTGGATACCGCTGTTTTAAAGAAAAATATCCCGGCGGATGAGAAAATGCGCCTGAGAAAAGAACATGGATTTGAAGCAGATGACGTGATCTTATGCAATGTTTCCCGCTTATCCTGGGAAAAACGTCCTTTAGAGCTGATTGATCTGTTTTTGCAGGTAAAAGGTAAGAAGAAATTTAAGCTGATCATTGTGGGAAACGGTCCGCTGGAAGAAGAACTGAATGAAAAGATCCGCAAAAACGGTCTGGAAAAAGAAGTAAAGATCTATCCCAATGTTCCTTATGAGAAGATGTGGGAGATCTATGAAATGTCCGATTATTATCTGAACATGAACAAAGGGGAGATCTTCGGTATGGCGATCATGGAGGCGGTTTATTATAAAACCTCTGTGGCTGCTATCCGCGCCCTGGGACCTTCTGTAACATTAAAAGATATGAAGGGACACAAGCTCTGCGAAAATGATGATGAGATGGCAGAATGGATCACCGGCCCCTATCCTTCGGAAAAGGATCTGCAGGAAAGCTCTGAAAAAATGGCGGCTACATTTACCTGGGACCGCTGCGCAGATGCCTTTTTACAGGCATCTTCTGAAAAAAGCAGCAGGTAAAAACCGGAACAGTATTTGCCAGTATGGGAAAAGCAGAGTATAATCAGTTTCAGAGATGTACTTGCATGGATTTAGAACAAATGAGAAAGGATAAAAGGAAGATATGCGTACAAAACGATTGGGCGATATGCTGATCGAACTGGGACTGCTTACCAATGACCAGTTAAAGCGGTAGTCCTAAAACTGATAAACCTGGAAACACTTATACCGAGTTTTCAACTATGGATGATGCAAAAATCTCTGGTAAAGTAGTGTATGATGATATCTGGGTAGGAATTACTACTTCCGCAGATGATGAAAAGGGTACAATTTCTAATGAGTCTGTAAAGATGTATGCGAAGTCTACTAAATCATCAACAACTGAGTCAAAATAATTTTTGAAAATCTTTCAAAACACCAGAAACCACATACGTGGAGAAAATGGATGGGGTTTCCCCCATCCATTTTCTTGTATAAGAAACCGGGGAGAAAAAGTTGTACCAAGGCGGTGAAATTATGAATATGAAAAAGATCAAAGAGAAAAAAGGCTTTACACTGGCAGAACTTTTGGTAGTTGTAGCCATTGTAGGTATTCTAGTAGCTATCAGTATTCCTGTTTTTACAGCCCAGAGGATGAAAGCGGTCATTGCAACAAATAAAGCGAACATCCGAGCCGCAAAAGCAGCAGCAACTGCAGAATTTTACAGCAATTCAGATCTTTTAGATGTACATAACGGCAATACCCTTACTACGGCAGCCTATTTTATTTATGATGTAAAAGAAGGAAAGCTGAGTGATGTAATTAAGGTGAATGATAAGAACTACAATGGAGCCCAGTACAATGGAAAAAGTTGCAACACCCTTGGAAAAGAGCTTAGTAATAAGGCTATAAATGGGGAAGTATTGGATCAGATCATTGTTTTCATAGGAAATGCAGAAAACGAAAATGATAAGTATCACAACAACCCTTCAGCAATTCAGACAGCTCCCTATTATACAGATGATAATGAAATTGGATACAAGGGTGGAAACGATAATCCATTTGGTCCAGACTATGGTTCATCTACTGCTGGTTGATCTATTGGTATAAACAGGAGATTTACAATATGCTTCACATCAGTTTCGGCATTACAGCCTATATTCTTTTCATTACATTTATCCTTGGCTGCTGCCTGGGAAGCTTTGCAGACTGTGCCGCAGTCCGCCTGGTATCCGGGCAGTCCGTCCTTTCCGGCCGCTCCCACTGTGACAGCTGCGGCCATGTTTTAGGTGTTCTGGATCTGTTCCCTGTTCTTTCCTGGCTACTTTTGAAGGGTAAATGCCGTTACTGCGGCGCAAAGATCCCGCCGGAGTCCTTTATCACGGAGCTGATAGCAGGGATCGGCTGCTGTCTGGTGGTATACCGGTATGACCTGTCTGTTATGAGTCTACAGGGGATCCTTCTGGGATTGATCCTGCTGATCGTCAGTCTTACAGACCTGCACTCCTGGATCATTCCTGACCGTCTTCATGTGGCAGGTGTTCTTGTATTTTTAGCTACAACTGTTTTCATGCCGGATCCATTACACAATATCCTCAGGGGATTGCTGTTAGGAATTGCCTTAGGCGGCGGCATGCTTGTATTATCTCTCCTTTTTGACCGCCTCACAGGAAAAGAAAGCCTGGGCGGAGGAGATATTAAATTATTTTTTATGACCGGGTTGTACCTTGGGTCAGCCTGGGAAATTTTATTTTACCTTATTTTGAGCTGCCTTTTGGGACTTGGTTTTGCTGCTCTCAGAAAAACCCAGAAACTTCCCTTTGGTCCGTCTATTGCGGCAGCATGTTTTATTATGATCGTATATGGAGACGTGATGACCCGGTGGTATACGGGGCTATTTTAAAGCGGAGTATAATATATGAAAAATTGTTTGGGTATTGAAATTGGACATTACCGTGTAAAAATCGCATATATGGAACATGGCGAACTGCAGACCTATGTTTCCGAGCGTCTGGAGACTGAAAATCAGACGGATATGAAAGTATACGCGGAGCTTATAAAGGACGTTTTAAAAGAAAATAATATTCGCTGCAAGAACGCAGTGTTCGTACTGCGCCAGGATGATACCTATGTAAAGCGGTGCAGCGTCCCTCTTATGACAGTGGACCAGTTAAAACTGAACCTGCCATTTGAATTCCACGATTATATTGGAGATGAGCTGGAACAGTACCAGTTTGATTATGGTGTGATCGAGAGGACAGAAGACCAGATGGACCTGATCGCTGCCTGCTGCAGAAAAAACCTGTGTCAGCAGTTTTTGAAACTTGCAAAAATGGCAAAATTAAAGCTGGTTGGTCTGGTCCCCGGTGTGATCGGTCTGGAACGTATCCTGGAGCATATGAACGAGGGTGAAGAAAAGAAAGACTTTGCAGTCCTGGATCTGGGAACTAAGGCCCTGCGTATGCATTTCTTCCGCAAGGGAATCTATGATACCACCCGTACCATGGAGCCAGGCTGTGAAGAGATCGAGCAGATCCGACGGGGAGATAAGGAACAGCTGGTACAGTTAAATGTAGATGATGATGATACATTCTGGGGCGAAAAAGGTGAAAAAACACTGGATGAAGCTTTAAGTAACCGGTATCAGACCATTGCGGTACAGGCCATGCGTGTACTTAACTTCTACAGTTTCAACAACAGTGATAATACCATAGACAGTCTTTATTACTGCGGCGGCGGTGCCAGATACAAGGGACTGATCGATACTTTAAGTGATACAGTGGGAATTCCGGTTAAAAGTATTGGAGAAATACTTCCGGAATTAGACGCAAAGAAGATGCCGGAATGGATCGACAGTCCTCAGACAGTAGGAGTATTACTTGTATAAGGAGGAAGACCGTGATGGATTTAAAAAAGATCGCTAAAATGCAGATCGGTGGTCCGAAATATCCGGACAAAAAAAGGATCAATCTGTATCAGCGTGAAGTAAAAAAAGGTGCCGTTGCAGGGCAGATTGTTACATTGGCGGCATTTTTAGTATTCCTGTACGGTTTTTCCCAGGTGGGTATTGTAATGCCTATGGAAAGAGCGGACCGTGCGGAGGCTGCTTATCAGCGTATGGAAGCCCAGCTGGAAGTTATGAAGCAGGCCAACAGCATTATGCCAGAAGTAAAAACAGAATATGCCCACTATGGAAATTCCTGGAGAAATGATCAGGAAGCAGTGATGCCGGACCGTCTGGTAATGTTAGATGTACTGAAAAATACTATTTTCCCTATATGCAAAACCATTGAAACAGTCAGCGTTACGGATGATCAGATGGATCTTGAATGTACCCTGGAACGGGGAACGATTTTAAAAAGCCTGATCAAGGAGATCGAAGAGGATGGTGCTGTGCGCTATGTAACAGCGTCTCTGGAAGAAACAGAGGATGAAGACCTGCTGGATATTTCTAAACGGGCAGAAGATAAAGTGGTCCGGGCACAGGTGACTGTTTATTTTTATGCGCCGGGAGAGAGTGAGGACTTATCATGAAATCCTTAATGAGTTATGTTCTGACAAAAAAAGAAAAGGCAGCTATCGTTGTTTTGCTGCTGCTGATCCTGCTGACCGGCTGGTATGTGGGGATTTATTCTCCCATTCAGGAACGGATCGAAGCAGCGGATACCACAGATCTGGAAGATGCAATTGCAATGGAGCAGGTAAAGTCAGCAAGGATCAAATCCATGCAGGCTGAGATCCAGGAAAATAAGGATGCAGATGCTCCGGTGGTGCCTTCTTATAACAATTTTAAAGAAGAACTGGAAGAATTAAACCGGATCCACGGCCAGGCTTATGATTTTCTTTTTACATTTAATGAGCCGGAGGTAAATGGAACCAATATCCGCCGAAGTGTTACCGTCAACTGTTCGGCAGAAGATTACGATGCTGCTGTGGAAATGATGAGGGAAATCTTACAGGGACCTTACCGCAGCCTGATCTACAACATCAGCATGGACAGTGTTTCTGCGGTGGATGCGGATTTTGAGCCAAATATCAAAGAGGGTCGTGTTGAACTGACCTTTAATATGAATTATTTTGAAACAACAGAAGGGGCTGAAAGCCTGGAAGGCCTGCAGGTAGAAGAGACACAGGCAGCTTCCGGCGGTGGTCTGGCAAATTCTGATATGTCAAATCTGCAGCGCTCTGACCTGGAAACAGCAGCAGAAGCAGCATTCGGGGAATAAACCATGGTAGTAACAGCAGGTAAACGGTTAAAAAGCGAAAATGGCGCCAGTCTGGTGGCAGCTCTCCTGTTTTTTGTGCTGTGCGGCGTAGCCGCGTCTATGATCCTTGCGGCAGCTTCCGCGTCTGCGGTCAAAATACAGCAGGTACCTGTAACAGACCAGAAACGGTTTGCAGTGGAGTCCGGGGCAGCTTTTTTGCGGGATGAATTAAGTGACAGTAAGACCGCTGTGAAGATCACAGATGTAAGAGTGGTAGACAGCAGGGAAGAAGAGCCGGATTATTCTGAGGAATATGTTTACACTGGCGGGGAAACTTTGGATGATGACAGTAGTTGAGGCAGCTGTATTAAACAGGTATATACTTCTTTAGCGGAGGAAGATGGACAAAACGGATCCTTCTCTGAGCAGGAGGGAAATGCACAGAATGGCTCATCTCCTGAAACTGCAGAACAGGATTTTACCTTTTCTGTCCAGCTTACCCAGACAGATGGAACCCAGACCAATATAAAGGATCTGGACCAGCTTCAGACAGCGGCTCATCTGACTATGGATCCCCAGTACAATATTACAGTTGATATTTCTGATACACAGACCGGGGATGACCATCCGGAAAACCGGTGTGAACGGAAGCTGACTGTTGCAGCGAAAGTCCATGTAGATGAAATGGAAGAGGAAGAAGAACACGAAGAAACAAATGAGAACGGGGATGTGACTTCGGAGTGGACGATCACCACTACCACACGTATTACCCAGATTTACTGGGAGCGGGGAATGATAGAAAAAACACATCCGGATACCGGTGTGTCAGGAGGCTGATAGTAGGATGAAGGAGCATGTAGACAGACTGTTTGGAAAGCTGAGATCCTCTAAAGGTGAGACGCTGGCGGAACTTCTGGTATCTGTTCTTGTGATCGTTCTGGGACTTACCATGTTTGCTACGGCAATGATGAGTTCTAAAAAGATGCTGGTAAAAGGCGATGCTGTGATGCAGGCTTATTACACCCAGAGGAATATCCTGGAAGGGGAAGAGACGAAGGATGAACGCAACGGCAGGCTGATCCTGGAACAAAATGGTACAGGAACGGATTTGGGGCGTTCTGCCGGAAACGAGGGCGCAGGAAAGTACAGGATCGATCTGTATTCTGACCAGGAAGGTACAAAAACAGGACAGTATTTCCGCTATAGCAGGAAAAATTAAGAAGTAATAAGAAGTATTTATTGGAGCAGGAACATGAAAAGGAATGGGAATATGATGAGGGCATACAGAAAAATAAAATGTCATCTGAGATCACAGGCCGGTATGACGCTGACAGAAATGTTAGCGGCTGTACTGATCCTTTCCATGACTGCCACAGCTATTGGCGGCGGTGTGGCTGTAGTAAAAGAAGCATATAAGAAGACCACACAGAAGGCAGAAGCCCAGCAGGTCCTTGCTACTACGGCAGAACTGATCACTGATGTTTTATCCCAGGCACAGGAAGTGCGGACGGGCGGAACCAGTGGTCCGGAGTTTTATAACGGGGAAAACGGGATCTGGATGCGCCTTGGGGCAGTGCCTTATCAGGAAGCCGACGGGACACAGGAAGAAAATACGAATAAAGCCGGGATCTGCAAGGTTTTTATTGCCGATAACGGACAGGAAACCAGAGTGCCCCTTCTTTCAGACGGTGCTATGGCAAAACGGTTTTATACGGATTTTAATGTAGACCAGTACAGCTATGAAGATGGCTGTTTTACAGTAAAAGATATTAATGTATATTATAAGGCAGATGCAAAGCGGTCAGACAAGGTGCCAATGGCGCACCTGGATCAGCTGACAGTACACGCTGTAAATCTGGAAGGATTAAATTAGTTACAGTTTAACTGCAGCTGAGATGAAGCATAAATGAAGCAGTAAGAAAGACTGGATATTCTGCGGAGGATAGAGAAATGGAACGCACAACCTATATGCAGAAAAAAAGAAAAGGCGGTTTTACACTGGCGGAATTTCTGGTGGTCATAGCGATCACCACGATCCTTGCCGGTGTTTCTTTTGTTGCAGCTATCCATTATCAAAGCCGTTTAAGACGTCTGGAAATGGACCAGACTGCAAAAGAGATTTTTCTGGCAGTCCAGAACCGGTTGAGCCTGGAAAAGGCCGGTGGAAGTCTGGAACGGCTTCTGGCAGAATATCCGGATCCGGAGAATCCTGACTCGGAGGATAAGCTGGGGCTTACTTTATCCTCAGGATCAGAGGAAAAACAGGGATTGTATTATATTCTGTATCAGCCGGGAGATGAGGGAAACAATGACACAGAAGATATCAGACAGCGTCTGCTTCCCTTTGGTTCCATTGATGAAACCGTCCGTACAGATGGAAGTTATGCGATTGGTTATAACCCGAAAGAGGGAACCGTAAGGGAAGTATGGTACTCAGACAAGTATGTATTTCAGGTGACAGACCTGGAAAGTGAAGAACTGGCCCAGGCTGCATTATCTGCAGATAAGAGAGAGAAGTATCATGGAGAAGCCATTGGATATTATAACGGGGAGTCCATGACAGACCCGGAAGTGATTCCGGATCCCAAGTTAAAGAAACCAACATTGAAGATATTTAACGGGGATGTTCTCTATGCGGAAGTAGATGATTATATGTCTCCCACTGCCCAGTATACAATGAGATTGTGGGTAGAAGGCATGTCCAGCGGCGCCAAAGGCTGGATTGACCTGATGGATTTCAGCCAGAGACAGAGAGTGATATCCATTGGAACCTCAGGAGTCTCTTATGTGATCTTAGATGATATCACATGGGAGGGGTTCCGTTTTGCCGGTCTGAGCCAGGACCTGAAACGTTCAGACGGAGGAAAGGAAGGAAAGCTGATCCCGGGAGAAGATCTACGGGTCTATGCGGAGGTTTCAAACAGCAACGGAAGTGTGATCAGTGAAATCAAAGAGTGCAACAGTATTTTCCAGGATATAACGGAAAATAAGGTGCTTGTTTCCAGTATCCGGCATCTGGAAAACCTGGATTACCGGATCTCCGGTTTTAAGCCTGAGGACAGTGGGGAAGCCATCGGATTGACCCCGGCAGAAGATGGATCCAATGGGTATGTGGTTTCCCAGCAGGAGGATCTTTCCTGGACAGATTTCAGAACAAATGTTGTAAATCAAATTCATATTAGCCATGGAGATAACCGGGTAGTAAGGGAAGCAGATAAACTTTCTGTTTGTTATGCAACGGGAAGCGGAACTTATACCTCCCTTAAATATACGCAGCCCGGCTGCTATGCTCCGGTAAACCCACAGTTTGTCATGTCTTATGAGGGAAATACGCATAAAATAAATGATCTTCTGGTGAATGTGAAGGGAGATACCCTGGCAGGCGGATGCTTTGGAAATGTTACAAAAGATCTGTATGTAAAAGACCTGAAGCTGGTGCGGCCGGATATAACCTCAGAAACCAGTGCAGGAGCGCTGGTGGGATTTGGTATAAATATACCTGACAGATATGGTGATCCTGTTAAAACGTTAAACATATCTGTAGAGAATGTTTTTGTACAGTATCCGAAGATCACGGCGACAGGGGAGAAGGATGCTGCCAGTGACACAGAAGTAGATGCGGGAGCCCTGGTGGGAGCTTTTAGCGGAACAGAACTTACCATCAGTAAGACCATGGCAGCGGATACCTACCGCACAAAAGTAGCAGCGGATGATGCAGAAGCTGAGAAAGATCTGGATACGGCAGTTGAAGCAACATACAGAATTCGGTCCCAGTATGGTGTTGCAGGGGGACTGGCAGGTTCTGTATCTGGAAAACTGACTGTTTCCGGTTGTGTTGCGTCTGTTTATGTAGATGGATATGACTTTGCAGGCGGCCTGGTAGGAAAAGTGGTTGATAATAAAGGAGATCAGCCGGCACGGATCGAAAACAGTTACGTAGGCGGTCATACATCAGCAGGAAAATTCCTGGTCCATCCGACTCCGGCAGAAGAAAACTTTGATACAACACAGGGACGTTATAATGTTATTTCCAGAGATACCATTGCAGGTGGTTTGGCTGCGATCCTGCCAAGTGGTAGCCAGGTGGAACGTACCTATGTATCAGCATCCGTTTATATGCATTCTGATGTTTATGGCACTGTACCGGCTGCTTCTGAGACCGATACTAAAATGAACAAGGCGAACGAGAAGCAGGATGAAGCCGCTTTTGTAACGGTTTATGGCGCATTGAATACGGGAAGCAGTGGCAAGGCTGCATCAGATGCCAGCTTCCGGTATTGCTACAGCTCATCCATGGTAAACGGAGCAAGGTCTGTATGTTATTCGGATACACTGAAAAATTATTTTGAGGAAAATTCTCAGGCAATATCCAAGAAAGCATTTCCTTACGATAAAACACTGACCAGTACCTATCCGATGCCAACTGTAGTCCAGCTGATCCAGGCAGATCCAACCACCCAAAACATGATCCAGAAAGACCAAAACAGCGACTCCACCCAGCCTAAACAGATCCCAAAGTTTGCCCGCGTCCACATCGGCGACTGGATGGAGCCGGAGAAGGAAGAGCCGGAGGAGACAGGAATGCAAGTGAATAACGGTAATAGACTATGGGTAGATTACGTGCTTGACATTCCAGACGATACTGGAACGGGAACAAATCAGGAGCCGCTGCAGGTAAGTTTTTCCATTAAAGGACAGAGCAATGGAAATACAGTCTATTATCTTGTGAAATTCTATCCGGATTTAAGCAAGATAATGTATATAGAGGAGATAGATGCGTCTAAGGTTGAGTTGGCATATAATGAAAAAAATACTTGGGGTTGGCCGGCATCGTGGACAGATATTGATAAATTATCAACGAAAAGGATTGAAGTAACAGAAACGGGAGAAAAACAGATAAAAGTAAGGTTATATCTGGATAATAAAGCGTTTGTCCGTTCAGGGTTCAAGTATTTATACTGGCAGGATAATTATATCAAAGCAGGAGACAATCTTGTAATACAGGCAAGTGATAAGCATGCGATCCCGGATGGTACAGATCCGATAGATGATAAAAATAACAGTTATTTTGACAAACTGATCTATGATGAAACCACAGGTACTTATACTGCAAAGGTTGCTAATTCCCGCCATCTGCTGAATTTGAATTTCTATGATAAAAATGATTTTAATATTACAAATGTAGAGCAGACGGATAATATTTTGTGGACGGATGATCCATCGGTTACTGCAAACACGGAAGCATATTGTAAAGAACTTTCGGAAGCTTATCCCGGTGTGGATGTTAAGATCTATGATGGATGGAGTCCAGGAAATGGTTTTACAAATCCGGGAAGTTTTAAAGCTATTGATAATACAACTATTCGTTCCTATGATGGAGGTGGACATACCATAGCGGGATTGCGGATCTTACCGCCATTGTCTGGTAATGAAAGTACGGCTCTTTTTGCTAAAAATGATCAGTTGACAGTGAAAAATCTGAATATCAAAGATCCATATATCCAGGGAGGCGCCTATGGTGCAGCAGTGCTCATAGATACAGCTGGAGAGATTAACGATTATAGTGATGTCAGAGATGGCACTTATCTGGATCTGGAGAATATCCGCGTTTATGGTGATGATATAAAACTGCAAGGATGGGGAGTTGGCGGAATTGCAGTAAATGTAGGTGTACAGAAAGTCACCATAAAAAATGTTCATGTATATGGAAAAAATGTATTGATCGGTGGTGCCTCAACGGGATCAAATTATGGAGCAGGTGGTCTTGTAGGAAAAATAAAGGCGAAGGAATTAGAGGTTACAAACTGTTCATTTTCCGGTTATCTCAGTGGAAAACATTTTCAGCATGGAGCAGGCGGCTTGATCGGTAATCTGGATCTGTCTGGATATGTAAAAGGACCAGATAAGGAAATTCCATTGATCCAAAATTGCTATGTGGCAGGAAGAAATAATGATTATCCAGATATGACTGCAATCGGAGATGATGATCAATTTCATGCCCCTTATAATATTTCTGGTTACAGTAATGTAGGTGGTTTGATCGGAGAAGGAAAAGGTTGTTTGAAGATTGAAAACAGCTTTAGTATGGCAAATATATTCAGTTATATGAGAGGTAATGAAGGAAGTGCTGGTGGACTTGTTGGCAGATATGATAATTCCTCAGATCTGACCGTTGATACCTGTTATTTTGGAGGAAAGGTCAGCAGAGTAATGCAGGGAGCTGGAAATGATCCAGTCATTGGCTATCTCATCGGTCGCACCAACAAAACCGGAAGCGGTACCAGCGAAGCAACTGATGCAACCATTACCAACTGTGCGTATAGAGCCTGGGATACCAACGATGATCCAATTGGTAATATATGGGGTTCTGTAAGCGGTATTAAGTCAGTCCTAGACCAATTCCGTCTTCGTGCAACCGACACCCAAAATGACAATACCATTACATACGACGAAAATCTGAAAAACCAGAAATATCCATATAAAATATGGACGAAAAAGCCGGATAATCAGACAGAACCATACCGCGGTGACTGGCTCAATTAATTAACGATATCGGAAAATTAAATAGAGATGTGAAATAAATGGCAGGCATTACGCAAGTGCCTGCCGTCTTCTTTTTTCATTTCTCTTACATCCCAGCCCAATGATCATCCCAACCATTGCCGGAAGGATCCATCCAAGATTGAGATTAAAGAGAGGAAGGAAAGTCTGGGCCAGTGTTACTGCTTTATCCAGGTGGAACAGTACCTGAACCTGTTCGGGAAGAGTTTTGAAAAAGTCAAACAGGGATGCTGCCCAGGTAAGGGCGGTTACCCATACATATACTTTCCGATCATGGTGAAAATGTTCTCCAAACATTGCCAGCAGGATCAGGGCAATAGCCGGAGGGTAGATCAGCATCAGGACCGGTACAGAGTATCGGATGATAGTGGAAAGCCCCATGTTGGATCCAATAAAGGAAAATAATGTAAAAATAATAGCCCAGGCTTTGTAGGAAAGCTTATCCGGGAACATTTGCACAAAGGTTTCGGAACAGCTGGTTACCAGTCCGATGGAAGTTTTCAGGCAGGCAAAAGTAATAGTTACAGCCAGAATCACAAGTCCGGCTCTTCCAAGATAATGGCTGGAGATCTGGGATAATGCGATACCGCCATTTTCAGAAACAGCGAACAGTCCCAAAGACTGTGCGCCCATAAGAATGGTCAGCATATAGATCAGAGCCATTAAAACACCTGCAAGGATACCGGAGTGAAGTACTTCTTTTGCAATGGCTGTATCATCATCCACTCCCATCTGGCGGATCACATTTACTACTACGATACCGAAAGCAAGACCTGCAATGGCATCCATGGTTCCGTAGCCTTCTGACAGAGCATGAAACATAGCACCTGTTTCATAGGAAGGATCCGGCTGGGCCGCAGATACAGCGGTACCTGGATGAAGCAGGGCAGAAAGGATCAAAATTGCCAGAAAGAACAAAAACAGTGGGTTAATGACTTTTCCGATCCAGAGGGTGATATTGCCCGGTTTTAAAGAGAAAAAGAGGACCAGGGCAAAAAAGATGGCAGAAAAGACAAGGAGTGCTGTTCTTTCTGAGATCTGGCTTCCAAGAACAGGCTGGATCCCCGTTGTAAAGGAAGTAGTAGCGCATCTTGGAATAGCAAAACATGGTCCAATGGTCAGATAAAGCAGACAGGTGAAAAAGTAACTGTAACGTCTGCTTACTTTGGAAGCAAGTGCCTGCAGCCCGTCAGAATGTGTATTTCCAATGGCTGCAACCCCAAGAATGGGAATTCCTACAGCTGCAATGATAAAGCCGGCCATAGCCGGGAGCAGGTTCCGTCCTGCAAGCTGTCCAAGATGGACAGGAAAGATCAGGTTTCCGGCGCCGAAGAACATACCAAATAAAGTAGCAGCTACTAACAGGCGCTGATGAAGGGAAAGATGTTTTTTATTCATGATCGTGGATCACCTCGTTTTACATATTTATAAGTGGTAGTTTTGAATAGTTATATAGATCATTTATTACTTTACATTTTACGTTGGTTCTTGTTGTTTGTGAAATCCATGTTTATAATAGAACTATAACAAAGTGTAATACTCTGTGAACAGGCGAAAACTGTGACTGACAGCAGAAATGCCTGAAAAACAGGAGAAAGGAAAGCATGGGAGTGTATTTATGGAAGCAAAAAAATTAGAGATCTTAATGACTGCCGTAGATCTGGGAAGTTTTTCTAAGGCATCGGAAGTGGTTGGATATACCCAGTCAGGACTTACCCATCTGGTAAACAGCCTGGAGCGGGAGATTGGATTTCCTCTGATCATACGAAGTCACAATGGCATTTCCCTGACAGAACAGGGAAAGGAGCTGGTGCCGGCTATCCGGCAGTTCCTTCAGGCAAATGCCAATCTGGAAAATCAGATCCAGACTATTACCAGGCAACAGACGGAAACTATCCGGATTGCCGCCTATGCCAGTATGGCCATGTTCTGGATGCCGGAAATATTGTACCGTTTTCGCAGGATCTGCCCAAAAGTGGATGTAGACCTGCGGATGGTGGATAATGCCCTGGAGCCTTTTGAACTTTTACAGGAGGGAAAGACAGATGTGATCTTTGCCAGCAGACAAAGTTACCGTAACTGTGAATGGATTCCCCTTTATTATGAATTGCTGTATGCCATTTTGCCGAAGGATTATCCCTTAAATGGACGAAAAGAATTTCCTTTAAAAGAGTTTGAGGGGCAAGATTTTCTTATGCCTTATGGACGTTTTGATATTGATGTTCACGCTGCTTTTGACAGGGCAGGTGTAAAGGCGAAAGAGCAGGCTGTGTATGTAGATGATGAAACCGTGATCCGTATGGTGGGGAAAGGACTTGGCATTTCCATGATGTCGGAATTTATGATCCGGGGGAATACAGATGATGTGTGCTGTGTGCCGGTCACACCGGAAAGCATCAGGGAACTGGGAATGGGAATGAAGAAAGAAACGGAGCCTTCCGATAGTGTGCAGAAGCTGAAAGAATGTGTTCTCCAGTATGTGAAAGAGTTAAAGGAACGAAAAAAGGCTTGACTTTTTACAGTCAAGCCCCATATCAATATGGAAGTGTATTTTCATATTTCTGATAATCCGGATTGGATTTGACTAATTTTTCATATGCTGCGTACGCATCATTCAAATTATCAAAGCAGTCTTTAGGGTCAGATGGAATGTATTTTTTGTATGCTTCTATTTGTTGTTTTTTACTTCCGGCTAAAGAGGTACTTTTTATGATCACATTATAGGTCATTCCGTTTGAGGTTCTTGTAGTTGTCTGGGAATTGGAAATATAAAATTTTCCATCTGCCGTGCTGACGATCATAGGGACTGTTTCTCCGGCCTGGAAACCATTCTTATTTATATCTACAGAAGTCCAGAACCAATAGCGGTCCTGATTTTTATGATCACTGCCTGTATCAGAAACGCTTCCCATATAAGCCCAGGTTCCTGTTTTCATCAGGCTGCTTCTGTTTTTATCTTCATCAATGAATGGTTGTATCAATTTTACCATTTTAGAATTTGTACAGCCGGAATCAATTTCAAGATTGACGTTTGAACCATATGTTTTATGGATGTAATCCAGTACGCCGCTGTTGTTAAAAGGATTATGTATATTACTGAATTCCCTGCTCCATTGAAGTACGGGTCCAATAGCCGGATCATAGTATACTTTGCAAGAACCTTTAGCGGTGGGATTTCCGATCCAGTTATTTGTATCGTTTTCCGTGATACCTCCGATCATAACTTTACGTGGAGTTTGCCAGCCATCTTCCTTCTGCTTCAGGGGGACGATCCTGCTTTCATTTACATCACCGGAATTTACGGCAGTTAGTACTTCGGCATAAGCAACCCGGACATTGGCCATATCTGTTGCTTCCCTGCTTCTTTCCAGCTGTGCTGCAAAGACCGGAACAGAAATTGCGACAAGAATTCCGATAATTGCAACAACCACCAGCAATTCGGCTAATGTAAACCCTTGTTGATTTGTCAGTATGTGTTTCTCTTTTTGCTTTTTCATAAATATCTTCCCTTATGTATTCTGTATATTTCGGTAAATTATGTCATTCCAACGCTGTTTACATTAATTCTATTTTAACACTTCTTTTTTTTAAAGTATACAGCTGATCGCCAGAAATGAAAAAAAACTTGACTTTTCTTATTAAAAAGCCTAGAATGATTTACAGACTATGAATGTCTTATACAGACAGACATGCCTGAAATCATAAAATGAAGAACAAAAGCGAAGATCGTGTTTTTAAGATACTGTTTCCGGTCAGAGAGAAAAGGTCGTCGGCTGTGAGCCTTTTTCCGTTCAGACAGATATCCGAATTTCCCACGGGAGCTGCATTGCTGAAGGTTAAATAGTAGGCAGTGCCGTCTGGTGTACGTTACATACCGTAAAGTGTCTGCAGGAAAGATCTTATATGATCTGGCTGCGGGAAACTGGGTGGTACCACGGTAAATGATCGTCCCTCTGCGTGTATGCGCAGGGGGATTTTTTTAGCCATTAACGAATAACCCGCCTGCATAGCAGGCAGTAGAGTGCGAAGCACAAAGTTGTGAATGGAACTGAGGAAAAACCACCAGCAATAAATGTGCTCTCAGTATTTTTTACATGAAAGATGCAGGGAGTATATAAGAAAGAAAAGGAGAGAAATCATGCAGGATTTAAAAGAACTGAATGAAGTGATCGCTGGGATCAAAGATGAGATCTGCAAGGGTGCAGAAACTCTGACCACTTCCAGAAGTGTTTATGAATTCAAAAAGACCTTCTTAGACAACAAGCAGGGCCGCATCGGTCTTCTGATGAAAGAGATGCGCAATGTGCCAAACGACCAGAAGGCTGAGTTTGGTAAGACTATTAACGGTGCAAAGGAATGGGCAAACCAGTTTTTCGATGAACTGGACCAGAAATTAAAGGAAAAAGAGCAGCAGCAGCGTTACGAGTCTGAAAAGATCGATATCACCATGCCGCCAAAGAAGATCCGTTATGGAAACCTTCATCCGGTAACTACGGTCCGCAATCAGCTGACTGACATCTTCGCTTCCATGGGATTTGAAGTATACGAAGGAACGGAGATCGAGACAGATTATTACAACTTTACTGCATTAAATACACCAAAGGATCATCCGGCCCGTGATATGCAGGATACCTTCTATCTGTCCCCAGAGTTCTTACTGCGTACCCAGACATCCGCAGGACAGGTTCATGTAATGGAAGCAAAGAAACCTCCGATCAAGGTTGTTTCCCCAGGTAAGGTATTCCGTTCTGATGATGACGCTACTCATTCACCAATGTTCAGTCAGATGGAAGGCCTTGTTGTAGATGAAGGCATTACTCTCTGTGATTTAAAGGGAATGTTAGACATGTTTGTTCAGAGGATCTTCGGCGAGTCTACCAGAACCAGACTCCGTCCTTCCTACTTCCCATTTACAGAGCCGTCTGTAGAGGTTGACGTAAGCTGCTTCCAGTGCGGCGGTAAGGGATGCAGACTGTGCAAGGGAACCGGCTGGATAGAGGTTCTTGGCGCAGGTGTTGTAAATAAGAAGGTGCTTGAAAACTGCGGCATCGATTCCGAGAAGTACAGCGGTTTTGCTTTCGGCCTTGGTCTGGAGCGTATCGCAATGTTAAAATACGGCATCAACAACATTAAGATGCTGTTTGAGTCTGATCTGCGTGTGTTAGATCAGATCGATGACTAATAGGTTCGATCAGGACAGGAGGATTAGAAATGCTTGTACCGTTAAGCTGGTTAAATGATTATGTAGATATTAATGTTTCCGCAGACGAATTAGAGAAAAAGCTGTTTGACTGTGGATTTGAAGTAGAAGAAAAATGGCAGGTAGGAAAGGACATCAGCGGCATCGTAGTTGGTTATGTTGAGTCCTGTGAGCCGATCCCGGAGACCCACCTTCATGTATGCCAGGTCAATGTAGGCGGACCGGAATTATTACAGATCTGCTGCGGTGCTGACAATGTAAAAGCAGGCGGCAAGTTCCCTGTAGCAATGATCGGTGCCCAGGTATACGCTACTGCAAAAGACCATGTTACCATTGAAGGCGTAGTTACGATTAAGAAGGGCAAATTAAGAGGCTATGAGTCCTATGGTATGCTTTGCTCCGGAACAGAGCTTGGCTTAAACGAAGACCTGTATCCGGGCGCCGGTTACAACGGCCTTCTGGTACTGCCGGAGGATGCAGAGATCGGTGCAGATGTAAAAGAGATCACCGGTTTAAATGACTGGATTTTTGATGTTTCCATTACTGCAAACCGTCCGGACTGCCAGAGTATTTTTGGTCTGGCAAGAGAAGTAGCTGCAGCTTTAGGACAGCCACTTAAGATGCCTGCTTTAGACTTCACTGAGACCGACGTAGAAAAGACGGGATTTGATGTAACTGTAGAGGCACCGGACCTGTGCCCACGTTACATTGCACACTATGTATATGATGTAAAGCTGGCTCAGTCACCTGCATGGATGAGAAGACGTCTGGCTCTGGTTGGAAATAATTCTATTTCCAATATCGTAGATATCACCAATTATATTATGCGTGAGTTAGGACAGCCGCTGCACGCATTTGACTGTGATTATCTGGAAGGCAATGCCATCTGCGTAAGACGTGCAACAGAGGGCGAAAAGATCGTTACTCTGGATGAGAAGGAATTTACCTTAAATACAAATAACCTGGTGATCTGTGACGGCAAGAAGCCAGTTGCACTTGCAGGTATCATGGGTGGTTTAAACTCTGAGATCCGCGATACTACTACAGAGGTAATGTTTGAGGCAGCTAAGTTTGCCCGTGACAACATCCGCAAGAGCTCCCGTGCCTTAGGACAGTCTTCTGACGCAAGCCAGAGATATGCAAAGGGCGTTGACGAGTATGCAACAGAAATGGCTATGAAGCGTGCTCTGCACCTGGTAGAAGAGCTGGGAGCAGGAAAGGTTTCTAAGACCCACAAGAACGTAAATACAGGAAATTCCTTGGAGCCAAAGACTTTCAAGACCAGCATCAAGAAGGTAAATGGTGTATTAGGTATCACTGTTCCGGACGAAGATATCCTTCGCATCCTGAAAGGTCTGGACTTTGATCCTGAGATCAACGGAGACGAACTGACCTTACATTTCCCTGCATACCGTGAAGATATGGAAGATTACCCGGATGTTGCAGAGGAAGTGATCCGTATGTATGGTTATGACCATATTAATTCTACCTTCCTTCCAACTGCAAAGGTAACCATCGGTGGAACAAATCTGCGTCAGAAGACCATTTTAAAGGTTAAAAGAGCTCTTTGCAGTGTAGGCGCATTTGAGGGAATGCATTACTCCTTCTTCTCACCGGCTGATTTAGATGAAATGGAATTCCCGGAAGATGCCCTTGAGCGCAAGGCAATCCGCATCATGAACCCGATCAACGAGGATCTTTCCTTGATGAGAACCACTCTGGCTCCTCAGATGATCCATGCAATGGGTCGCAACCAGAAGAGAGGTATCTTTGAGGGACGTATTTTCGAGATCGGAAATGCATTTATTCCAAAGTCCCTGCCTCTGACCGAGTATCCGGAAGAGCGTGAGACACTGTGTATCGGTGCTTTTGGTAAGGATGAGTCCTTCTTCACCTTAAAGGGTATGGCAGAGACAGTAGCTGATGTGCTTCATCTTACCTTTACTTATGAAAGAACCGAAAAGCCATTCCTGCACCCATACAGAACTGCTGCTATCCTTTGCGAAGGCGAAGTAGTTGGTTATCTGGGACAGGTTAAGTACGAGATCATGAAGGAAGAGGCAATGCGTGAAGATGCCTATGTTCTGGAGATCAATATGAAGGCTCTGGAGAAATGGTACGGCAAGGCACCTGTATTTGAACCACTTCCAAAATTCGCAGAAGAGAAGCGTGACCTGGCTCTGGTAATGAACAAGGACATCACCTGCGGACAGGTAGAAGAGTGCATCTACCAGGCTTGCTCCTTTGTGAAGGACGTAACACTCTTTGACGTATACGAAGGCCAGCAGATCGCAGAGGACAAGAAGTCCATGGCATTCACCGTCCTGTTTACACCAAAGGAAGAAGCATTCCAGGCTGATACAGTAGATGGATATGTAAAGAAGATCTTAAAGCAGTTAAAGAAGGCTTATGAGATTGAGTTGAGAAGTTAATGAGCGTAGCCAAAAAACAAGCGGCTGCGTAGCAAAAAACGCCTCCTGCAAATGCAGGGGGCGCTTTTTTGATATCTTGATTTATTTCTGATTGTAAACAGGCATTCTCTTTTCAATAAAAGCATTAACAGCTTCTGTGAAATCAGGCAGGTTGGAATC
>ENA-OQIV01000616-OQIV01000616.1-human-gut-metagenome-genome-assembly--contig:-NODE-616-length-19681-cov-4.132881_pt1 | contig 19681 bp, 13 predicted proteins | sample MGYA00242588_ERZ504753 | MGnify/ENA primary metagenome ERZ504753 (study PRJEB26092, sample SAMD00036359) | human gut metagenome | host: Homo sapiens | study: EMG produced TPA metagenomics assembly of... | reverse complement strand
CATAGAAAACATTTCCTGTTCCCCACTGATTGTCTTCTTTACCTGTAAAAAAACTTTCCCAGACAAAACAGGGAACACTCCTGTATTGCTGATACAAAGTCGTCCAGTAATTTTTTCTTCCTTTTGTGCATAGGCAGGAATGATCAGATGAATAGAAACTTCTTTTGGAAGATAAAGATTATAAATGACAGCCACCAGCAACATAATTCCTAATGCCATCCCAGCAATCTTCCCCGTTGTTCCAGAAAGAAAAATAATGAATGCGATCCACAGTAACAGACAGACAATCCCGCTAATCCGATTCATCCATAGTCTTTTTCGGGTCATCTTCTTCCTCCTGCCGCTCTTCGATCCGGCACATGCACAGTGGCACAGATTTCATCCATAATCTTATCCGCATCTTTACTCGATAACCTTGCTCTTGACTTTAATACCAGACGATGACGGAAAACATCTTTTACGACATCCTGAACATCCTCCGGCACAACATAATCTCTGCCAGCCAAAAATGCACTTGCTTTTGCCATTCTGCATAAGGCCAGAGACCCTCTTGGGCTGACACCCAGCTGAATCATATCATGTCTTCGTGTCGCATCAGAAAGCATTGCAATATACTGATAGATTAACGAAGAGACCTTAATCTCATTCACTTCCTTTTGCATAGAAAGTAATTCTTCCTTTGAGATAACTTCATTCACATCATCCAAAGGATCACTCACCTTTCTCTGACTCATCAGAATCATTTCTTCCTTTATTGTTGGGTATCCCATAGACAAAAGAACCATAAAACGATCCATCTGCGACTCTGGAAGCATCTGCGTACCCGCCGAACCAAGCGGATTTTGCGTTGCAATAACAAAAAATGGTTCCGGTATATTTCTTGTTACACCATCTACCGTTACCTGTCCTTCTTCCATAACTTCCAAAAGTGCTGACTGTGTTCTACTTGAAGTACGGTTAATTTCATCTGCCAGCAGAAGGTTCGTCATAACTGCTCCCTGACGGTATTCAAACTTCCCGCTTTCCTTATTATAATAGTAGAAACCGACCACATCCGATGGCATAACGTCCGGTGTAAACTGTATTCTTCGATAAGAAAGTCCCAAAGCCTTTGAAAAAGCCAGCGCCATCGTTGTCTTTCCCACACCAGGTACATCCTCAAGCAAAACATGTCCACCAGAGAGAATCGTCATCCACACCTTACGGATGACCTTTTCTTTACCAATAATTACTTTATTCACTTCTTCTATAATCAAATTTGCTTTATTCAAAAAAGACTCCTTTCTTATGACATGTACTCTCGGAATCTTTTTGTGCCTGATTTTGTGAGAAGATTTTTTGTCAGTTGTGCCCAAATTTTGAGGCGTACGCGGTGCGTACGTTGATGAAATTCGGGTGCGACTGGCAGAAAATCAGCCACAAAAGCAAGTGCAAGAAAGACTCCGAGAGTACATTGACCGATTACCGTCCATTATAACACGAAAAAGGATTTTTGATATAGTAATTTATCGACAGACAAAATCAGGAAAATTCTTTAATACAATATTCTAAATATCACGAATAATACCACAGCCTTTCCTACAAGCATTGGTAACCATAGCTTTCCTGGAAGACCATTATGTGTATTTTGTTTTGGGCATTTTCCGATACATTTTCCACAGGAAAAACATTCACCAGATGTCGCATTATCCCCTTCTTTATCCGATGGTATTTCAAGGTTTGCCGGACATACTAAATTGCACGCTTTACATTTTGGAATACAGTTTTCTCTGTCTCGTTTAATTACAGAAAACGGTAATACTGGCATCAGAGAAAATACTGCTCCCATTGGGCATAAGAAACGGCAGAAAAATCTTGGTTCCAATGCCATTCCTGCTGTAACCAATAAAAAGAGACCTGTTCCTATAAGACTGTCTGCCATCTTTAACTGATGAAAACGGGAAAATGCACTGAAAGGGCTATGTACCGCAACTGCACTACTGTAACCTTTTATGCAAAGAAGCAGTACAACAAGCAGTACAACATATTTTAAATATCGGAGTATCTTTCCCGCTTTTGAAAAACATTTCAACGGTTTCTTTTTTCTTTTTTTGCGAATCATAGATGAAATAAAATAAACGAAATCACCCCATGTTCCAAATGCACAGGCAAAACCACAGAAAAATCGTCCAAATACAATGGTAAAGACCAGCAATACAACAAGTGTCTGTACAAAGGAATTCCACGGCAGACTTGCACGCTGTGTAATTTGTTCTACAATTAATTTTATTCCGGTAAATGCAGTGGAAAACAAGGCTGGATAGATAATAAAAAATACTGCCCGTATCATCACTTCTATGATTGTCTGCACCGATATTTTTTTCTTTTTCTTCATTATTTAGCTGCTCCTTCTAATGCCTGTCCTACTGCATTCTTTATTCCTGTAGATGAATAGGTTGCTCCGCTTATTGTATCAACATCTGTCGTCTGCTTATCAAGTATTGTCTTCACAATATCTTTTGCCATTGATAAATAAGCCTCATCTTCCCCACTTGCTTCTATAATATCTATCGCACTGATTTTCTTCCCGGATACCGTTACTTTTACTTTAATTTCTCCGCCAAATCCCTGCGAACTTCCAGTATATGTTCCATCTTTATACGTTCCTGCCTGACCGACAGATGCATCATCGGTCCCTAGCTTTCCGGAATTTTTTGCTGCTTCAAGAATATCCTCCTTTTCTCCTTGAAGCTGATTTACCTGGCTTTTTAATTCTGCAATTGTGGCTTCTTTGTCACGACTGTAAATCACAGCCTGATATCCTGCTAAAAGCCCCAGAACGAGAATAAGATCAAATAAACGGATTAAAAAGTTCTTATATTTCATTCGTTGTCCCTTCTAAAATGCTTTCTATTATCTTCTATAAATTTTCTTACTATTCTAAATATTCAAATAACTTTTTCTTAAATAAACGAAAAAGCCTCTCTTTTCAAAATTACTTCTTCGCCGCATTAAATGCCTTCTGGCATGCATCTTTGATCGCTTTAGAAGAGCAGGTGGCTCCTGCTACAGTATTTACACTATCTGCATTTCCATTTGCTATAATTTTAGAAACCATACCTTTCTTTGCATCGTTTGTATATGCTTTATTCGTTGAATTGGTATTCGCGGTAATATTAGAAATTTCCGTAATTTTATCTTTTTTAATTGTGATATCCATGGAAATCGTATAGGAATCAAAATCCTCATCTTCATCCGGCTCGCAGGTTACACTTACTTTGTATGTTCCATTTTTGTAGTTTTTCCCTTCGTCTGGATTTTCTGTTGTTTCTTCTTTTTTCTCTGTGGTCGTTTCTTCTTTCTTTTCTGTCGTTGTCTCTTCCTTTTTTTCTGTAGTCGTTTCCTCTTTCTTTTCTGTTGTCGTCTCTTCCTTCTTCTCCGTTGTTGTCTCTTCTTTCTTCTCCGTAGAAGAACTATTTTTCTTTGCCTTTGATAAAGCATCATTTACCGCATTAAAAATAGCATGAGAACTATACGTTGCTCCACTGACAGCATCTACTCCACTTGTTCCGTTTTTAGAGACAATAAGTGATGGAAGATTCTTAATCTCATCTCTGCTCATAAACTGTTTCAGGTTGGTTCCTTTTGCTGTAGAAGAAACTTCCACCGCAGAAATCTTTCCATTTTTAATCGTTACATTTGCCGTTACACTATATTCCTTAAACTGCTCTCCCGAACAGGCCGCGCTTCCGGTATAGGTGCCGTCTTCATAGCCTTCTGCCGGTGCTTTATTATTATTATTATTGTTATCGGAACTACTGTTCTTTTTCTTATTTTTTTTGTTTTTCTTCTTTTTCTTTTTCGTACTGCTTTTTCCTGTTTCCGCCTTTGAAAGAGCATTTCTTACTGCTGTAATAATTCCATTGGAACTATAGGTTGCTCCGGATGCCGCATCCACATTTGTAGTCTGTCCGCTGATCATCTTTGGGATAATTCCTTTTGCCTTACTAAAATATGAAGCAGTTTCTCCTGATGCGCTTGTTACATCAATCGCGCTGATTTTTCCATCTTTTACTGTTACTTTTACAGAAATAGTTCCACCAAATCCTTTGCCCGAACCAGTGTAAGTTCCATCTTTCCACGTTCCAGATTCACTTACTTTAGAAACACTCGGAGCCGAACCAGCTGCATTGCCTGCGTTCGCTGCTGCCGCTGTCGCATTATTAGACTCCGTTCCAAAAAGTGCATTTTTCACCGCACCGATAATTCCGTTTGAACTGTATGTTGCCCCAGACACGACATCTACATCTGTGCTCTGTGCCGTAAGCATCTCATCAATAACCCCTTTTGCACGATTAAAGAAAGAATCCGTCTCACCTGGAGCACTGACAATATCAATCGCCGTCATTGTCTTTTTACTTACAGTAACATTTACTGTAACTTTTCCGCCATATCCGTTTGCAGAACCTTTATACGTTCCATCTTTTACATCAATAGCCCCCTTCTTTCCCTTCTTTGTTGTATTCTTTTTCGTTGTTTCTGCCATTGCTGCTGTACTTTCCTTCGCAAGCGCTTCCTTAATCTGACTGATGTCTTCTGTCTCTGAAGCTTCATACTTTTTTGCCTGTGGGGTTTTGTATCCGGTAAGTACTGTCACCATAAGAACCGCCAGGCAAACCGCCGGAATTACCGCTGTAATTCCTTTCACACCTGAAACCTTATCACCAAGACTTTTAAATTTTTCAACATATTTTTTCCACTTTTCTCTCATCATATCTCCCTTTCTTTTTGAATGTATTCTTGTATTCCTGTACTCTTGTATTCTTATATTCTCGAAATCTTTTTGTACTTGATTTTATGAGAAATTTTTTGTATCATTATTTTTTTATTATCGTAAAATCAGACTCACTGGTAAAATACTCTGCGAGTCCCTCTGAAACTAGAATGCTTCCGTCATCTTTTACAAGAATCGTGTCAAACTCATCACTGTGTTCTTTCCAGTATTTCTGTGCTTTTTCCGGTCCCATAATGAATAATGATGTGGACAAACCGTCTGCAAGTGTTCCGTCATCTGATACAATCGTAACAGAAGTCAGACCATTATTTGCCGGATATCCGGTAGCCGGATCAATAATATGATGATATGTTTTGCCGTCCTGCTTAAAATAACGCTCATATCCCCCAGAAGTAATCACTGCCTTATCCTTTATAGAAAGTACGCCAATATAACTTCCCGTATCTGCCGGGTTCTCAACCGCTACTCTCCAGTCAGAACCATCTGTCTTTCCATTTAGTGTCTGTACATTACCACCAAGACTGATTACTGCACTCGAAATCCCATTTTCTTTAAAAATATCCATTACTTTTGAAGAAGTATATCCTTTCGCAATTCCACCAAGGTCAATCTTCATTCCTTCCTTATTTAAAGTGACCTCCTGTTTTTTCTCATCATATAAAACGTGATCTGCTCCCATCAGTCCCCTTAACTTCTTCAGCTCTTTCTTTCCGGGAACACGATAGTTCTCCGTCGGGAACCCCCACGCCTGCATAATCGGGTAAATCGTAATGTCAAACACTCCATTCGTGCTGTCATAAATCTCTTTTGAACGCTTAATCAGATACCCGGTTGTTTCTGAGACAGAACCTTTTCCATTCTCATTAATCTGTGAAACTTCACTGCTGTCAATTCCTGTAGAAACAAGCTGTTCAATATTGTTAATCTCATCAACCGCCTCATCTAATGCTTTTCTGGCATTCTTCCCGTAAGCCGTTAACGTCATATACGTATCCATCGCAAAAATATCTCGTGATTCCGATTCGTCCTCTTCGTTTTGGGATTTACGATCTGTATCCGATTCTGCCTGTGTCGTCTGCTCCACAGCCTTTCTACTATCATTCTTACTTTTCTCTATATCCCCTGATGCTCCACATCCAGAAAGCATTCCTGCAGTGAACACAGTGGCCAGTAACATCGCAACTGCTTTTTTTCTAAAATTTATCACAACAATCCTCCATTATTTTAAAGCTTACTTACATTAGTTCTTTCTAACTTTATACATTATATAGAAAATATTCTGACAATGCAATTTTTTTATAAGCAAATAAGAACTTTTTTCATTAATACATATACAGTTTGACACAGCTAATAATAGTATACTATTATATTTTTCGTTAGAATATGCTAACTCAAATACCAATTATAATATAAGGAGGAACTTATGAGAAACAAATTACTTGTAGCAGGTACTCTCGCTCTTGCAATGACTTGTACTACTGTATTTTCCAGTATTACTCCAGCGGTTGTAAAAGCAGCAAGTGTATCTACAGTACAGACACAGACAGCAGAAAATAGTGATGACTACGTTTACTGCTATGCAGGCCTGACATGGGCTGAATATTGGAAGGCTGAAGGAGTTTGGGCAGCCGGAGATACCACTTCTTCTGATACAGCTGATTCACACGGTGAAAAAGATAAAGGTGCCTTTGATGCTGTAACAAGAGCTACCGCTAATCACGGTCTTCATCGTGGAAGTTATCAGTGTACTGCAGTTATTAAAACTGCTGAAGGAGAATATAGTGTTTCCCATTGGAGCAGTGATGGAAAAACTGTCTACTTTACAGATGGTACCAGTGCCGGATGGAACAGAGGTACTCTCGCCTTAACCAATGGCACTACACAGACTATGACAGAATATGATGTTCTTGGATTAAAATATGTTCCTGTCAAAGTAAAATCTTCTGACTATGCCAGCTTTAAAAAAAAGTATTCCGTTGTAGAAAATAACGGTACCTTAATTGGTGGCTATGGAGAAAAGAATCTGCAGGATTATAATGTTACTGCATCTGTTGATAAGGATACCAATGGCCTAAAGACTGCCGAAAAGCAGAGTGATGGTTCCTTCACATTTACCCAAAGAAGTAACGGCTCTTCTTCTGGTATTAAAGATAAGACTCTTAAAACTGCTGATTTAAACAATATGGGAGCAACTGTAAAGGATGCAAGCGGTAGCTACGGTGAATTTCTTCGTGTAGATTTCACAAAAAATTACGGCGATCTTGGCGCTAATATGCAGGCTGTAAAATGGACCTACTATGGAAATGACAGCACACGTTCTAAGGCACTTGCCACTTACGGAACAAAATTTGCTGCTGATAACTGGATGCATAAAAGTATGGGAATCCAGTTAGGTCTTACAAATTCTATTCGCTGCCAGCTTCCAAAAGGATATGACGGAACTGGCTACTGGAGCTTAACCATTTATGCTCTTGGATACGCTGATTCTACATATAACTTTGAAGCTACTGATACAAACATTGTAAAACCTGACACAAATGCTGGCGATACAACTGAGTTAAACAAACTTGTTTCTTCTGTTGAAGGATTAAACCCATCGGATTATACAGAAAAGAGCTGGAATAGCTTCGAAACAGAATTAAAAGAAGCAAAAGACATTTTAGCAAAAGAGGCTCCTACTCAGGCAGAGGTTGATGAGGCAGTAAAACATCTTACAGCCGCTAAAAATGCTCTTGATAAATATGTATACGGAACAGCGAATCTTTCTTATGCAGACTTCTATTACGGAGAATTAAATAATGTAAAAGAGGATACTACTTTAGACCTCACTTCCGATAAAGCAGCTTCTTACCGCGAAAGTGGTATGTATGATGCAGTAAGTAGTGCAACAACTAAGAAATACAAATCTTATTTCTCCAATACATATTCAGAAGATAATGCAAACGGACAGGGTGGCTCTATTATCGGTATAAAAGACGTAAATATTGCTGTTCCAACTTCATTATATGAAAATGCGAAAAAGGCTATTTCCGAAAAGAAAGAATGCAGCAATAAATTATTGGAAATTATTGGTTCTATGAAGTTATCTGATACAGCACCATCTGAATATAAAATCTTAAATGGTGATGGTACTTTGACAGCTATGAAATCTGAAGTTAGAGAAGATACTTCCGATACACTTACTATCAAAACACAGTCTTCCTACGGACAATACGAAGTAGATCCTGTAACCTCTGAAAACAGCCCTCTTTCTAATTTAGATGCTAAAAATTCCTTACTTGGTATCATTGTTGAAGACGAAGATGGTAATAAATACGGTATGGAGCATCTGGAAAACATCTATCATGAAGGAAAATTCTCCTTTGCCGTAACAGAGGGATTTAAAGAAAAGCATGGAAACACAATTGATTATAAGCGTCATGAAGCTTTACAAGGTAAAACAATTAAAAAAGTTACTTATCTTGTAAAAGACGGTGCTGATATTGTGATCAACACTAATTTAAAATGTAAAACTTTAGCTGTATCCGACAGTATTAAAGCTACCGCCAACGATAACTTTAAAGATGGCGCAACCGTTTCTGTAGATACCACTGCTATTCCTTCCGGTTCTAATTATACTTTAAGCAGCGTAAGTATCGGAAAAACTGTCCTGACAGAAGGTACAGATTATACATATGCAAACAATACTCTGACGATAAAAGCTACAGATAATACTGGTGTGGGTTCCTATTCTATGGTATTTACAGATGATACTTACTCTGATATTGTAGCTTCCTTCACATTAGAATCTGGTTACAAGACTGGAGATATCTCCATTAAAAATAATCAGGTTGCTCTTCCTGATGGTGTAAACTTTAAAAAATATGTAAATAATATTACATCTATTAAAATTAATGGTGTAGAAAAAACAGGTAAAGGCGGAATTAAAGCCACAGATTTATTTGATGCAGACGGAAACATTAACTTCAATGCAGCAATTAAAGGTAAAGATGGTTCTTCCACACCTGTATTTGCAGATAAATCTGCTTCTTACACAATAGAACTTACATCTACCGGCTACCCATCTGTATCCGGAACTGTACAGCTGAATACTTCTGCCCTTGAAGCTTCTATCAAAAAAGCAGAGGCACTTAATAGCAGCAAATATACTACTGAAACCTGGAAAGCACTTCAGACTGCTTTAACAGAAGCAAAAGAAGCAGCATCCGCTGATACACAGGCAATTGTTGATGCCGCAAACACAAAACTTACAGAAGCTCTTTCAGGCTTAAAAGAGAAAACAGTTACTCCTTCTAAACCTGCAACACCTTCTAACCCAGGCACAACAACAACTAAAAAACCTGCTACTAAACCAGCATTAAAGAAAGCAAATGTAAAACTTTCCAAACCGGTTCTTAAAGTTGGAAAAACAACAAAGAACAAAGCAAAAGTTACATGGAAAAAAGTTAAGAAAGCCACCGGTTATGAAATCCAATACACAACAAAAGGATTCGGTAACAAAAAAGCTACAAAAACAATTAAAGTTTCCAAGGCTAAGATCACATCTGCTCAGCTTAAGAAACTGAAAAAGAAAACAAGATATAAAGTCCGCATCCGCGCTGTATATACAAAAGCCGGATATCAGACAGCTACATCAAAATGGTCTGCAATAAAAACTGTGAAGACAAAATAATAATTGTAGATTTCGTGTAGACAAAAAAAGAAACAATACCATATCCCATCTGCTCTGTAGTCGCTGTGTTTAAAATGCTCGTTCGCATCTTAAACACGCTCCGAAGCCGCATCTGGGATATGGTATTGTTTCTTTTTTCTGACTATCCAAATCTACAGTTGGTTAGAATGGGGGATTAAATAACTAATTTGAGGGACTAAAGAAACGAAAATTAGTATTTAAGCATTCCCTTTTTTGAGAACTTTTTTCATTTGGTATTTTTTGTTTGACACAACTAATTTTATATAGTATTCTCTAATTGCGAGATATATTTTCTATCTCAGACTTACAAGATTTGAATTGAATTTTCGGTGCTTAATATCTTTTTATTAGATATTCATGCATGAAAACCTGGTAGGGGACCCTCCACTAACGCACTCCATATGCGCGCTAGGGAGAGTTCTCTAATTTTTTTGCCTTAAAAATCAGTGCACAGATTTTTATATATTTATTTTCTTATCAAATATGTCCTTTTGGAATTTTTTATGTTTGATTTCATAATCAGTTTCTAAAAGTATACAAGAAAAGAAGGGAGACTACAAATTTAATGAGAAAACAAAAATTATTAACTAAGGCTCTGGCAACTTCTATGGCAGTATTTATGTCTGTCAGCCAGCTTTCTGTTCCTGCATTTGCAGCAGAAGGAACAAAATCCGTTTCTATCGCAGGCAGCACTTACACTTATTCTGCAGAAGCTTTAGAAGGCTATACTCAGATTGGAAACAGTGGATTATATTATAAGTTGATAGATGGTTCCGGACTTTCTGGAACTTTATATGGCAAATCAAATTTAACTTACAAAGAATTCTATTCTGGTGATGTAAACAGTACAGACAGCTTTGATGTTGTTACTACTGCCAGCACTTCTAAGTATTCTGTTTTATCTAATGCCTGGACAGATTATGAGGAGGAAAGTGCAGAAGCTGCAGGAGGATATCATGTAAAAGGTGTTGCGAATGTAAATATTGCTGTTGATTCTGACCTTTATGTTAAATCCATTATTTTAAAAGATGCAAACAAAGAATTAAGCAAAGCATATGAGGAAGCTTCTGATATTACATTAAATGAAAATCCTACACAGGTTCCTTCTCAGTATAAAACACTTCAGAACAACGGTTCTTATGTTTCTAATAACAAAACAGTCACTACTGTAACGGATGCCGTACCAACATTAACAACAGGATCCACCTGGGGTGAATACGAGATTGATGTGGTGGAAACAAGCACAAAATACTTAAGAAATTCCCGACAAGATGAGGGATTCCCTGTCAACTCTACTATTCAGGGAATCATTCTTGAAACAACAGAAGGATATAAAGTAGGTCTAGAACATCTTTCAAACATCTGGGTACAGCCTTACAAATTATCTTTTAATGTTACCAATGAAGCGGCTACTATGGGAATTGCAAAATCAGATAATACGGCTGAATTTGCAAAGCTTGTGAATAAAACAATTAACAAAATTACTTATGTAACACCAGAAGGTAACTATGTTTATACTTTCGCTGATGGAATCTTTATAAAACCGGCTTACTCTGAAGAAATCAGCGGTACTTTCAGTGACGATATGAAATCATTTACTTTAAATCAGCTTCCTACTGTTAAAAATGGAACATTGACTGTAACATATACTGTTGGAGCAGGTCATAAGAAGACTCCTTATACTCTGTATTCCGGAGCTATTGCAAAAAACGTTTCTCTTGACTTAAATGCTATCCCATCTGATGCGGAGGGTGGAACTTACAGCGTTACTATTTCTTGTGATGACTACGCTGATATCTACGTCGCAATCCCTGTAACAGAAGCTCAAAAAGCACAGTTACAGGAACTTATCAAACAGGCTGAAACTGCATTAAAAGGTGCCGGTGCTGATGATAGTGTATTATTAGCACATAAAAATGAGGCAGCAGAACTCTTAGCAAACGAAAGTTCTACCAGTGCCGATGCTGCTGATTTAATCAATGAACTTACTGAATTATTAAAACCATATCAATCCACAGAAGCACCAACACCATCCATACCGGACAGTACAACAGCTTCTAAACCAAATACAACAACTGCTGCTAAACCAGCTACAAAACCTGCTACTACAGCAAAGAAGCCAAACACAACAGCCACAAAAGTAAAACTTGCAAAACAGACTACAAAAGTAAAAGCAAATGGAAAGAAAAAAATCAAAGTATCCTGGAAAAAAGATAAAAAAGCTTCCGGTTACGAAATCACATATTCCACAAAGAAATCTTTCAAAGGAAAGAAAACAATTGTAGTAAAGAGTAACAAGACAACAAGCAAAGTAGTAAAGAAATTAACATCTAAAAAGAAATACTTTGTAAAAGTACGCTCCTACAAGCAGGTTGGAAAGACTAAGACTTATGGGGCATACAGCAAAGTGAAAACTGTGAAAGTAAAATAAGTTTCTCTTAAACATTTTATATAATTGGTATTTTTATAAATAGTATTTTGCCTCAGGCAGGGAGAGACGCTCCCGGAGAAAGTAGAATAATAGTTGCCTCTGCAAATGTGAGAAGTAATAACCATATCTTCTGGTTTATACATTCTATTATTTCTTACTATTCAAACTCTATTTAGTAAAAACCCCACGAAGCTATATTCCGTGGGGTCTTTTTTATTATTTGAATAGGATTGGCTTAGATTATAAATAATTCTCATACTTCTTAACACACCCGATTCCAATCGCATATGGTCCGGTATGTACCGCAATGGTTGCCCCAATCTGGCAGATTCCCACCTGATCTACATGGCTCTCTCCATAGATATGGTTCGCAACGGTATTATAATATTCCTTGCCTTCCTCTATATCGTAACCAAAACCAACGCGGAAAGAATAGTCTTCCATCGCATCTCCGGTTTCTTTAAAATAGTCATCCATTAAAGCAATCGTTTTGGCAACTGTCTTCTTACGGCTTCGTCCGATTCCTGAAGCTTCGATCTCACCATTTACTAAAGTAATCAGAGGCTTTAAGGAAAGGGCGCTGCTTGCGATTCCTGCAAGCTTTCCGATTCGTCCGCCATGTTTTAAATAATCTGTGTTACCGACTGTAAAGAAGATTCTATTCGTCTTTTTCATCTTCTCAAGAATATCTACACATTGTTCATAAGGAACTCCATTCTGACACATTCTTCCTGCTTCAATAACCATAAGACCCTGACTTACTGTTCCTGCTTCAGAATTAATCACCGCAATTTTGGCATCCGGATAATCCTCACAAACAATTTCTCTGGCATTACATGCACAGTTGTAAGAACCACTCAAAGATGGAGTAAAACAAATACAGACTACCGGTGTTCCTTCTTTCACATATTCCGTAAAAACGTCAATATAATTCTGTACAGATGGAAGAGAGGTCTTCGGATATACATCTGGATTCCCTACCATTCGCTCATATACTTCACGAATTCCGATTTCTTCAATCTCTTTATAATATGTCTCCTCATCAAATGATATATAAAAAGGTATAATACGTAAATTATACTGTTCAATGATCTCTTTTTCTAAATCACAACAGCCATCACTAATAATCTTGTAATCCATTTCATCCTCCAGTATGCATTATTATATTACTATACACAGAAATTAATACACTGCAAATATCACTCAAAATGAAGCATTCTCTCTTACTGCAATGCAATCTGTGTTCTCATTTCCATGTAATGTAGTTTTCATATCTATATTTTAATATTATCAAAACTCTTTGTCAACTATCTTCTCTATATAGTCTCCGGTAAATTCCAGATTCTATGGCTGTCTTGATAATTTATTTCATTTCCTTTTCCAGAAATTTTACCACTCCCGCATTCAGATTGGTATCTAAAATATAGTCTGCCCTTTCTTTTACTGCCTTATGTGCATTTCCTACCGCACAGGAACGATCACAAGCTTCAAATAAAGGAATATCATTCAGATTATCACCCATTCCGGTAATCGCGGCCGGATGAAGAAGCTTTCGCAGCTTCTGTATTCCATAATATTTTGAAGCATTTTTATGCGAAATCTCTAAATACCACAGACCATCTCCATAAACATCCTTATAAAAATTCAGATTCAGTCGCTCATCCTTTTGCAAATATTCATAAAATGGCCGTAACACTTCTTCTTCATAACAAATAGAAAAATAAATGATATCTTCACCTGAAATATCTTCTAATCTTTCCACTTTACTAAATGGCTTATGGTATAAATCTCTTCGTTCCGTATAAAACTTTTCCATATGCTGTGTCGCAATTTTTTCATAATAGGTTGCCATCTTTCGTCCAGACTTGCCGACTCGTCCGGCACTATCTACAACAGATGTTTCGCCAGACTTTGAGCAATCTTCGGAAATTTCCGGCGAAAGCGCATAGGCAAACCCTGTCACTCCAAACTTCTTTCTTCCTTTTAAAATATATTCCACAGAATCTCTTTCAATAATCTCCGCATTAATACAGCTCTTACTTACCGGATCATAGAGCATGACTCCATTCATCAAAATCATAGGACAGGTGAGATTGACATCTTTCATAATAGAATTCACAGTTGCATAGGTCCTCGCTGTAGCAACAGTAAAACAAAGTCCCTGCTCAATCAGAGCATTTAACCGTTTAGGCACATCTTCGTTAAGTAACGCATCTCTATTTAATAAGGTACCATCCAAATCCGATACATATAACATTTTCCCGGAAAGATTATATTCTTTCTTCTCCTGCTTTCTTAAAACTTCTTTTGATACATTTTTTCGTATCTCTTCTGGCTTTTCTTTTTGCATCTTATCTGCTTTTACTTCCAAGCAGGCACGTTTTTCTGCTTCTTCACGAACTCTGAAAAAAAGATACTGCTGCATCACACCAGCTATCCCTTCATATCTTTCTACTGGAAAATGCCCGTTATAATACATTTTTTCCACTTTGGCAATCCATGTATCAATCGGAAATAAGGAAAGCTGATGTAAACCAAAAAGCTGAATACAAGATGCTACCTTTTCTCCCACTCCATGAAGTTTTTTCAGCATCTCCTTTCCCTCTTCCGGCGATGCCCCTTTTGCATGAAGTGCACTTAGTTCAAACTTTCCAGTCAAAACATCCTCTGCCGTCTGACGAATATACTTCTCCCGGTATCCAAACTTAAACTCCGACAGATCGGCCTTTGCAAGCACTTCCGGTCCCGGAAAACTATATCCAATAAGATGCTCCTCTTCATAATTAAATACTATTTTTTCTCCAAGTTTCTCACATAATGTATCAATACTCTTCATAATACGTGGAATATTATTTCTCTGACTGATAATAAAACTAACGATCATTTCCCACAAATCCTGGCGAAGAATCCGAATCCCCTTTCCCATCTTCGCCGCTCCAGAAAGAAAGCAATCTTCCGGATCAATCCGTTCTATTATTTTCCCGTAATCTGTATCTAAATCCAGATACCTTCTAAAATATTCCTCATCCTTCTCATGACACAAAATACGGATTCCTGTCTTTTCCTGAAAAAAACATGCCGCCCGTCCATCAGAAATAACAAAATATCTGCCCGGACATATTTTCTTCCAGCGGAAGCACTGTCCACTCTCTGCAATCTGCTTTAAATCTATATAATCGTTTTTTATAAAAATATCAATATAATCCATCGGTAGTTTCCTCTTTCGAAAATTTCTACTCCCATCTTAACAGGTTTTAGGGTAACATTCAAAGGAAATAAATCTTTCGGTTCTCTGCGGTTTGGGAGACGGAAATCAGCCTTTTCAAAAAAATCAAAATATTTTCAAAAAAGTGAGAGATTCTCATCCCTTATTTGCGAATATATAATGTAACCGATATAATTATCCATATATTTTTTACATTCGAATGTACATAAAGGAGTAACCTATGAAGATAAAAGAATCGAATTTTGTGGAAGCGTTATCCCACAGAAATGAGAGAGCTTTAGAATATGTGATGGTACATTATGGTGGACTTGTAAAGTCTGTTGTGCATCGTTATCTGAATGTTCTTTCTCAATACGAAGAGGAATGTATGAATGACGTTTTCTTCGCTGTATGGGAACATATCGACTCATATGACTCCGCCCGTAATCCATTTGCAAACTGGATTGGCGGAATTGCCCGATTAAAAGCTCTTGATTATAAAAGAAAATACGCAAATCATCTTTTGGAAACAAGCTGGGAAAATGCGCAATATACTAAAGGATTGGACGATGCAATAGAATTACACACACAATTTGAAGAAGAATTTTCTGAAGAAACAAAGCAAATGTTATCCTGCCTAAAACCACAAGATAGAGAGCTTTTCATCAAACTATATGTAGAAGAAAAACCATTTGATGAGATATCCAAAGAAATGAATACAAACAAGCCTGTACTGTATAATCGGCTTTTCCGCAGTAAAAAGAAGCTGCGTTCCCTTTTCCCTCAAACAAATTCAACTCATCTGACTGGAGGTACGAGTTATGAAAAATGATATTTATGATTTATTAAATGACATTGACAATCAGATAGATACTTTTGAAACTGTCGATATTACAAGTACTGATTTAAAAAACTGGAAACAGTCTTTTGCTTTAAAGAAAAAAACTTCCGTTAAAAAACACACCTGGAAAAAATATGCTGCTGCCGCGGCTGCCTTTATTATTCTTCTTGGTGGAAGCAGTGCTCCGGTAAGGCAGAACGTATACGCACAATCCCAACAGATTATGGAAAGTTTATCCACACTTTTAGGCACCAAAGAAGACCTTAGTCCTTACAGTACTGTCGTTGGTAAATCTATATCCAAAAACGGCATCACTATCACATTAAATGAAGTAATTCTTGATGGACATAGCCTTATCATTTCCTACAAAACAAAAATAAAAGACAGTTCTGTATTGAAAAAATCAAATATCAAAACTATCACTGAATTGCCAATTGATATAGACCTTACTATCGCTGGAGAACCTATTGTAGAAAGTGTCGGCATCTGTTCTACTCCTATCGACAAGCTAACTTCTATTTCTGAAAGTGAAATACAATTAAATGATTCCTCTATTTTATCAGAGAAAGCTGATTTTACGATCAACTTTTCCACATTAGATAAATCAAATACCTCTATTGGAAAATTAAAATTTGCGGCATCCGGTAAAGAATTAAATGCCAAAACAGCAAATGTAGCATTAAATCATTCTTTTACCTTACCAAATAAAACAAAAATAACTTTAAAAAATTATAGAAGTAATATCGTAAACCAGCAAATCTCATTTACTATTTCAAAAAATAATACTGGACTCTCTGGGGACATTATATTGAAAGGAAAAGATGACCTTGGAAACCCTGTAGAATTCTACCTTGATACCGCCGATGGAACAAATGGTACTTTTACAGTAGACAGAATGACCGGCTATATTTCCCCTAAAGCCACCTGCCTCACTTTAACTCCATATTATAATGACTTTCCTCTGTCTTCCTCTGTTAATAGTACAGAAGAAACGGCAGAATCCACTGAAAAAACAGTAGCAGAATCTACTGAAATTGAAGTCAGCACCACAAACACTGATGATGCTCAGGAAATCTCTATCTCTAACTATAAATCACTAGGAAAGGCTTTTACTATTACTATTCATTAGAGAAAACAGACGAAAAAAGAAATAATACCATAGTAAATGTAATGTGAGAGCAAGTAAAAATGCCGGACAGACATTTTCTACGCAGTGATATCTTTACATTTACTATGGTCTATTCTTTTTATTTTCGTCTGTTTCCCCTAATGAATCAAATAGTTAATTCATGATTTTCATTCATCTGGATAAACCGGGTTCCAAGCTCTTTCGCAAGCTGATTATTATGGGTAATGATAATTAGTGTTTTCCCTGCTGCATGAAATTTCTTCAGAAAATCTATAAGCATTTTCTGTGTACTTTCATCGAGTCCAGCGAGGGGTTCGTCTAATATAAGAACTTCGGGATTCATAGAAAGGATGCACGCTAATGATACTTTTCGTTTTTCTCCACCGCTTAAATGATACGGTGGGCGTTCTCTTAGTTTTTCGATTCCAAATAAACGAAGGCAATCCTCTGTTCTTTGTTTGACTTTTTCTTCGGAAAGTCCCATCTGGATCGGACCAAATGCGATTTCTTCTTCTACGCTTCCACAAAAAAGCTGTGTATCTGCATTTTGAAAAACATAACCCATCTGCTGATGAAACCATTTGGCAAAGCGAGAATCTTTTAATGCTTTTTCTGTTATTTCGTGATCTTCATAGGTATAACTGCCTTCCATCGGAAATATGATTCCGTTCAATATTTTTATCAATGTAGATTTACCACATCCATTTGGTCCCTGTATTATTACAGATTCACCTTTTTGAATATTTAAATTAATGTATCGTAATGCAATTTCATTCCCATATGCATAACATACATTTTTTAATTCTATCATTTTGAATCTTCCTTTTACTTTTGTTATTCTTGATTTTACTTTTTATTCTCTTCTCATAGAAAATTGCTATATGTTAGGATTAAAAGGTCTTTTACCCTTTTTGATACTAGATTGATTGCTTCGTGTTATTTCCACAGACCCTCGAAATAAATGAATATTCCTGTTACTCCTATCATCAAAAGAAGACTCAAGATATCCTGTTTTCGAAAAGTAGATGTTTTTTGTGTTTTATATTCTCCAACAAACCCACGACAGCACATCGCTGCATACATTTCCTCTGCCATTTCTCTTGATTTTAAAAAGGAAATCCCCAATATCCCAGAAAAGGACTGTGCTTTTTTCCTGTTTTGTCCTACAGATCGTAAGCGAAGTGACGTAAGGATTTCCATGCAGATTTCTCCGAGTACGGCAATATATTTTAATGTAATATCCAATGTAAAAATAAAGATATCCGGTATATGAAATGAGCGGAGGCTTGCTGTTAATTTATTCCAGGATGTTCCCGCTGACAGAATACCTATAAGCGTAACGGATACAAACACTTTGGTTGTGATAATAAGCAAAATCTGCGGATTTCCTATAAACACTGCCGGTAAAAGTATTAGTGCAGAAAAAAGTACTGCTCCAAATGTCCCCGAAAGTATCTGTTTCATTGTTTCTGTCGGATAAGTTGCAAGTGCAAGAATAGTTCCGCCTGCCATAATTAATGAAAATACATAGTTTTTTGAACAGGCAGTAAGTAAAATATATAGGAATGTATAACATAGTTTTAAAGAAGGACTGGCGCTTAGGCACCCGTCCTTCCCTTCTTTCCATTTTAATTTTGACAGTACACCAAGAACTGCCTGCGTACTTTTTGTAATAAATCCATCTTTATCAATACTCGGAACATATTGCTCCGTTTCACACATCCATGATGGAAGAAAACTATTATTTTTTTCCTGATTTTGCATTACACTGACTGCCCTTTTGAAAAATCTATTTTATCTTTTTTACTTCCAGCTAAAAGTTTAAAGAAGATAACAATAATCGCTACGCCAACAACTGCAGATAAAATATATCCTATCCATTCCGGCATTCCTGCCATAGAGTAATCCGGGAAAAGTGAAGCAAGGCTAAAGCCCTTTTCCATTCCTGCCGGTGTATATCCAAGTGCTTTTCCATTACTTACAAGGGATGCCATCTCTTCAACACCCCATTCTCCCCAAGCGGTCCCACTTGCCAGAAGACCTAATGGTGTAAATATAATCAAAACTGCCATAAGAATATATAATGGCTTAAATGCGGACTGTGCTGGTTTTTCCTCTAATGTTTCCGGTGATATCTTTTCCACAAATGCAAGGATTGCTGTAGTAAGAACTATTTCTGCAATTCCAAATAATGTAAGATGTCCAATCATCATTGCCGGAATAGAAATAGTAAGCGGATATGGACAATAGAGTGCCTTTCCTGCTGCATCAGTAAACAGCAATGGCTGAATTCCAAACTCAATCGCTGCACAAAATGCTGCTGCATTAATGCCGATGTAGGAACCAATTCCTGCTGCTAACTTTCTTTTTCCTGTTTTTTCCCAGATAAGCTTGTAAATCGCAAATCCGAGAAATGGCAATATGAAAGCCATATTAAAACAGTTCGCTCCAAAAGCGAGAATACCGCCATCACCAAACAACAATGCCTGGATAAGCAGTGCGATCGTAACGGCAATACAGCCTGCCGATGGACTTCCCGTAAGAATCGCAATCAATGTTCCCCGCGGCCGGGGCGGAGTTACGGAATTCCCCCGGTGGAAGGCGCTCG
>ENA-OQIV01000613-OQIV01000613.1-human-gut-metagenome-genome-assembly--contig:-NODE-613-length-19761-cov-4.603129_pt1 | contig 19761 bp, 17 predicted proteins | sample MGYA00242588_ERZ504753 | MGnify/ENA primary metagenome ERZ504753 (study PRJEB26092, sample SAMD00036359) | human gut metagenome | host: Homo sapiens | study: EMG produced TPA metagenomics assembly of... | reverse complement strand
CCCTTAATTTTTTTAACCTAAACCTTAACTATGAAAAAATCTAATGTTTCTTTCATTGCACAAATGTGAAAAATAAAATTAAATTTAGCAAGGATATGCCCCGTAAATGTTTATTTCATTAACATTAATTATCAGAATAATGCCTGAACTACAAGTTTTTGCGTTATTTTCGTACCATTTTACCGCTTATTGAATTCGAAGCCGTATCTTTGCGGACAAATTTAAAACAGGATTTGAATATGAACGAATTAACGGGAGCGGACTTTAAATCCGCAACTGCTGATGACAACAAGAAGTTGTTTATTGAGACTTATGGCTGCCAGATGAACGTGGCGGACAGTGAGGTGATCGCTTCGGTGATGCAGATGGCGGGCTATTCGGTAGCCGAAACGCTGGAAGAGGCCGACGCAGTGTTTATGAATACCTGCTCTATCCGTGACAATGCGGAGCAGAAGATTCTGAACCGCCTGGAGTTTTTCCACTCGCTGAAGAAAAAGAAGAAGGCCCTGATTGTAGGCGTACTGGGCTGTATGGCGGAACGGGTGAAGGATGATCTGATTACGAACCATCATGTCGATCTGGTGGTCGGTCCGGATGCTTACCTGACGTTGCCTGAGCTGATTGCCGCGGTAGAGGCCGGCGAGAAAGCGATCAACGTAGACCTTTCGACGACCGAGACTTACCGTGATGTGATTCCGTCGCGTATCTGCGGCAACCACATTTCCGGATTTGTATCCATCATGCGCGGATGCAATAACTTCTGCACCTACTGTATCGTGCCTTATACACGCGGACGCGAACGCAGCCGTGATGTGGAAAGTATTCTGAATGAAGTGGCCGACCTTGTTGCCAAAGGTTATAAGGAAGTTACCCTGCTGGGGCAGAATGTCAACTCTTACCGGTTCGAGAAGCCGACGGGCGAAGTGGTTACCTTCCCGATGCTGCTCCGTATGGTGGCCGAAGCTGCTCCGGGCGTGCGCATCCGTTTCACGACTTCCCATCCGAAGGATATGAGCGATGAAACGCTGGAAGTGATCGCCCAAGTGCCGAATGTGTGCAAGCATATCCACCTCCCTGTGCAGAGCGGCAGCTCCCGCATCTTGAAACTGATGAACCGCAAATATACCCGTGAGTGGTATCTGGACCGGGTAGCCGCTATCAAGCGTATCATTCCCGATTGCGGACTGACTACCGATATCTTCTCCGGTTTCCATTCCGAAACGGAAGAGGACCATCAGCTCTCGCTTTCTCTGATGGAGGAATGTGGCTATGATGCCGCTTTTATGTTCAAATATTCCGAACGTCCGGGGACGTATGCGTCGAAGCATCTTGAAGATAATGTGCCCGAAGACGTGAAAGTTCGCCGTCTGAATGAGATTATCGCTTTGCAGAACCGTCTGTCCGCGGAGTCCAATCAACGTTGCATCGGCAAGACGTATGAAGTGCTTGTAGAAGGCGTTTCCAAACGTTCGCGCGATCAGTTGTTCGGCCGCACGGAGCAGAATCGGGTGGTGGTGTTCGACAGAGGCACGCACCGTATCGGCGATTTTGTCAATGTGCGGGTGACGGAAGCCAGTTCGGCTGCGCTGAAAGGCGAAGAAGTCTAGTATATTATTCTCGATGTCGGGACTGATTAAAAATCGATAGTATCATAAATTCCCCTCCTTCCCGAAGGAGGAGATTTGAGATACTGCCGACTTTTTAGTCAGCCCATGCAATATATTAAAGAAGGTATTTCAAAATGAAATGAACCCCGAAAGTCAGACAATAAACTTTCGGGGTTCACTTCGTTTAAACTTTGCCCTTTTCCTCTTTCCGGAGCAAAAGAAGCGTCATTCAAATTACATCATCATGTGTCTGCGGATGGAGAATTTCACGATTGCCATTGCATTGATGGTGCTGAAAGGGATATCCATTGGGTCGTGATGAGCGTTGTAGCTTACCAGCTTGAGGCATCCTTCCTTTTCCGAGCGGTTCACATACTTCACCGCCAGGTACTCGTCTCCTTCGATAGTAAACGAAACCAGATACATTTCGCCGTAAATAAGGTTGCTGAAACTGTTAATCTCTTTAAAGCCTACGATGTCTCCCGATTTCAGTATCGGATACATGCTGTCGCCACTGATGTAGACGGCTCCGTCACATAAGGGAATGCTTGGAATCTGTATCTTTCCTACCATATACTGTCGCTTGTTGGTGAGCAACGTTTTCAGATTGGCGGCAGCTGTAATATCATATAGGGCAACGCTGCGGTCGTCCAACGCCTCTACTGTTTTAGGGTTGTGAATCATCTGGACCTCACCGCTTGCTAAATCGCTTTTGCATAACTTGGTTTGATGTCTGGGGGTACCCTTCCCAACCAGCAGCCAATTGAGGTCTACATCTCTCATTTTGTTGAGCAGCAGATGAAAGTCAATCCGGTTTCTGGCGCACCAGTTGGATAATGTTGCACGTGAAACACCTAAGTAACTGGCCAGTTCACTGTCCTTTTTAAAGTTGAGCGCCTGCTTGGCGCGCTTTACTATTCCCGAAACATCTAGAAATGTATCCATTTTATTCTTGTTTTAAATTAGTGTAAAGATGTTGGAACTTCTTATTCGTTCATTGATAGTCAGTTATATAATTTTTTAGCGTTAATTTCTAAAACCGTTTGTTTTATGTGAGAAAACTGCTTTATCTTTGTAGCAGCAAACTTAGAAATATGTTTCAAAAATATAAATTAAAAATAGAATAACCATGAAAAACGGCAAAAAGTTTATGAAAGGTTGTAAAATGCCTCATCCACCCCCTTCCGGAAGATTCTGTATCGGATGAACACCAGTGATATTGAGTCGGTTTACAGCATCTATATATCCTGCATACAGGAGCTATAGATCCAATACGCTGGCCATATATCCCCAATATGCAGGAACTATATGTCCGATAATCACATAAACAAATATTTAAGCATGAAAACTTTAAAACGCAAAATCAATATGGAACCTTTAATGAATCAATCTCTGCACATTTGCGGGTGCTGCAAACGGGAGCTACCGCATGAGGCCTTTTATACAAACAAACGCACCGGGACCCTTGACAATTATTGCAAGGAGTGTCGCAAGGCAAACACCCGCAAGCGTCGTGATTTGAGACGATGTACATCATTTGAAAACAAACCTGTTTCTTATCCGGTGATAACCGAGGTGAAAGACCCCGCTTTGCGGATGCTTCTTATTCTTCATGCCCGTCAGGTTGTGGCAGAAAGTATCTCACGGAAACAAGAAAAAGAAAAACTGAATACGCTATGGGAAGAATAAAACGGGGACTGGATTATTTCCCCATGAGCACCAGCTTTATGCACGATCGGATGGTGCGCCGAATTATGAGACGTGAAGGTGATTCTGCCTTTGCCACACTGGTGGAAACGCTGTCGTACATCTATGCCGGGAAAGGGTATTATATCTCTGTCGGTGACGAATTTTACGAGGAGCTTGTGGACAGCCTTTACAGTACGGAACTGGATGATGTGAAGCGTATCATCAGTCTGTCCGTGGAATATGGCTTGTTTGATGTCGGACTTTTCCGGCAATACAACATCCTGACTTCCGCCGACATCCAGCGGCAGTATCTTTTCATCACCAAGCGGCGTAGCAGTGCGCTGATAGAGCCGGACTACTGCCTGCTGGAATCGGAAGAAATCACCTCATACCGTTCGTCTCAGAGCGGTAAAAGTAGTACGGATGATTCTTTGGATAGCGAATGTGCGGAAGCGTTAAACGGTGATGCTGATCACAAGACCGCCTGTACGGTAACATCAAGCTCCGATTCTGTAACAATGGAGGATGAAATTGCAACATCGGGTACACAAAACAAAAGAAAACAAATAAAAATAAATCAAAACAAAGTAAACCACCTCCCTAACCCTCCTCAAGGAGGAGATGAAGGAGGAAAATATTTGAAAAGTAGAACGGCTGTGACACAGGAAGATATTGACTGTCTGCAACCGCCATGCGATGGTGTGCAGCGTAACTTCCAGGGACTGACAGATAACCTGCGGCTTTACAAAGTTCCGCCTTCCGAACAATATGCCATTATTCTTAAAAGTAACTTCGGAGCTATTGGAAACCCTGTTTGGAAAGGATTTAATACCATCCGGGGGAGCAATGGAAAGATCAGATTGCCCGGGCACTACCTGCTGAGTATAATTAATTAATTTATGAACGCACTTTGAAAAAATGATTAGGTCAGTCTGAATAATGCTCCTATCTTTGCAATGTCATTAAGCTTGAGGACAAAACTAAACGAAATTATTAACACAAAAAAACTATTACGATTATGGCAGTATTGTACAAGTCATTCCAGTCTGTTCTGGAAGACAAAAATCACAAAAAAATGTTTCATCCCCGTGTGATATACACGGCTAATATCAGCACTTCGCAGATTGCTAAAGAGATTGCCGCTTACTCGTCTCTCTCCCCGGGTGATGTGAAGAATACGCTTGATAACCTGGTGACTGTGATGGGGCAGCATCTACAAGCATCGGAAAGCGTGTCGCTTGACGGTTTCGGGACTTTCCGCATGGTGATGAAATCCAACGGTAAAGGGGTGGAGACTTCGGAAGAAGTGTCGGCTGCGCAAGCTTCTCTTACGGTCCGTTTCCTTCCCAACTTCACCAAGAACCCCGATCGGACTACCGCTACCCGCTCTTTGGTGACCGGTGCGAAGTGTGTGCGCTTCGACCGTACAGACACTCCGGCTTCCGGCAGTGGAAATACAAATAAGCCGGGTGGCGGCGATGGTGGCGAAGGAGGTGGTGAGGAAGCACCGGACCCGACAGTATAACCTTTCGTCACAACACAAAATATAAGAACGAACGACTAAACTAAATCGGAAACTTAACTAACTAGTAATCACTTATTCACATGAGAATTATCAATTTGATCGTGGTGCATTGTACCGCCACGCAGGGGAATCGTACGCTTTCTCCGGAGGCTTTGGACCTGATGCACCGCCGCCGTGGTTTCAACGGAACAGGCTATCACTACTACATCCGCAAAGACGGAACGGTGCATCTTACCCGCCCTGTCGAACGCATCGGTGCACACGCAAAAGGTTTTAATGCCAGCAGTATCGGAATCTGCTATGAAGGCGGTCTGGACTGTCGGGGACGCCCGGCAGACACCCGGACGCCGGAACAGCGTGCTACGCTTCGGCTGCTGATTCATCAGCTGCTGGAGGTATTCCCCGGCTGCCGGGTGTGCGGGCATCGGGATCTCTCGCCGGACAGGAACGGTAATGGAGAGATAGAACCGGAAGAGTGGATGAAGGCGTGTCCGTGCTTTGATGCCGAGCAGGAATTTAAAGAATTTGCGGCAGAAGACACGGAAGAAACACAGAGTAAACTAAACTATTTAAAGAACAAGAAAGGAGGTAAATGATGGCAATGAAGAGATCTGTATGGGATATGATCCTGAAGGTGGTTATCGCGGTAGCGTCGGCTGTGGCAGGCGTATTGGGTGCTAATGCGATGAATCTGTAAGAGAAGTAATTAACGGGAACTCCCTGTCATGGGAATATGCGCGCTACTTTATCGGGCAGGGAGTTTCTTAGTATTGTGATTTTATTTAAGAAACTATTATATATCAAAGAATATGAAAAAAAGACTACTATCAGTATTTGTTTTTCTGGCAATATTCAGTTTCAACTGTATAGGTCAGCAACAAATACCTATTAAAAATGTACCCAGTCCGGAAATAGCCGGTTTGGGAGAATATGGAAAAGTTCCAGTTAGTTTATATACGGGAGTTCCGGATATATCCGTGCCTATTTATGAATTGAAAGCTGGTAACTATTCGTTATCACTTGCTGCAAGTTATCATTTGGCTTCGGTAAAGCCTAATTCCCAGTCTGGTTGTCTTGGACTTGGATGGAATCTTATAGCAGGCGGCTATATTACACGTTCTGTTCGTGGAATGTATGATGAGAAATGTCAATCAAATGGATATGCTCCGGGTTATTATGCACATGCTTCTAAATTGAAAAATATCAGTAATGAACAGTTTAAAGCAGAAACGATGCATATACAAAGCACGGAAAATGATTATTATGAATTAACTGCTGACGAATTTTCGTTTAGTGTTTGTGGTTATTCTGGAAATTTCTACTATGCCGGTAATGGAGAGTGGAATGTTGTTTCTGATCAGGATATACGTGTGGAATTTAATCCTGTTGATGGGGAAGGCTTTCTTAGTTTGTCGGAAGTCGGAAAACGTCTTGATGTAAGTAGATGGGGAGCAAGCACAAGAAACAATCGTTTTTTCAATAAATTTACGCTGATTACTCCTGATGGATGCAGGTATGAATTTGGTGGAATCAACGCTACTGAATATAGTATTCCTTATTATGCCCGCTATAACAGTGATTTAATAGCTACTACCTGGAGGTTGTCCAAAATAACAACCGTAGACAAGCGGGTAATAGAATTCAGTTATGACACTTCAGCTATCATGTGTGATCTTCGTTATGTACCCCAACAGAAAGTGGTGACCAACATACCATGCACTTATAGTGGTATACAAAGTGGGCGTTCAGGGATGACTGGGTATCTGCTTTTCCCAGTTAATTTAAAGACTATAAAAACACCTAACGAGATATTGGAATTCAATTATTACAATGAATACGGATATGGAGATAAGTTTGTTGATAGTTATTTGGCATGGAAAGACAATGCAAATTATGACCGTCAGGATATAGATAACATGAATTTTGAAGACCCGGCTAATCAATTTACTCTGTTTTTAGGAAACCAAATTGATAATACCGATCAGGCAACATTGCGTCAATCGATTAAATCAAAACTACAACATAAAATTCTTCATTGTATTTATGTGAAAGGAAAGAACTCCAAGGCTTTGAAAACTATATATTTTGACTATGCAAGGAATAATCGTACTAAATTGTCTTTAATTACGGAACGTTCAGGGAATCCGGATTTGATCCCTAACTATGTATGGCACCCACATGGATTTTATTTTCTTACTTGGTATAATATACCTGAGAATTTGACCGGAGGTCGCGTACCTGAATATCGTTTTCTTTATAATTCGGAAAAACGTATGCCAAATGATTATGTACGCCCGATTGCCGATTCGTGGGGATATTATACAGGAGGAAGTGTTGCTTTTGCCGAGATACCTAATTTTTCTCAGACTTATAGTAGTTTGCAATATACTTTGGCAGAGGTCTTGACGGAAGTCATTTATCCAACAGGTGGAAAAAGCCGTTTTGAATATGAATTGAACAACTATTCAAAAGTGGTAGCTCCTTCTTTGATGTCATTAACAGACAAAAGTGGTACTGCAGGCGGTTTGCGTATTCGGCGTATTACCAATCTGGATAATGAAGATAATGTGCTTGGTGCCAAGCAATATTACTATTCGAATACCCGTGACCGATTTGGAAAAAGTAGTGGAATATTGAAAAGTCTTCCTGTTAATGAGATGGTGTATACTCTTAAGGATGGAGATAAGGAGCCTGATCCTAAGAATGCAATATCGTTATATCTCAAATCAAAGGGAGGTTTTTTCCCATCAGTTACTAATCTGAATACACCGGATGTAGGTTATTCTTGTGTAATTGAAGAAGCGTTCGACAAAGATAATAAGTCGCAAGGTTATATTGTGCGTCATTACTCTAACTATAATGAGGATATTTATGGTAATACTCATTATGACGAGCTTGCTTTTTATTCTATGTTTGAAGGGAACTCTTATACAATGCCATTTAGCAGTCGTTCTATGGAGAGAGGAAAGTTGTTGTCTGAAGAATACTATGATGTCAATGATCGTTTGCGAAAGAAGGTGAATTACCGATACAAAGAGGTAACTCCAGGCTCATTTGTAACAGCTGATCAAATGGTGTTGTTCTTTTGTACAGATTTAGACAATTTCATGCTAGGAAAAGTGGGGACTTTAACTCGTACATATACACATGCTTATCTGACCGACTCTGTTATAGAAACTCTTTATCCTCAATCGGGAAATACGGCATTTGTTATAGAAAAGGCGTATCAATATAATAAGTATAAGCAGTTAAGCCAAATAGCCGGTAGAAACAGCGATGGAAAAAGTACTCTGACAGAATATGTTTATGCTGCAACTTTACCGGAATATAAATGGATGGAAGAAGCACATATACTATCTCCGGTTTCTAGTAAAAAAGAACAGACAGGCGGCTCTTATTTAAAAGAGGTATATCAGTATATGGGTCCTATACCTTATATAAAGCAGATTAGTACAGATAGAGATGGTTATGTGCATAAACATTACACTGTGCAGGCTGTGGATGGTTATGGGAATCCTATATATCTTCACGAAGAGTCAACGCCCGTTGTATTGATATGGGGAGCTGAAGGTCAACGGTTAATATCACGGATAGAAAATGCCACTCTTAATCAAGTGGAAGAAGCATTGGGAATGAATGTGAAGGATTTCTCTTCATCCGATATCTCTGCAACTAATTTGCTAAAAATAGAAAATATCAGGCATAAGATATCCGGAACGCATTTCTATATTTACAAATATACAAATGAGTTGCGTTTGGTCTCAGAAACAAAGCCTAATGGAATCACTGTGTTTTATAAATATGATTTTCTGGGTCGCCTGACAGAGAATTATATTATGGAATTTAAAGATGGAGATTATCAAAAACGGATATTAAATATATATGATTACAATTATTATTATGGCTCCAAGATTGAAAGTGGAGAAGTAGCCATAGAGAAAGGAGGACAACTATGAAATTGCATAAAATAATATTACTTCTAATTTTGCTATCAGGATTTTCGATAGAAATACCTGCGCAGAATTCTTTGCAGAATGAGATAGGTAAGCTCGAATATGACACGTTGAAGAGGGATATGGTTAAAACAAAACATCTGGACCATATAAACATTTCTGATACATCGTCAGTGAGTTGCGCAAACTACTTGTTTCGTGTGAAAGAACCATTATATATTTCTTTTAAGTCTAATTATTTCACTATGGGAATGGAAATGGAGAAAGTTCCGGGACAATTGGAATGTCAATTAAAAATAACAGATGATAATTTGCTCACTAATCAGGTGTATTATCAGAATGCGAAAAGTGTTGATCCGGATTCTTTATCATCAGTGAGTTTCACTGATACTCTTTTGTTATTTGCCGGTACATATTGTTTGACATCGACTGTAATAGAAAAGAACAAAGATATTCTTGTTCCTGATGATAATGGTGTGAATGCTGCAAGTGTATTGAAAACTAATACTTTTGATATTAAACCGATCGACCCGCATGAACCAATAAAGCCTTTTCCGCCGATTGATCCTTTTCCGCCAATAGATCCGGTCTTGCCGATGGACTCAATTCGACCACTTCCTTTATTTTATATCATGACTCTGTCAATAGAGACAAAAGGACTTGCTCCGGAAGAACAGCCGATGCCGGCTATTCCTTTTCCTGCAATAAATTGGGGAAATGATCTATTGCCCGAACGTTTTGGCAAAAATGCTGTTTCTGTTTTCAAGAGTAGGACAGGAAATAAGGAAGAAGGTATGCTTGTGGTTAATTACTATGATGGGCTGGGGCGTTCGAAAGAAACGGTACAACAAGGTGTGAGTCCTAGTCATAAAGATTTAGTAACCCTACAAGAATATGATGGGTGGGGGCGTAAAGCCAATACATGGTTGCCAGCTGTAACGACACAAAACACAGGTGATTTCATATCTGTAGCTTCTTGTGGAGAATTGGCACGCAATACTTATGGAGGAGATGCTTATCCGTATTTAACCTTTACCTACGAAAATTCTCCTTTGGAAAAAGTAATTAAACAGCATAATCCGGGGAGAGTATGGCGTGAAAATGGCAGATCATTGAAAATAGATGAGTACGTTAATATCGCTGGTAATGATACTTTAGGTTGTTTCGGTTTTCAATTGATCAATGGGGCAAGAGAAGCATTAAATATTAGTGTAAGTAAACAGTATGAAAATGGAAGCTTGCTTGTTACACGCTCAGAGGATGAAGATGGAGTCACTTTGTTTGAATTTAAAGACCGTTTGGAAAGAACCGTTCTGGAACGTCGTATAGAATCAAGACTGAAAGGGGATAAGCAATTGTCGGATACTTACTATATTTATGATGATTTGGGAAAACTTTGTGCTGTTCTTCCTCCTGCATTGTCCGATCAGTTGAGTGTAGGTAATATTCCTGCAGAAAAACTCGATATGTATGGATATTTGTATAAATATGATGTGGCGGGAAACCTCATGGCTAAAAAGCTTCCAGGAATTTCATGGGAATACTATGTCTATAATGTAAACAACAATCTTATATTTAGCCAGAATGGCGAGGAACGTAAAAGAGGAGAATGGAAATTTAGTATTCCGGATGCATTCGGTCGTGTATGCTTGCAGGGGGTGTGTAAAGTTGCGGTTGATCCGGTTGATAATCCTTATTTAAAACCTATTTTTAGTGGATTGTCGAATTGGTATGTTTGTCAATACGTAGGAAGTACTGAATATGGGGGGTATCAGTTTAGTGGAAGTCTTATGGCAGGATTAGTGGGGCCGAAACCATTAGTTCAGGGAATCAATTATTATGATAACTATGACTTTATGTATCGGACAGATCTTTCGGCAAGAGATGAATTTAGATATACCCATGAAGAAGGTTTTGCCGCTACGTCATCCGGTGCTAAAGGAATGTTGACAGGAATAGCTAAGTTGCATACGGATGCATACGATCAGTATCGTAATGGTGAATATGGAGTGGATTCTCCCTACAATTACTCAGTGATGTATTATGATGATCGTGGTCGCCTTTCTCAAACTGTTTCTGACAACCATTTAGGTGGTATGGACCGTGATTTCTTTTCCTATGATTTTAATGGGAACGCCTTGCGGCATTTACACCGTCAGACCGGGGCTGGAAATGAGATTTTGAGTGACAGTTATACCTATGAGTATGATCACGCCGAACGTCTTGTAAAGGCGCTGCATCGTTTGGGAGATGCTCAGGAAGTGATTCTTATTGACAATGTGTATGATGATTTGGGACGCTTATCCCGGAAGACGTTCCATAACGGTCTGTTGAATACGTCTTATTCGTATAATATTCGTAGTTGGCTAACTGGTATCACTGGTTCATCTTTTGAGCAAGTATTGCATTATACGGACGGAACGGGTATTCCATATTACAATGGTAATATCAGCAGTATGGTTTGGAAATCGGGTGAAGATGATATAATGAGAGGCTACCACTTTACTTATGATAATTTGAATCGTTTGACGAATGCGGTGTATGGAGAAGGCAGTGTTCTCGTTCAAAATCAGAATCGCTTCAATGAACAAGTAACCGGATACGATAAGATGAGTAATATTTTAGGGATCAAACGTTCCGGACAGACTTCATCTACCGGATACGGCTTGATAGATGATCTGGCAATGTCCTATAATGGGAACCAACTAAAATCAGTATCAGATAGGGCTACAAATTCTGTTTACGGCAATGGCTTTGATTTCAAAGACGGAGTAAACAAAGAAGCTGAATATGAATATGATGAAAATGGTAATATGACGAAAGATTTGAACAAGAAAATATTGAATATCCAATATAATTGTTTAAATTTACCGAGTCGTATAGAATTTGAAAACGGTCATGTCATTTCTTATCTTTATGATGCTGATGGAATAAAACTTCGTACGACGCATATCATAGGGAGTGATACTACAGTAACTGATTATTGCGGCAATGTGATCTATGAAAATGGAATCCCTGTCAAGTTGCTTACAGAAGCTGGCTATGTTACACTGGCCGATTCTAAGTATCACTATTTTGTCCAGGATCATTTGGGTAATAACCGTGTGGTTGTAGACCAGAGTGGTAATGTTGAAGAAGTGAACCATTATTATCCGTTTGGCGGTCTGCTATCAAGTTCGGTAAGTAATGCTGTGCAGCCTTATAAGTATAACGGTAAGGAGCTGGATAGGAAGAATGGTCTTGATTGGTATGATTATGGGGCGCGTATGTATGATGCTGCATTGGGTAGATGGCATGCGGTTGATCCGATGAGTGAGAAGTATTATAGTTGGAGTCCGTATACTTATTGTATGGGTAATCCGATAAATCATATTGACCCGGACGGAAATACAGTAGTTATTTGGTATAATAATGATGCTGGGAAAAAGGTTTCATATTCATATAGTGGTGGTGACATAACTCATCCAAATTCATTTGTACAATCTGTAATTACTGCTTATCAATATAATAAAGCGAATGGATTGAAGGCAGGAAACGGAGGTGTAGCCTCTACGGTAGCAATTGTAGAGAATACCAATATAAAGGTAAATGTGATGGAAGCGGTGTTTGAGAACTCATATAATCCCAATGCCGCACGTGGGGCTGGAAGTATTTATTGGAAGAGTAACTGGGGATCGCAAAAAGATAATGGAATAGTCAATTCTCCGGCTACCGTATTTGACCATGAAGCAGATCATGCTTTGGAACATAAAACAAATACTCAAGAGTATGAAGTAAATAGAGCACGAGGTAGCGATTCGCAATATCAGACAAAAGAAGAAAGGCGGGTGATAACTGGTTCTGAACAGAAAACCTCAAGGGCTAATGGAGAAACCCGTTCCGGTCAAGTTACAAGAAGAAACCATAATGGGAAAACTGTAATAACGAAAGGCGTTACTTCAAATGTGATTGATAGACAAAAAACACAGGAATATGAGAAAAGGAATAAAGCTGTATGGACTTCTGAACCATAAAAAATGTTTTTATGGTGGTTCATTGTTTTTGCTATTACTGTTTATAACATCATGTAAAAGCAATCAATTTTTAATTGATAGTAACGAAGTGGAAAATGTAAATTTTTGGTTTATAGGAGATGTGGATACAGATGTTCCTATCACCGATTGTTTGCACATTGTATTTGGAAATGATAGCCATAAAACAATTATTCGTGATAGGAAGATTATCAATCGCTTTTTGACTCTGGTTAATCAGTTGAAACCTGCCAATCCCGATTCTTATATCGATCTTAGGGTAAGTTCACTTATAAGATTAAAACCGATAAACGGTGAAAGGAGGCCTGATATAAAAGTCTGCATTGGTGCCGGTGGTTACGGAGTGCTTTTAAATGACGTGTTGATGAAGGGAAATCCAAAGCAACTTCAAAAGTTTATTCAGGAAGTATTATATGATTCTCTTACCCCTTATGAATGGTTACCGTCTTTTATAAAAGAATACTTACGTGACCATCCAGATGAAATAGATGAATATCTATCTAAATCAAAATAGTGATAGTGTATTTATTCTGATAATAGTTGTCTATTTGAAATTTATGAAAATATTTAGAGGATGTGTTATCACATCCTCTATTTTGTTTGTGTACATTTCTGTGTGATATTATTTGAGTGAAAAGTTGGCTGATATCCAATATAATTTTATAAATTTACCGAGTCGCATAGAATTTGAAAACGGTCATGTCATTTCTTATCTTTATGATGCTGATGGAATAAAACTTCGTACGACGCATATCATAGGGAGTGATACTACAGTAACTGATTATTGCGGCAATGTGATCTATGAAAATGGAATCCCTGTCAAGTTGCTTACAGAAGCTGGCTATGTTACACTGGCCGATTCTAAGTATCACTATTTTGTCCAGGATCATTTGGGTAATAACCGTGTGGTTGTAGACCAGAGTGGTAATGTTGAAGAAGTGAACCATTATTATCCGTTTGGCGGTCTGCTATCAAGTTCGGTAAGTAATGCTGTGCAGCCTTATTAGTATAACGGTAAGGAGCTGGATAGGAAGAATGGTCTTGATTGGTATGATTATGGGGCGTGTATGTATGATGCAGCGCTTGGTAGATGGCATGCGGTTGATCCGATGAGTGAGAAGTATTATAGTTGGAGTCCGTATACTTATTGTAAGAACAATCCTGTGTTGAGGATAGACTTAGACGGAAAGGATGATTATGTTATCAGCAGATCAGGAAGATTATTTAATGAGACTCCTATTGATAAGAGAGGTAAAGGCTCAACAGATAATTTATATCTTTCCAGTGATCGTTCTATTTCAGTAACTGTAAATCAGGGGTTACTTGGGGAAATACATAGTATGCAGGCGAAAGAGCAGAAGGAAAATCGGGTGAAGAAATCTTATGGAAGTACTCAAGATTTGGAGACAGCTGCTACTGTTTTTAAATTTGCTGCTGATCACACAACTGTTGAATGGAAGTTAGATGTTTATGATGATAATGGTACAAGAACAGCTGTTGTTGCGACAGATCGAGATCCATATGGGGTAGATAATGGTGTATATGCTCAAAATAAACTTTCTGTGAAAGGAGAAAAAGTTATAGATATTCATTCTCATTTGCTCGGAGGAACGAAAGGTGGAGCTGGTAATGATTTTAACTTAGCTAAGCCACAACGTAAGAATGCTGTGTATATGAAAGATAACCGTGTGAGTACTGATAAAAAGGGTATGATATATGAATATACCAAAAATTCAAGTCGGGTAAATTCTATTCGTGTATATGATGCTACAGATTTATTGCAATATATAAAACGTAAATGATATGCTTATGAGAAAATTAGTCTATGTTGTTCTATTTATTATACTGGGGGGATGCATATCCCCCTCCCCTTCTTTGGAAGATATTCATCAGCGTGTAGCAAAACAGGTGGAAGTGCTGATAGATAGTGGCTATTTACTTACGACATATATAGAAATAGATGAAGTGTTTTCGACAGATTCTAATTCACTTTATTATATCGGTGAATCAGATTCTCCTGGTTCTGATGGTGCTGAGTTACCTTCCAGAGTGATAAAGTATAAAGAAAGATATCTTTGCTTTATCGAATTAGATGAGCCTGAAATGTCACGCACAGAATTGTTTGAGAGAGGTTTTGTTTCGGACTCTAACTTTCATGAAAATTTATGTTTAAACAGAGGTCGTGATTGGCTGTTGGCTCTTCGAAAATATGAAGATAAACATATCTTAGTAAAGATGTTGCCTAATTATTATCGTCTATTTGAATATCCGGAACTTTGGTCGTATTTTTCTGGAGATATACCCCAGGAGAAAACTGCATTGATGGGATTGACTTCGCACGATATTATTGTTCCCAGTTCATATATTCCGGACCTATTTGAACTTGAGATTGATAGTCTGAAGAATTATGTAGAAAGATTCTCAGGAGAAATATTTGTAAGAAATCAGACTGATTCCGTTTTGCTATTATCGAGGAATTCAGCGAGGAGTATGTGCTATGCTGTAATAAATGGACCGGATACATTAAAATTGGTTTTGAGGGATTCACTTCCAGTTGCTATTGCCCCTCATGATTTTAAATCCTTGAAATATGATAGTGAACCTCCCCATTCATTTCTTCAGAATTTACCGGATAAGGATATTTGGATGTCTATGTATAAGCTGTTTAGCGATTCGACTTTTTGCTTCTTGAATATTAATAATATCCCACAGAAATTTAGAATAATGCATAATGATGCAGTTTATTCGAGTGACTTAAGAGATTCTTTATCAAAAAGGGTAAGGTATATTTATAATAAAGGGGTTTATGATAAAGAAGAGAGAATACGACGTTTTTTTAAGTGGGATTAGAATTACAGCAGTTTAAATGAAGTTGGCTATATTGAAGATGGGCAGTATTCTTTTTATCTTCAGGATCATCAGGGTAATAGCCGTGTGGTAGCAAAGTTTGATGGAACAGTTGTCCGGACTAATCACTATTATCCTTATGAGGTGTCATTTGCAGAGAGTACATTAGTAGATAAACATTCGTAAGTATAACGGTAAAGAACTTGATAGGAAGAATGGTCTTGATTGGTATGATTATGGGGCGCGTATGTATGATGCAGCGCTTGGTAGATGGCATGCGGTTGATCCGATGAGTGAGAAGTATTATTCAATTAGTTCGTATGTATATGGATTAAATACACCACATAATTGTATTGACCCCGATGGGCAGAAGATTATTTTTGTTAATGGGTATTTAGGGTTTGGATCTCCTAGAGGAGGTGGCACTTATTGGGGAGGAGTAAATAGTTCTTTTGTTAAAGGTGCAAAAAACTTTTTTAATGATCAAAGTGCCTATTTCACCGACTTTGATTTTAACTATTTGCGTAGTTCTACCTTTTTAAGAAATTTAGATGGATATGCATATGCTAAAGAAAATTACAAACAATTGATAATGGGTATGAATCCACAAGAGGATGTATTCCGAATTATTTCTCATAGTATGGGAGGTGCTTTTTCAGAAGGTATTATTCGATATTTAAAAGAGCAAGGTTGGAATGTTGATTTCTCAATTCATCTAAATACATGGTTGCCTTCTGAATTGATGGGCTCGGTTGGAACATTTTTGATTGATGCTACGATTACTAATGATTGGGTACAAGGATTAAGTCTTCCAATAGATGGTAGCAGAGATATTCCTAATGCGAATTATAAAATAAGAAAGAAAAGCAATGAAGGGTATCAATATAGGCATAGAGATTGGATTGATAGTGGAAGTTTTTGGAATGCTAACAATGGTATAACTTGGAATCAACTTATGCCAATCTTAGATTCATGGTTAATACAAAATCCAAATATACAAATAAATTATGGACAATAACATATTGAAAATTATTTTCAGGGTAGTTGCAGTGCTACTAAGTTTAGGTGCATTATTTTTTCAATTAATTAATTTTGTTTTTGGGACTATGGTTAAAAATGTCTCAGATATGCAAGATGATTATTGGTATTATGGTACAGAACTTATACCTCATTTATTTACGATTATTATTATTATTATCTGGTTTGTAGTATTCCAAATAAGGAAGATTATAAATATGAAATAATTATAGAATTTTGATATAGATTGGCCTCTTGCATTAATAAGTGTTACCCTGACATGAAGCGATATATATACTCATGTTGGGGTACCTTTTATTCGAGGAGCTATGTGAAAATTGATTTATTTAGATAATATGAATTTTAATACTGAATTAAAAAAGAATATAGGTTGTAACATCGTATATAGTAGTTCTGATGGAGGTAATTACTCAATTATTCTTATGGAATTTGATAGTGGGAATCGTATAATGACATATTGCTATTGGGAAGTTCAGAAAGATGGAAAATGAATTGCTACATCAGAAGATGATATTACAGCTGTCATGGTTTGATGGCACGAACAATTTGACTTTTCGAGAGTCAAAAGGTTGTGGATCTTGAAATAGATGAATCACTTAATTTATTCATTGAAGTAGAGGATGGGTTGAAATAAAGTAAATTTTTCATTTTGGTGATTATGAGAAAAGTGATTATTTCTTTGATATACGTATCAATAGTATTGACTATTCCCCTGGCAGTTGCCTGTCAGGGGGTAAAATTTTACCTACCAATGCTATGAATTACAAAGATAAATATATTCTTTTTTATTTGGAAGGGAAAAAAGCGCTGAGTGAAAAGAGAATTAGTAGAATATTAGGTATTTCATCTCCAGATAATATACCTGATGGCTATCATGGACAAGATCCACGAATATGGGTATACATCAAAGATAAGTAATTAGGTAAATCAGCTTTTACACAAATAGGTTATGACACTGAAATTAACTAGAATTTTCATTTGAGATATTTTAATGGTGGAGAAAAAATCCGCTGTAATTGATATCATAGCTTGTGGCAGCCTATTAAATTAGAAGATACGTTCCCGCATGAATGCCCTCACAAATTATATGTTCTATTTTGAAGATTACTTTTAAAAAGGGGATGTTAAGACTTATCCTGATAGAAGAAATACTGCATAAAAAGATGCAAGAATATGCAGGAATGATCTTGTTTTTGGATATAGATAGGTGAAATATGCATGATAACTACCAATGTTAGGAGGCGTTTCATTTAAAGAAAAGCTTCGTTGGTTTTAAAGGAACGACTCGTTGGTCGGTGAGAAGCACTTCGCTTCATTTAAAGGAATGGGTAAAAAGGTACTTTGAGTGCTTGTTTTGCTCCGGATGTCGTCAGTTACAGAAGAATTTGAAAATATTAGATTGAAAGTTAAATGATGAAATACGTATTCGGAATTTATGTTTTTGATCTAATATGTGTTTTATTGACCGCTATAAAGTGAAATCTGTGTAATTTGGAAATATGCCAATCGCGAATCCTTCCGTTTTTCCAGTTCAGTCCGTACTTGTGTTGTATATTTCTGATTCTACGAGATGATTCCTATCCATTCTTCATGCACTGAGAAATGGCTGTTCTGATTGAGGGAAGTTGATTCACATTTAATTTCATCTCCTGTTTTGAGATACACTTTGAAATAAGTGTCAGAGTAACGTTATATTATTAAAAGTACTTAACGAAAGCCCAATCCATCACTTTTTATTTGTTTCTTTGCACCAAATTCGGGAATAGTGTTGTCTTGTGAATCGAGGCAGCACTTAATTTTGCTTAGAAATTAATGGAGAAACTCATTATAAATGCTTGTCCGGTGTGTGGCAGTACGCACTTGAAACGCGTCATGACTTGTACGGATTTTTATGCTTCGGGCGAACAGTTTGAATTGTGTTCGTGTGAAGACTGCGGATTTACGTTCACGCAAGGTGTGCCGGTAGAAGCAGAGATAGGCAAGTATTACGAGACTCCCGATTACATTTCCCATACTGATACGCGCAAGGGCGCGATGAATACCATCTACCATTATGTACGTTCCTATATGCTGGGTCGCAAAGCGCGTCTGGTAGCAAGGGAAGCACACCGTAAAAGAGGGCGTTTGCTCGATATCGGGACGGGAACCGGGTACTTCGCCGACACCATGGCACGCCGTGGATGGAAGGTGGAAGCAGTGGAGAAAAGTCCGCAGGCACGTGCTTTTGCAAAGGAGCATTTCGATCTGGACGTAAAACCCGAATCCGCTTTGCAGGAGTTTGCTCCCGGCAGTTTTGATGTGATCACCCTCTGGCACGTGATGGAGCATTTGGAACACCTCAATGAAACATGGGAAATGCTTCGTGAACTGCTGACAGAGAAAGGGATGCTCATTGTGGCAGTGCCCAACTGCTCTTCCTATGATGCAGGACGTTACGGTGAATATTGGGCGGCATACGATGTCCCCCGCCATCTCTGGCATTTCACTCCCGTCACTATTCAGCAGCTGGCTTCCCGTCATGGATTCATTATGGCGGCGCGTCATCCGATGCCGTTTGATGCGTTCTATGTATCGATGTTGAGCGAGAAACATCGCGGCAGTTCGTGCAGTTTCCTCAAAGGGATGTATGCGGGGACGCTTGCGTGGTTCAGCACGTTGGGGCGGAAAGAACGGAGCAGTTCGATGATTTACGTATTCCGGAAAAAAAGATAGCGAATGGGAAATAAAAACAGATATAAGTCGAAGTCACTGTTCGATATGCAATTCATAACGTCCAGTATCAGTACGACATTGGTGTTGTTGCTGTTGGGGCTGGTCGTGTTCTTTGTGCTTACGGCGCACAATATGTCTGTATACGTCCGCGAAAATATCAGCTTCTCCGTTCTCATCAGTGATGACATGAAGGAAGCGGATATTCTGAAACTCCAGAAGAAACTGAATCAGGAACCTTTTGTGAAACAGTCCGAGTACATCTCCAAAAAACAGGCTCTGAAAGAGCAGACGGAGGCGATGGGCACCGATCCCGAAGAGTTTCTTGGCTATAACCCTTTCACGGCCTCCCTTGAGATCAA
>ENA-OQIV01000605-OQIV01000605.1-human-gut-metagenome-genome-assembly--contig:-NODE-605-length-20048-cov-4.184367_pt1 | contig 20048 bp, 10 predicted proteins | sample MGYA00242588_ERZ504753 | MGnify/ENA primary metagenome ERZ504753 (study PRJEB26092, sample SAMD00036359) | human gut metagenome | host: Homo sapiens | study: EMG produced TPA metagenomics assembly of... | reverse complement strand
AAGAAGTCCAATTAAACAGATGTTATTGTTCAGTTTCATAATATGACATGTTTTTTAATGAATCATTGTTTTACCATTCGTAATCTCCGCCGTCTCTGCTGTGCAACCATGACTTTTTGACGGCTTCCAGCTTCTCTTTCAGGTCGTTGAAGATTTCCGGTTCTTTAGTCGAGATGTCGGTTGTCTCGTAGGGGTCTTTTTTCAGGTTGTACATTTCCAGTTTGCCTCTTTTTACGGGTATGCAAATCTTGTAGTCGCCTTCGATTAGCGAATAGGTTTCCAGGTCGTCGTACAGACGCATGAATCCGGCAGCTAACGGATAGGTACGCTTGGAAGCAGGTTTGCCGGCAAGTACCGGTACCATGCTCACACCGTCGATAGGCCGGTCGTTTATGGCGGGCAAATCCAAGAGGTCTAAGATAGTAGGCAGATAATCTACGGTCCCTACACGTTCCGGACAAACGCTTCCTTCTTTCAGCTTACCTTTCCACACCATCAGGGAAGGTACGTGTATTCCTCCTTCGTACATCTGATGCTTGTGTCCTCTCAGTTTTCCAGCCGAAGCCACTCCTTTTCTGAACAGGCCGTCATCGGGACCGTTATCGCTACAGAAGAAGATTATGGTATTTTCTTCTTTACCCAGATCTTTCAGCAGTTTGCGTAGGCGGCCAATCTGTTCGTCCATGGCTGTGATGGCGCCGTACAGATGTTTTTTACCTTCGGGTTGGTCGGGATACATGGCCAGATATTCAGGACCTGCCACTACCGGCTGGTGGGGTGTATGAAACCAGACTGTAGCCAGGAAAGGTTGGTCTTTACTAGCTCTGATGAAGCTTTCTACGCGGTCCATAATAATTCGGCTGTCATCGCCCGACAGATTCTCTGTCTCCAGTTCGCCGTTGTGGAAATAGCGTGAGCTGGTCCATTCTTTTTTAATTTTTTCCGACTTTCCGCCCCATCCTTTCCAAGTGGCCGGCGTCAATGTGGGATTCCAGGTGGGTACTGCGCTTTCTGTGGCAAATACTTCTTCGAATCCATGTTCCTGTGGTGGGGTATAATATCCTCGTGTACGGCCGTTGCGGTCGGGAGTCACTCCGCCCAAATGCCATTTGCCGAAAAATCCGGTACGATAACCGTTCTTCTTCAATACCTCGGCCACTGTCAATTCCCCGGTACGTAAACCTGCTGTATGCGCGGCCAATACTCCAAACCGGAATGGAGACCTGCCCGTAAGGACGCTGCCGCGCGTGGGCGAACTGACAGAAGAGGCGGTATAGAAATTGGAAAATGTAACGCCTTCTTCGGCCATCTTGTTCAGGTTAGGGGTTTTTACAACGGGATTACCGGTAAACCCTACATCGCCATATCCTAAGTCGTCAGCCATCACCAATATGACATTGGGTCGGCTTTCCGTACTATTTTTAGCATGTTCAACGTTGAGTAGAGCCTGCTGGGCCATGCTGGCACAAGGAATCAGGCTCAAAGTTGCCAGTAATATATTTTTCATAAGAATAATATTTTTTTTGTTTTCTGAATGTATGAGGTAGTACGTTGTAGACAATTACAGATTCCGCAGACGGACACAGTTCTTTTTCTCCTATCACATCAGAGGTAATCAGTCTCAGTGGAGAATCTGTGATGGTCTGCGGAGTCTGTAATGAATATTCGTTTGGGTACACCCTCAACTTATGAACCGTTGTTGCGGATGTTGTCAATCCAATTTCAGAATACGTATGGCCGACAACATTGTTTCACCTTTTATAGGAATGAAATCGATGGTAAGGCCTTCGTTGTTCATCACCGAAACGGGAATCTTGCAAATCATCGGGCGTCTGCCGCCTACTTCTGCTTCCACATCCAAGTCGCGAAGAATCCGTTCGCCATTGATGTCGACGTGGAACATACGTTCCGAAGCTTCCTCGCTTTTTATTTCACCCAGATTGTAGGCCAAGGCTTCTGCCTTTCCACCAGCCAGTTCGGCCCAGTAGAAGTAAACGACGTAGTCACCGTTGGGAACATCGGCCTTGAAACTTTGCAGACCACGGCGTTGAGTCTGGAAAATAGGATCCTGATTGGTTCCCCAGATGTCAAGATTGGAAGCTGGCAGTGAACCACGGTTGGATGCATTGCGGAATGCCTTTCCACCAACATATCCCCATCCGCCTTCGTTGTAAGCGCGTTCGGGCATCCAGGCCAAATCGGCATCACGGTCTTCGAACGAACGGTTCGAACCCAACAGCATGTTCAGTTCTCTGAAGTTGCCGAACTTTTTGGGTTGGTCGGGTACTAGATTCATGTTCAGTTTGTAGAAGTCGATTATTTTCTTGCCGTTTTTGCTGATTTCAGCTTCCAGCGTGTTGAGGCCGTTTTTGAAGGGAACCTCAAACGTAGCTACACCGTTTTCTACTTTAGCAGTCATTTCTGCTTCACCCTGGTTTACTTTCAGTGTAACCGACTGTGCGTTACTGAATACCTGTACCGGGTATCTGCCAATGCCGTTGGCATCTGCTATTCCGGTTCTGTTCACCCAATCGCATCCGCCAATGGCTACGTAAGGTTCTTTCAGCAGCATGGCCTGATAGTAGCGGTACGCATCCTTCGGAGTGCGGTCGAGTGTGACAAGACCTTTACAGTTAATGTGCGGTACGGCATCCTGGCGGCCTTCTGAATGGAAGTCGTTCAGATTCCATACGGCCGAAGCTACTACGAAATCTCTCTTTATGATTTCGGGCAGGTAGTGTCTGTGATACATGAGTCCATAGTCTACCGAGTAGTCGAAGCGTTCCGGCTTGAATGAATGGATTCGGGCATCGACATCGGCACCATATTCGCTGACGATGATTGGAGTTTGCGGATATTTCTCATGCAGATGGTCGAGCATTTTCTCAAATCCGTCGAATGTACCCGAGTACCATCCGTTGTACAGGTTGATACCTAGAATTTTGGGCAGTTCTGTCAGTCGTGGTTTCTCGTATGAGGACAAGCTGTTGTGAATAGGCAGCATGGTGTATCGGTAGGGATCGATTTCGCGGGTTGTATTCTCTATTTTTTCGGCAATACTGTGAACATATTCCCAATATGCTTCCTTGTTGATGCTCTTGTTTTTGTTGTAGGGAGGACGGAGCATTACTTCGTTCATATAGGTCCAGATGCAGACGGAAGGTGAGTTGAAACATTGATAAATCATTTCCTTCATCATCTCGACACAGCAGTTGGAGAATTCCTCGGTCATGGTAATCAGGTCGATAATAGGTATTTCGACAGAAGTGACAATACCCATTCTGTCGCAGGCAGCCAATACCATTGCATCTTGCGGATAGTGGGCCACGCGCAGGAAGTTGCCACCCATCTGTTGCAACAAGCGTATGTCGCGCACGTGCATTTCGTCACGCAGTGCGTTTCCTTTTTCCTTGTAACATTGATGGCGGTTGGTTCCCATCAGTTTCACCTTTTTGCCATTCAGTATGAAACCTTCTTCGGCCGAGAACGAGAACGTACGGATACCGAAACGGTTGACTACCTGATCTACCACTTCGCCCTTTGAGGTAAGAATACGTGTTTGCAGGCGGTACTGGTTGGGAGTTTCGATGTCCCACAACTGAGGAGCTTTGACTACCAGTTCATCAGCGAATTCCTGGTTTGTCTGGTTGGGTTGCAGTTTTACCTTTTTCTTGCTTACCGTTACGCACTCGCCGGAAGGTGATAATATGGTGCTTTCAACATACATGCTGGCTTTTTCGGGCAAACTGTTTGTCAACATGTATTTTACGTGTACGGATGCTTCCTTGTCTGTCACTTCCGGAGTTGTGATATACACACCCGAAGAAGCATAATGTGATAAGGAAACGTGAACGGGAGCAGTAGAAACCAGTGATACGTCACGATACAGACCGCCGAAGAACGTGAAGTCAGCCGACAAAGGCGGTATGTTCAAGTCGTGTGAATTGTCTACAGAGATAGTCAGTTCGTTGGTTCCTTCTTTTACGAACTTTGTGATGTCGAAACAGAAGAACGTATAACCGCCGATGTGTTCGCCGGCTTTCTGTCCGTTGACAAAAACTTCGGTCCGCTGATTGGCACCTTCGAAGTATATGTAAAGCGGCTGCGATGCCATCTCTTTGTCGACATAGAGATTCCTGCGATACCAGCCTTTTCCACGGTTGTAGCGGGAAACGTCGTCCAGGCAATCCTTGTCGTTCCACGAATGAGGAACCGATACGATTGTCCACCCCTCATTACCTTCACATGTTTCGCTAAATCTGAATTGCCATGAGTCGTTGATACTGTGGACAGTTCTTCCTTTAGCGTAGTTTTGCTGGCAGAACAGCAGCAAAACAAATGCACACAATAAATACTTTACGCTATTTTTCATGTTACAAATTATTTTTATAAACTAATTCATATATTTTTTGGGCATACCGTTCGCCTAATATCATTTGGCCTTCCCTGCTGAAATGAGGATCGTTTTCATTTTTCAGCATACCGCAGCTTTCGCTTGATACCCAATCGCTATTGTTGATGTGTTCCTTGATGGTACGTATGATCGGATTGAACTTGTCGCGATTGTGATGCCAGGGAGCAATTTCACCGGCAACGAACGGCACATTGTCGGCATCGAGTTGCTTTCTTAATTCGCCGACCATTGTCTCCAGTTGTTTCATGTACGATTGCGGGGCACCGCTGTTACTCTCTCCCTGATGCCACAGGATGCCTTTCAAAGGTCCGTATTTTGTTGCTTCTTTTGTGCGTCGTATAGCTTCGTCTAGATATTTCTCTTCTGCACTGGGCAGCCATGCCTTGATATTGCTTCCACCACGTGCGTTGACTACCAACAAAATCTTCTTGCCAGTCTTCTGGCGCAGTGTTTTTGCGAATGCTTCTCCAGGACCAATCTGTTGTATTGGGAGGCTTTTGCGTATGGATGAATATTTGTTCAGGGGTGAAACAGCCTTTTCCGGCTTCCCTTTTTCATTCAGTAGCCAAACACCTTCAATGATACCCAGTGTATCTGATGCAATCATACGGCCTCTGCCGGCCATATTGGATTGGCCAATTAATAGATAAACATCATACTTATCTTTTGCAGTCTTGGCTTTCTTTTCATTTGTGGAAATAGGACTCACACAAGAAAAGAAGCCAAGCAGCAAAATTCCTAAAAACAATTTTTTACCATTAATCATATATGTCTCGTTTTATTTTTTTGTCATTTTACTGAATTCGACAACTAGAGGTTAGTTATTATTCGGAATTAATACCAACCTTTATTCTGCGGGAACACTTTTTCGCCTCCCATCAAATCAAACTGAATTTGAGGAATCGGCCATACTTCATGTTTTCCGATTACGAAGTTTTCCCGTGGTTCTATATAGTCTCTATTTAAAAATGGATTTTCCTCTAACGATTCACCTGCATGCAATTTTACTCTTTCACCTAAAATACCTAAGCGTTTCAATAAAGGCCAACGTACCCCTTCAAAACTACATTCGCGGGCATATTCGTCTATGATTTTATCCATGGTTAAAGAAGTCTCTGGTTCATTTCCAGCTCTTTGCCATGTTTTATTGTAATATTCTAGTGCTTTGCTGCTTGTAGCTCCCTCTTTATTAAAATAAGCTTCACAAAGCATTAGTGCAGTTTCGCCCATGCGATAAACAATAACATCTCTAAAGCTTGACATACGATCTGGTTGATCAGCATTAGTCCATTGATCAAAGAATTTCTTCGACATAGAGTGTAGGGAATTCATATAGTTACTTTTATATTCCCTGGGATCAATCTTTTCTCCATATCGTTCGTATGATGGATCGTTGTAAAAAAAGTCATGTTTAAACATATTGGTATATCGGGTGTCTTTTTCTTTATTATATAAATTCAATAGATATTGATTAGGGTATGCCCGTCCCCATCCATAACCTCCTTGAATAGCTTCTGGGACACAACCTGTCAGTTTGGAATATTGAGCCGTAGTTATCAGTGACAAACGGTGTCCGGCTAAAGGATTTCCATGTCCTCCACCTCCTAAGTTTTTAGAGAATTGATAAGCCATCAATACTTCTTTTGAACGGAGATTTTCATCTTTTAAAAAGACATCCTCTAATTTGGCTTCCATTTCATGTACTTCAGTGTGGGCAAAAATATCTTCACCATGTTTAATCACTGTATCCCAGTCTTTATCCCACATTGCTATTTGTGCACGTACATGTTTGGCAACTCCTTTTGTCACACGGCCATATTGTTCTGAACTTGCCCCTTGGGGAAGTTCCCAATCAAGTGCGCTAATTGCATCATCAAGGTCTTTACGGACAACAGTTAATATTTCTTCTCCTTCGGAAGGCTTGAATTCACGATTCAAATAAATAAATTATTGTTTAGTCATTTATTCTGTAATGGGGGCAACTACGGGTTTCCCGTCAATCAGTCGGGTGTAGCGTATCATTGCTTCTACGTAATAATAGTCAGCATACGAAAGGGGAGCATCTACTTCGTAACCTCTGTTGAGGTTGCCGGTAGAATACTTCAGTATGAAATTGTGATTTGTGCCTGTCTGCGCAAAATATTCTGGCGAGGATAATGATTTCAATTGCTGTTCGGCCAGTTGGAAAAAATCTTTGGCCAGCTTCCGGTCTTTTACCATAGTAGACAATTCCAGATAAGCCGAAGCCATAATGGCAGCCGAAGAAGCGTCGCGATACGTATGAGGGATTTTAGGGTCGTCGAAATCCCAGTAAGGAACTTTGTCGGCAGGCATGTTCGGATGGCTTTGAATGAATTTGCCAACGTTGACAGCATGGTTTAGGTAACGGGTGTCACCGGTTTGGCGGTACATCATCGTGTAGCCGTATAATGCCCAGGCCTGTCCTCGTGCCCAGTCGGAATTGTCGGCGTATCCCTGATGGGTTACTTTCTGTTGGGCTTTGCCTGTTACTTCGTCGTAGCCTACTACATGGTAGCAGCTGAAGTCCGGACGGAAATGATTGGCCATTGTCACGTCGGCATGCGATTTGGACATCTCCATAAACGACGGATTTCCCGAATAAATGGAAGCGACGTTCAGCAATTCCATGTTCATCATGTTGTCGATGATGACGCAGAATCCCCAGTCTCTTCTGTCCCACGAGCGCGTACAGCCTACTGTCTTGTTGAATCGGGTTGCCAACGATTGGGCGGCCTGAATGATTTGTTTCTTGTAAGTTTCGTTATGGGTCAGGCGATAGCCGTTGCCGAAACTACAATTGATCTTGAAACCTATGTCATGGTCTTTTTTGTTGTAGACTTCTCCGTTCAGGCGTTCGGTCATGTCTTCGGCTGCTTCGCGTACTTCTTTATCGTGCGAGTATTCGTAAAGATACCATAAGGTGCCGGGGAAGAATCCACTGCACCACCACGATGCTTTGCTTGTTACAAAACCTTTTTCATCGGTTGTACGTGGAAATTGGTTTTTATTATTCTTAACGCTTTCATACATGCGCATCGAATGTTCTACCGATTTGTTCAATGCGCTTTTTACCATCCGATAAGTTTTCTTATCGTAATTCGGATTTGCTCCAACTGCTATGGCTATACATAGCATTAAAAATAAGGATAGGTTTCTTCTCATATAATTATTGTTTGAACTTTGCTGCAAAGTAGCGCATTATTCTACAATAACCATATAAAAATCATTCAGGAATAATTTAAAAACGTACTTTTTTTATGTTTGTTTTGTTTGTATACATCTGTTAATTAATTGTTTACGGAATGAAGCGGGCGTTTCATTGAAGTTTGTTTTGAAGCAGCGGATGAAATAGCTTGGCGAAGAGAATCCGCATTCATAGGCTATGTCGGAGATGCTCTTATCCGGCTCTTTCTGTAGTTTCGATGCTGCCTGCTTCAGACGCAAAGAAGCGATATACTCATTGGGCGTTTGTCCGGTGATACCTTTGATTTTCGAGAACAGGATGGTGCGGCTCACCCCAAGCTCGCGAGCAAAAGTCTGTACATCAAACTCTGTATCTGCCAGGTGTTTGTTTACGATTTCTGCGGCAGTGCTGATTAGTTTGTTGTCTTCCGGATTGGCCGTCAGGATGCTGCTGTCCGATTCGACATCTTTTTTGTATATGGCTTGCAGATGTCTTCTTTCTTTGATGATGTTGTTGCAACGGGTTATCAGAATGTTGACGTTGAAGGGCTTGGTGATGTAATCGTCGGCTCCTGTCAGCAGTCCTTCCACCACATGCTCTTCTGCATTTTTTGCCGTGAGTAAAACCACCGGAATATGGCTGGTGGCCATTTCGGTCTTGAGTTTGGAACACAGTTCCAATCCCGACATGACAGGCATCATAATGTCGCTTAATACTAGGTCGGGCTGCCATTCGCGGGCTATCGACAAAGCTTCTTCGCCGTTAGATGCGGCGCGTACTTCGTAAAGCGATCCGAATATTTGCATCAAGAAGTGCTGTAAGTCCGAGTTGTCCTCTACCACCAATATTCTGGCTTGCGCCACTTCCAACTTTTTACTGTTTCCATCGGGTTTTAGGGGTAATATATCAGGTTCTTTTATTACCTCTGCCTTTTTTCTGACAACAACCTGGCTGCCCGAGAACGAACATCCGTATTTCAGGCAGATGGTGAATGTCGTGCCTTTGCCTACCTGACTGGCGGCTTCTATTTTTCCTTCGTGCATTTCGATGATACCTTTGGCCAGCGCCAGACCGATGCCAGAGCCATGTGTACCGGTGTCTATATTGGCATCGGCCTGCCAGAAACGTTCGAACACGTGAGGCAGGTCTTCGGCCGAAATACCTATTCCCGTGTCACTGACACGTATTACGATCCATTCTTCTTCGCCCGTCAGGTCTATGGTGACAGTACCGCCTTCGGGCGTGTATTTCATGGCATTCGAGATAAGGTTGTAAATCACCTTTTCCATCTGGTTGCGGTCGATCCATGCTTCCATTGTTTCTGCATGGGGTGTGTATTGGAATGCAATGTTCCGGTGTGCGGCATAATCCTTGAATGACAGACAGATTTCTTGAAGTATTTCTACCAAATCGTATTGCGCGACTTGCAGCTTCAGGCAATTCTGCTCCTGTTTGCGTATGTCAATAACTTCATTGACTAGTGCATTCATCCGTTTGGCACTTTTGTAGGAACCGAGGAGCAAATTGTAGATGGAGGGTTTGATGTCACGCCGCATCAGCAGCACTTCCAGTTGCCCCATGATTAGTGTCAGCGGTGTACGGAATTCGTGGGAAATATTGGTGAAAAAACGCAGCTTTTTCTGATTCAGTTCTTCATTGCGGATTTTTTCCAGTTTTTCTTCCCTTAGTTTCTGGCGTAGAATGTAACGCCCCCAATACATCGAAAGCAGCATGTATATGACTATGGCAACAATGACCGATACTGACATTACAAACCACCACCGGGCATAAATAGGACTCAATATTCTCAGGCTGAATGTTGTTTGGGGATAATCGCCCGTAAGGTCGGCTTGTTTGCCGCGTACAATTAAACGGTATTTTCCTGGAGAAAGATTAGTATAATTAATCCGGTGGTTGGATACGGGCATGAAGTATTTATCGAATCCTTCCAGCTTATAATCCATTTCTACATTGGAGAGATTGTTCCAGTTGCTGGCAATCACAGCAAACGATACCGAGTTGGTATAAGGGGGGAGGGTCATTTCTTTTTGGAACAACGGGGATGCTTCCATCAGCAGGGAATCACCCGGTTGGACGGCCTGGTTGTCGACCCAAATTTTCTTGATGTAGAGTTGGTAGTCGACCGGCGATTGTTTTAATTGTTCACATTCTATTTGTACTAATCCGTCGCGTCCGTTTACGTATAACGTCCCGGATTTGGAGATGTAGAAGCCTCCTGGAGTGATGGAAAATATAGGCCAGTTGTCACGATAGCTAAAGTTCTCGAAACGGTTGTTCTCTTCTGTGAAACGAGATATGCCGATATTGGTTGCTATGTATATATGGTTGTCCAAAGGACATTGTTGAAGGCCGTGAATGAATCCGCCTTCAAGTCCTTCTTGCTGGCCGTAAAAGACAAAAGAGTGATTTTTCTTACAATAGCGTACTAAGCCCGAACCGGTCGTTCCTAAATATATATCTCCGCTACGAGATTTTAATATGCAGTTGAAATGCTGTTTGTTTTTGCGGTGCGAAATATAGTCGAAAGTATACGCATTCCTTTTTTTCTTCTTCAGGTCAATTAAAAACAGCTTGTACGACGTAATTACCCAAAGAGTATCGTTGTCCTGATATACATCCCATACCTGTGAAACGTTTTCGCCTAAAACAGTCTTGTCGTCCACTTTATACAGTCGATTGTTGGTTTTGTCCAGTTCTACCAGTCCATTACGGGAAGCCAATAATAATCTGTTGTCGTTTAGCGGTGAGATGATCATTTTTATAGGATTCATCAGCGATAAAACTTTTACATGGTTCTGATCATAAATGGCAGGTGCAATGTTTTTGATAACTCCAGAATGGAGGTTTAACGATTTGACACCTTCGAATAAAGTTGCAATCCATAGTTCGTCTGTTTGGGGGTCATAAAAGAGAGATTTGACAATGTCTGATTGTGATTGGTAAGAGATTTTGGCTTTCAAATTAAATGCGTCGACTCCTTTCCCTTCTGTGCCGAGCCATATACCTCCATTTTTGTCTTCCGTAATGGCAGATACAATATTGGAAGATAAGATATTATTGTTTCGTTTGGATGTTCCCCAAAAACGGTATCGATCATTTGCCGTGTTGTAATACTGTAATCCTCTGTAAAAGGTCCCCATCCATAATGTCTTGTTCGAATCCAGATACATGGATGTAATGGAACGAACATCATAAATGTCATCATTCAAAACGTATTCGTAAGTAGTAAATTTATTTTTTACGGTGTTAAGTAATTGCAGACCACCATAGGTGGCAATATAGAACAAAGAATCGTTAACTTGAGATACTGTCCGGACATTGTCATGAATCAATCCGTCGGATGTGGTGTAAGTTTTCATAATCTGTCTGTTTTTCATCCTGATCAGTCCTTTATCGCGCAGGTTGACCCATAAGAATTGTTTTTTGTCCAGATACAGATTATTGGAAAAGCCGGTTTGCAGATTATTCAATATCTCTCCGGTATTCAGGTCAATAAAATATAGTTTTCCGGTCAAGGTCGATACTATTACCTCGCTATTGACATCGTCTATCAGCATGTGATTTATTTCTTCTTCATCAGGTAATGTATATTTGACCGAAAATTGGTGGCTGGCTAATGGCTTTACATAAATACTGTTTCTTGAGGCAATAAACAAGGAATCGTGCATACAGGTCATTGCTCCTGTTGTGCCTTCGTAAATGACGGAAAAACGTTCGGTGCGCATGTCGTAACTTTCTACACATTGAAGACTTCTGACAAACAGATGACCGTTCCGGTCGCCACACAGTTGGCGGATGTTGTTCGAAAGAATGCTGTACGGATTCCGGTTATCCGGCAAAAAAGTCTCTACCTCATAGCCGTCGAAGCGGTTCAGACCATTCTGGGTTCCAATCCACATGAAGCCGAATTCGTCTTCCCAAAAACAGTTGACCGACTGATGAGAAAGACCCAGACGTTCGTCTACTACCTTGACATTGATGTCGCGCTGGTTGGACGGATACAGTCCTAAGCCTGTAAACAGGCATAATATGGCAAGAAACAGTGCTCGCATATACGATTGGCAGAATGATGGTTTATGCTTTGTTATTCAGATTAACGGGGACAAATTTAGATTAAATATCTTATTCTTCCAACTTTTTCTTTTCCTCAGTCCGCCGTTTGTTCGGGCTGTTCGTGTCTCGTTGTCGGACGGGTGTGCCATGCAGACGATAATACTATTATTCTGTACGAATTTGAAATTTTCTTTCGTCGAAAAACTTGATTTTTGCCAAAACAGCATATTCAACTTAACATACTCAAATATATGAAAAAAAGTTTTCTTGTATCGCTTTTCCTTGTGATAGGAATGACATTGACCGGACAGACTTTCGACTATGGCAGGATATCCGGACATCCCCGTCTTCTTCTGAAAGCCGGAGAAGAAGGCAGAATTGAAAAACTGATTAAAAACGACGCTTCCATGCGGATGATTCACGAAGGCATCCTCGATGTCTGCGACGGCTATCTTGAAAAGACTCCGCTCAAACGGGTGCAGATCGGGAGGAGAATCCTGGGTACATCCCGGGAAGCCTTGCAGCGAATCTTTTTCCTGTCCTATACCTACAGAATTACCGATAAGGAAGTGTATGCCGAGCGGGCCAGAAAAGAACTGCTGAGCGTCTGCAACTTCACGGACTGGAATCCGAAACATTTCCTCGACGTAGGCGAAATGACAATGGCCGTAGCCATCGGTTACGACTGGCTGTACGACTATCTGTCCGAAGCCGACAGAAAGACGCTCTCCGACGCCATTTATACGAAGGGATTCCGTGCAGCCGACAATTTCCAGCATGCCCGCTTCTACCGGATGACCAGCAACTGGAACCAGGTGTGCAACGCTGGTCTGGTGTACGGTGCACTGGCCACCTACGAAAACCATCCGCAGGAGGCAGAACGGATCATCGAAAAAGCGGTCGAAACCAACCGTGCCGCGCTGGGCAGCTATGGCCCCGATGGCGGATATCCCGAAGGTTATACCTACTGGGGCTACGGAACCTCGTTTCAGGTAATGATGGTAGCGGCCATGGAAACCATTTTCGGAACAGAAGCCGGACTGACCCAGGCACCCGGTTTCATGCAGTCGGCCCGTTTCATGCAGTTCATGACCACACCCACCGGAAAGGCTTTTAACTTCTCCGACAGCGGTTCGCAGGCATCCATCAACAACATGCAATACTGGTTTGCTGCCAAACAGAACGACCCCACCTTACTGTGGCTCGAAGAACAGGCCTTGCGGAAACTGCCTTCCGACTTTGCCGAAAATATCAGCAAGCGTTTCATCACCCACCGGTTGCTTCCCTCCATGCTCGTGTTCCGGGCAATGTCCGACTTCAAGACCATCGGCCAGCCGAAGTCCAACTTCTGGATCAACAGAGGCATCAATCCTACTTTTGCCTACCGCAGTGGATGGGCTTCGCCCAACGATGCTTATCTAGGCATAAAAGGGGGGACTGCCAATACTTCGCATGCGCACATGGATGTCGGAACCTTCATTTACGAAAAAGACGGTGTGCGGTGGTCCATTGAACTCGGTGCCGAAAGTTATGAATTTATCGAAAAGCAAGGTATCAATCTGTGGGGAAGAGACCAGGATTCGGAGCGATGGGGTATATTCCGTCTGGGAAACACCGGACACTCCACCCTTACAATGAACGGACAACGCCATCAGGTGGAAGGTAAGGCTGAATTCGTCGAAGACTACCGCCGGAAGGACATGAAGGGGGCTACATTGGATTTGACTCCCATTTTCAGCAACACAGCCCGTAAGACCATCCGTACAGCCTATCTCGATGCCGACAACAACCTCAACGTAGTAGACAAGGTAGACAACGGAGCGAAGGAAACCGAAGTTCGCTGGACCATGGTGACACCGGCCGAGGCCGAAATAGCCGGCAAAAACCGTATTTTGCTGACCAAGGACGGACGGGAAATGATGCTCGAAGTCAAGACTCCAGAACAGGTGGAAATGAAGATATGGACCAATGAGTCGCATCACAGCTACGACAGCGATAATCCCGGAACCCTGAGAGTGGGATTTGTATCGAAAGTCCCGGCCGGAAAGAAGGCAGAGTTCCATACGTCGCTCAAGACAGTTAAATAATAATACTTAAGTTACATAAGTTTATTAAAAAGGTGGCAGTTAGGGAGTTAAGGAGTAGGGGCAATACCTTTGTGAAAGTATGCCAATCAAACACTAAAACTATCGGCATTAATTTCTAAACCTACCTTGGTGGACGATAACTCCTTTTAACTCCTGCAAGTTTCGTACCTGCGAAACTTGAGTAAGAATAATAACTCCGTTGATTAGAATTAAATATGCAATATTTTTAACTCTGTTAACGGACTAATGCAATTTGCAAAATAAATTATTGTAAAATTCAATCATATGAATCAGAAAAACCGGAAATTGCCTTATGGCAAACTGTTACTGTCATTTCTATGCGCCGGAATCCTTTCGGCAGCAAGTTATGCCCAAACAACTGCCAAAGGCGATTACATATACGTAGAAGCCAAAGAATGGAACAAAAAACATCCCGAATTGCCCAAGTGGAAAAAATACCCTTCACGAACGGTGGATTGCCTGAAAAACGCTCCTACCCGCCCGGACAAGATAAACAAATACGGAAGCTGGGGCGAAAAGCCTCTCTTCAAAGCTACCGGATATTTTTATACCGAAAAGTACAACAACCGTTGGGTACTGGTCGACCCGGAAGGATACCTTCACATCGAAAGCGCAGTTGTAGGGATAAGACAAGGGAAAGGAGAAACCAACAAGACTTATTTCAGCAAAAAGTTCAAGGACGAACAAGACTGGATTAACACGACGATAGAGCAACTGGCTTCATACGGTTTCAATGGAGCAGGTACATGGTCGGACGATAAGGCAATTCAGCTGTACAACCAGAAGTCGCAGGCCAGAAAGTTTTCCTATTGCCCGATGCTCAACCTGATGGCCGGCTACGGACGGTCGCTGAAAGTAACCAAACAACTCTCGGGCAACATCGGTTATCCCAACCAGTGTATTCTGGCCTTCGATCCGGGTTTTGAAGCTTATTGCGAACAGGAAATTCCCAAAATGATTGCTTCTTATAAAGATGACTCCAACGTAATCGGTTATTTCTCGGACAACGAACTACCCATCAGTAAAAACAATCTGGAGGGGTATCTGAAACTGCCTGAAAACGATTTTGGACGCAAGGCTGCCGAAAAATGGATGAAGGACAAAGGCATTACAGCCAAACAAATCACCGATGAACTCAGAGCTGAATTCGCCGGATACGTAGCCGACCGTTATTATGCCATCGTAAACCGTGCCCTGAAAAAACACGACCCTCATCATCTGTATCTGGGAAGCCGACTGCACGGCAGTGCCAAATTCATTAAAGAGGTAGTGCAAGCCGCCGGCCGCCATTGCGACATTGTGTCTTTCAACTACTATGGTTTTTGGACTATCAGAAAAACAGATATGCAAAACTGGGATGTATGGGCTAACAAACCATTCATCATCACAGAATTCTATACGAAAGCAGAAGATTCCGGCCTGACAAACGTCACCGGTGCCGGATGGAAAGTACGCACTCAGAAAGACAGAGGAATACATTACGAAAACTTCATCATAAACCTGCTCGAATCGAGCAACTGCGTTGGTTGGAGCTGGTTTAGATATCAGGACAATGACCCTACTGCCAAAGGCGTAGACCCTTCAAACCTCAATGCCAACAAAGGATGCGTAGACAATTGTTACGAGCCTTATCGTTCATTGGTTGCTAGTATGAAAAGAGTGAATATTATAAAATATGGTTTGATGAAACAATTTGTTTTTTCTTTAGAAGATTCGGCACTATAATTTCCATTCCGCGTGACCTTAACAGCCAGTTTGAACCGATAGCAGTGCCTAAATATGAAAGTCGTGGACTTTCTATAGAGAAGCTTGTTGTCTCCTTATATGCCAAAGGAATGAGTGTTTCTGATATAGAGGAAGAAATGTGTGAGATTTACGAAATAGAACTCTCTACATTAGCTATTTCTATCATAACAAACAAGGTTAATCTGGCCCTCCAGGAGTGGCAGAATAGACCTTTAGATCCTGTTTGTCTCATTGTCTGGATGGACGGCATCGAGGCTCTGGTAAGATATAGGTTTCATCGGACACATGCCGGATGGAGTTGAAATATGTATGCTCAACAAAAAGGAAAGAGCTCACTACTGTTGAAAAACAAGAGAACAAGCGGATTTCCGAAATCAGGATTAACGTGGAACATGCCATAGGTGGTATGAAAAAATGCCGTATTATTAAAGAACGATTCAGATGCCATAAATTCGGTTTTGAAGATATGGTGATTCTTATTGCTTGTGGATTACACAACTTCAGAATCAGTCACAAAATGAGTCATATAACAAATTGATCTATATAATGTTTACTATATAAGATTTAAGGCTAAAAAACGTAAATATGAAAAGAATATTATTTATTATCGCATTACTTCTTTTTGTCTCTGTAGATTTTTTTGCACAAATGCCAATCCAAATTTATGGAGGGGATGAAAGGCTTATATTCAGAGAAAATAATTTTATAGAAATCAGACAAAGAATTCAGAATCATGCTTGGGCCAGCAATTTATTTGAACAGCTCAAAGAACGGGTTGTGAAGGGTGCACAAGTGAGGAATCAGGATTTCTCGGGTGTTGTTACTAAATCTTATTGGGCTGAAGAAGCGGCTATTTATTATAGGATTTGTGGCGATGAGACATATCTGCCTAAAATAAAAGAGATACTCGTTAGTTATTATAAACTTAAACAGCCCGATGTTCCGCTCTTTAATCCCAACAAGCCTGTAAGTTCATATTTCTGGTCAAGAATTATGTTTGATGATTGTCGTCTTATGACTGCTTATGATTTGACAAAAAAACATCCTATTATGCGAGATATTCAAAACGCTTTTCAAGTTAGGATGCGCGAAAGTTTATTTCAGGCTAATAGATATGTCGATAATATTAAAAGATTGGGAAATACTCAGTTTTGGGGGAATACAGGATTGGGCTTATATGGTTTTATGTTAGGTGACGAACAGGCCATTGAGAAAGCTATCAATGGGAAGTGGGGATTTAAGGCTATGCTTGGAAAATTCAGAGACGAAGGTTTATTTTGGCCTGAACCCAAACATTATTGTTTTGGTTACGTAGACTGTTGTCTTCTGTTATTGGCAGAAACAGCAAAAGCTAATTCGTATAAAGAAAATCTTTATGAATATAGTCATCCCCGAAATGGTGCAAGTCTGAAGAAAATGATTCATTCGCTTATTGAATCATGTACTCCTGATGGTTATTCACTTTCTAATGGTGAACATTCTGACTATCCTAATTTTGCGAATGATACTGTTTTGGTTGAAAGAGTTGGAATTTTTGCAGATCAGATATCCAGGAAAAACAATAAGCTTCCTGTTTATTACCGCGCTTTAAAAAATGATCCTATTGTGGGATGGGCAATGGCTCATTTCCCTGATAATGATGAGTATTGTGTGCAATATTTCGGAAATCCGACTTTGTATTATGGTACGCATACTGATAAAATACTGCCTCCTAGTGCGCAAAGTAAGGTATGGGAAGAAATGGGAGACGCACTTATTCGTTCTGATGAAACGTCAAGTTATTGGGATGTTTCTCGTCATCCGATTACTGTTCATATCAGAAATGGAGCTTCTCAACAGTATCATGGAGAAAACGACCACTTCAGTATCAATATAAATTGTTTTGGAAAGAATATTTATCATCATTGGTTTTTGGATTGGGATTATCTTGCTCCAAGAAAGGGAAGAGCCAATAGTACTCCACTTTCACAACGGATTATTAATCATAATACAGTTGTTACAGACTTTAAAGAACCTGATAGTACTAATATTCATTATCCTCAGATCAAACCGGAACGCCCTGGTGAGAAGTTCTCAGAGATTTCTCGATCTGGAAATATGAAGATCATCTCTGTAGAAGGGGAAATTTATCATGGAGTAAAGCAAAAACGAACCATTGCTGTCGTCGATGAATATGTTGTTGATATATTCAAACTTGATTCTGAAGCAGAACATGTATATGATTATGTGCTTCACTCTTGGGGAAATGTTGAGAGCTTTGGTAATAGTACTATGACTAATTATACTCGTGAACTCAATAGGGAATATAAATTCGGAACTATTGATGGTAAATCTAAGCGGTCTGATAATATCTGGTTGTTTGATGCTCAGAAGTCTGATGTTAAAAATGATTTAGCTATTCATTTTTTCGATTCCGATAATATTGGTATTTATACTCAGATTGTTAACAACGGGCAATCTGAATATATAACTGCATTTACACCTTATATTGTGACAGGTGAAGGATGGGATGCTAGTCTGAGAGAAGGAATTCCTTCAAGAAAACCAATGAGTATTGTTAGAAGGAAATGTAAGTCTACTGAATTTATAGTGTTACATCAGCCGTATAAAAGTCAACTAAAACCATATACTATCAGGTATAAGGATAATATACTAACTGTTATTGGTGATACATTTGTTGATACGTATGATATTAAACAGATGCGTTATTTCAGACGTAATTAGGGATATTCTGTAAATGCCTCTAAAAGATACTGTCCAAAATTTTGTGTAAATGGAAACAGGATTCAGCTGTAAGTTTGTTCTTATATCTGGATTCTGTTTTCAAAAATAAGCAAAATTGATTCATAATTAAACCCCAATTATGAATCGGCTGTGTCCATTTCTTCTCAATTTCCATAAGTGAAAGATAAACGGTCTTTTTGACTGCATCATCCGAAGGGAATGAAAGCTTTGATTTCGTATACTTTCTGATTTCTCCGTTCAGGTTTTCAATGAGATTTGTGGTATAGATTATTTTCCTAATCTCCAGCGGAAACTGGAAGAAAACAGTCAAATCATCCCAGTTGTTTCTCCATGAAAGTATAGCGTAAGGATACTTTCCTCCCCATTTCTTTTCCAAATTATCAAGTCCTGCAGTAGCAACCTCTTTGTTGGGTGCATTATAGATATTCTTCATATCCGCCGTAAACTCTTTCTTGTCCTTATAAATGACATATTTACAGGAGTTTCTGATCTGATGTGCTACATAGATTTGAGTGGATGACTGAGGGAATACGGTGCGAATGGTATCCGTAAATCCATTCAGATTGTCGGTACAAGTAATCAGGATTTCTTGTACTCCACGGGCTTTAAAATCGGTCAGGACGCCCATCCGGAAAGAAGAACTTTCCGATTTGCCGACCCACATACCAAGAACCTCCTTTAAACCGTTCTGTTTCAGACCGACACAAAGATAGACAGTTTTGTTTATGATCTTGCCGTTATCCCGTACCTTGAAGACGATGCCGTCCATCCAGACAATGAGATAAACAGGATCTAAAGGTCGGTTCTGCCACTCCTGGGCTGCCTGATTTACTTTGTTTGTGATGATAGAAATAGCTGACGTATAGAGCTCTATTTCGTAAATCTCACGCATTTCTTCCTTTATGTCAGAAACGATCCTCCCTTTGGTATATAAGGAGACAACAAACTTTTCTATCGAAAGTCCACGGCTTTCATGTTTGGGCACGGCTATCGGATCATACTGGCCATTACGGTCACGTGTAATGGAAAAGACAGATTCTCCATGTTTGGTCTGGATTTTCTTCGGATAACTGCCATTCCGGGAGTTGCCAGTGTTCTTTCCTGCCGCAGAATTCTTTTCATACTTCAAATGGGCATCCATTTTGCCTTCAAGCCTCTTTTCCAACACCAGGGCATGCAACTGCTTCAGGAACTTGCTTACATCGGCTTTTGTTTTAAACTGACTAAGGAACTCCTTGCTTAATACCTCATCGGGCACTACTTGATTTTTTTTTTTATAATTTTCTTGAAAAATACGAGACTCAAACTTGAATCCCGTATTTTCCATTTACACAAAATATTTTATAGTGTCCAGCCCTAGGACCTGTTCGTAAACTGCGCAAAGCTCATTACCATGAACTGGTCACGGCAAATGAACTTGATGACGTGCCTGTCACCCTTATAGTGGTTGACGCACTTCTTAAATTCATATGTGTTTATAAGAGACATAACCTGTGCAAATATTGTTTTTCCTTTGTTCGTAGTTTGCAAAATTGGTTGTTTGTACCTTCTTGCAAAACTATGATTTCTAATCGAATTAAAATATTATTCTCGTAATTGGATGATTATTAATTGATAATATCCGTTTTGTGAATTTCCTTTGGATAGCAATGTTGTTGTTTTATATGTTCAGAGATTCTTGGTTGAAAATTATATTGCGAACTTGTTTTGCAGTACTTTCATTTCATTGGCAATGGTAGAATTCATTATTTTGGCA